>JAABUM010000257.1_pt1 | contig 103119 bp, 210 predicted proteins | sample 5559161 | NCBI WGS metagenome assembly JAABUM01 (sample SAMN10711868, study PRJNA513369) | rock metagenome | isolation source: Antarctica rocks | place: Antarctica: Victoria Land, Siegfried Peak nord
AAACATTTGGACCAAGAAGCACCAATTCTTGGTCGCCTTTGCACTGCCTTTCCTCCAACAACTGCCTTCCTTTGCCCCCAAATAAGGGCTTGAGATAACTGGCATGCCACATGAAGCATTCCATGCACCTTGCTTCCAAACGAGAGTTGTGAGCCTCTGTAAGGAAATCCGTCAATCAATTGGCATGTGTGCAACGTAACTTGGTACGTTGGCGCTCTTGTCGCTGCGCACACAGTTTCAGCCACAGGGTGGGCTTTTGGTGGGAGAAAAGTTTTCCACCAGAGTTCCCAGCACGAGCATTTCACTTCTTGGTTCATTTCCACATCTGGTTGATTTGCGAAACGAGTCCTCCGGAACCTGTGCGCTCGTTTATGCGTCAGGCCTGCGCGACGCAGACGTTTGCCACACCAGCTGCGCGGCGGATCCCAAGCGATCTGCACACCCCGAAACGCCTTTGATGCAGGCCTGAGCAGTCTTGGTCACCTCGTAAAATTTCTCTAGTATCTATGACGTTACAGGACACAATGGCAATCGGCGACCAGCCACAGGCAAGTCGCATCTGCGGCTCGCTTGCGGCACTCCCCCTGCGTGCATGAGGACCATAGAACAAGGACGTATTGTATGACGGAGATCTCACGCTGTAAGTATCTTATATTGCATCACCGGAGAAGTCGCACCCTGCGGTGAATGATTCATGACCCACCCCGCAGCAGGCTCCCGCCCGGCACTCAACTCGCGGCGGCGGTGCCGATAACATCGCCCAAGACCTCTGGATCCGGCTGCACGGCATGTACATCTACCTGATCAAGCACCGCGCGCTGCGCAAGCCAGCGCCACACGAGCTGGACCCCAGGACTGCGGCGCAGGCGCTTGCCGCATCTGTCAAGGGCTTCGCAACGGCAGTCAAGTCCCCATACGTCATCGACAAATTCGTCAAGTGGGTCTGCTTGCAAAAGCTGAAGGCGCGGGGATCGCATTAAATTTTGTTGGTGGCCAGACATCTGATCTTCACGATCTGGGATCACATCCCATCTGCTTCCGCATCGCCCACTGCATTGCCGCACCTAGAAAGTGCATGCGGTGTCCGTGTGCCGCAGGAGCGGCACCCCAATCTTGGCGACGCTCCTGCTGGTGTACCTGCTGGGCCGCCTGCTGCTGGTGCCCATCCAGGCCGTAGGCCTTCTGGTGAGTTACAAAAGCTATCTCACCTGCTGCACGCGTGCGGCCAGGTGACCGGGTCGTGGCTGCGCAGGGGTCATAACACATCCCTCGCATGTTGTCGAGAAGTATCTTCCCAGGGACACAGCCCTTCCCGGCTGATGTTGCAACCCCTGAATTTCTGAGGAAGCAGGCCAGCACGTTGCCGACAGCTCGCTGTTGTGCCGCCAGGTGGGCGCATCGCGGGGCAAGTCGGCGGAGTGGGGCCACGCAGCGCTCGCCGACCTGGTCGCCTCCACCGCGCTGCTGCTGATGCTGCTGCTGCGCTCCTGGCTGCACAAGCCCATGTGCGCCTTCGGTCTGGCCAGCCGCTGTTCGCCTGGAATGCCACGTCCTGCTGCTGCAGCTTACGGCTTTGCCGAGGATGCATCGCTAGACTGCGTACAGCACATGCGAGGAGAGATGGGGATGGATGCTGCTGACTGTGGGCTTACCTGGTCGCGCTGCTCGCGCAGCTTCAAGTGCTTCATCCACACGCTGCGGGATGTGAACCCACCCCTGGCACAACAGGTGCGCCCTTGGCAGATGCACGTGCTTCATGGCTGATGCCCTTGTTCAAGTGCGACAGAGCTGTGCCCCTCAGAGCAACATCGGGTGCGCAACTCCTGATGCCGGTGACGCAGATCGAGACGACGCCCACGCTGCCGAAACCGCGCAAAGTTGGCGAGCAGGCGGAGTCCAAGCCGCTCACGTATAAGGTGTGTCTGTAGCGAATGTCATGCCATGTTCTATCGTGCGACGTCCGTGCTTCAGTCAGCTGCTGCCGGACTGCACCTCGCCTCGCCTGTTGCAGGACTTTGACTGCTAGTGTGGTTCCGAAATGCAGATCGGCCGCCTGATGGTGCTGTCACTGCTGTCAACCATTGGGCGGCGCACACCTCTCATGGGCTGGTTCGTTGCGCCGGTGGTGAGAGAGGCAGCGCCATGCTTTTCCTACTCGGGCATACAGCTCGCGTGCCTGCACAGCCGGGCTTTCCGCCCAACAAAGGCTCCACATCGCCAGGCTGCATCTTCTCTGCATTTTGGTGTGCCAGCGGCACAACAAAGGTGCTCACTCAACCACACTGCGCAGATGCTATTTGGGTCGGGGGAGCGGCTGCTGGGCACCGAGCGCGCTTTCATTCTGGCGGCGCTGGGCCTCATCCCCGCCGTCGCGCCCTGGGCCCTCGACTTCCTGCAGCTCTGGCGTGCCAGGTGCGCAGTGTCTGAACTGTTGGCCACCGGCCCAACAGCAAGGTTTTTGCGTGGTCGGCGTGACAGATGCACAAATGACTGCTACTGGTTGTTGCCTGGCCAGCCTGGCGGTGGGCACCACAGCCAGCACCATGGGTCTTGCAGATACAATCACAAACAGTGAGTGAAGGCAGCGGTGTGAAAGCGGCGACAAAAGTCTTGTTCAGATCCTGATGGCTAGTGTGCAATGGCTGCAGCCACGTGACTGGCTCGGAGCTGCTGAGCGACTACATCTCGCACGCCGTGCCCGGGCCGCAGCGCGACGAGTGGTTCAGGTATGTTGCCAGCATCAACAACATCTGTGACTGTGTCTTGTGCACTTTCTGGGCTCACACCAGCTGGCACCAGCAGGCCACTGCACATTGCCAGCTGTGTGACAACACAGGCGCGGACTCACGGATAGCCGCTGAATATCTTAATTTTTTATTGCAGGTCTAACGAGGTCGCCATTTTCGTTTTCCTGGCGCCCCAGCTGCTGCTCATGAAGCTGCCGGTCATCGGGCCGCTGCTGTTCCTGCCGGCCTCCGCCGCGGCGGCGTTCCTGGCGGATTTTCTGCACCGGCAGCCGCGCAACGCCCAGTTTCTGGCGGGCGTGGTGGGTCCGGCCACGGGGCTGGCGGCAGCGGGTGGGTCGTCGGTGCTGCCAGCCGATGACGCACCGCCGGGCGGCGCCGCCGGCAGGAGCTGGGGCCTTGGGTCTCGGAAGCGGCAGACGACAGCAGGGCAGCCTCCCGCCACCCGGCCGGTGGTGCCGCCGGCGACAGAAGCGAGCAAGCAGCAGTGACATCAGCGAGCTTGCAGATTGAGCCTTGACGATGCAGTTCATCTCTCAGTCAAAAGCCGCTTTGTACATTCTTAGGTGGACAGGGAGCGAGCTGTTGCAGGATGTGGAAGCATTACAGCAATGATCCGATAAGGCATTTGCAGGCGGGCAACTAAACAGCAACACGCAACTTAACAAGTAAATGGACAATAAACGAACGATCGTCAAACATCGAGTACAACTCCGCACTGCAATGAATGCGCACACCGACTGCACTTCGGATGCCCAAGCACGGTGCAAATGCTTGCTGTGCACTGGAAACGTTCAAGCTGTGTGCCATTAAATGCTGCACGGACGAGGCACGCCCACAAGGTGCTGCGCCTTGCGCAGCTGCAGCCCCAAACTGAGCACCCACGCGCCCCATGACCCGTACCAGAGTCAAAAAATGAGATCCAACAGCAGGGGTCACGGCAGCTCTGCAGCAAACGCGTGCAGGCTGCCGCGGAAACATGGTGAAGGTGGCATCCCCCGGCTTCATCGTTTCAAAGTTTTGGTGTTCCCAACGCGCCAGTGCCGGCAATTGCTACGGACAGCCTGTCCGACCGAGCCGCAAGGCGGCGATCCAAGTGCGGCAGGCAACACCGCCGCAGCTGTCAGGTGGGCCGGCCGCCGGACCCGCCGCGGGCCGGTTGAAACTGTAGTTTCCTCCGCCGCGGCGTCAGCTCTGGTGCTGCGGGGCGCTGTCCGGCTCGGGCATCTCGTCCATCTTGGCCTTGAGGTAGCGGGCGACGTAGCGTGCCCCCACACGCTTGGCCTCGTCGTGCGCGGTGTTGCCCCAGCGGTCGCGCACCCACACGTCCGCCAGCCCCTCCTCCACCAGCAGCTTGACCTGTGGTGTTTTCAGAGATACTTGAGAGATCCTCATGGATTCTCTCATCCAATCCAGCAGCGTGCGGCAGCCAGCGGATCACAAGCTGTACTGTGCTCCCTGTGCTTTGAGTTTGCCGTTTCCCCAATGCACCCCACAGCGGGACCTGCCCAATTGCGGGGCAGTCTAGGATCGGAAGAGCAAGCAGACGCACCGCGGACAGGTTGCTCTCGCAGGCGGCGACGTGCAGCGCGGTTCGGTTGTCGTAGTCTGCCGAGTCGACCTGTGCAAAGGTATGAAGCGAACATCAAGCACTTGATGAGCGACGCCCCCAAGGGCATGCCTTCTTCATATCTGTCGATACTTGCAACCAGACCGCGGCCAACAAGCTCCGCATGGAGAGGCCAGGGGGCACTCCCGGGTCGCAGCCAGCTGCACAGCTGCAGCCAGGTTTGACGCGGCACTTGGAGCAGAACTTTCTGGATCGGACTTCTATGCGCTTGAAGCCTCGGCTGTGCCTCCACGGCGCCACACCTCGATGCCGGCCTGCAGGTAGCGCTTGAGCAGCGGCAGGTTGCCGCTGAACACCAGCGTGCACAGCTCGCTGGCGGTGTCAATGCGCCCCATGCGCAGCCTGCAATGAGGACATAAGATAGTTTCGAGTCAAATATCGTCGCACTTGTTTGATAAGGGTTTCATACCACCCGCAGCAGATGGGTTTCAATCGTCTAACCGCAGCAAACGAGTTTCCAACGTCTGAGCTGTTTACTCGCCCGTCCAGCTGTGTTCAAGTCACTGGCGCATACAAGGGCAGTCGCACAACATGCTTTACACAACAGCGCATGCACGCACTGAGGGTCCAAGAGCAGTGCATGGCAGGTCCCATGCAACAGTCTCACAGTCAAACCAACAAGTGCTGACGAGCAATCGAGAGGAGGAGAGCGCACTCGGCGCCATGCTCCTTCAGCAGCGTGATGATTTCGTCGTGCCCCGATTTGCAGGCCTCGTGCAGCGCAGTGCCGTTCAAATTATCCTCCAGCTGCAGGAAGCAGGATAAATGGCCCAATCAGCAGCGAGGTGGAGCAGCGGCTGAGCAGCGGCTGAGCGCATGTGCAGAGCATATCCATTCTTCCAAACTCCTGCAACGTGTTAGACAGACAGCGTAATGCATGCTGAGTGGTTGACGCCATGTGTGCAGCATGGTGTTGTTCCGCCGCACATGCTAGCCTGTCCATATGCACTGCGCTGTTCTCTCACCCTCACGACCCAGTGCTGGTGTGCCGACAGGCAGGCGGGCGCCCCTCCGAGTGCATCTGTCGCGAACCAATGCAGGGCTGCAAGGCTTTTAGATTTCAGCTTTCAGCTTTTAGGTGAGCTTCCAGGGTGTTTGACCTGGGGGTCGCCGCCGGCGGCCAGCCAAGAGTTGAGCACCTCGGCATGGCCCTTGGCCAGACTGAGGTTTCAAGGTGTCTAGAGAACTGCATGTTGTTAGGAGTCGAATGGACTGCGTGCTGTGGGACTGACCTGGGGGTCGCAGCCGGCTGCCAGCAGGGAGTTGAGGACCTCCGCATGGCCCTTGGCCGACGCCAGCATGAGCGCGGTGCGGCCATCGTAGTCCGAGCTGTCCACGGCAAAGCCCTGCCGCAGCATCTGCCGCACCTTGCTGTTGTCGCCCTTGCTGGCGGCGTACCTGCGCGATTGCAGCAGGGCTTCGAAGCAAGAGGAAAAGAAGGCAATCAAGCAAGGAACGAATAGAGGACGATCGCACAGCTCGCGCATCAGTGCAGCACCACTGCAAGGACTTGTAGGCCAGCGCAAAAATGGTCTGAAAGGTATCGCACAGGAAGTCGGTGGTCTTCTCTTCGTCCTGCTTGGCGATGTGCTGCAGCACCAGCGTGCGCACACGCAGCATGTTGCCCACCGCCTGCGCTCGCCAGAAAGGTCAGATTTCTAGCAACGGTCACAAACGCCGGTCAGGCAGCAGTTCAGGCGGTGATGGAAGTGAGAATGCATGGAAGCCGAGGCCGATTTCATCTTCATGGGTTTCACAGCTACAGGTAATGGACAGGCAACGCGTCCTCAGAGCGGTGGTCAGTTGCTCCTGATGCCGCCATCAGGCGGCGACACCAGAAGGTGACTGCACCTGCTCCTGCTGAGGCGTGAGGCCCGACTCCGACAGGGCATTGCGGGTGAGCGTCTACGTGGTAAGAACACAAAAGAGTGTCAAGAGCTGCAGGTGCTCGTCGCCAGCTGCTCGTCGTGGCTGCGCACATGGTTCTGGCATGGATTGAGGGTCCGTTCTGCTGGACCATTCGTATGCCATGGCTTGTGTCTTGCTGACAGCAGTCACAGACGCATGCTGCTGTCGCGCTGTGGGTGACTCCCAGCAGCGCATCCCTTTGCATGAGGACCTCTCTACTCATGGCAGGCATGCCAGCTCCATACATCCATACAAACAGACCGTTGCCTGCATGATGCCATGTGCAGTTGCGCCCGCGCAAATCCCGCACCATGCTGTCGTGCGCCAGCTCAGGGCGGACGGCGAAGGTGCTGTCCTCCGGTTTGCCCTCCGCAGAGCCCCATTTGAAGCTCAGCGTGCTGGGCAGGCTGTCCAGCAGCTTGCGCGCGCCCATGCTGTTGAATGCGCGCTCCATGTCCTGGTGACGGCAATGCGGAAACCAATCAGTTAGGCGCTGGCTCTGTCCGAAGGCGCGACTGACCCCATGGCAACCGCAGCCGCCGCAACAGCAGCTGCCGGATGCCCTTTCTCAATGTCGTGACGACACACACAATAAGGCATCGGGTCGCCTGTCGGCAGAAGTGCAAACTTTGCCTTCCGCGCATCAGAGATTGCTGAACCAAGTGCGACACACGGGGCGGCGTGCGCATGCTGTGAACCCAGCATCAGGCACGCGCCTGCTCGGTCTGCTCGCCCAGATTCTCCAGGGTGGTGCGCGCGCCGATGGGATAGGTATTGCAGACGCCCGTGTAGTGCGACCGCGATATAGCCAGCACCTGCAGGTGTGCGGCTTTCAGTGTCGGCGTCGCGCAACTGTGTGCACGCTGTGTGACAACGCCTGTGTGCACGCTCTGCGAAGCGATGTCTGGAAGCAGTCGATCATGCGCCAAGGCAGGCACAGCGCAGAGCCCGAGATCATGAGCTTTGGAGATGGAGAAGGACTCTAGAAGAGGCACCTTAGCGACGGTGATGCTGCGGACCGACTCCATCTGCACGATCTCCGTGAAGAAGGCCACCTCCGCGACGGCCTCGCCGTCCCCCAGGATGCTCCTGCGCCACCAACAAGCATAGTTGACACCACTGTTCCCGGCTGATAAGGACGAATACATGCTGCCCGCGCCAGCTCTATACTATGGAAGCCCTAGAGAGGCAAGCGCCAAGTCAGGGGCCGCTGGGCGCTTATCTGATCACAGAAACCCTAAATCCCAGCGCGCCTACCTGCTGCCCAGGTGGACGCTCATGCCGCCGCCATAGCTGCCGCCGCCAATGGAGCCTTCGTGCACGCTGCCGCCGTGCACGCTGTCGTTCTCCTTCCCGCCTCCGAGGCCGCCGCCGCCATTGCCGCCGCCGGCCGACACGCTTTCCGCTGGGCGTACGACTTCCACCAGGCCGCCCACCACGATCATGAGCTCGTTGACGTGGTCCCCCTCCGCCAGAATCTCCACCTGCAGAGGTTTCATTGACATTGTCAAGTCTGAGTTCTCATATGGCAGAAGTTTGCTGACAGATGCGCTGCTGACAGATGCGCGGCGCAGCCATAGATGATAGACGAGGATGGTGCTCGGTGGTGGTGCTCAACAGAGACAATGCATGTGGGACTGATCATGTCTCGGCAGGGCTCGTGGCTCGAGGGAGGTGACCTGGCGTAGCCAGCGTCAAAAGAAGGGTGATGACCAGCGACACGAAGCGCACCCCGGGCATGAACAGCTCCACGCGGGCGACGCTCAGCAGTGCGTCCATGTAGCGGGTTTTGCAGTCCTTGAACAGGTAGCACCTGCAGTTAGACCAGCCAACAAGTGTCAGAGCCAGCGGAGGCACATTGGAACTGGTTCAGAGCCCACTGCAGGTGACAGGGAGAGAGTGCTGCAGACGGCCACAGTATTGCTTGCTCGCTCGAATTTCGCTGCTCGCATGCATGCCATGGCAGTGTCTCACTTGCGCAGCTCCTGCAGGTACAGATGCCGCAGGATACGCCGCCGGATGGTGGATGGGTAGATGCTCAGCACCTGTGCATGCGCATCAGGAAGAGTCGGAGTTGCGCCTCGTCAATGCCGCTGTTGGTCGAAGGGCGGCAGCGAACTGCCATCCTAATGCAGATCCATCTCTGTCTTGCACAGCCTAGCAACATACTTGTACTGTGTGGCGGAAAGCTGACAGTGAGGTGGCGAGCGCGCCTGCTCGTCGGAGGCCTCCTCATTATTGAAGTGCAGCCTGCGTTCAGTGGGGTTTGTCCCGTCAACAGGTCTGTCTGGTTTAAGCCTCAGCGCACGCAAATCAAACAGGCAGGTGGCGGCTGTGCCTCTCGACTTCCCCTTTTGAAGTACTGTGCACCTCAGATGCTCCTGCATGCTCTGCTGCAGGTTCTGCAGGACAAACGAGAAATCTTCGTCAGGAAGCTGTTGGAACTGAATGGTTTTGCCATATCACCTGGAGTGATGTGCGCACACGGCGCATTGAGCACCACCGCTGAAACGAACCTTAGAAAGCCAGGGCGTGCATCAGCACACCTTCGGGATGCTGTTGACTTTGCTGTACTGTTTCAAGTTGCTGGCGCGCTGACGGTAGTGCCCCGTCCGCTCGTCACCCTTCATGACCACGAGGGTGATGGTACCGACAATGTACGCGTTGAAGCCTGCAAGCAACGTCAAGGACCGTCCGTTGGCCGGTTCAGCATTCATCAAGCTGCGCTGCAGCAAACCTCTACTCGGATGCCTCTACCTAGTGACACTCTGCTAATGCGACGCCGCTGTCGCCACAATTCAACAGCTCATTGAGACAAGATTATGTAGGTAATTGCTGTGCCCGGTGAGGTGGTGGATTCGAAAGCGACCGCATCAACAAAGAACCCACCGATGGTGAACAGCATGAAGATGAGGTTGAAGATGGCCTCCGGCATGGACGCGGCATGGAAATCGCCGTACCTGCGCCAGCCAATCTCTTTGGTGCGAGCTCCCTTATGAACAACTGACTTCCAGGAAAACTTGAAGATGCTTTGTGCTCAACACACCACCGTTGTGCTTCACATGCAGCCAGCACTCGCTGCGGCGACTCACCCGACGGTTGCGACGGTGGTGACCGCCCAGTAAAGTGAGAACACATACCTGCATGCCAAGGCAGTATCGTCTGCTCATGTGACCTTGAAATTACCGACACCATGAGTGGTCAGAGATTTCATTAAGGTCACGCAGCACACTGCGCAATATCCAGAGGTTGTGACAGCACGACCGCCACCAGTCCCGTGAGACAGCGCTCACCTGTCGAATTTGTTTGGCCAGGCTGTGAGCAAGTCCGGGTACATTCCGAGCCAGGTGCCCCCTGTCAGGCCCTCTTGGCGTGCAATGAAGTAGTAGCCGCAGCCTGCACACCAGCAGCAGCAGCGGTTGAGGTCGCAATGTGGTGCAGCGCTTCCGCCGGCGAGTGTATGCGACAGCAAAGCTACTGGCATGCTTTATATCCCCAAATTCGATCGCAGCCATTACGGCTAGCTCGCAGGAAGCCCCAGCCCACTGGCACCAGAAGCAGGGACTGGCACGATGTGATGCAAGAGATTCATGAAGAGGCCAAACTCTCTGGGACTTCTCTCTGCACAGCTGCAGGTCAGGAGGCGGAAAAACCATTGTGGCTGGAGAAGTTGCAGGCCAGGGAAGTGCAGCGCACCTGCCCAGTGGCAGCTGTAGATGATGTAGACGAAGTTGCGGACCATCGTCGTCCAGAAGAGCGACACCACCAGGTTGTACTCCAGCACCCGAAAGAACAGCAGCACGCGGTACATACGCAGCTGCGGCACCGACACATGAAGCCTTTCAATGATCCTCTGTTTCATAGCCTGCTGCATCCCTAAATTGTATGTGGCAGATGCCGACGTCATGAAAGCACAGGCCCTGGCAGCTGACAGGCACGGCCTGCCGCGCGGCATGAGCCAAAGCGGCGGCGTGACGTCAATCCAAGCATCAACTGGAGACAGAGACTGGGACAAGCGCTGTGCAACATGCTTCAGATAGCGTGCAGGCGTCAAATCGGCGCACGCAGCGGAGCAGCTTGAGCAGCGACACGTAGCGCGCGGCGTTGGACGTGTAGCACGGCGGCCAGGTGGCCTCGACGATGATGTAGTCGAAGGGGAACCACGCGATGATGTCCACCCAGAAGCGGAACCTGTCGCAAAGGAGAATGTTCCACAGCGTCACAAGCGCATTTCAAACAAGCCACGTGTACATTGCGCAGCGGCTGACCTGTGACTGAACTTCGGCTGCATCCCGACAAGCGCTGCCCGAATGATGAGCGGCGCAGACAGGTGAAGCAAAGGCGGTCTGTCCTCCACTGCAACGCCAGCAATGCCAGTGGGGCGGACGCACTTGAGGTAGTGTTTGGCGATCATCTTGTGGTCCGTGATGAGGACCTCCTGGTCGTAGTAGGCCGTGAAGAAGGACAGCGTGATGTCCGTCGCGAACACCTGAGCAAAACAAGGTCTCCATCGCATTCCTTTAGAACCCTGCCTTTCCCACAGCACAGCGCGCCTGCAACGCCGCTGACACAGAGCGGCTGCTGCTGCTGCTGCCGCTGCAGGCAGGGGGGTGCCCGCGGCATCCCAGCCCGGGGCTGGCAAGGGGGTGCATACATGCGATGCAGTGGATGCAGACGGGACGAGGCAGGAGGCCGTGGCGTGGCACCCGCAGCTGAGAACCCATTATAACGGGTGGCCACGTAAGCGACAAGGCTGCAAAGCGGGCTTGTGTGCGCACCATAGCCGCGAGGTACTCGAAGAACGCAGGGAAGTCTTTGTAGGGGCACAGGCCCGGTGCCGACTGGAACGCCACCACCCTGGCGGCACAGCGGACAGGTGATTCAGCACAAGACTGTTTTGTTGGGTTCAGCTCCGAGTGTGTGGGGCACATGCTCACAGCGACCAAAAGAGTTCAGGGGGAGTGGCCAGAGATCAAGGGCCGCAAGGTGCGCACCAGGGCGTGACAAAGCCCGTCAGGGCTGCCCAGAACACCGTGACCATCAGGAAGACCCTGCATGACAGGACGCATCCACATGGTCAGTGTGCAGGCGAACAACGTATCTCCGCTGTGGCCGCGGTATCAATCGCCTGTGAGCGAATCCGGCTCGCGCGTGTGTGTGTGGCAACAAAGGGGCACATTGGCTGGCGGAGGTGCGAGGCGCAAAATGTCAATTGTTATGCCGCTGGTGCCGCCCAAGAACCACGAAACGTAAAGGCACAAAACGCAGTAAACAGACGCTTTCAGCCGGCAGTGTTTCGCACCTGTAGTAGGGGTTGAAGGGGTGGATGGTCCAGGGCGGCATGTCCAGCACCTCCTGCGTCTTGACCTTACGCCCTTTCTCGTCCACCTTTCTCCACTGCGACGGCACCCACAGTCGCAACTTGTGTCAGGGCACCTCTGCAATGATGCCTTGCCTGCTTGATCGAAGAGGCGCAGGTGTCGTGGGGCGTGTCAAGGCGTGTCGCCGGCCTTGGAGACGGATGTGGCGTGCATGTGTAGCGCCTCGGCCGGGCGGGTGCACATGCACGCCACGCCGGCAGAGCAGCCTCTGCTTCTCGAAAAGCAAGGTCAGACACATCGAGCCGACATGCACACTCTGGCGGCCCGCACCTCGCCGTGGACTTTGGGGATGGTGCGGGAAGCCGTAGACCGCTGCGACATCTCCCGCAGCGTCGTCGAGCGGGTGTACGTGTTGTTGAAGTCGCCGCCGCTTTCCTTCGCGGCCTGCTTTGCGATCTCGAAGAACTTGCTGCCGCCGGTTTCGCTTGCCTGCCGGCGGCTGCTGACCGAGTCCTGCGCGCCAGGAATCGGTGCATGCAGCTGCCAGAAAACTGTTTCGGTTCGCTGTCCAGGTGCAGTCACGAGCGGATGATTTCCAACGGCTGAGGGCCTCAAAGGTCGCACTGTGCATACGACTTTGGGCGTAGACTTGACCATCAATTCAGTCGCTTCAGCCCCATCGGCCGCACTGCAATACTTTTGGGCAATTTCTTGGGCAAATTCTTCACCTGCACGCCGTTTGCATTGCCGCCGTGGAAGCTCTTCTCGATTTTGCTGGCATCCTCGCCGCTGTCTTGGGTGCCGCTGATGGTCTGGCTCAGCTTCAGCTTGCCCTTGGACGCCAGCATGGCCGCATGCTTCCAGGCCCTGCAGGTTATCGAAGCAGCGCTTGTGTTGTGCATAAGTGCACTGTCCAACTGCTTTGTGGCGCTGCACATGCCCTCAGGCTGCGCAGCAAGAAGCTGACGACCAGCAAGTCAAATAATGCTTGTCTTAATCCAGAACACACATTGAGACAGCGGCGCAGACGAAATAGCGGCGCAAATGAAAAAGCGGCGCAGATGGGAAAGTCCGCAATCTCGCACTTTGATCCGCCGAGCTTGGAGGTGAGGCTGCTGGCGTTAGAATTGGAGTTGCGGCGGTCATCCTCGCTGTCTGAGGTGGCGCCGCCGGCAGACGGCGTGCCGGGCGAGCTGGGCGTTGCCGGCTGGCTGGCGCTCTGCCGCTGCGGCCGCAGCGCCGACCAGGCGACGCGCCGGCCTTTGCTGTTCTGCGTCCGCCGGCTGTCGCCCGCCGACCAGGTGTTCACGTTGTTCGCTGCGGTCGACATCATGACGAGGCATCAGCTCTACTGCAAGGCGACCAGCCGCACACATACCTCATCGCAATGTCATGGCGCATATCATGAGTGCACTGAGCAAATGAACTGCGACAATCAATTGTCGCAGGCCCAATAGAGCGCAGCGATGTAAGCTGCATGATTCCCGGCGCACCTTCGTTGTCGTCTTCGTCGCCGTCTTCCTCCTCGTGCTCGTGCAGCGCATGCAGGCTGGGGATGCTCCCCAGGCTGCCGGACTGCTGCCGCTCCGCCTTTGGCTGCCCCTTCTGCAGCGACGCCTTGTGCGCCAGCACCGCCGCCCTGTAGGCGCCGCCCTGTTTCAGATTGGGACAATCTGTGGATCAGCATTTGCAGTCTCAAAACAAGGGAAACATTCACAGGTGCCGCACTTGGCAACTCGCACGTACTAGAGGACTGCTGAGATGACATGTCTGAGCACTGGGACAATGCGGGGTGTGGGATGCAAGCAGCAACCAGCCCAGACACACTGCATTGCCTGCGGTTCAACCTCGTCCACACTAATGGAGCGGACTCAAGCAATGCCTGGGCTCGCACCTTGCGGACCGAGCCTTCTGGCGAGGAGGGGCTGCTGTCGCTGCCGCCTGTGGCGGCCGCAAAGATGCTGGGCCGCGCAGGCAAGGCCCCCGGAATGCCAAGTGTGCCCTGCAGCCACCACACGAAATGATGCGTTCAGATAAACCCGACCATGTATGCTCACCAATGGACAGGTGCACACGAACTGATGACGGACCACCAGCTGCTGAGGTCAGCGAATGCAAGAAGCGGTGCGCCATACAGGCCGATGTAACACAGGGAGCCCAACGTGCAATCTACTTGGGCTGTGGCGTGCGCACGGAAACATCTGAGTGGGGCGGCAGCAAGAGACTAGCCTGCTGCAGCGGCGACAGGCCGGTCAGCATCTCCGCCTGCGTCGCCTCGGCGTGCGCTTCCCTCCGCGGATGCTGCAGCAGCGGCAACTTTGTGTCGGCGCCCACGTCGATGGACTCGCGATCGTCCAGCTCGGGCGACTCGCCACTGTCCTGCTGCAGCATTGTATCCTCCCCCTCGCCCTCTGCTACCGCGGCCGCCGCCGCCGCGTCGCCGCCGATGCCCATGCCGCCTGCCTGCCAGTCCCAAGACATCCACGTCTCACGTGGACGGCAATCGAAGATGGATGCTTTCGGCATGTGCGGGGCGACAGCATCACGCCGTCGCAGGCAGCCCGGCGCTCTGACAGTGTCGTGATGTTGGCACCTAAGTGAGCAGTGCGGCAACACCCTTGTCGCAGTAAGAGCTTCAGTCGTTGAATTGCGGATATCGCACCTGATACAGGCAACTGCACACTCAATTGCACATGACCTGCGAGACCTAGAGGCGAGTTCACCACAGTTCGAGCTCGCAGCGGCCCGCGAGGCACGATAACACTTTATGTTGGGGTCCGTAGGTCGTGAGCAATACTCGATCTGCTCTGCACAAAGCTTGCAGGCTGTTCAACAGCAATCTTGAAGCTCAGCACGTGACGCCTGCGGACCACGTGGACCAGGATCTCCAACCTTTTTCGGAAAGGCGTTCATTTGAAAGGGAGTGAAAGGAGGCCGCTCTCGAGCGAGTGTGCTGCACTTTGCTTTGCCTGCGATTGTGCAGCACACTTGCCATCGCTCAACGGACATTCAGACACACATCAAGATGCTCAGCGCAGCGCGTGCACGCTTGCTTGCGGCAAGCTTGCAGAGTTTGGCCACGCCACCATGTCGCCTTCCAGCTGACTGTGCAAGGTCCGCATTGGCAGTTTTTGTCGTCATTCACGTCGTTTGTGCACAGTTGCTCACGTATGCAGAGCCTTGCCTGTTCCCAATCGCAGGGCTGCAGCCGTGGACACATGCGGCGCCGGCACTGCCACGTTCTCCAGCGGGCCTGCAGAGGCAGGACAGGTTGAAGCATGCATCTGCATAGGGACTGCCGCATGGTGAGAATCCGTGTCACCGGACCTTTACCCCGTACGCTGCTTGCTCACGCCAGGAGCTGCACTACCAGGAGAAAGACGTCACAGAGGCAGAACTCCGGGAACGTAAATCGAGAGCTGTGCGAGCCTGGATGGTGGGTCAGCCGTGCCGATCTTCGTGCGCTTCTATCTGCACATGTGCACGCAGGTGTATAAGACATGCACATGACACTGGCATGCCGAGTTCGAAAATCACGCTGCTGTGCTCACTGCAGGAGGCAAACGTAGGGCCAGATAAGATGAGGCTCGCAAAAATCCTGAAAGACCATCAGTGCTTGGTACGCGGCAGCGCTGAGCAGGGTCAGAAGCTGATGGACGCCCTTCTCGAGTGGAAGGCGGAGACGGTGACAAGTGAACCGCCGTGATGCGGACAACGAGAGTCTGGCGGCTTGTTACAGATAGAGAGACGCGTCAGAACTGAAGGACCCGATCCGATTACAAGCATCTGTACGCGCATGAAAGAATATCCAATAGGTACTAGTGTGCATGTCACTTGGTCTTTTTGCTGGGCGTCACCGCTCGCCGCTTGGGCGGCTGCCCGGGCATCGGCACGCCGGTGACGCGGTGAAGCATCAATGCCAGCGGGTATGTGAAGTCGATGGGCTGCCCGGTCAAGTCCGCGGCAACGCCGTGCAATATGAATATCGTTGTCACGAGCGCTGCGCCCTCGAGCGGCTTCAGCACTCCGAAGGAGTACACTGTCAGCCAGTACAGCAGAGACCCGAAAAACCCCGTGCGCAGCGGGAAGCCGGGCTCAGTAACCTCGGACGCGCCTGCGCAAGTCGGTGTTGAACGCTTCAGTCGTGAAGAAACATCATCACACATCATCACCGCAGTGGCCACTGGCAGTGTGCACTGCAGGCTTGATTTGCAGACAGCCACAGGATGCTGACATGGGATGTGCTCAGTCGCCCGCAACTTGGTGTTGCGCAAGCCGACTGACCTTTGAGCTCGCCAGTGAGGTGCTGGATTAGGTCCACCAGAAGTTTTCCGCCTGATGCGGCTACGGTGCCGATGAACAGCGCCGCCGCGAGGACGCCCGGAAACATCTGCTCCGAGATGTCTACCCGGTTCGCGATGATCCCCGCCCGCAGCATGTTCATGCAGATCTGCAGGCAAGAGTCGTGCCCTTCGACATATTGAGCATGACCGGCACTGTGCACTCGAACAGAGGTTCCGCAGCATGTTCGTGCAGATCTGTGGGCCAGTGTCGTGCAGTTTTAGATGGGGAGCATGGCCAACACTGTGCGTTCAATCTCCTCTGCGGATTCAGTCGAGGGCAGTGCCATGGTGTACCCAGGCAGCATGACACGGGAGCCGCTCACCTTGGTGACCATGCGGACCGGCAGCAGGCTGTGCACCCTGTTCACGACGTCCCCGGGTGAGTAGTTCATGCCCCACCAGCACAGCGTCCACGTGATGCCCATACTGTTGTCCTGCGGGGGCATATGTAGCTTGCGCCTGAACACAGACACGGTTGCTGCGACCTGCACATCTGGCATGGATGATCTTGCATGTCGCCACACTGGGTTTTGAGCACGACATAGCATGTGGATGATTCCATCGACTCACCTCAAACAGGGCGACGCCAGCGCGCTGCGGCGACAGCAGCACCAGCGCGCTGAGGATGCCGCCGCCAAATGCACCCAGCAGGCCCGTCTGTGAGGGCATGGCATTGGCAATTTATGAGCAAGAACAGACGGTAATGCTGCGGTCAGCATCGCGTGCATGGTGCCACAACTCACCCAGTAGCTGAGAAGGAATTTGTCCTTGTTCATCTGGAACCAGGACGACACCACCTGCACGCAGACTGGCCGTCAGCGCCAACTCTGCCGCATCTAGGTCTAAATCCTGCCGTCATGCAGCCGCAACGCTGTCGCTTGCATGACTGCATGGTAGACTCACCAGGCAATGGGCTATCAGCTTCCATTGAAATGGTATGCTAGCGTACAGCACGGCCAAGTCCTGCAACACAGACACACAATGGCGTCAGCAGAGTGTGCCCAATCGCAGTGTCATGAATGCAATTGCACCGCTGCAACTTAACCGACCCAAAATGCACAGGCATGCATCCCTTCAAAAGGTATTTCTATATACTTTGGAAAAACCTGCAGCAGCGCAACCATGATGATCGGTTGCCACTGCTAGTGCCCTTTTGATCGTGCTGAAATGCCGCCCGCCACTCCAGCAGCCTTTCCAACTGCACAAGCATCGCTATGCACACTCAGTAAGCAGACGTAACGCGAGTTGGGCGCGCAGCATGGCACAAAAGATGACTAACTCACAGGGGCAGGTCGAGGGCCGCAACTTCGCTGTGCCTTGCTGCAGCATTCCCGTTATTCGCAGCTTAAAACGCTCGGCTGTTCTTTACTGTGCAACTTGCTGGCAAGACATATTCTGCCCCTGCCTGAGGTGCAGAACAACAAGTTTTTGAGTCTCGAAAACAGTCTCCGAAAGCTCGCTTTGCACGACAATGCCTCGGAGGCATCACAGGCTCCGTCTCGGAGCGCGGCAGCACCCTCTTTCACTCAGCCTGGGCCAGCTGCTGCTGCGGCAGCTGCTGCTGCTGGCTGCCGTCGCTTTTGCATGGTCCCACATGCCGGCGGCGTCGCGGCATGCGACAGCAGACGACCTCAAGCCTGGCATTCGCACCTTCCTCGTAAGATTTGTATCCATCGTTCTAGCCTAATAGAAACTGATGCAGGTCCATGCATTGACAAATGACCTCCAGCTCCTTTAACGCGTACAGGTGTGGTTCGTTCCGGCAACGGTGGCCATCCACGCCGTTGGCTCGGCGGTCCACGAGGGGCCGCCGTTCGGGAGCTCCCTGCGAAAGCGGCTGGCAGCCGTCGGCATCTGCGGGCTGCTGGGCCTCGTCGCCTTCTTCTGGGCGGCCATCCTGTGCGGTGTCAGCTTCAGCGAGCAGGGCTATGCCACTCTGCACTGGGCGGCGCTCATGTCCAGCTTCGTGGTGAGTTGGCATATTTCCCACATTCTGTTTATCAACAGGGCTTGCATGTGCAAGGAATGATTGCTGTGCGCTTCGATTATACGACAAGAGACACCCAGCATGGGATTGCATGTGCAGCCGATGCGCAGCTGCCGCTGAGAGATGATGTCACCGACGTGCAGGCAGTGCCGTTGGCAGCAAACATCGCCCTGGAGGGTACCCGATGGCAGTACGTGTTTGCGCACTGGCAGCCCAGCGGCACGGACGAGCTGAGCGCGGCCATCCCGGCGTTTGCAGCCATAATTGCCACCTGGTTTGGCGCGTTCCCGTGAGTCGCTGTTCTTATCTACCTTCGCCAGCCAGCTGCTCAGTCTGTGGCACTCGCAATGAGGCGAACATGCTGCAAGTGAAGCAGAAACTTAACGATGAACGTGCTCTGCACAGGGCGCCTCTGGACTGGGGGACGCAGTGGCAGGTGTGCAGCTGAACCTCTGGACCTTCCCGCACAATCTGAACGCGACATGCTGAGGAATCTGCTTTCTCACACTGACAAGTGAATATCGTGTTTGCAGGTGTGGCCAGTCAGCTCTGCCATATGCGCAGCGATTGGCTACATCATCGGTGTTGTGGCTGCGGTACCAATCGCTTTGTATATCCGCCAGTCACAAAAGCAAGCGCGGCCGCCAGGGACCACCTGGGATGATTGAGATGAATTTTGAGGAGGGTATCCATTCAGCTGCGGCTACGCATATCTCGACGTTGAATCTGGTTTCATTGTGTCTTTGATTGTTTGTTTGAGGATTTTTGCTGCTTTAATGCTGTCAACAGACTTGTCCAAATGAGCAGTGAAGATGGGACTGCTTTGCAACTTGTGCGACAACACAGCGGTTCAAGGCAAGCTTTCAGTTATCTGTCGAGCATCATATAGGTGTGTACAGGAAGGACCAAGGATGGCAGCCTGGTCATTCTGCCACCCACAGTATTCACTTGCTCGGCGTTTCTGCAGACGTTTGATCTGAAGATTCCATTGGCTGCATGAGCACCTTAAGCTCGCTCGCCCGCTGCAGACAGTGAGATTGAGTCAGAATTGGAACCAGGCCTCGGAGTGAAGGCAGTTGGCAGCATGGCTCCAACATGAAATTTGCCGCAACCTTGTGATGCTCACCTCAAACTCGCATGCCTCCTCGGCATTGAGCCAGAATGCGCGCTTCTTTAGGTTCTGTGCGGCATGCATGAGCGTCTGGTGCGGCAGTGCCTGCAAACACTGCAGGCAGCAACCCAGCTGCTAGGTAACAAAGGTCGACACGCCCACACGACTCAGCATGTTGTACTGGATCACACATTTGTGTGTCCATACGGTCACATCCGAGTTCAGTGTTGGAAGCATGAATCCTTGGTGTGCCGCTTTCTCGCAAACAGACACATGTGTGTATCACCACTCGCCTGTATCATTTCTGCTTTTCGCGCCTCGTCGTCACAGTCCTGCAGGTACACCGCGAGGTGGCTCATCTGCTGCAGCGCGGGGCTGCCGCTGTGGTTGGCAAAGGCGTCTGGCACCGAGTCCAGTATGCTCGGCTGCGCCTGGTTTGCAGGAGTGGCTGCCGCCGCCGTCCCGTTGGGCTGGCGCGGCTGCTGCGCCGAGTGCTGAGCCGATGTCGCTGGCTGCGCAGCTGTGACTGGCGTTGCCACCGTGGCTGCCGCGCCGGGCTGCGGGATGGGCGGCATGCTCGACGCCATCGCCGCCATGCTGACAAACGCCTGTGGAAGTTGTGCTCGGCGACCCTCGAAGTCCGCTAAGCTCAATGCCTCCTGACGAGGATGTGGGGACACGTCAACGGACGCGTCTCGCAGTGTGGTGCACACCAACATCAACTTCTGACGTACGCATACAACGATGTGGATCCGAGGCGTATTCAAAGACAAAAGACAGCGTGCTGAAGGAGGCAAGGATGCAAGTCTGCACCTGCAGATTCTAGTTCGAGACCAGGATTATTCAACACTCGTGTCGTGACCACCGCAACTTGCGTAACTGTTGCTGCTACACTTGAAGCTTCCAGATCTTCGCTGCGTTGCAGAGCCTCGCGGATCGGCTCACACGCCAAGCTGTCGGCACCTGTTGCAGGTGAATTCTGAATCAATGTCGCGATTGCAGTCCCAATCGGTGGCTGGTCGGAGCCCGTGCGCAGTGCGCAGACGAAAACAAAGTGCAAATCGTCAATGTGGCGCAGGTTAGCATTTGCAGAGGCCTTAGGAGGCCACAGGAAGAACCTGCTTCCGCCGCTGTCACCATAACTTCCTCAGGTGGCCAGCCTGGCCTTCTCCTGCATTCTCTGTGCAGCTTCACACTCAAAGCACAAGCTGCAACTTTGAGGACATTCAGTTGGGACTGCTCGTGGCGATCCTCCGCCGGTGGCGATTGCAATTCGAGGCTGCAGCAACCCCCTGCCACCGGGTCTGACCAATCAAACAAATGCGAGGACAACTCTGGCATGTCAAAACTGCTGCTAGGCGCTGCACAACGTCATGCTGCACAAAATTGCTAGCTGCCTGCCTCCCTCGGCACCTATCCGCTGGCCACAGCATGGCGGCCTGCGCTCATCGCCGTGTGCACAGCTGCTCCTCCAGCGCGGCACAGTGCTTCTTCAAATGGTCCAGCTCCTCTTCCAGCTCGCTCACCCTGCATGAAAGTGCAGAAAGCGACCGTTTGATAAGTTTATGCAAGAGCACTACGAGCAACACTAGCAGCTGAGCGCGCAACCACAGCCATGCTGCTGCCTCACCTGGACTGCTCGTCCGACTGTGGAGGCGCAGTGTACGGCGTCAGGAGCCACTGCGAGAATTCTCGGAGCGCAGGCGTGCCCCGGATTTCCTCCTCCGTCAGTGGCAGCTTCACGATGTGAAAGTCCTGCAGTCACATTCGCAGTTCACCTTCGAGGCTCCTCAGAATGTATCGGGGGGACTGCAGCATTCTGTCACAGGTTCTTTTGATTGAACGTGGCGCAGAATTGGCTGCAGTGCGGAATGACTCACCTCGTACAAGTCGTCGTACTGACGGAGGTACTTCTCCTGTGCAGCGCAGACAGGGTGGGCCAACAGCAAGAGGCACATGCTTGTGCAGCGGCCATGGCGGAGTGAGGATCACCGCACTGAGCACAGCACAGACAAGCATCGTCGCCAGCACGGCGATCGGGCGCCAATGGCACTGGAGCCGAACATTGATTCCTGCAGCGCAGGCGCACCTGCATCTTGATCCGCGCCCGTAGGAGCCTGGACGAAGACGCTGCACCGCCGTAGGGAACAAAGGATCAGTGAAACGCCATTATAGCCTGGGCCAGATGCAGCGCATGGGCAAGCAACACCACATCATCCTGACAGCTCACAGCAGCCCGCAGCAAGCTTGCCTGACTCCGGCCAGAGTATCTGGTTGATGACGATGTGCTGGGTGTCGATCTCAAACTTTGTGAGCTCCTGCACCATTGAAAGGAATGGCAGCTCTCAGGCTGGAGTGCGCCTCGTCGAGCCTGGGCGGGGGCCCTTGCGTCGCGCGTCAACATGAATGAAACACAACTTTTACCAAATATCTTATCTTTGATATGGCATGCACTGCGGCAGATTCATCCTGCACGATAGACTTTGATAGAAAAAACAAACGTATTACTTACCTGCACCAGGCGCTCCGTCTCGTACAGCGACAGGAACTCGGGGATGCACACGCACACGAAGGTCGTCATCTCCGGGTCCCGGAACTGCCTATTCACCTCCTCCACCACCGCCTGCGCAGCGCCGACTCCAGTCATAAGTGCGACAACACAACATCATGACGCTGCTGTTCACGCTCGTAGGAGCTGGACATCTGTCTCCAGCGATGCGCAGCCCTCCTCTTGAGACATAGACCAGCGTCAGAAGGCGGGACAGGAATCTGCGAAGTGCTGGCTGGAAGACCGTGCAGCCGAGCCCCTGGCAGTGCAGCAGCAGATCGGGGGCACAGGCTCTGGCCCTTGGGCCCTGAGGAGCAGCGGCGCAGTGTCCCAGGCCTCCGCCCAGGGGATATGCTTCCCTGCCCCGTTCCTCACGCCAAAAGCCCGCGGCAGCGCCAAACAGAGTGGGCCGCCCACCTTCAGCTGGTCGAGCTTGCCCATGAGACCATCGGCACTGTCCAGGCCGGCGGGGCCGCCCATCATCTGCGCGACGGTGCCGAGCATGCCGCCAAGAGCGCCGCGCATGCTGGCCAGCTTGCCCAGCGCCTTGTCCAGCGTGGCGGGAAACTGCAGCAGCCGCAGCGTGTGCCCCGTCGGCGCAGTGTCAAACACCACGCAGCTGTAGTCCATGCTCTGGACCTGCGTTTTGGCAGCGAAATGGCTTGCGCGTCAGCGCAGGGACGGGCATCCGGACAATGCGTTTTTGTCAAACAAATGCACGCTTGGGAGGAGTCAAGAAGGTGCTCAAAAAATCCGCTTGACGCACCTGTTTCAAGACCTCAGCGAAGCTCATGGCCTCGTCAATACCGGGGATGGCGCCCGCAAGCTCCGACAGCATGCCGCCCTCACCCTCCAGCCTCGCCAGCTCGCCTGTTTGTGGATTAGGGTCCACCTCCTGCCCAAGTCACCGGCACACAAGCGACGATCAGCTTGCGGTAGTATCATCGCCATGCGGGATCATGATTGTGCGGGAAAACCAAGGGTCTCGGCTGCTATGTGCGCTGCATGGTGCATCATGCCACACAGCCCAGTCCTTCCCCATCCTCATGCACCAAAGCCATGGCTGGCAGCTGGACGGCCGATGCGCCTCACCATGGCATACAGGTTTGAGAACCCGTCGACGAGCGTCGGCGTGGCACTGAATTTCTGCCGGAACGCGTCGCTGAGATTGTGCGCTGGGTCTGTGGAAATCAGCAGCACATTGGGCCGCACAGCAGCCAGCTGCAGCGCCACAGAGCACGCGGTGGTCGTCTTCCCCACGCCGCCCTGCTCAGGAAAACGGAACCGAATCTTGCGTCACCGCCATTAGCACGACTGCAGCATCCTGTCGTCATCATTGGCACAGTGCACAGGCGGATTAGGGAAGGCATGGCCTTGTGATTCGCCTTTGCGGCTGCGACTGCCGCAGCAGCCACAGTCGCAGCCGCAAAGGCGAATCACGAGGCGCCTCGCCGACGAAGCACCAGCACATGTCACTGACCTTGCCGCCGACGAATATCCACTTGTAGCTCTTGTCCAGCAAAGACTGCAGTGTCGGCTCGTATGTTGTCTCCCTGTCTGTGCCGTCGGCCATGTTGGCGCTCTGAAACTCCAGCCCAAGCTGGATTCCTCAGGACTTCAGGTTGCTTTCCTAGAGCACGGAAACACCTGATGTGTCTCGTGATTTAGATACTTTCTGTTTGAGGCAAGCGGTGCTGTCAAGGCGTACCAATGCAGATGGGATCTACTTTTTGCTGAACCAACTCTGATTTGCGTATGGTGTACCGTCAATGTAGGAAGACAGTCTCCAGCTTGGCTGCAAGGCCGAGCTGCAACAGTGTATGTGCAAACTCACTTCTGGCACAAAAATAGTTCCGGAACGTCTTGGCCTCGCATGAGCTGTCAACTTGAGCCTCCTCATGCCACAACGCACTTCTCAATTGCACTATTGCACTTCTGTTGCAGCCTTGGCCTGTGACGAAGCGGAACGGCGCTTTGACAAAGCGGACTTGCTTGACCAACCTGCACGTGCGATTCACAACAGGTGCATCACACCAAACCCGGCCCCAGCGCCGCAGTCGTCACCAGCAGCAATCCCAGCATATCACAATTTCAATTTGCGCCCAGTCGGCATTGGCATCGAAGGCTGCCTGACTGGCTGCGGCTGCCAGCCATTGCAGGCAGTGGCGTGTTCGCCTCTGACGCGCTGCTGGGAGTCCCGCATGGTCTTTTCTGTGACTCAGTAGCCTAACTCCGCATGGCAGAAGGTCCCAAGGATTCCGCGGCTCCACTCCTGCCGCTCGCTGCTCCCCCCAACAGGCTGCCAGGCATGCCTCTGCCGCACCGCACCTACGACTGCCCATAGCTGCCAGACTGCCTCGCCTGCCGGTGTCTGGTGTTGCGTTTCTGACTGCCTTGGTAGTGTGCTGTCACTTATGCACAGTCATGTGCAATGTGTTGCCGCCAGCCCAGCGCCTGACGCCCGCACATTCAACTGCCGAAAATGCCGCGTGCTGCAGCAAATGGCAGCGACCTGTGGAGCCCAGAGGACAACCAGCCGTTCACGCTGGACGACGACGAGGATGAGCCTTTCCCGGCGTCGCCGTCGGATCGCTCCAGCCTCAGCGGACGCTCCACCTTTGGGCCCGCGAGCTTCGGCCACACCCTCTCACACTCGGCTTCAGCGCAAGTGGGCGCAGAACAACTGACCCGTCGTGCTGCTGCTGCGCTGCAAAGCCTGTCCAGCCGTGTGGGTTCAAGCCGCACATCCACTGCTGAGCTCAAATGCCAATGCTGAGTTGTGCGCGTGCTGATGTGCAGCAATTGCACGACTTCGAGTCAGCGCACGTCAATCACACGTACACCGCGGCAGGTGAGGCACATGGCCTTGTAATTTGAGCACTTTGGCTGGCCTGTGCCTTTTTACACATCATTGGCTGCTGTGGACTACTGTTGGATCTTGCGGCGACACCAGATCGACCTACCCCTGGTACACAATGTCTGCAGAGAGGCAGCGGCTGAACCTCACGGAGAGCATCGACTACCTGCCGCCCAACAGCAAGGTCTACCGGCAGTGGCTGCAGGGGCAGCCCCACAGGTCGGTCCCAGCAATGCTCCTCCTGTCTTGTGCCAGACCCTGAATGCAGTCGGGCCCAGATGCAGCTCTACAGAATGCAGGCCACATTGCATTGCCTTTTCTTTCCAAGAGCTGCAGGAGGTTAAGGAATAATGAGAAGGTCACGGCTCCCTGACACAGGCGGGCGTGGGACAGATGGTTCATGATGGCGTCGATCGGGGCGACGGTCGGCCTGATCGGCTACCTGTTGTTCCTGTTCATCAGCATCTTCAGCAGCATCAAGTTCGAGTGCATGTACTGGCTCGTCAGCCATGCAGGGTGCGCGCCACCTGTTCCCTGCAGCTGCAGCTGCTCTGCATCTGTTGTGACGTGGCGCGCTTGGACAAGACCGTCTGCAGCTTGAGCTTCTCTTGATAGCTGCCGCAAGGCCGCCACTGGGAGAACCTGAATGGTGTCCAATTTGCGTGACACAGGCTCACTGTCGCCTGGATGTTCAACATGGCATTCAGTACCCTGCTCGTGGGTGTCGCCACCTGGACAGTCGTGGAGATCGCGCCGGCCGCATCAGGTCTGCCGCCTCCGCAATGCTGCGAGGCCAGCAGCCGCATGTACTGAAAGCGTCATATCGCACTCTGCACCCTATGAATCTTCTACGGCATGATCCTGACGGTTGGACAGTTCTCTGCTGCAGGGGCGGGCGTTGCTGAAGTCATGGTGAGACGACATTCGCTGTCATAGCCCTGCGCCCTGCACACCATTTGCGTGCCATGAGACGGCTATGAGCCCCTTGATGCTCCCTTCAGGCGTACCTCAATGGCTGCCACGTGCCCAAGATCTTCAACGTGAAGACGCTGGTTGTCAAGTTCATCTCGTGCGTGTGCGCCGTGGGTGCGGGGCTGCCAGTCGGCCCGGAGGGTCCCATGATCCACATTGGCGCTCTGGTGCGTTGATGTGCACAACTAGTGACTTTTGCCTGTTTGCGGACGCCATGCAATTGCAGCCGGCAGCTGCAGGGTCCCACTCTGACCTCTGAGCATGTGGTGCCGTAAGTGCAGATCGGGTCGGCACTCAGCCAGGGCCACTCCACCACGATGAACTTCAGCACGGGCCTGTTCACGCGCTTCCAGAACCCTAAGGACCAGCGCGACTTCGTCACGGCAGGTACAGCCATTACGCATTTGATGTTGCTTGCACGGCCAGCTCCCCGTCCGCACAGCATCTTCGATCAACTCTCCGCTTTGATCTATGTTGGATTGGCCTGCACCCCAGGATCTGCGATTGGCGTCGCCGTCGCTTTCAGCGCGCCGATTGGCGGCCTGCTGTTCGCTTTCGAGGAGGTGGCGAGCTTCTTCTCGACGAGCCTGGGGTGGCTCATATTCTTTGGTGAGTGCCCAGCCCGCACCCGTGGTGCAATTTGCATGGCTGCATGATCTGAGCCGTCGTTTCATCCTGTGCACACTGACATCTACCTTGCGCTCTTGCAGGCTGCATGGTGTCTGTGCTGATGCTCAACACCCTCCGATCTGCGCAGACCCTTCTGTCCGGGGGTGAGCGCAACCAATTGTGCAGTAGAAGCGTGCAGTAGAAGCGTGAAATACATATGGAAAGCTGTTCAGCTGAGCTTGGCACCCATGCAACATGCATTGGTTGCTAAGAGATCACCTTCCAATTCCAACAGGGCAATTTGGCCTGTTTGACGGCGACGCATCAACGGTGTTCTACGAGGCAAGTATCCACCCTGTGTCAATTTCAACGCCAGTCGCAGCATGGACCTCAGCAGGCATGTCTGTAGCACTCTGTCAGTATCGTGCCGCAGGGGATCCTTCGCCATCTAGGTGGTGATGGGCCTTCGAGAAGAGTGCTCACAGGCTTTTCATCCTGTCACAGGTTCAGACCGTCCTCTCCAACCACATCGTGTCCATCATACCGGCAGCCGCCATCGGGCTGGCGTGCGGCGGGCTGAGCATCGTCTTCACGATGCTCAACCTGAGGGTGTCACGGCTGCGGCAGAAGTACATCGGGGTGAGCTGCGCGGCTCGTGAATGCACATCCGTCATTCCGGATGCTCTCGGGCTCGGATCTGCACTTGCGCCAATGTGCTTGGGACTGCAGCAGCTGACTTGTGTGGCGGTACTATCCGAGTACTTAATGAGAATGGCCTTTGATCAGATAAATGTGTCGTTTCCTGCAGGTGGACCGCCAGCGGCGGATGCTGGAGCCGCTGCTGTTCACGGTCCTGTTCGTGTCCGCCGGCATGCTGCTGCCGCTACTGTTCAGCTGCCAGAAGCCCGACTGCGTCAACCAGCAGGTGCGGCAATTGCGGAGGTGCCTGCTGCCCATGCCATCCAAGGGAGCGCTGTCCCTTGGAGCGCTGTCCCTGATGCGAGACGGAGCTGCCTACCAAGCGGGCACCGCTGCTCATATGGCGTTGTTTGACGGACACCATGCTCAGAGCAGCAGTGCACTGGAGCTGCAGACTTCTTACTCTATTACTTCTTGCTCTGTTACCCTGAAACCTACAAACCATGACCACAGGGCATCATTGAGCCGGTTTGCGTGAACGGCACCTCGCCGGACACGTCTCAGCGGACGGCCGAGCGCGGGCTGGAGCACTGGACGTGCGGCACCATGCGGGGCCTCGGACCCATCCAGCCTTACAACCCGCTCGCGGTGCTCATGGACGTGCCAGGTGCGCGGGACCAACTACCCCCAGCGCATTGCCCTTGTTGTGCAGCTGTTCTGCAACCCTTGCCATGCTCTGCATCGATCAGGCCGATCAGCCCAGTCGCCAAAGGGCATTGGGCGTTGCACTCGCAGGCGAAGACGCGATCAGGCACCTGCTATCGCGGGGCACGCACCGCGAGTTTGGCTACACGCCGCTGCTGCTCATGCTGGTGTTCTATTTCTGCGGCGCGGCGGTCATCGCCGGCAGCGCCCTGTCCACCGGCCTGTTCGTGCCCATGCTGCTCATCGGGTGTCTCGTGGGTGAGCTCCACTGCACTTCAGGGTTGGGTCCTGGGCTGGCCAATGTCGATGCATTGCGTGACCAGTCTTGCCAACCTTCCCCATGTGTTTGTGTGCTTGTAAACCGGCCAAGGAGGCTCACAACTATGATGTGCTGTCCCGGCCCGCAGGGCGCATCATGGGGTTGATCACGCTGGACATCGCTGCGGCACATGAGGGAGCCGGGTGCGGCTTGCTCTTGGTACCAGTGTGCTTCGCGTCAGTATGGTGCTTTGCGCATCCTCTGCTTGTTTCCCGCCCTGCGACGCACCAGAACTTTTTCCAAACTCCTTGGTAACGCTGTGGTGCAGGTCGGCACGCATTTTCCTGCCCCCCAGCCCCTGGGCGTGGATCGACCCGGGCGTGTTTGCGCTGTTTGGCGCGGGCGCCTTCATGGGCGGCACCACGCGGCTCACCATCGCTTTGGCAGTCATCATGATGGAGGTAGGTGGCCAGACAGTCCCGCAAGCAGACCTGCGCCTTGTCCACCAGCAGCTCCGCCGGTGGACATGCGCCTTGTTTTGACTGCCTTTCACGCCTGAGCTGTGCCACCCAGCCGTGCAGCGCCAGGCTTGCTCTCTGCCGGCAGCCAAAGCAGCAATCAATGTTCGCCGACCTTTTGCTCCAGATGTCCAACGATGTGCGGATGCTGCTGCCCGTGCTTGTGGCCATCATGGTGGCCAAGTGGGTGGCGGACGCGGCCACGCACAGTCTGTACCATGGGCAGCTCCACGTGAAGGTGTGCTGCCCGGCGTGCTTGACCTGCACAGACGCTTGGCGCCGGCTTTGTGCTGCTGTTGCCTTTTGAGGGAACTACATTGCCGAGAACCCAAAACCCAACACTCTACAAACTACACAGAAACAACTCTTCAATTTGAGTCGACTTCTGGGAACGCATCTCGCAGGCCATTCCGTACCTGCCAGAGGAGCCCATAGCCAAGATCAGCCTGGATCTGCTGCCGGTGTCCCACGTGATGCACTCGCCAGTGGTCACGTTCCAGGTGCGCAACCCTTCACACCCCACTGTATGCTGGCTTGCAGTGAGCCAACGCCACTAAACCTGGGTCTAGGCAATGGAACGTCAGGTTGGTGAAGCTGAAATCGGATGAACGGCGCGCAATGTGCTGCCACCACTGACGGCAATGCGCATTGGTGTGCCGGCAGGAGTCAATGCAGCTGAAGGATCTGCGCTGGGCGCTGCGCAACACGACGCACAACGGCTTCCCTGTGGTCAGGGACACCAAGAACGGCCAGGCAGGCGCCCCGCTCTACGCTTGAGCAAAATGCCATTAGCTCCTGCGCCGCGTCCTTGTTTGCCAGCATGGAACCTGAAACGCAATGTCTTACAGCTCCAAATGGATACTGGAAAAAAGACTGCAGATCAAGTGTTGGCACTGCCTCTGCGCTCAGCTCGAGAGGTGACATCATAGCTTGACACCATTGTTTGCCGGCGCAGGTGTTTGTGGGGCTGGTGGTGCGGGACCACCTGATGGTGCTGCTGCGGCAGGCGCTGGGGCGCGGCGGCGTGGACGGCGGGGCACTGTCCTACTCGGACCTCAACCGTCGCTACGTGTCCGCCGCCGCCCAGCGCGTCATCAGCGAGCAGCAGATGGCGGTCCTGCAGGCGCACACCCTGCCCATGTCTCAGATTTCATGTTGTACAGTTTCAAGTGGCACTCCAGTGCGCAGCAGGCAGAGATTCTACAGGCACCTGTGGACTTTCGTGTTGCCACTTCAGCTGGGCACCTCAGCCAAATGCGGCACACTGTGTGCCGATGCCCTCGGTTGCGAGCGTTGGCCTAAACCCAGTCTTCGCCCTGCCGCAGTCGAGCGACAATGGCGACCACAGCGACGACCACAGCAGCGCCTCAGCGAACGGCCTTCTGGACCTGCGCCCGTGAGTCGCACAATGCCGTTCCAAATCGTCATTGGCAATCGACAACAGGCAACCAGCAACGCGCAACAAGCATGCAATCGCCTTCCCACACAGCCGCCTGGTCCTACATCTGTCCCTCAGCCATCATGATGGACGGACCCCACAGCTGTGCATACCTGCAGGTACATCAACACGAGCGCGATCACCGTCGACGAGGGCTTCAGCGCCGAGCGGACGTACATCCTGCTGCGCACGCTGGGCCTTCGGCACGTAACCGTCGTCGACAGGCGAGTATGCGAATGCATCAGGACGATGCTGCCAGCGCCCCACTTCTGTGTCATGCTGGCAGCATGGATGGACCTGCAACGCCTGTCTCTTGACAAGAAACCTGCGGCGCAGCCCTGAATGTGGTTTGCATGTTTCGTAGGTACAACCGCGTGAAAGGCATGGTGACGCGGAAGGACCTTCTGGGCTACAAGCTGGACGAGGCAGTGCAGGCGAGTTTGCCACAGAGTAAATCTTGTTTCCAACAGTTCTCGAGCAGCATGTGCTCAGCTGTCTTGCTGGAAACGCTGACAAGCTGTTCTGAGTCGCAGTCTTGTGTTTGCCGCAGCACGGCGCCTTTGCCGAGAACTCCGAGCTGCTGAGCCCGGGGCGGCGGAGCCCGCCGCCGCATGATGACAATGTTTGATCGCTCAGGATGCCTTTGAAGAAATAAGGAAGTCGTCGGTACCTTCTGCTCAGCACAGAAGGTCGTACAGGGTGTAAAGGGAAGGGAGAAAGCGCTCCGCTGCACTTCCATGAGACACCAGCTACTCGGCAGCTCCCCCTGTGTGCTCTGCTGGCCACCTTTCTGCCCTTTGCACCTAGAACAGATTGCACCACAGCTGACCACAGCAAATTCCATTGGCTTGCCTGCCAACTGTGGCAGCTGTTCGAGGTCCCGCAGCCTCCTGCTGCTGCTCTTGTTGGCACGGCTCTACTGCTCCATTCGGCATCATGTCGGGTCAGAAGGGCAACGGCGCCAACGGCAGTACCGGCAAGCGCAAACTCTTTGTCATCGCCAATGGTGCGTAGTATTTGATATCTTGGCGGCTTTGGTTGACACCATGCCCACAGCATCACCGCTGCGCCAGCTGGCTGACCGCCGCTGCTGACCAATTGATGCGATGGCATCGCTGTGTGCAGGCAAGAAGGCCGGCGACGAGGGCTTGCGGGAGGGCGTCATGAAGCTGCGGGCGGACGGGCACACCGTCGAGGTGAGTGCACTTCCACTTAGCGCCATGTCAGCGCCAAAACGCACATGCATGTCGGCGCAATCCGATCACTTCGACCAGCAGTGCCACTCAGTAATTTGCGCTTCTGCTGGACAGGTGCGCGTTACGTGGGAGCCAGAGGATGTGGACCGATACATCGCGGAGGCTCTCAAAGCCGACGTCCACACCATCGTCGCGGCAGGTCAGCTGAGCGAATTTCCTGCATCTGGCAGCCACACGTTTCACTGCATTCAATACACATCTTGTCGTGCTGTGTACGGTGAGTTGCCAAGTCCGGGTTCTGGCGCAGGCGGTGATGGCTCGGTCAACCAGGTGGCGGGCGCTCTGGTGAGGGCGGACGCTCCTGAAAACACGCGCATGGCAGTCATCCCGCTCGGGACGGCCAACGACTTTGCCACCGGCCTCGGCATTCCAGAGGCATCGTCACTCTCCCAATCGCTGTGTCACGACATGCTACACCAACGTGATTGGACACACTGAAGCTACATTTACGATGTGTGGTTGTGGACTAACACCACGATTGGCGCGGGACGCGCCTCGCAAGTCTCATGTGTTGTTGCAGGATGCATTCGAGGCGATGCAGCTGGCAGCAAGCGATACCGCCTCCCCGATCGACATTGGCATGGTCAATGACGAGGTATGAAGCCTCACCTGCCTTCCCCAGCATTGCATAAAACCGGAGGTCTAGCAGATCTACTTGTTGATCTGCACAGGCTTGTTTGCCAGCTCTGCGTCCGTCTCAGGCGTGCAGCCTGGATGCGCATGAGACCTGCTGACACGGTGGACCGCGATGTGCCAACCAGGTGTTTGTCAACGTGGCGACGGGCGGCTTCGGCGCCGAGATCACGGAGAGCACGGATACCGGCCTGAAGGACTCGATCGGCGGCGCAGCCTACATCCTGACCGGCCTCACCTCGCCGCAGAAGATGTCTGCAAAGTGAGCCCATGCGCCGCACAAACGAATGCGATCTTGCTTGCACTTGGTCCAGCTGCTGGGAATCTGCGATTCTGCCACTGTGTGCAGACTGCATTGGGACCTGGTAAACTGAGGCGTGAAATACAGCAGCGAAAGCAGGCGCTAGGAGTGCGAAATGCTATGTGCCCCGCTCCTGACACAAGCGATGCAGAAGCGGTCGCTATGCCGACATCTTGCCTGCGTCTGCAGGGACGCGCACGCCAAAATGCCGCTGGATGCGCTGGTGAAGCACGATGACGCATGGGTGTCGCTCCACGACATCAAGCACGACAGCATCCGTATGGCGCACAAGGCCGGCAAGGAGGTTGCCGAGTTTGACGGTGCGCGCGTGCCGCCACCTACCAATTGCCCCCAGCCTGTGCTGCAGGCTATACAGATCTGCAAGCCTGTTGACTGCGTGCCCCCACAGTCAGTTAACCAGAGTGGCATCCGGGGAATGCTCGGCGATGTTCATATGGTGGCGCAGGAAAACTGCTTGTGCTGGCTGTGGGCAACGCGCGGCAGGTGAGACGCGTGCATGTCCTGGGCTGGATCATCAAACGTGTAGTCTTCCAGTCATGTGGCATGTGGCACGGCAAGAAACAACGTCAGGAAGTAGTTACTCAGCGCTGGTTGACGCTTTGCAGGCAGGTGGCGGAGTGGTGCTGTGCCCAGAGGCTCAGATCGACGATGGCTTGGTGGGCTGCTGCTCTGGTTCCAATGTGTTCCCATCCCTTCCCGACTGACATGGCATGCGGCGCAGAGCACAGCGCCATGAACCAGCACGCACCCGCATCACCTGCTGCCGCTGTCTCTGGTTTCGAGCAGAAGTGTCCTGGTTTTGCAGCTGGACGTCACCTACATCCTCAACCCGCCACTGGACCAGGTCCCGAAGATTATAGCGGGCATGCAAGGTACGGACCCCGTGGGCGCACCCTACCCTCCTGTCAGCGACATTGATAAGTCCTCCAAGCCAGTCGCATGATGTGCAGGGGTGTCTCAGCGGCACCGCCGGCGCCCTCTTGTGGACTACTGCTGCCTCCAGCGTCCCAGCACTATGTCCTGCTGTCAATGCGTGGCATTCCGCTCCATGCATTGCCAGCCCAGGCGGCAATCCGTCGCAACCATCAAGAGTCCACCACAGCTCTTAAAGTTCTTTGGCCGACCTCAAATGCTCCTCTGCGGCAGATGGCAAGAAGCTGGAGGGGCCAATGGGCCGCCTGCGGTGCTCGTGGCTGGAAGTGGACTGCCCCGAGGAGCTGCAGGTGTGTTGTTTGAGTTCCTTGAAGATCGAATCGATGTCTGACAAACCTGAGTGTTGCCTGTCGTTGCCGCAGTGTCATGCTGCAGTGTCACAGGGTCGTTCTGCCCTTCAGCTTTTCCCTCCAGCTTGATGTTGCTGGGAGCAGGGTTTTTGGTGCATGTTAACATGGTGCGCGGATGCCTCACCTGGCGTGTGCAATGTGTGGCGCAGATCAACCGCGACGGCGAGCCGATGCGAGCCAAGCACTACAACTTCAAGGTGCGCCCCCCTGACCTCTTGACCTCTGCTTCATGTCTGTGGCAGGTTGCACCTTCTCGATTCACGTCTCACTTCATGAACAATAGTCACCGTCAGAGGGTTTGCGTGCATGCGCAGGACCCGAATGCTGACGCCTTTCACATGTTCTCCCCTGTAGATCCTGCCGCGCCGGCTGGAGCTGCACATGCCGCACACAAACCTGCTGTCGCAGTCGGGCGTCAAGAACTCGCCGCGCACGCGCTTCCACGAGAAGAGCGAGGCACGGCAGCAGCGGCAGCAATCCGGCGGCTTCCAGCCGAAGAAGATCTTCCAGCACCCCATGACGAAGGTAAGGGATGCGGTTTCGTGGTTTGAGGACGCCTCTCTGCTGCGTCCCACCAAGCACCACGACTGGAGCACTGGCAGGCAGGCGGCGGTGCTGAGGCAGGACCTCATTGCCGCATAGCCAGGAGCAGCTGACACTAGCAGATGGTGCCTGAAAATGAAAACAACATGGGTGCTGTCTGTGCAGACGGTGCTGAAGACGTCGCTGGTGCTGGGCGTTGGCATTGGGCTGGGCATGCGCATCCAGCGGGTCCGGGCGCACGCCATGCGCTTCTAGCGAGGCTGCCGGTGTTCCACCACCGCACCGAAGTCCACGGCACTTCCAGAAGTACGAACTAGTCCACGAGTTTGTGCACACACGGCACATACAGTGATAGAGGTTTGTGCACATGCAATTCAGAGTCCGCGTGTAGGTAGTCCGAAGTAGCTAGCAGCAGTCCATTGGCGCGCATTGCAGTCGCCAGACCTGCGGGGTCGCTGCAACACGATCCTGTCTTGGTCTCTCGGGTCAAAACTTCAATGTCGTGGAATGCGCAGCATTGCAGGAGCCGTAGAAAGAACGTCAATGCTCGTATTGAGATACACTGTTCCAGCCTCACTCAGGCTGATTAGCGTTCAGAGCGCCACACGTGCACTTTTACCCGCCTTGCCAGGATTCAGGCTGTTGCCGCTGCAGCGGCGTGGCCAGCCTCCAGCGTGGAGCTACAGCGATGGCGGCACTGCTTTATTTTGGCATTTTTTAGCACCTGTACACCGGAGCCACCATGTCTGGTTTCATTTGATCAAGCCATGACATTTACCCAATTCCATTCCAACCTCTGAGACTCGTGATCATGCATGTGAGAGTCCCTATCACCTTGTCACAAGGCTGCACCTCCTTGTTTGCGCTCCGTTCCAGCTCCTGCAGGAAGAACACGTCTTGACAGCGCATGATCCCTTCATCAGCCGCCTGACAAGAATTCGGCGGAGCAACCGACCTACTGCAAGCAAGGTGCGCACTGTCCTGCAGGGCAGATGATTGTGTGCACCGCAAGCTACGTGCGGTACAATACACCATCAGCTTTCAGTTGCACAGCTTGCTTTGAGCCTCACATGAAGGATTGGCTTCGCAGTTGAAGGAGCTGTCAGGATGGCAGCAAGCGTCGCAGATCCCACGCCCTACATCCTGGAAGATGGAGCCGTCACGTTCGCCTACCGCCCTGTCGCTCCCGTCACGCGCCTCAAGTCTGACCAGGACGTCGCAGAGTGAGCCGAAGCGGGAAGTCATGCCTTGATGCATGCACAAACATGCATTGCAAGTGTGCAGTCAGGACGCCCGCCATCATTTGTCTTGTAGCTTTCACTTCTGCAGGTGAACGTTCCTTTTCTGAGGCGCTGGGCATAAGACATGACAGCCAACTGAGCAGGGGGACTGCCTGTGGTGATGCTGCAGGTTCTACATCATCCTGAGCCCCACGCGGCAGGGCGCCAAGCACCGCCTGCTCGTCACCGCCAAGCACCGCCTGCCGGTGCGGCCCCCGTCCTTGCTTGTTTCACCAGATGCCACCTGCCTGACACCTCTGTGCAGCGTCTTCACTCTTGAACTTGAGCCTCGTGTCACTCCAGCACGTCCATGACCCGCATTAGGAGCGACTCTTGAAAAACGACACTCCTGTCACTTTGCCTGCTGTCGAAATCTGCCGCCTTGCCGCCGGCAAATCAGCAGGATGCGGGACAGCAGGGGCAGGAGCACTCCATGAGAGCACATCTGTACGACTCATTCAGAAACTTCGGGCTGCTGACGAACTATTTGCTGCCTGAGGCAGCTGCCACGGGACGTGGGGCGGCAGGGGCAGCAATGCGATCCTCGAAAGAACTACGTCAAAGTGTGTTGCATAATTGTCTACTGTCGCCGCGCAGCTGCCGCGAGACGTGGGGCGGCAAGGGCAGGAGCGCACACTGGCGCTGGTGGCCCGCGCGGCTGGCAGCTACGAGGCGCTGCGCAATGCACTGGAGAACGACATCGTGTTCGACACGCCCGTCATGGACGCCGGCAAGGGTGCGCTGAATGTTCATCCAAGGCACTCGTAGTCAGATCTGGCGCACCCAGGCCGCGCTGTCGTTTTTTGTTGATGTGCTGCACTCCACTGCAGGTTGTGAACCATCGCTGGTCGCACGTCCAGTTGAGCACACTGCTGCTGCTGCTGCTGGTGGTGGTTTCGCTGTCTTCATGCTGATGTGCGGCATTGCACTGCTGCAGGGCTGTACTCCATCATCGGCGGCAAGGTTCTGTCGGATTCTTTCCTGATCCACGAGCTGCGGGAGCCGCCGCAGCCCGGCCCAGAGCAGGACATCCTGGCGATCGACCAGATCGGCAGCTTCAAGATCCAGATCAAGGCGCGCGCTGCTCTCGCATTCACAAGGTGCCTTTTTTTGGCGCTGTGTCTCATCGCTAGCATCGGCCGTCCGTTGTCCGGAGCGATGCTACCGTCTGATGCGCCGGCTGCTGAGACAAAGCCTCTTCGCTTCAAGTGCAGAACCCGCTGGCCCGGCCCACTCGCAGCATCGGGTCGCACGCGCAACCTGCGTTCGTCACCGAGGCGAGCGCAATCTCCTCATGCCATACATGCCCAGTCCACTGGATCTTGCTGCACATGTGCATCGCGCTGGAGGTGGTGACAAAGCGGCGGCCATCCCTACGCACATGCATGCTGCCTCACGTCATGATTCGGCGCTGAGGTTCCGAATCTGTTACCCCGCACAGGCTCCTGAGAAGCTGAAGCTCTTTGGCAGCGAGAACTGGTGCCCGCTGAAAGACGTCACCCTGCTGGACTACGAGCGAGTCGAGTGCGCCCCTGCTGAGCTTGTGCTGAAGGCACCGCTGGCCAGCATGCCCACGACAAGACATCGATGGCATCGGAGTCGACGACAGAAGCAGTACTTGGCTCGACGCAGTGTCCTGATGAATCGTGTAGTCGCCCCGCAGGCTGCAGATCTGGCCCGTGAAGCACAAGATTCAGGGTGCGCCTCCTTCCTCCTGCCAGTGCGCCTGTAGTCATTGCGGAGATCAGCTCTGCTGGTGCGGAAAGCCCGCTGCCCTGAGCACATCCTGTTACAGAGTGGAGACAAATTTCCAGGCTGGATGCTGACACATGTACATGCTTTCATGCATGCATTCGATCATACATTCACCTGTGTCATGGCAGGCGACTTGAAAGCCGCGGTGATCATGCACCTCAACGCGCTGGCCAGCAACGAGGAGCTGCTGGCCGGCACACCGCTGGCCGGCGAGGAGGAGGAGGAGGAGGAGGAGGAGGCTGCCGCGTCCAAGACCACCGTCCGGCTGAGCCGCTGGTACAACAAGTGAGGCGCTGCCGCGTTCGTCTGCAGTGTTGGTCTGCAGCATCGGCCGCTGGGAGATGCTGGCATCAGAGGCAGCGGCGCTGAGTTTGTGTCAATGTTTGCTGGATCCGCAACGGCGCCGAGTGACAGTTCATGCGCCGGCACCTCAACGTTGAGACAAGCACATGTTCCATGTGTGTGACAAGTGATTGTGGAAGCTGACATTGAAAGACAGTGTCTGCGGTGGACCTGCTGGCGTCAGTCTGCGTGCCAACCTGCCCATCTGCTGACCGAGACGACGCCTTGACAGTTGGATCATGATGGACTTTTTTCGAGGTTGTCTGTGTACCTGTGACAGCGTTGACATGACAGAAGTGCACGATGTTGTGTTATCCTGTGCTCCTGGGCCAAGGATGAGCGTTCCTGCCCTGCTGAATGATTGGCGGTGATGCTGTGGTTTGGGGCATCCAAGGTTCAGAACCCTGGTCACGAGCGTCCCACTGTCCTCCATGAAGCAACAGCATGGGCTTTTAAGAATCAGGAAAGGGGTAGTCTTGCTGCTTGCGACACGTCGATCGAGCTGTGGCATTGCGAATTCTTCCTCTGCCTCGCACCACCGGCAGATTTTCAGGCGGAAACTGGAGTCCGAGGTGAGTGCTGAGAAGCCGCACAGTCAGACAAGAATCTGCTTGCACCAAGCAACATGCGAGACCTCAGTCGTCTAACTGGCGCCTGCTTTGTCACACGGAAGGATCTCTAGGTGGGCTCACAGGTGCTGAATTCTTAGAAGCTGACGGAATCTGTTTTCAGCAGGGCGAAGTGTCAAGACGACATGGCAGCGCTGCACGGCGCGACCGATCCGACGCCCTTCATCCTCGAGGAGGGCCACATCGCATACGCGTACCTCCCCATCCCCCCCGGCATTGCGAACCTCAGATCTGACCAGGACGTCGCAGAGTAAGTTTACCAATTCACAGTTCACCTGACGGCATGCCGTGCACACGATGTGGCGACGGTCGTGACTCTTGTGTCACACCGCAATATGCAGGTGGACCGCCTGCATGTATATCGCTAATTTATGAAAATGCTTGCACAGCCAGCATGACGCCGGCAGCAAGGAACAGTGGTCGATCTGTACGTCTCGTTGCAGGTTCTACATCATCCTGAGCCCCACGCGGCAGAGCGCCAAGCACCGCCTGCTCGTCACCTCCAAGATGCGCCTGCCGGTGCGGCCCTGAGCCACCACGCTGTGTATTGACTACGACGTCCTTGGCCTCGAACCAGGGCTGCCAAAGACACCGCATGCCTGTGGCGTCCTCCAAGCTAAAAGTTGTCTTCACAGACGTCAGCACACCTTACTTCATCCAAATACAAGGCAGGTTCAGCAGATACAGGCAGCTTGCTGCCCATGTTTGTGCTGTTATCGAAGACACCCTGATTCTAATTCATCCCGCTCCTACATCTGCGCAGGATGTGAACCACCCGGGGGAGGAGCGCACAGTGGCGCTGGTGGCCCGCGTCGCCGACAGCTACGAGGCGCTGCGCAGCACGCTGAGCTCCGAGACACAGGACGCCGGCAAGGGTGCGCCCAGTGTGCGGAGACGAGACCGCACACCGTGCCTGCATCCAGCTGAGAGCCCGCGCTTGTCAGTGTTCGTCCTGTGCGTGCTTGTCAACGTTGTCTTCTTCAGAGCACAGATGGAGGCAGCAGGGTCTGACGTCACCTCTTTTGCGTGGTGCAGGCATGTACTGCTTCCTCGGCAAGGGCCTGCTGGAGACGTACCTGATCTCCGAGCTGCTGGAGCCGCCTGAGCCGGCCCCCACGCAGCAGGTGAGCGCGCCAAAATTGATACGGCGCTGCCCGCAAAACTTGATGCAGCAGCGGTGCTGCCCGCTCGTTCTGTTGCTTGTGCGCGTTCTCCGCCCGCCTGGCGCCTAAGAAGGACTCGCCTCCTTCCATGTCATTGCCAAAAACTGCACACACATCTACAAAGTGGCATGCGCGGCCGCAGGCGCTGGCCATCAAGAAGGTCAACAGCTTCAAGGTCCAGATCAGAGTGCGTGCCCGCTCCACCCATAACAGTAAATTGTTACCATTTGGACAAAAATGGATCATAACAATCATGAAACATTCTGCAGTCTGCCCGACGCATTGCTGGCTGCATGTCATCTGTTTGTTGTTCGCCTGTCATTTAGTGCACATGCACCGAGACTCAGGCTTCAGAGCCCGTACATCTGTACAAGCGACTAATCGTCGGGAAGCTGCCTCTGGCGCAGAACCCGCTGGCAGGCAGCACATCGCGCAGCATCGGGCTGCACCCGCCGCCGGACGTCGTCACTGAGGTGTGCTAACATCTACCTCTGCGGTCGTGTCACCAACCCAAAGGTCCTGCTGATGCTACTCTCCCGTCAATTCAGGCGTGCAATCAGGCATGCAGGTATGCAGGTGTGCGTGTGCAGCTTCCGACCTGCACACCACAGACTGCAACTCCAAAGCGGTCGTTTCCATGTTGCTGCCGCAGGCACCGGAAATATTGCAGTACTTTGGGAACGAGAAGTGGGCGTACATCCAGGACATGTTGCTGCTGGACTACGAGCGAGAAGAGTGCGCTTCGATGCCGTTGCTGCCCCAATCATCCATTCTGCCATCATCTTGCTGGCCTGACTGGCGCTGCGCCCGCTGACATGCAGCGCTTCTGCGACGTGCATTGCTACGGAACAGTCGTGTTGTGAGCTCGTTTCTGTTCCGAAACGACTGCATGACATTGCAATGCGCCGCCCTGCAGGCTGCAGCTGTGGCCGATCAAGCGCAAGATCGAGGGTGCGCCCATTGTCGCATCAGAATTCGCCCTGGTGTCTGTCAGCCCCCGTGCCAGCATCATCACTGCTGCTTCAAAAGTTGACGGTGTGTTCCTGCACGTCTCGTGCCGCAGGCGACCTCAAGGCGGGTGAGAGCAGCCCCAAATCACAGCTGCTTCCTTCTCCTGTCCTTCGGACTCCTACTGACGCATGAGTTGCTAATCGCTTCGATTTGGATTTGCGGGGGACCGCCACATGTCGTCTTTTGTCGCGCGCTGTCTGCGTCCACGATGGCTGACCGGCTGCACAATATTCCATCGTATCTGTTTCCGTCAAGACTCATCTGCACGGCAGGCGTCGTGCAGCACCTGGAGGCGCTGGCCAAGAAGGAGGACCTGACGGGGCCGACGCCCGATGAGGAGAGCGAGGGCGGGGAGCAGCAGCAGGGCTCGCACGGCAAGGGGATCTTCGCCCGCTGGCTGGGGAAGTGAGGCGGCCGAAGCGGCGGTCGGGGCGCGGCCTGGGCCGATGGTCCGCAGGCTGCCGCAGTCACACCGGCTTGCTCAAGAGAATGATGTCAGGTGCAAGAAGGGAGGATCCGCACCATTGCTCGAATATGGCAACATGCAGTAGCAAATGGCTGCGTGTCATGTTCCCCACTGCATGATGGGACGCCGTAATAATGAGGGAGGGACAGACATGTAGCATCCACTGCTGGATGATGACACGTGGTTTGACCCCAACGCAAAAGTTGCAGTTGCTGTGCATTCCTAAAAGCCTGCTTGCTTGTGAGTGCTTGTGGCAGAACACCATGTCGACCATGCGAAATCAGGCTGCGTCATCCGAGTCCCAGTCGCTGCCGAAAAATTTACGGCAGCATTTGCTCAATGCACTCTTGTACACGTCCAGCGGCGGAGGAAGACAAGTGTGGATTGCGAGGGCCATGCAAGCCGCGGGACCTCGGTCTCCACCAGTTTTTACATGCCCGGCACCGACCCCACCTGAGACCCCACCAGACAAACAGGATACAGCTGCTGCCAAGTCACAAACCAAACTGGAACGTCCAGAACCTAAACGCTTGGCGGCAGCCCGGCTGTCCGCTCCAACACCCATCTGCATCGCAGGAAACATGAGTGACAACATCACTATGGTTAACAATTCCTTGTTGCTTGTCCTTCACAGAACCGTCGACGGAATGCATGTTCCACTCACCGCTTGTGCTGCAGCTGCTTCCACCACATGTGCTCCCAGCTGTCTGTCACCGCGTCTGGGCGCCGCTGCAAGAGAAGCAGCACCGCGTGTCAGGTTTCATGTGTGCAGCGCCATTACAGTCACAGCGCAGTGATGGAGTGCGTTGACGAGTGGATGCAAGGGAGTGCGTTGATGAGTGGACAAATGCAAGGGAGATTAAGGTGGTGCCGTCTGCTCACCACCAGGTGGCGGGGCTTCTTGCCCTTGAGCGCTTCTCGCCGCCGTGCCGCTTCGTCTGTGCACGCCAGGATGTAGTCCGAGCTGCAGAGTGTACGCATGTAAACATCAACAAGGCAAATTTCTGCACATCCTGCCTGGCGAAAACACTCCGCTGCGACTTGCAGAGCACAATCCCAGGGTGGCGGCACCCCCTCAGCAACAGTCAGGTTGGCCGCAGCCAGATGCACTCCTCACTTGAACTTGCGCGGCCGGATCTCACTGCCGAGCACCCGCCCTGGTAGGCTGAGGAACGCCAGCGCCAGCTGCACAGCATGATGCAGTTGCGTCAGCTCCTGAGCTTGTGTCGAGCACAACATCGCAGTGTGCAGCATGTTTGATCCAAGCCGTCACGCGTACGTTGGAGCCGATGAAGCACATCTTGAAGAAGTCCTCGCTGACATGAGGAATGCCGGCATCGCCTCTGAAGGGCGCTGGGTTGAGGTCCATGTTCGCGGATGTCGCGCGACGAGCTGCGGCTGTGCAGCGGAGCCCAACAAGGATGCTGTATTGAGCACCAGACGACACACACAGGCCTATTGTGTTCGACACTCGCAACGCAAAGCTAGATCTGGCTTGCCGCAGCACTCTCCCCGCAGATCTTGCCTTGCTGTCAGACGGCGTAGCGGGCGTCGTCTGCTGCCTTTCTCATACTCCCTTTACTTGATGCAAGCGCGTGAACTCGGTTGGGAAGTGAAGCCCTTCCGCGCCCCCTCGATTGTCGGGCGTGTCGGTAAGCGGCTCCAAGGCCTCAGCGCTGGTTCAGCTGCAGCAATGGCGTCAGCGAGTTCCCTAAAGATTTTACGGGATCTGCAGAGTCGTCCAGAAAACAAGGTCTGGCGTGCTGCACAGCGTGCCAGCATCCAGCACTGACGAAACTTGATGTCACTCAGTTGCTCGCTCGCCCGTCAGCACTTTGCTCAGCTCTCGTACCAGGACCCTCGAGCACAGCGATTGCTGGATCGGGGCGAGATGCACCGCCTCTTCTGCCGCAGCGATGATCGTGGCCAACTTCTATGCTGCAGGTCTGCGTGGACTGCGAGGCGAAGCACCCACAGTGGGCGACGGTGTCGTATGGCACATTCATGTGCCTCGACTGCAGCGGCAAGCACCGCGGGCTGGGCGTGCACCTTTCCTTCGTCAGGTATTGATACCTCAGTTCATTAACTCTGTACGGCATCCTTTGGACGACTCCTGCCCGCACGACACGGCTTGCACCAGTATCGGAGACGCAGATGAATTTGTGCCCCTGACCGCGCGGTCCCTGCGCCGCAGGTCGGTCACGATGGACGCCTGGTCGCCGGAGCAGCTGCAGAAGATGCAGGCGGGCGGAAACGGCGTGTGCAACGCCTTCCTGAAGAGCTACGGCATCGACAAGCACACGGACATCAAAGAGAAGTACAACTCCCAGGCAGCCGAGGTACGGCAGCAGGACCGTGGAGTCTTGGGCACCTTACGGCGGCGGGCAGCTTGTGCATCTGCTCCTGCGGCGGCAAAAGACCCTGCACGTGCAACGCTTCCAGGCGTTGTTCGGGCTGCACGCGCAGCGGCCGCAGAGGCTTGGCTCCGCAGGCAGGCAATGATGAACGCGAGGCACCCGCACATCCCTTCTGGTCCGTGTCTGCAGTGCCTGCGGGAAAAGGTGAAGGCAGCGGTGGAGGGACGGCCGTACACGCCGCCGCCGCCGTCCAGCGTGCGATCGTCGCCGGCAAAGCTGCCGCGCGCCGGCAGCCGCGGCGCCGCCAACGGCAGCGGCGGCGGCGGCGGCGACGAGTGGGGCGACTGGGGCGGCGCCAGCGGCTCCCAGGTGCAGCAACCTCGAGGTCCCTGGACCAAACGGCCCTGCAAGACCAGACCATGTTTTGCAGAGGATTCTGGAAGCCAGCTGGGATTGTTTCGGGAGCGGGGTCTGGCGGCAAGCTCGATTTCACATGGCTGTCCATGTCTCAAACCATTACTGCATCCGCACATTGCAGCGCCATCATACACGCGACAAGTAGATCCATGACCAGTCTTGAACCCAAACACATTGCAATCGCAGGCAGCAGGTCGCAACAGCCGGTCCGATTCGCCGTCCTGCGGAGCCGCCTCTGGAAATTACAACAAAGCAGACCTGGACGCGTCCGCCGCGCAGAAGGATCAATTCTTCGCCGGCCGCATGCAGCAAAACGCCAGCCGCCCTGAAGGCCTGCCGCCCAGCCAGGGCGGCAAGTACGTTGGCTTTGGCTCCGGCGGCAGCGCGCCGCCGCGGCCGGCCAACAACGGCGCCAGCATTGACCAGGTCACCAATATGCTGTCCAGCGGCTGGAGCCAGCTGTCCACGGTCGCGGGTGAGGTTTCCTTTCGAGCTGTACCGCTCCCAACCCGGGGCCTTGCTGCATGGTCACACCCTCGATCAACTGATGTCAATACTGCACTGTGAAGAGTCGCCCCCCCCACGCCGCTGTGCGCCTTGCACCTGCTGTCAGGGCACACGGCAGCTGCCGGTCAGAATCTCATCATGGATGGCTCTCGCCCGCTCATACGCACATACAGACTGTAAAAGGAGCGGCTGGCAACCTGAATGGGCGAGGGCTCCTCCGCGCAGGCTCAGCGGTGACGCAGGTGCGGTCGAACGAGCAGGTGGCGCAGACGGCGAGCGTGGTGGCGGAGAAGGGCAAGGAGTACGGCTCCAAGGGCTGGGGCCTCATGCGCGGCATGTACGCTAATGTTGCCAGCCAGGTGGAGAGCGTTGCCAGCGAGCACGGCTACAAGGTCGACCTGGGTGCGCGCCAATGGACATTGTGTGTTAGCTATTTGCTAGATATATGTTACCTCCTCCTATCTGGCGCCTGCAACACGTTGACGCTGCTACTGGCTCTCACTTCCCCTTCACGATTCAAAGCTTGCCTGACCAAGCGCTTTGTGGGTGTGCATCCTTGTTCTACTCCTTCACCGCCATATGCATGCCATCATCGAAGACTTCTTGCATCAGGATGGCAGTGAGTTGAAGCCTCCTGAGCCGTCGAGTTGAAGCTTCTGAGCCGCACGGTGGCCTTGCGCAACAGGGGCGAAGAACCTGCAGAACGGCAGCGGGGCAGCGGGCGGCATGGCGGGGCACCGTAGCAACAGCCAGCCGCAGCTGCACCACGACATGGATGGGCAGCCTGTCGCGGGCGTCTCATGGGATGCACCGCAGCGGCAGGCCAGCGGCGGCGGCGGTGCCGCCGGGTCCGGTCGCGCAGGCTCGGCGGGTGCCGGTGGCAGCCGCCTCGCGCACAGCGCCAGCACGGGCAACGCCGCCTTTGACGGCTTCGAAGGTGCTGCCCCGGAACCCCGAGTATCTGGATGGCGGTGCCGTCGCTTGTGCGCATCCTGCTGTGCATGGTTCCCTGTGCTCGGCAGGCTTATGATCATCGCAACCTTCTCCTGACAGCTGCCTGTCGTGATCTACAGATACGACGACAGATTCGACGTGGGACGACCACTCGTGGGATCCATCGCCGAAGGCGGCCAGCAAGCCGGCGGCCAGCCGGGCTGCGGCGCAACCTGCAGCGCCAAAGGCAGACAGTGACGACTGGGGCAAGTGGTGATTGGCATGCACGCCTGGGTAGCTGGATTCTGTTTGTTGGCAAGGGCGGGTATTTAGCTGCAGGCTGCTGCAGAATTGAGTTGTCAATGTTTGTCACATCACGGCACTGCGGCATGAAGTCGAGTTCATGGGGCATCAGTCTCGAAGGTCAGATTTTACACACTGTCATGCGAATAATTAGCCAGGAACGTTGAGCAGGATGCAAACGCTTCGGCTGTAAATACCTAGCTATCACCTGGTGATGCAGAGGGGCCCCGTGACGCACAACATGCAAGGTGATGCATCTGCAGACCCTTGCAACCGAGCGAAACAGCTGCATCTCTTACAAGCAGCAATCATACACCGTAGTTCACTTTCAAGCCAGTTCCTTGCGCCAGGACCAACTCTGCGCCAGAGCCAGGCCTAATTCCGGACGACTTTTCGAAACTGTTCGATTGCCATCACCGACCTGCTGATTGTTGTCGCGCACGCGTCTAGGACGCGTTAACACGCAAGAAACTTTCCTCTTTGCGCATCGTGCTGAGTGGGTCCGGCCCTTCAGCTCCAAGGAAAGCTCGCCAGACTAGCAGAGGAGGACCGCTGCGCGCGGCGCTAGGGACCAGACCGCCTCGGTCGCCATGAATTTCGGGGGTGCAGCACCGGATCTGGCGGAAAAGATGGTGAGAGACTCCTGCAGGACTGCAACGCTGTCAATGTAATGTGCCTGACCATCACCCAATGCGTATGTATGCTGCGCACCCAGCGGCCAATGCTGGCCGCCTCCTTCATGCAGGATGCCGACAACTTCCGCAGCAAAATGAACAGCCTGGCATACGGCAACGTCATGGCAAAGGCAGCAGAGGACTACAAGCAGGTATGCGCTCTTCGAGCTTGCGCCCTCCCTCCCGCCTGCAGCTCAGCGCTCCATGCTCTCGACTGCATTGCCAATGCTTGCAGCAGCTTCAGCTGTGCACGTGAAGTTCAGACAGCGGCTCGATGTCACGAAGGAACAACACCTCAGTTCCCTCCGATGTGGTCAGACGATGCATTCAGCGTCTGAAAGCCCGCCGACACAGCAGCTGCTAGCCGGAGAGGCAGAGCAGCGGCGGGGGGTGCAGCATGATGTCAACCTCATTCATACTTCCAGCATCTGACCAAGCTGTTTGTTGACAGACAGGAGGGGAGGCGGAGGATGGGCGGCAGGGGTGCAGCATGATGTCCACCTCAATCGAAGCTTCTTGCATCCTAAATGCTGCATTGTCCTGCCATCCATCAGGAGCTGCTGGCGGGGGAGGCGGAGGAGCGGCGGACGGGGACGCGGCAGCTGGACGTGAGCGACCTGCGCAGCGACCCGGAGCTGGAGAAGCTGCACCGGGACCGCATGGCGGAGCTGCAGCGGGAGGTGGAGAAGCGGGCCACCCTTCAGCGGCGCGGCCACGGCGAGTACCAGGCAAGCAACTGATGCATCGTGCGGTAATATCCTTCCGGACCACTAAGTCTCATACTCGTCAGAGTGACGCTGACAGAACACCAGACTGACGACATCTCTTTGGAACACATTTATGGGAATATATGCGACGCTAGATGTGGCAGGGCTTGGCTTCATCTCAGTCGCTGTCGGTCCCACTGCATCCGTCAAGGCACACTTCTCTGACTACACATGATTCTCGTCTGACTCCACACCATGTTACGCGCGCAGGAGGTCAAGGAGTCGGATTTCCTGGACACCGTGACGCAGACGCGGCAGGTGGTGTGCCACTTCTACCACCGCGACTTCGTGCGGTGCAAGATCGTGGACAAACACATGGAGCAGCTGGCCCGACAGCACTTTGGAACGCGCTTCATCAAAGTGTCAGCGGCGGTGCGCGCCCTTTCCGATCAACATCGTCGTTGATAAGCTGCTGATGGAACTAACACCAACTTTGTAGCACTGTGAGGCGCTCCATCAAAGTGTCAGCGGCGGTGCTGGCCTGTTCGTGTTGGATGAATGAATTACAGCGTTGGTATGGCACTGCCGTTGGAGAAATGAACACGGCAGCGTGCACACATGCATGTCGTAGGTCAGCGTCTGAGTCTGAGCATGGTTGAATCTGGTATTCTGACGGAAACGCAATCTTTGCTTACAGGAGGCACCATTCTTCACAGAGAAGCTGCAGATCCGGATGCTGCCGTGCCTCATCGTGTTCCTGGACGGCATCGCCGCGGAGCGGGTGGTCGGCTTCGACGCCTTTGGCAACAGGCAAGTGGTGTATTGGCACGGTTTTCAGATTAGACACCCGTGTTGACGGGCACTGAACGACATGCACTCAGGCTGTTGGGATCTGATAGGCAAGGTTCGGCCAGGGTGCTGCCCTCACGAATCGCTGTCCAGAGCCCAGTTGGCAAAACGTCACGGAGGCCGTGGAGCTAGAAGGTGGTACAACTGCAGAAATCCTTCAACAAAGTTTGTGCCTTCGGCAACAGGGACGACTTCACGACGGCGGAGCTGGCGGCGTGGCTGCTCAAGGCGGGCGGCGTGGCGCCAAAGGTGGTGGCGCAGTCGGGGCCGCCGGAGCACCTCCGGTCCGCCGTCAGGAACAGCAGGCTGAACCGGAGAGACTCGGACGACGAGGACAGTGATTTCAGCGAATGATATCTGATTTTCATGCCTGTGGGGTTTGGGGAGAAGGGAGAGGGGGTGGGGGTTGGACAGAGCGCCACGCTGGAACATGGTGAAGAGGAGGGAGAAGGAAGGGGTGCAGTGGGGATCAGAGCGCCACGCTGGAACATGCGCATGAGGTTTCAGAGCGGGACCTTCTGGTCCAGATGTGTCCAAGATCACACATCAGGCTTGGCAAGCCTGAGAGTGCAGACCTAGAGCGTGCGTCTTGCGAGCTCCTCGCCGCTCGTTTCGAGCAGCTCCTGAAATTAGCAGGGGCCGCAGGAGGAAACTCGGAACCTTCAACCGTTCCTGCACCCGCCGCGCACGCTGCTTGTGGTCCTGCGCAGCCTCCAGCTCACGCTGCATCCTGATCTGACATGCCTTCATCTCGCCCCGTTTCCTCACCATGTGCCCCTGCATAGCAGCAGGGAGTCGTGTCAGTGACACATTTGCCGCTGAAGTGTGCTCACAGGACTGCATGGTGCGGCTGCAGAAGGCAGGGCAGCTAGTTGGATAGACATTGACCGTGCGCTGCGCACGATGTGGATTGCAATGTGTTTTGACTACAAAGTGAATTGCAGGCGCACCCTTGCCATCATGATGACAACCCTGACAGTGTTCATTTCGAGCAGAGCTGGTCCATCGTCCGCAATCCTGCGCAGCATGTGGTCCAAATGCTGCTGCACTGCGCCCGGCTGCCAGCCCGAGTGCTCGTGCCAGCGTGCGGGCGCGGCTCAAGTGCTCGAGGTCCGCAGTCTGTGCCGCAATGCGGTCTGTGTCACGCTGCAGTTGTCGTCATAGCTCAGCAATCCGCAATCTCGAAGCCTGTTTCACCAGGCGGTCGAGCAAGGTGTCAGTTGATTTTCGGTCAAGCGATGGACATTGCAGTCAAAACAGCTGATCGGTTTGTCCCAAGCGCTTGAGGTCAACAGCATGCAGTTCATGACGCGCCTGCGCATGCTGCTCCTGCTGCGATGCATTCGCCAGGTGCTTGGAGGCCTTCTCGCGGCTAGCTGCCTTGCCGACGCAATACCTGCACACAATGCGGCGCCACAATCACCCTCACGCCTGCATGTCGTGAAGAGGCTGCGCATGAGGTGCCGGACGCAGCAGACCTGGCCTCGAAGCGCTTTCTCCATGAGGGACTGCTGTAGCACCGTGCGCTGGCCTGCGACCCCTCAAGTTCAGATGCGGTGACAGACCGCTCCCACTGTGGTTCACCCGCGTCCACAGCTCTGCGCAGCGACGGCGCCGTCTCCCGGAGGATGAGCAAATCCACGAGGTCGAGGTCGAGGAAGATGCGCTGCAACAGGACTTCGTCAAGATCTAGCAGGCCTGCACGACGCACACCTGCACGACGCGTTGCCGTATCGATGAATCGACGTCGATCTGGCCGCCAAACACCAAGGAGGCTGTGAAATGCTGACGGTCGCCGTCAACTCGGCTTGTCAGAAGCGGCCGCAGAATCTGCTTCAGTGTAAACGAGATTCAAAACAGAGTGCAGATGTAAACACTCCTCTGCTTGTTCTGGCTTGTTCTTAGCGCCGGTGCAAGCGCCTGGCTGACAGGTCTGACAAGATGACGCAATGCACAGGATTTAACATTCACTAGATGCCTGCCGCTGCAACCGGTCCGCCGCATGTATTGTCCGTTTCAAAAACACAGAAGAAGAAAGTGGGCAGGTGCTTGCGTCGCTGGATCGTACAGCGCTCAGCTCGCTGTCACTGCGTAGGTCGGCACTCGATCTGGAGCCAGCTGTCTGCGCTGATCCGTGAGGACCGCAGCACCGGGTTTGTGGACTACGAGCCTCTATGGCGAGCCAGCAATGGTCTCTGATGCCGGAGCGGCGTGCCATCACCGTTGAGCGCATTACAGCAAGCATCACGAACCTGGCATTTGCGCGCGGTGTGGTGCTGTCGCTCGAGGACGCTCGCAAGGCGGCGGCTACGGCGGAGAAGACGGCCCACACGACGGCGCAGGTCGAATCGCGCACTACCACAGGCTCCCGGCCCGAGGCTGAAAGCCTCCAGGCTTACACCAGGTCAACTCGGCGGCAACGCATGTGTGTGCTCAAATTGCAAATTGCTTCCTGCACGGCACTCGTGAGGTCTGGAAGAGGAGACCTTACTCGCATATCGATCCATGGATCGCATCATGCAGGAAGCTGGCCACGCTGGTCCTGGAGGCGACAAACAAGGCATGCAGCGCTCCTAGCGATGATGCGGCGGCTGGCCAAAATGGCGTTGCACAGGTAAGGGCACAAGACCTCGCTAACACAGTCTGGAGCTGTCTTTTCCATGAGCGTCCGAATCACATGCCGTGCTCTGCATCCCTTACGCACGCTGCTCAGCAACTTGGGTGTGAATGATATGTCACAAACCCATGCTGCCCCACTCAGCAGCAGATTAGCTGGCCAGGAAAAAGAACTTGATGCATGTCACCAAACGCCAAACATTGCTCGTATTTGAGGCGCTCTGTCTTGCGCAGCGCGACACCCTGGACCTGAGCGGCGAGCGGGCGTTTTTGAACCGCGAGCTCGCGGAACATTCGCTCGCGGCGCTCCTTGCGGACAACGCCGCCATCACAACGGCGAGCACCTGCACGTTTCCTTCCCTGCTATGTCAAGCTCGTGGTGTCCTGCTTTGCATGCAGCCGCACTACAGTGCCTTGCATGCTGCGGCGCTGAGCTCGAGACATTCCAGAGCAATCAAGAGCAATCAAGAGCAATCAAGAGTGTGGCTGCTGCCTGCAGATCAAGCTCAGCACAAAGAGCTTCGAGCCGGCGGCAGCCGAAGTGCTGGCGCAGGGCATCACCAACGTGCGTGGCAGCCTGCTCTATGCCGACCTCAGCGACATCATTGCAGGTGCCGGGAGCGACCTGTGAATCATTGACAACGATTGTGCATTCGCATGCAGCAGCAAACCCCGCACTGCGATGCCAATTTCGGCCTGCTACCGTTGCCGACTGCCGCGCTCTCTTGCAGGCAAGTTACTGCTTAGTACAAGAGGCTGTTTGTAGAATCGTGATACAAAAGTGAACAATTATTGTTCAGCCGCATGATTTTCACTGCAGGGCGACCAGAGGACCAGGCGCTGGAGTCGCTGCGCATCATCAGCGAGGCGGTGGCGGCGCACGGGCGCCTGGAGGCCATCAACCTCAGCGACAACGCGCTCGGGGAGAAGGGCGTCCGCGCCTTTGCTGCCGGCCTCCGCGGCCAGGTGCAGCCTCAAACATACGCCTCGAACAAGCGCCAAGCATGGGCAGCTGCTTGCGGCTGACGGCCGCTGAATTGGATGCAATCGGTGTCTTTTGGCTGGGCATGCGAGGCTTACAAGGTTACCAACGAGCGCCTCTTGGCTGGGCATGCCATATTACCAGGCTACAAACTGACGATCCTTGTCAAGCTGAGCTTGTCAAGCACTCAGCACTGACATCCTGTCGTTGCCACGATAAGTGGAACAACACATCTGCTTCTGCGTCTGGTCTTGTGCTGGGTCAATGATCAGCCTCTTCGGCAACCCATGTTTTGCAGGCGGCGCTGCAGCGGGTGGCGTTCCAAAACGTGGGCGCGTCCATCAAGGCGTGCCGCGCGATCGCGGAGCTCATTACTAACAGCCACGCGCTGGCGCAGCTGCACCTGTTCAACAACATGAGCGACAACGAGGTTTGTCCCGAGCTTTTGCTATCAATGTGTATTGATATCAGTGGTGGTCTGTCAGTGGTCTATCAGTGGCCTCTGAACGTCTCTGGTTCATAGGGCGCCGCCCACATTGCCGAGCTGCTGGAGCGCTCGCCCGCGATGGCGGACTTCAAGATGGCCTCCTCCCGCGTCGGCGCCGATGGCGCCATCGCCCTCGCCAAGGGTCTGTCCGCAGGTGCGAAAGCGCTGCTGAAAGCTGCATGGCCGAACAGGATTGTTTTGCCAAGTACAGCTGGGGCTGGGAGTGAGCATCCTGGTGCCAGGCGTGATGCCCCATGGTCCTTTGTTTGACGCCGGCCGGCACACCTCGGAATGCTCAAGCTGATTACAACCCTTGTACCACCGCAGGTACCAGCCTGGTGCGGCTGGACGTGAGCGACAACCCGATGACGGGCGAGGCGGCGTCTGCGCTGGCGCAGATGCTGGGCCGCCACGCAGGGCTGCAGGCGCTCAACCTGAGTGACACTGCGCTCGGCGACGAGGGCGTCTCCGCCGTTGTGAAGGCGCTGCACGCCTCCTCTTACAGCCTGCAGGTGGGGACACCTTCCTGGGAATCATTTCCGATCCGCTTGTTCGTTGGATGCATTCTGGAGGTAGCCGGCCAGGTGATTGAGGGCATGATCTGCGGACGTGTGTCATGTTTCCAAGGCTCTCGTCCGCCCTGAACGGTCTGCCACAAGCCGGCGCGCTTGTGATCCGCAAACGTCTTCTGTTCAGGTGCTGCAACCATGCATGCGCATTGCACGTCAGCATGAGGTTGTTGACCAGGTCAACCTGAGTGATAAACCCTAACATCGGTGCAGGAGCTAAACCTGGCGTTGAACGAGATCACGGAGGAGGGCGTGGACAGCCTGGCCACGTTCCTGCAGGGCCGCACGGGGCTGCGGCGGCTGCAGCTGCGTGAGAACGAGCTGGGTGACGAGGGCGCCGCGGCTCTGGCACCCGCGCTGCAGGTACCGCAATGTTGATCATTCCTGTTGCGCCGGCGCAGCTGCAACCCCAGCACCAGCAGTTGCAGGACCGGCAGCAGCAGCACTCGTCCTAACAGTTCTTCAGGCCGCAGGCGGTAACCATGCTTCTTACTGTGAAAAACATGCTCTGCCTGACATTGCGACATGCTTTGCATTGGTGCTTCCGCAAGCTGCATTCAAAGGTACAATAATGCTTCTTCCGCCGTCATAGGGGCTGTCGGGGCTGCGGGAACTGGACCTGTGCGGGAACCAGATCCGGGGGCGCGGCGCGCTGGCGATCGTGCGGGCGGTGGCGCAGCTGCCGCACCTGGCCTCCCTGCAGTTGGACGAGAACGCGATCTCTGACGCCGGCGTCGAGAAGATCAAGGTGAGCTGTCTGCAGACCTGTGTGTAGGTGGCTGGCTCGTGTAGTTTGAGACCCATGGCTGCCTCAGCTTGGGGAAGCATCCAAAATACTCCAAATCTATCTCACTCTAGATAGATTTGGATCTATCGCTTCAAGTCGTCCAATCCTCAGGCAGACTAGATGTGATCTGCTTTGCCTGATGATGTTTCTGCAGGCGGTGTTGACGGCCGCAGGCAAGCTAAACGCTTTGGGCTCGCTGGAGGAGAATGATCCCGACGCAGACGACGAGGAGCTCGAAGACGATGACGTGACAGGTCTTGCAGACCAACTGTCCGCGGCGGCTATCCAGTGATGGCATCGCGCTCGACACTTAGAGCAGGCACAACTTGCTGCGCTGCGGCCAAATGCAATGCGACCATGCGGTCCTGCAAGAACTCAGCGGCAGTCTTTGTTCGTGCTTTGGGTGAGACTGTGCAAGTCTAGCCATATGTCAGGTTCGCCCTAAGGTCGCGCACAATCTGGTGAGACAACACTTGTGTGAGCAGGCACCGCCGAACTTTTCACGCCACCGCCATCACGGCGGATCTCCCCCGCTGCAAACCATTCTGCCATTTGCTGCTCTTACTCGAACGACACATAGACTCCACCTATATTCCCACTGATTGCTACTCCGTCCAGCCCGGCACCCCACCAGTCTGCTGCTCTGCTGCCTCGCAACGGGATTTGCCTGTGTGCTTCTGCGGCCACTTGAGCTGCATTTGCCTAGCAGAGAACGTATGGCAGCACTCCTCGCGAAGCTGGGAGCAGAGGCTCTGCGGCCGCAGTGGGTGAACGGCACGTGGCGCAAGGCAGCAATTAGTGCCAAGAACCAGGCACGACTTCGACGAGAGGCGCTGCTGGAGGGCAGGTGAGGTGTCCGGCGGATTGCTGTGTCTTATGTGCGGCCAAGAGGCGCACTTCTTCGTATCTCGAGCTGCCCTGGACATTCCTCCATTGATAGTGCGCGGCAGCATGCCGCCCGAGCTCAAGGTGCCTACACTTGCATATGAGAAAGGAAACAACGGCGCTGCAGCACACGGCACCAAACATAGCTATTCTGGTACAATCCTGGTCGCCCAGCAAGCTATCGCGTATTTTTGTGACAGGCCGTGGATCGGCGACGAGCTTGCGGCGACCTCTGGGCCGCCAAAGCGGAGGAAGCCCAAGGGCCACAAGCACGACCGGGAGAACGCAGTCAGGTATGTCGATACCGCCAGTACATCATGACGTTGCACTTGATATTGACACTTTCTGCTTGTAGTAGCTTCCTCGTGTCAACGCAACAGCCCAGTCAGCCAGGCATGCACATTTATGCCATGACGCAGGCAGGTGGAAATCGCAAAGAAGCTGGAGGCGATGCCCCAGACCGTCGCGCAGCACAAGGTGAGGATTTGCATACTGGTTGAAGCGCCCTGCAATTCGACAGGTCGACATACCCGTCTTTGGCTGGGACTCAGCACAATGATTGCCGCTGCAGGACACCTTCTGTCCTCCAAAGCTCAAAGCCTGTTGCCTTGCGCGCTGCGCAGGAGTCGCGGAAGCTGAAGGAGGGGTCCATCATGGACCAGCTGACGATGACGCCGGCGCAGCGCCGCCTGAAGCAGCGCCAATGACGCTGCCACTGGCAGCGCCGCAGCCGCCGCCCGCCAAGCGGCCGCGGCTCGCGGCGGACGGCACGGACAGCAGCGCCGCCGCGCAGCTCGAGCCCCAGCCGCAGAACGCAGCAGACAGCAACGTAGACGCTGCAGCGGAGGCAGCACCCGCACCAGCAGCATATGCAGGAGGCGCTGCAGCGGCGGCAGCGGCTGCCGGCACCAAGGAAGGCAGCGCCGCGCTCCAGAACGTGTGCCCGCTGCCGCTGCGCTACCTGCGCGGCCGGAGCACAGACTGGCAGCCGTCAGCGGCGGCGGTGACGCTGAACGTGCGGCTGGACGGGCGTATTGTGCCGTCCGCCGGCGGCGGCGCCCGCGTGTCGTACAGCCACATCGCGGTGCTGGACGGCTTCACAGACGAGCCGACGCGCGGCGCGCTGCTGGGGTTTCTGACGCGGCCGGCGGGCACAGATGCTGCAGCGGATGGCGGCGCGGCAGGCGGCGGGGCCGAGTCAGCACAGGGTGTGGCAGGCGCAGACGCGGCAGGCATTGCGGCACATGGCGGCCGGGCAGGTGGCGGCAACGGGGGGCAGTCGGGGGAGGGTGCGGCGGGGCAGAGACGCACAGCAGTGGGGACGACCAGGCTGACAGAAGGCGGAGGCACAACGACAGGCGGCACAGCAGCAGCAGGAACGGGGGCAGGGGCAGCAACAGCGGCGGAAGTGGCAGACGAGGTGCTGCCAGGCGACAAGTGGGAGCGGCGGACGGCAGACCAGGCTCGCCTGAAGCCGACCTGGGGCGTCAAGGTGGGCGTGTTGAGATGTCTGCATTGCACGTGTGCAGACCAAGGGGCAGGCAGCGAACATGGGCAGAGGAGGATCACGACAGAAGGGCCGCTGCCCTTGCCTTCGAGTGCGGGCCTCATCCCTCTACTGATTCGGCCATGCCTCAGAATCCCACCTGTCCCAGGCCTTTTAAAACCTCTCAATCTTCCTCATCGTTCTCTCGAATGGTTTCCAGGAGCACGTGCTTAGGGAGCTGGCGGCCGGCGAGCTGGGCGCTGTGCAGGAGGTGCACGCGCGGCTGCTGGCGCTGTACCCAGAATACGACATCGCCCACATGCCGTCTGACCTCCTCCAGGCCGGATCGCCACAGCGGCACGGCGGCGGCGGCGGCGGCAGCCCATCCGGGGATGCTGATTGCGACCAGTTTGTGGCGAACGCGGCGGTGCATGGCGACAGCTTTGCGTGGCACATCGACGCCGACCCCGTGGGTGTGCTGCGACATTGCTGCTATCATGGCTCTGAAAGATCACTGTGCTCAGGTTCCTGTGCGATGTAACTTTGCCCATCCGCTCGGTATCCCTTGCTGCAGCAGGTACACTGCACGCCGAGCTGTTCAGAAAGCAAGTCCTCTGCCGGCTTGGCTCCAGTCCTGCATCTGATCAGTCACCCGCCTGTCATGTAGGCCTGCCGGAGTCGTCGTGGACGGCGGCCTTTGGCGACTACTGCAACGGCGAGCCGGGGCGGCCGCTGTTCGTCAGCCTCATCCTGTACTTGGACGGCGTGTGGCCGCGGGAGAACGACGGCGAGACGTTGTTCCTGGACTCTGGCGCCGACGTCGGCATCATCGTGCGGCCCAAGCGCTACCGCGCCGTCCTCATGGACCAGGTATTCCACAAGAGATTTTGCTTTCTAGAGATGTTGATGCCTTCCTTTGGCCTGGCAGCTGGCGACTGACTGTGCAGCGCCCTTGGCTGCCGGCCTCACTCGGCTCGGCGCTCTGACCACATGGGTGGCTCTTGAGCGCATCGCCTCTGATCTCAGCGATGCTTGACGTCACTCGAGTCATCTGGATCTGATGCCCTTGTGCAGGACGTGCTGCACCGCCTGTCTGCGCCTTCTCCGTCGGCCGGCCGGCCACGGTTCTCGCTGGTGTGGAAGCTGCTGTTCGTGCCGCGCTCGCCAGACCAGGCGGCGTGCCTGGCACGTCGGGAGTGGGGCGCGCCCACGTCCTTTGCGACTGCTGCGCGCGTCGACGCAATCCGGCGGGCGATGCTGAGCCAGCCAAAATGATTGCCTGTGCATTTCAGGCCAAGGTACGTGCTGTCCAGAGGGCAATTCGCGACCTCACTGCGTGCTCTGTAAAGCAGTCCAGGCATCGGCGGCACGTTCGGCGGGCAACCTGGAATTTCCTCGGCTTTGGCAGTACAACACCCTGCTGTGCTTCGCGGTTTGCAGCGATCTCGAGCAAGTGTGTTGTAAGCATAGAGTTTCCTTTTCGTAAGACTGCCATCCAGTCTGTTGCTTTTAGTCTCGGCATCCATCGCCATTTCAACCCCACTTGCAAAGTCAAATCTGACTCGATCTGACTTCCGCAAGCTCGTCGCAGCTTGTCATCCGCTTCGTGAAGGCAGTTCGCTTCGAGCAAATTCATTGCATACCAACCTCTACAAGTGCATCATCCTGTGCGAGAGTACTCTATCGAATTTTGCAAGTCTGCCTGGAATTGGCAACTGCCCACGTTCCAGGCGAACACACCGTGAATTCGAAAGCGTACGACAGCTTGAATCAGCTGGTTCACTAGTGCAAGCGGCATCTATTCAGCAGCAGCTGAAACCCTGTGGAATCGGCACCATGGCCACAACCGCCGCGGCGGACAAGGCCAAGGAGTGGTGGAGCCGCGCCAAGACAGCTGCAGGCCTGGAGGAACTGGAGGAGGAGGAGCCGGCAAACACGTCGCTGTTGGACAGCTTCAATGATGCCACCACGCTCAACAAGACGCAGGTGAGGTAGCGCAGGGCGTGCGGGCATCAGCAAAACCGTCAACATGGAGCGATTCGCATGTCCCGTCTCATTCGAGTGTTCTCTTATTCCGGCAGAGGGTCTATGGATTTTTGATCTGCGTGGGATGCGCCGCCTTCTTCGGATTCATTTCCACGCTCTTCGTGGTGATGCCCACGAAGTTTGCAGGTGTGCACCGTGCATTTCTACTGCGTCAAGTGGTCACACAGATCTGGCAAAATGAGCGCTCCCCAGCGCAAAGGACTCACTCTGTTGTCCGTCTTCGCAGTGCTCTTCACGCTGGCCAACATCTTTGCCATCGCAAGGTGATCTGAACGCACCTGCTCCACCCGCAGTGCATGAAGCAGACAAGAGCTCGAACGGATCATGCGTTCTGCCCACTCGATGCTGCAGTTGACGTGCCTTGTTTCGATGCTCTCCATCGGGTTGTCGGGCACTTTGATTCACTCGGATTCCTGCCTGCAGCACGATGTTCCTGTCAGGGCCGTGGACGCACATCAAGAAAATGATGGAGAAGGGCAGGCAAGTTTGTTTCCTGCTGGGTCTCTTGAGCCAGTCCCGGATTACTGCAACAATGCAGCTGCCTGGATTGATGGATTCTGCCGTTCTGGCTCTTAATGTTGAGTTTATGCGTTCTCTTTAATTCACGTGAAACTGACAATTCCTTTTTGCAGGATCATTGCCACTGTCGTTTACGTCGTGTCGTTATGTTTTACGCTCTTTTGTGCAATCCATGTGCGCCCGCTGCTTCCAGTTCATGCCTGCACTTGTGCGCTTGCTCTTTTGATTGTTATTTTCCACGCGGATCTGCGAGTTGTTGCCTCTGCTGCGACGGTTGGAGCGGGCTGCTTGATTGATCAATTGATTGAGCGACAGTGTGATGGTGGCTGCAGCTTCACAGCGCAATTCTGACACTGGTAGCGATGACCGTCCAGCTGCTTGCACTGCTCTGGTACGATTCTGATCGTGCTGTGTCGTATATGATAGTGCGTCAGTGTGAGAGTGCAGCAGGAAGTTTTAATGGTCACATCTGTCAAGACTGTCTTGCTGCTGCTATCATCGCTTCTCTTTCGTGACCCCAGGTACTGTCTTTCCTACATCCCGTACGCCCGGCAGCTCGCGGCGCGCATGTGAGTTGCCACCCTGTGCGAAACGTCAAGCTGTAACATGTTGCACTGATGAACCATCGAGTCACTGCGCTGATTGCGTCTCATCGGAAACAGGTCAACGATGAAATCTGAGCGTTGCTCACCTTCATGAAATTCCGCTTTGACTGCGCAGGTTTGGAGTTGAGCTTCCGAGTTTCGTTTAGTTATATCTTGCTGCTGGTTTTCGATGTTGGGTCAGATTCACGGAGCTGCATGGTTCGTATCTTATCGGCAATGGCCCGATGCCGTGTTGATCATCAGCGTAGGCGACGTGTCGCTTGCTTGTGTGGGCAGAGACAGATGCAACCGTTGACAGCGCTTGATGGTCTTGATCTCGGCTCCGCACCAGAAAACAAAAACTAACATGCCATTTCGGGCCGGAGGAGGGGGGATGGGGTCCATAGCACCTGACAGACACATGTGTCCAGTAGACTTTGTTCTGAAACCAATGCGTCCCTGACAAACCTAGACAGTCATTGAGGGCGACCGGTCAAAAGACGCAAACAATTGATGCGAGGCATCCTCAAGATACAGTCCCTTCGTGCATAGCGCTCCTCTCAGCACGCACTTTACTTCGAGTTCCCATACTTGCCAGCCGCCTATGTGCCAAGATGGCAGCGCCGGCTGGGCTCTGCTGCAGCCGTGTGAAGGCCGCTGCAGCGCAGTAGCGCCTCCAGCAACATCCACGCTCCGCTGGCTGTGCAGCAGGCCACCATCCCCAGGCAGGCCTCCATCCCCTGGCGCCATCCTTACGACCGCACGGCTTGCAGGCGGGCGTGCAGGTCGTCGTCCAGTTCGGTGTCCTCCTCCGCCGCGACCGTCGCCAGCTGCTCCCGCCGCTGCTTCGGCGCCGCCGCCATCTGCGCCATCGTCTCCCCCGCAATCTCCATGAGCACCTGCAGCCAGGCGACAAACGATTCAAGCTGCTGTGTGGGCTGGCATGCAGCATCGCAGGAGGCCCAACCTCTGAGCCTGCCTCGGCCGCTCAGCTTCGTGACGAGCTTGCACTGACTTCTGAGAGGGGCACACAACCCCGATGCGTTCAGAATCAGCTATGAAGATGATAAGCATACTTGAAGTACAAGTGTGCAAAGGGATACCTTGTCGACTTCGGCGTCGGTCTCGTCCTCCATCTCCTCATCGTCGATGGCGCCGTCGATCGCGTCCGACATCATCTCGTCGATGACGCCCGCCTTCATCATCTCCCTCGACATCTCCATCATCGTCTGGTTTAGCCGGCTCGCCTGCAATGGAGTGGTGTTTCATGCGCGGCCAGACACTGTCTGAGACTGCCGCAGAGCCGGCCCGTGTGGATGCTGATGACCAGCATGACCGATGGTGCGGATGCATTGCAGGTCTCAGCAGTCAGCCAAGCAACAGCAGCACCCACCTTCATCATGTCATTGACGAGCTTCATGACCTCGGTGGACTTGGACAGCGTGCCGGCCACCTGCACAGATTCGAAACACATTGAATCTCCTGTGACTCTCCAGATGCCCTGGCTGTGTGCTGAGACAAGGCGCAGCTGGATCGACGAGGCTTGACCACTACTACCGGTGCACTCCCTGTGAAGCTGAGCAGCCACTGCTCTGCACCAACGGCCACAGGTCACAAACACCTGCTGCCGGGCGCACCTTGACCATGGCGAGCTGCTCCTGGAGCTGCGTGCCCATGGCGATCATGTGCGCCTTGTGCGTGTACAGCTGTGTCGTCGCCTTGCGCGTGCGCACCAGCTCCTTGGCCAGCAGCCGCGCCGAGGCAACGTCGCCGCGCTTGGCCGCCTCCTTCACCTGCTTCTGCGCAGTCTTCTGTTCCCTGCAGGTTCGAGCAGAGGTCGTCAAGCCTGGGACGCGCATTCTCATGTATGTGTCATCAGAACCATGATGCTCTGTTTGCGGATCTACAAGATGGGATGTGGCTTTGACATCGCGTGTGCGGTCATACTATGCGCCAACTGCGCACCGCTGGATGTCCCGTATCTGAATGTCCATGCCGCGCGTCTCCTTCCGCAGCATGGCCTGCCATTTCCTGACCAGTTCGCCTGCACCGACATAGCTACTTCTCATAAGGTGGCTTCTGACAGCAGGCGACGAAACCGTCTGAATCCCGCCAGTGCGCGGCAGGTCACTGCAGCCCCTGGGATCCCCTTTCATTCAAGCTGACGGCAGCTCACGGGGCTCTGGTTTCTTCTGGAAGACGCCTGCGATGTTGGAGAAGATGTTGCCCTTCTCCGGGAACATGGCGCTGGCGCCCTCAGCCTCCGCCGAGCGGCCAGGTCTGCCCCGGAGTCAACACTTCTAAATGGCAGCTTCGCAGTGTCTAACAAGCTCCTTGGGGCTCGATCGCAATGCGCTAGTTGCTACGAGCCAACTTAACGGATAGTCACACTTGCCAGGCCTGTACTTGATTCACTGTCAGATGTGACCAAGTGCGGACCGACAGTCGCATGTACGGCCTCCGTCAGATGGTTGAATCCTGTCCTTTGCTTGCTGAAGTAGACTTCGCAATGATTTTATGCGTCTGCCGATGTGCGGCTTGCTTCTGATTGGTGTCGGAGAATGGAGCTCCGAGATGGTCATCTGCACATGGGACTGAAGTACAGAGTTGATTTTACGTGTGCACGAAGACACACGGACTAGTCCAACGTCAATTTAGGAGTCGTGCCGTGCCGGCTGGGCGGCATCCATGTGGGCAGCCGGCTCACGAATGCTGTTTGCGGCAGGGCGCCTGAGCAGCATGCGGGTGCTCAGGACATTGAGCATCGAGCCGCAGACATCCCAGATTCACTCAACACAACAGACGCTTTATGCGCCCGACCGATGGCAGCAGCGCTTCGGCTTGCAGCGGCAGCGCCCAGTGCGCACACACGCCGCAATGACAGGTGTGTATCACAATCTCAGCACAGTCTCTTGGAGCTCAGTGACCGTCTGAAAATAAACAGGCCTTTAAATGACCGTTATGGCCCCGTCGCGCAGGCGCCTCCAAGGCGAAGAAGGCATACAAGTGCTCAGAGTGCGGCGAGGTCACGCCGCAGTGGGGCGGCCGCTGCCCCGCCTGCGATGCCTGGAACACGTGCGTGCGGTGCAGTCCACAGCTGTGTGTCAAGTGAATTGCGCAAGTTGTTCATGCTCGTTTCACGAGCACACAGGCGTCTGACACCATCGGGTGTTCTTGTAATCAGGCTGACGCAGGTGGTGGTGCGAGAAGGCGGCGGGGGCGGCGGCGGCGGCGGGGTAGCGGCAGCCCGCAGCGCCGGCGTCGCCCTGGGTGGTGCAGCCAGCAGCGCCGACAATGGCAGGTGGACGCTGCCGCCGCCAATGGCGCCAGTCAGCGGCGGGCGGCAGCGGCGGGAGTGGGTAGCAGGCTCTGACCGTGCGTGCGCCTCTGTACGACCGGCAATGCTGCTGCATTGAGCATTTCATCCGACCGCAAAAGGGCTCAACTCCGCAACAGGTGGACAATGGGCTTGCCTTTGCAAGACTGCTGCAATGCAAAGGCGCAGCAACCTGTCGTTGCACCACCAAGGGCTTCCATAGAGCAAACAGACGCAGACAATGCGACGAGAAGGCGGCCTGACCTGAGGCCTATGGCGCGCCCCGACGCCGCAGGGCCGCAGCGCATATCGGATGTGCGGCAGCGCGGCTACGGCAGCAAGTGGCGGCTGCCGCTGGCGGGCAGCAATGGCGCGGAGATGGGGCGCGTGCTGGGAGGAGGCGTCGTGCCCGGCTCCATGATCCTCATTGGCGGCGATCCCGGCGTCGGCAAGAGCACCCTGCTCCTGCAGGTGGCTTCCACTCTGTGGGAAAGCTGGCTGCGCTCTCGTTGTATATGTTTCATCTTCGCTGGGACCAGGCTGTGTGCGGATGAACAAAGCCGACGGGCCAGGGTGTGTGGCGCAGCCCTTCGCTCTGCCGGCATTGCATCATGCTGCGCGCAGAGGCATGCCAGGCGCAGCCTCCCCAGCCTTTGCTGCTCCGGAATGGCTTGGAACCATCGTCATCCTCTCGTCCATTTTCGTTATGCAGGTCGCGGCGATGCTCACCGAGTCGGGGCCGCCCCAGGTTCTGAAAGGGAACGCCGCGGCGCCGCCCGCCGATGAGCCGCAGCCCATCGAGGGCGAAGTGCTGTACGTCTCAGGTGGGTTCACAGCTTGGAATGTTGTTGGATGTCGATGTTGGATGTCGCTGCAGAGCTGGCTCTGCGTTGCCGCTGCAATGCACGACAAGACAGCCAGAGCTCGCGACTCTCACGTTGCGGCGATGCTGGGGGAGAAGTGTTGCAGCGCGGCTATTTGCACATCGCATCGGGTGGACACGCCAGAGCACGGACCGGAATGCTGGGGCCATCATTACAGAGCGCCATTCTCTTCATTCATTGCGCAATTTCTCTTTGCCAACACACATTTTCCTCTCGAGATGCGCAGGCGAGGAGAGCGTGGAGCAGATAGGCAGCCGCGCGGAGCGCATGGGCCTCATGGCCAACAGCAACATCTTCCTGTACAGCGCCACCCGCATGGACGTATGCCCATTTTGCAGACATGTGCAAATGAGCAAATTTGCGATGCACTGCTGCCGTGCGGTGTGCGTGTGCAGGCGTTGTCCAGGCGCCGTCCTGCTGAAAGGGCTGTCAGCGACATTCACGCTGACCACCGTGTCGCGTCCCTTGTGTGCAGGCCATCCTGCAGGAGATAGTGGAGATGCAGCCGGTGGCGGTCATCATCGACTCCATCCAGACGGTGTACCTGGATGATGTCAATGGCAGCGCCGGCAGCGTCAGCCAGGTGCCCCGTCGCTTGTTTGAATCAATAGACCTTCGAAAGATGGAGGGAGCGAGCCTGGCGGGCGTCCGCCTGGCATCAAGCCCCCAAGCAGCTGCTCCAGCCATGCAGCGTGGTTGCTGTTTTCCGCGCACTGGGGGCTATAGCAGATCAAGGCACTTGACGTGGAGATGCGTTGCTTGTCTGCCTCCAGGTGCGGGAGTGCGCCACGGCGCTGCTGCATGTCGCCAAGCGGGAGAAGATCCCCATCTTTCTCATCGGCCACGTCACGAAGGTGCGCCGCCCCTCGCAACTCGAGTTTGCAACTTCAAGGAATCCTCTCACAAATGCTGAGTGGCCGCGTGGTAGCCGAGCGTCAAGGGCACAGGCATTGCTGCACAAGTGTGGCCAGCTGCAATGGTTGTCTCGTGAACCGCTGTCAGGGCTGTGACCAACACGCTCTCAATCACGCAAAGCAGCCAGAAGCAGGAGGTAATCACCCCTATTTTGCGCGCAGTCGGGGGAGATAGCGGGGCCGCGGATACTGGAGCACGTGGTGGACGTGGTGCTGTACATGGAGGGCGAGCGGCAGCAATCCTACCGCCTGCTGCGCGGCATCAAGAACCGCTACGGCGCCACCGACGAGGTGCGCCTTCAATATAGGGTTTTCACGCCTCGGCGCATGTTCAGGACGGCGCCGGGTTGAGCATGCCTGCACACTCTGGGTGCTGCGCGGCATCAAAAACTGCTACGGCGCCGCCACCGACGAGGTGCGGCTTTGAATTAGGGTTTTCACCACTCGGCGCATGTTCAGGACAATGCGAGATGCACACCCGGGCACTGCGGGACATCGACATCCGCGCTTCGACGCCACAGACGAGGTGCGAGGCAGATGCCCGGTATAGGGCAGGGGTAGTGAAAAGGGTGGCATAACATCAATGGAGAGCGAACAGCCGGCTGTGCGACTCAAAAGGACCTGGTGTTTTGCCGCTGTGGAAGCAGCCCCGCTCCTGCCCATGCTGCAGCACGTTTGCTGTGGGCCGGCGCCAGTACCGACTTCCTCGTGTGCACGCTGCAAAGCGATGAAGCGATGTGCATGGCTGCTTCAGGGCGCAACGACTGTCATATGGAGAACGCGGCCGACTACCTTGAGCTGTGCACGCGCATCATGCACGCAGGTGGGTGTGTTTGCGATGGGGGAGGAGGGGCTGACGGCGGTGGAGAACCCCAGCGAGCTGTTCCTGAGTGAGCGCGCCAGCGGCGCGGGCGCCAGCTCCGCCGTCACCGTCACCCTGGAGGGCACCCGCCCGCTGCTGCTGGAGGTGCAGGCGCTCTGCTCGCCCACGCACCAGGTGCGCTGGCCTATCCCTGTGCCCACATTCGAAACCTTCAGAGAATTGGATAGTCTAGCACTTCACGACAGGAATCAACCTGCGCCTGCTGCTGCTGGAGGTGCAGACGCTGTGCTTCCCCACGCACCAGGTGCGTGCCCAGCCGGCTCCCTGACTGTGACTACCTTACAACAAATTTGAGTTCAAGTGTTGAAGTGTCGAAACGTTGCCGGGAGGCGGATCGTGTTGCGTGTTTTATTCATCTCTAGGTCCATGGCTTGTGCGCTGGTGCGCAGGGTGCGCCGCCGGTGCGGATCCCCAATGGCGTCCACCGCGATCGGCTGAGCCTCATCCTGGCGGTGCTGTCCAAGCACACCAGCGTCAAGCCCTTCGCTGTCAACGTGCATACCAATGTGGTCGGCGGCATGACCATGAAGTGCGGCTCCTCTTCAGATTAGTCAAATTGATCTATGGACTACTACCCTGCTCAATGGGCTACTATTCTGCGCAATGGGCCACACGGAGCGCCCCCACACACTGCTGCATGCCTGGTGTGCCGCAGCCTGGCAGCCTCCAGAATGCTGCAACTGCTTTCGACAACGCGCTTGACTACTGTTGGGGAGGAGCTCGAGTTGCGCACCACCTGCTCTTCTTCGAAATTGAGTGTTATGGGGTTTTGGCGGCCGCAGGGAGCCGGCGTCGGACCTGGCGGTGGCGATTGCGATCGCGTCCAGCTACTACGACCGCGGTGTGCCACAGACGATGGCGGCCGTCGGGGAGATGGGCCTGGCCGGCGAGCTGCGGTGCGTGCGGGAGTGTCGCCGCCAGTGATCCGCGATGCAACAACCACATTCTGCATCACGCTGTGGTGTGTTATCACAAAGTGAGGAGCATGAGGCGCCTTCCCTCAAGAATGGTGCATCGTTCCAAAGGTCGACGCATGTCGTTGTGCGCTGCTGCAGGCAGGTGGGGCATCTGGAGCGCCGCCTCACTGAGGCCGCCAAGCTGGGCTTCACACAGGTGGGCAACACTTGTGATCGTCTTCCCGCCTCCAGAGTCCCGGCCCCTGCATTGGGAAGCTGCCCGCAAGCGCCACGGACCTCAAGTTGGTGGTGCGCCAGGTCATCGTGCCATACCCTGCCAAGGGGCCGTCCACGAAGGCGTTCCAGAAGACGGCAGCTCGCCTGCAGGGCGTCAAGCTCATGCCCTGCCGCACTGTGGCAGAGGTGCGGCCTGTGCTGGTGTCTCGATATATTGCAGTCCTCAATGCTGCAGCACGTGCTCGCTGTGTGGTTGCTCCATGGGCGGCGATGGGAAATCAGAGTCGGCGTTGAAACCGCAGGCTATCCAAGTGGCACTGGGCGGCAACCTGCAGAAACCGCGGGCAAAGCGGGCTAGCAGCAGCAGCAGAGATGATGACGACGATGACAGCGAGGGCGAGTGAAGGGGACTCGTGCCACAGCTTCATGATACAGCTGCATCGCGCACGTGCGCAACTTCTGGATTTCAGATTCTGTTCGGATGCAATGGAGACCTCCTATATAGTGCTGCTGTAAACGCAATAAGAGATGCTGTACTGCGACGAAAGCATCTGTTTTAGGCACCCAGCCTCGCCGTCACAAGCACGAGTCCATCCCCCCACATCGTATCATCGACAGCCTTCAGTGCTGCGCCATGCCGAAGCCCTGTTGCTGGGAAGGCCTAAGTTCTGCAGTGCCGCTGCCGTGTCGCCCCCCAGCAGCTGGCCCTGCAGCGCCGCCAGCTGCGCCTGACACAGGCCCGGCTGCAGCGCGAGCGCCTTCTGCATGCCGCGCTCTGCCTGCTGCGTTGCCCCGCCCTGCATCGCCGCAACTGCCGCATTGACTTCCTGCCTGGCCTGTCGCCCCGCTGCCGCTGCATCGGCCGCTGCATCGGGCACGGCGCGTCCCGTGTCGCCAGCAGGGCTCTCGAATGATGATTCCGATTGCCGCGCGAGTTTTTGAGCCAGTTCCTGAGCCGCCACCACCTGCGCAAGCGCCTCAGGCAGCGCGCCGCCGCAGGCCAGCGCCTCTGCCACCTGCTCGTGTGCGGCGGCGCGGGCGGCGGCTGCTGCGTCAGGGTCCGCCAGCAGCGCCTGCGCGTGGCGCAGCGCCACCAGGTGGTTGCCCCGCCGCAGCTCGACGTGCGCGGCGGCGAGCAGCGCCGCGTGCCTCACCGCCCGCAGCTCCTGCGACATAGCACAATATCACCGTTTTCAGCATGCACGATAAGGTTGAATGCAGAGATTCTCTGGCGATGTGAGTGCATCGCAGGCAGTAGAATCAAGCACTGCACCTCGCAGAAAAGCAAGTTCGAACAGCACTCTGAAGCTCACCTGCAGCTGCTCAGCAGCAGGCTGCGATCGGATGGCCAGGTCCGCCAGCTGCCGCGCCGTTCGCAGCCACATTGCGGCGTCCGCCAGCAGCCTCTCGGCCTCGCTGCCCGCGCCGCCCTCGTTTGCGTCCGGCTGGTGGCCGCCTGGGGCTGTCGTTGTGCTGGCCGCGTCACCGCTGGCGGCATCTGATGCACGGGCGGCATCCGATGCCGCCATAGTATGCATGCTGATGGCGGCCTCCGCCATGCGCAGCCACAGCAGCGGCTGACGCAGCAGCGCCGGCGCCGCGCCGCGGAAGCAGCCAAGCGCTGCGGCAGGTCGGCCCAGTAGCAGGTGCTGCAGCCCCACGTGGTACAGCAGTGTCAGCTGCTCTTGTGCGTTGGCGCCTGTGTCGCCGCTCGCCTGCATGCCGATATCAACATGAGCTTGTGCGGCCGATCGCACAGTCTCATTCGCTATGTTTCGTGTGGTCAAAATGATTGGAACGTACATTCCTGGTGAAGGCGCTGGCATTCGCCTGCAAAGGCCAGGCATTTCCAATCCAATTCGCTGGAGATTTCACCTGCGCAGCTTTGGCGAGCGCCTCCGTGAGACAGAAGCATGCAGCGTGATGTTGCTGCTGAACGGCATAGTTGACGCCGAGATCGCGCAGCTGCAACCAGTCCGACCCCTGCATTTGCATCGCAGTGACGCGGCGTGCAAGCTGACAGCGTGCAGCAGTTGGCAGACGGTTGGCTGATGGCGGTCTATTTCTGTGAAAGACAAGATGGTGCTGCGATGTGGATCGTGACAGAGGAGCGTGCAAATGTGATTGTGGTGAAATTCTGCCGGCGGCGGAATGATCATGCTGCGGATCTGAGATGCATACTCAAATCGGCCTCCCTTACACCAATATCACCATACGAGCACTTGTCGCACAGTCAGCGGCGAAAGTGTCAATCGTGAATATCCGATTGAACGCATGTTGCCAGGCTGTACGACATGTAGCCGCAACAGTAGAATCTGCAAACACTGCCGACTCCACAGAAGCTGCCCTACTCCGACCGACTTTGGTACTAAACTTTCTGCACACATCCTGGTTCCTGCTGCACATGTGTTCCTATACTGCGCTGTGTGGCTGCATAGTTGTACAAGGCCAGGAGACACAGAAGCGGTTTCTAGTGTACGAGCGAGTCTTTCACGGCCGCGAGCGTCAGCCACAGCAGGCCGGGGTCATCGCGCTTGAGCGCCAGCGCTGGCTCAGGGTCGGCCACCTCGTGGAAGCCCGCCATGTGCAGCACCTCCAGCGCCTCCGGGTAGCGGCCCAGCCGGGCCTGGAACACGGCGTTGCTCTGGCGCACCCGCCGGAACTTGGGGTCGCTGGAACTCAGCGCATTCTGCGGCGCAAAGTGTCGCAATGTGTCAGCAGTCAAGAGAGCACACAGCTGCTGCAGATGCAGAAAAAAGAGGTCATCAACGCCATCGAGCTTTCGACATCCAGTAGTGCTCAACACATTTCACATGACACGATGGCAATTGTGCAGTTGCCGTCTACAAGCTGACATGGCCTGTCAGGGCTGCCACGCAGGACTGTTGAGGCCCCAAGAGCTGCGCACCTGCAGGACGGTCTGCAGGCTGCTCAGCGCCAGCTGCGCCTGCTGCGGGGTGGGCGTGCGCGCCAGCAGTGCCGCGACCGCACGCTGCGCCCTCTGGTACCTCTGCTCTGCCTCCGACGGCTCACCGCCGTCGGGCGCCCCGCCAGCATCGGACGCGCTGTGGCCGCCGGCTGCTGCCCTGCCGTTGGGTGCCTCACTGCCGCCATGGGGTGCCGAGCTTCCAGGGGGCGCCACGCTGCTGCCGCCAGCCGCAGCAATGCCGTCACTGATGTCTTGGGCTGCGTAGGTGCCTGCGGCTGGCTGCTGCTGGGTCATGCTGCTGCCGAGCTGCGCGGCCTCCTGCTGCGGTGTGCTGCCGTGCTGCGAGTCGCTGGTGCCAGGCAGCGGCGCATCCGCAGCATCAGGCTCCGGGGCCAGCTGCGGCCCTGCCTGTGAGGCGGCCGCAGCCGCAGCATCGGCGGCTTGAGACACCTCCACCTCCATCGGCTCTGGCCCAGCCACCGGCAGCTCAGGCGCTGGCCCGTCCCGGCGCGCTGCCGCGGCAGACGGCTCATCTTGCTGCCCATGCTGCTCCTCTGCGGTGCCTGCGCTGCCTGCCTCCTGGCTGCCGTCCTTGAGCGGCTCTGCCACGTCGCCCAGCCGCCGCATGGCCGCCTCTGCGGCCTCGGTGCTGCCGTCACGGTGGCCGATGCCCGCGATGGGGCCGCCGTCATTCGGCGAGGTTGCCGGTCCGGCTGCGAAGGCTGATGCGGCCTCGGCCGCCGCCGCGGCGCGGGCCTGAGCCCCGCTGAAGCGCTGCAGGGCCGCAGCCGCGGCAGCCGCCGTCGGCGGCGCCGAGGCGCGGCCACTGCTGCCGCCGCCCAGACGGTAAGCAGTAGACTGCTGCGCCAGCTCTGCTGCAAGGTCCTCGTCATCTGACGCTGCAAAGCCGCCAGTCGTGTGACCTGCGCAGCTCCAGAGCAATCGCGTTTGCCCTGGTGCAGTATGGCTCGGCAAGGTGGGTAGTGCATATGAGCGTGCACGGTCACCTTTGAGTCATCGCAGGCACAGCAGTCAATCGGCCTTGTGAGGTGCACCTGGCTGCGCGGTCCAGTCCAGCTGGGTGCACGACTTCAGCAGCTGGGAGTTGAGCTGCTTGAAGTTGTTGTCGTGCTCGCCCCACACCATGTGCGCCAGTTCATGCACCAGAGTCTCGCGGATGCGATCGTAGCGGCGGAAGCCCTGCACGCGTGACATCTTACATGATGTAGCCGTCCTAGACTGCTGGAGAGCAGCAGAGCCTTGGGGGGACACAGCTGGGAATTTGCACACAGTGCAAGGCAAGCAGCGCACACACAGACAGCAGTCTCGAGGCAGCAGACAGCACCTTGAGATCATCGGTGCGCAGGCGCAGCGAGATCTCCTGACCCGCGTTGATGTTAACGCCCAGCACACACACCGGGCTGATGCCCACCTTGCCCTCCGGCGGCATCTCGCTGAGCAGGCCCGCCCTGCACAGGAGGAGAAGTTAAACGTAGAGGTGGTGTCGGGCGGTTCATGTCACACCACCTGAGCAGATGCAGCATGGTCACAGTGGCACGCCACAGGATGCACATTAGAGGCCAAGTTCGCAGCTCGCTACTGCCATAGAAATGCTTGCCAGTTCTGCGGACATTCCAGATGTCTCACCTCCAGCGATGCTTCTGCATGATGCCGACGATGCCGCGGTCCCCTGCCAGGCGGTGCAGCAGCTTCAGCGCTTGCGCCGGGCTGGGGAATGCACCCGGTGGGGGGTCCTCCCATGCCTCGTAGCGCTCGAAAGTGTACGTCCCTGCATGTTGAAGGCATTGGATGCCTTTGTCAGCACCATGGAGGAACGTGTGTGGGAATTTGCGGCTGCGGCAAGGCAAAAGAATGCGCGACACATGTGCGCGCTGCACCTGAGGGTGGGGCGGCGCCAGAGGAGCTGGCTGTGCGACGGCGGGAGGCTGTACGCCGCGCCTCGTGCTCGAAGCCGGCGAGGCCAGGTAGGTCGCGGCTGGACCGCACCGCTGCGACATCCCGCTCTGAGCTGGCCATCAGCCGCACCCGCACGCCTGGCCGAAGCCCTGCAATTGGAGGAGTCCTTGCGAGTCATATGTGATACCTCCAAATTGATAGCTTGACGTGCCTAGCCTGTCAACATCGACGCTGTGGCAAAAGATATTATCGAGGCACACAGCATGGCGCCGCACCGCATGGCCTCGTGACCAAACGCTTACCTGTTTCATCTGCGAGGCGCTGCGGTGATGCAGACGGAATGATGACGCGCCCTCCTTGCAGCAGCTTGAGCGTCTCGAAGCTTGTGTGTGTAACGACTGCGATTGCTGAGCCAACGTCACGCAGAATTGCATTTTCGGCAAGCTCGACGGCATACTCGCGTCCCTGCCACTCTACCGTGAGAGCAGCCATGGCGACAAAAGTGCTCAACAAACAAACTGTGGTGCAGCAAACACAGAGTGCTATGTCGGAGAGCCCTTTGTGACGTGATGTGCATGCTGTGCTGTGCTTCCTGAAGCATCGTGGGGTTTTAGGGCACCTGGCGCTCCTCATACCTGTCACAAGTCCTTTACAATTCCGAAAGGCTAAACCACGCTGAAATCCTGACAACAACACATGAATGGCAAAGCCTGCTGCTGCTAACAATTTGTTATGTTGGCGCTATGGCGGCGGTGGATTCCGCCTGGTCGCCGGAGCGTCCTGCGAATGCGTCAGTAAAGTGAGTGGAACAGGAGAAAGGTGATCCTACAGATTCCGAAGACATCAGGCGCTTGCAATGACAGCGAGCCGCACCATTGCCATCTTCCGCCGAGTCTGCAGCTGCCGCTTGTTGGATGAGGAAGTCAACCCTGGCAGCAGCAAGCCACTCGCGGTCAGCCAGCAAATGATTGCAGGCTGCACATACGTCCAGTTTTGTGCACAGACCAGACAGCGGTGATGTGACTCGCAGCGCAAACGCACCACTGGTCTGCCATGCCAGCGCTGCCGTCGGCGCGGGGAGAGGCAACGCCGTCGCCGGAGCCGGCGACGAGGGACACGCCGCCACGCACAAGCTGGAAGGGCGCTGTCGCCACCGTCTTGAGTACGCTGCGCCGCCCCTGGCCCGTCCCCACCCGCCGCTTGTCCTCCTCTGCTCAAGAACAGCAATTCCAGAACTGACAGCCAACCGTAATTTGTAAAACATACTTGATGCTAGGTGCTGTTGAGAGGTGCGCCTAATCTCCGTCGCTGAGGCATGGCTCTACAAATGAGCCGCTACAAACGTCCGGCATCGCGAAGCTGCCTGTCGCACCTGAGAAGCCGAGCATGCGTGTCATGAGCTGCAGGATCTCGGGGCTCTGGCCGCGCTCGAAGTAGGTGGTCAGCAGCTTGACGACGACACGGCGGTCCACCATCGAGTCCGTCTCGTTGTTCAGCAGCTTGACGCGCTTCATGCTCTCCGCTGTGGTGTTGGAAAGGGATGTGTTTGCTGCTCTTGGCAGTCTCAGATTTGCACCATTCCGGCTGCAACTGCATGCTTTTGAGGCAGGGCAGGTCTCGGCACTGTCTCGCTGGTGTGCATGACCAGTCGTTGCTGTGCATGAATCACGCTTGCCACGAGCTCTGCCAAGCCCACAGTGATGGACTCACCCAGTGCGCGCCGCAGCATTGTCGCCTCCTCCTGCAGCCGGCTCTCAGCGGCTCGCCTGTCGGCCTCACGCCCGGATGCCGCTGAGAGGTTAGCCTCCATGTCAGCACGAGCCTGCATGCATATGATCCCTTTTCAACACACCCACTGCTGTCGTCTGCCAATTTCCTCGGCAGCAGCAGGTGTGGGCTCTGAGTTTGCTGCGACATGAGGGCGCCTTATTCGGAGCCGGAACTGTCCATCGTCTACAAGGGACAATAGGGACCTACCTGCTGGGCGGCTGCCAGTTGTAAGGCATCGTCCTCCAGGCGGGCGCGCAGCTGCGCCGCCTCGGCGTTGGCGGCGCGCAGCTCGCCACGCAGCCGTTCGGCGGCGTCGGACTCGTACGACAGCTCCCCCAGCACACCCTGCAGCGATGAAAACGCTTTTCTCCGGTAACCCTACCCTGATGCTGCCAAGCAGGGCACACCGTCAGTCTGCGCTGCTGTGGTTTCGGGAAGTGTTCCGGGCGCTGATGGCTCAGAATAAACATGTTGCTGCACTGCCGTCACAGTAATCCATGCGAAATTCTGCGAGTCTCGCCTGCAGGGTGGCCAGCTCAGCGTCCTTTGCCTCGAGCGCCTCCCTCCAGGAGGCGACGTCAGCCAGCTGTTGCTGCGCCGCTGCCAGCTCCTCCTGCAACCCAGTCACATGCCAGGGTATGATCAAAGCCTCGACCCACACACACTCGAGGGCCTGCTGGCTGCCTGCATCAACATGGTGAGAGATGCACAGCAGCGTGCGCAGCTTGCAAAGCCTTCATGCTTGCTGATGCTGTGCCCTCCCGATCCACATGAAAGATCAACTAGGGACTGTACCGGATCGGGCAGCATGTGCATTGTGGAGGAGGGACGAGCATTTGCAGGGCGGCAAAGCGAGCGATTTTGTGCTGCCGCAGCTCGTCCAACCGCAGCCACAGCCAAATGTGCTGCGTAGGAACACACACGAAGGAAATAGAAGAAGCACCTGAAGGGCGGCGGAGCGGGCGGTCTCCTGCTGCCGCACCTCGTCCAGACGCAGGCGCACCTCCGCGTCCACGCGCCACGACAGCTTCTCATCCTCCGCCTCCTGCCCCGTCAGCATCGCCGCCTTCATCCTGTGGTGCAGTCAGGGCGCGATGCGCGTCAGCCCTCAGATTGATTCCCCAGGGATTCCCTCGACAGCTGCGCCAGTTACAAGCTTGATGCCCGACAAATTGGACTGCAGCTTGGCACGACACACATGCCAGTCCGCTCCCAGGACCTTCTCATACAGCCGGCAGGATTCACATGACATCCACTTGATGCAGATGGCTCGGCAGCTGACTCGGCCTAAAGGCCTCCCCACCTGGTGAGCTGAGCCTTTGCGCGGTCACGCTCGGCCTGCGCAGCGGCGAGCGCTTCCGACGCCGCCGCCAGCTCCGCACCCGGCTCCTGGCTGCTCTGCCGAAGCTCCTCCTGTTTGCATCCCAAATACATGCGACATGAGTGCTGTGGCAGATGCTTGCGGTGTGCAACTGACGCCATGCGCACAGTTTGACAAGCTGTCAAGATCATGCCACTCAGCGCACGCAGCATAGCATGTGAGCTGGAAAGCAAGGAAATTTCCTGGCAGCGGTTTGTAGCCTCTGAGCTGGCGCCCACCTGGAGCTGCGCAATGCGCTGCTGCGCGGCCTCCAGCAGGGCCGCCTGCTCGCTGCTACTGCCTGCTGACGCGTCCGGCGCGGGCTGGGCCGCCAGCGCCTGCTGCGCCCGCTCCAGCTCCTGTTGCGTCCACTTTGAGTCTTAAACTCAAGGCTGCATGACCTTTGTCTGCTTGAAAGCGTGGCAGCAACAATGCCCTTCACATTACAGACAGCGGGATGTTGCGAGGCCAAGGCCTGGCCAGCGAACTTGCTGATGCAGCAGGCGAGAGTGCAGTGGATCGCCAGACCCCACCTGCCGCAGCTGGTCGCAGCGGTGCCGCTGTGCGTCCGCGTCCGCCCGCGCCTCCTGCAGCCGCCCCTCGAGCGCTTCCAGTTCCGCTGACGGTGCAGCTGGCGCCTCTGCCGCTGCGGAGCGCAGCCGCTCCTGCAGCCCAGCCATGCCAACGAATGAATGAATGAGCGAATGTACCAAAGCATGAAGTCAAGAATCAATTTCCCAATACATACAGCCATGATGTGTTGGGATGTAAGGAGCTGCTGCTCGTATTGGCGTCACCTGCAGGCCCGCCAGCTGGAGCTGCAGCGCGTGGTGCTCCTCCTGTGCGGCGTGCACTTCCTGCTGCCAGACGCCGTCGCGCTCCGCCACTGCCGCGGCCGCCTCCTCCTGCAGCCGCTGCTGCCAGGCGGCGTCCCTCTCCGCGATCGCAGCATCGATTTCCTGCTCCTGGTGCTGCTGCCACGCCGCATCCCGCTCTGCGACTGACGCTTGCACAGCCGCCTCGCTCGCGGCCGCCGCCGACTGTTGCTGCTCCGCCAGCTCGGCCTGCTGCTGCCGCAGCTGCTCCCGCAGCTGGTCCAGTTGTTGCCGCTGCTCGTCCTGCTGCTGCCGCAGCTGCTCCCGCAGCCGCTGCAACTCTTCTTGGTCGTCCGACGCGGAGCCTGCATGCCGCTGCCGCTCGGCCTCCAGCTCCGCCTTCCAGAATGCGTCGCGGTCTCTGCGTGTTGGGACGCATCTCCTCGGGACTTGGGTGGGAGCAGCTTGCGACCAGTGCAATGCGGCTGAGAGCCCCGCAGCTGGTGCCTGCTGCCGATGTCAATGACTGTCCGTTGCGCAGGGCGGCAGATGGTGCAAAGGCGGTGCAATCAGAGCAGTGCAATACGCAGGCTTGCCTGAGCTGGATGGCTGCTTCAGCCGGGTCCTCCTCGAGCTGCGCCGCCTGCTGCTGGCTTCGCTGCAGGGCCGCCTCCAGCTCGGCGACCCGCCGCTGCTGCGCCTCCAGGTCAGCCACCAGCCCGCTGGACTGCGTCTGCTGCTCTGCACCCGCTGCTGCCTGCGTGGAGACAAGCATGAGCATTGGTAGACAGCGTTCGCAAGGCTGCCCTCGAAGAAACCTGTGTGACACCCCAACTGCATGCACTCCCAGCAGCGGAAGTTCATGACGCGCCGCTCGCCCCACCTGCTGCTGCAGCAGCTGCTGCCGCACCGCCGCGTGCGCCTCCGCCTCCTCCCGCAGCTGCTGCTGCAGCGCTTCTTGCAGCCGCCGAATTGCGCCCTGCTGCCGGGCGGCCTCGTCGTGCGCCGCCAGCGCATCCGCCGCCTCTTGCTGAGCGCACTCCGCCTGCTGCTGCATCGCCTCTGCGGCCGCCTGCCACTCTGCCGTGCGGCTGTCAGCCGCCTGCTGTGCCGCCGCCTGCGCATCCGAGCTTTCTGCCAGCCGCGCCTCCAGACGCTGCAGCTGCTCTCGCAAGACCTGGGCCTCTTGTTGGACTGTATCCGAATCGGCAGCGGCAGCGGCTGCCGCCGCACGCTGCTGATCCGCCTCTGCGGCTGCCTCCTGCGCCTGCTGCGCCGCCGCCGCCTCGCCCTGCCGGGCATCCTGCAGCGCTTTGGCATCGTCAATCGCGGTGGCAGCGCTGCTGCGAGCGTCGTCCAGCTCCGCTCGCAGCCGAGCGCCGTCTGCCTGGGCGGCCTCCGTGGCCGCCTGCCACCGGCGCGCCTCCGAGGCCGCGGCCTCTGCCGCCGCGCTCTGCTGCGCGGCTGCCGCCTGCGCCTGCTGCAGCTCCTGGCTGTCCCGCTCTGGGGCTGTCGGATCGTCGCCGCTGTCACCCTGGGGCTGCTGCGCAGCCGTGAGCCGGCCGATCTCATGCCGCAGCGCCGCCGCCTCGGCTGCGTGCGCCTCCAGCCGTGTCTGCCAGTCTTCCTGAGCATCGTGCAACCGCTCATCCGCCTGCGGGTCATGTCTGCATGCATCAGAGGTTGCTAGGAGCAACAACTGACGGCGCTGCTTTGCGCTTTTTGTAGCCTCTTACCTCCTGATTTGCGCCCTGCTGGGATAGCAGCTCCTGCTGCGCTGCGGCCAGGGACGCCTGCAGAGCGGCTTGCTCCCGCTGCAGCGACGCCGCCTGTGCCGCGGCGGCTTGCTGCGCCCGCTCCGTTTCCTCCTCCGCCTGCTGGGAGCCCGCCAGCATCTGCGCCTTCAGCCGCTGCAGCTGCGCCCGCAGGTTTGCCGCCTCGTCGTCCGGCCGGGCTGAGCGCGGGCCGTTTGCTGCTGGCTGCGCTGCCGGCTGTGCCGCAGGATGCCGCGCAGCAGCTGGCGATTCATGCCGCGTCGGGCTGTAGGCTGACTGCTGTGGCTGCAACGGCTGGCTGTGGGGCGGCGAGTGGTGCTGTAGTGGCTTCCAGGCTCCGCCGGCAACTGGGCTGCTGAGCGACACCTCCTCAAATGCGCCTGTGGCGCCGCCATTGCTACGCGGCACATGTTGCGGCTGCGCCTGTACAGTTACAGGTCAGAGACTTGCAGACACCGAGTGCTTGCTCAGCACAACAACAAGGCTGCCGACTCCTGTAGCCGAAAACATGTCATGCATGTCATCGCCCGCCGACTGGGACAGCCTTCCGCATGACAGGTGTGCAAACAAATTGTGAACATCATCATCGATCGCCACCTGTGGAGTCGGATGCACCGGCTCATCTTCATGCGAGGGCCCTCCAGATGGCCATGGCTGCTGTAAGGGCACCGCTGTCGAGGCTACATCGCGGTGCTGTTCGCCGCCATGGCTGGACAGCTGCTGCGCCTTGGCATAGGGAGTCGGCACCCGCCCGATCCTCAACCGGTCCTCAGCGAGCTTCGCCTTCAATGCCGCCAGGCGGGACTCCGTCGTGCCGGCTCCCGAGGTCGAGCGACTGCCGCCAAACTTCGGCAGTGTCGCTGCGGGCGCCGGAGTGGGCGGCGCAGGCAGGCTATGTGCCTGCTGCAGGCTGGGATGGCTGTGTGGCTGTCGTGGTGCTCCATCTTGGTATCCCCTGCTGGACGGGTCCTGCGAAGGAGGTGTGTTTTGGCTTGTCAAATGTCACGTGCGATCTAGTGGCAATGGCATGTGTCGCATCATATGCACCATGCAGGTTGTGCTCGCCACATGGTCTCACCAGAAGGTCCTCAGCACGATCGAATGCGTCCTCAGAAAGCTTTGCGACCCGGGCCTGCAAGCTGCTGGCGGTGTTGGAAATTCTGCCCCAAACTGACATCACCAAATTTGGATGTTACCAACAACTGCAAAAGACCATTGTTTTGCTTGCCGAAGTTTCAGGTTGCCGCTGTGAGCACTTGGCAGCAAGACCTGTCAGCTTTACGGCGTCAATCGCAGCGGTGTTGATTTAATTTTGAGATTGGAAAGCGATCCGCAGCCTGTGCGTTCGTGACAAGCTGCTGCCACACGGTGAGCGCAGCCCTGTGTTGCAGCCCTGTGTTATTAGAGAGTGTCAATATGGCGGTAGCAGCACAAACAACATGTGGCGTTCTGGCCAAATGCTCCCAGGATGCCCTTTCGTTTCCCTACACCCTCTCCATTGGCCCCATGGCCGCTGGCCATCAAATTTCGGCCCTTCTATTGCCACCACCACCCAGCCAGCTTGCAGGCGTGTTGACCTGCCTGAAGAGGCCATGTACAGCAACGACGAGGCACATGCAGCTCGCGTCATGCTCTTATGCTGCCCATTGGACACAGCGGCAGTGGCGCCGCCACGTTTACATTTGTACAGAAACGAGGGAGCCGTCAATACAGCAACCGGCTCAGCGTCATTTCTTCGCAAGCTCCTTCTTCTGGAACAGGTAGTGGCCTACGCCCCACTGGTTGCCGCCGTTGAATGCGAACAGCTCGCTGCACGCCAGGTAAAAGACCCGCCACCGCACCCACCACTTCACTGTGTCCCTCTTGCCGTACGTCTCCTGCGACGCGGCGGCTCAAGAATTCAGCAGTGCTGGTGGCCAGACACTGGGACGCCACGAAAGCAAACACCTTGAGCAGGTCATCCTCAAATCGGGGTCAAGAAATTGAGTTGCACCTTGAACAGCGGCATGATCTCCCTTTTCTGTGCGTCCATGCGTTTCAGCCAGTCCTCCAGCGTCCGCGAGTAGTGCTTGCCATTGATGTACCACTGCTGCTGGACACTCAAGTCGTCCTGCGACGTAGATTTGTCTCAGCTGCTTCGTGCCATGCTGTTGACACTTCCTGTGCATGGGCGCAGATGTGCACACGCAACTTGGGTCAAGCTTCTCAGCCTCAGGCTGACACGATCAGGCTGACATGTTCGTGGACAGTTGCATTTGCAAACAGCGGCAAACAAGTGCACCTGGAAGTGCAGCAGAAGGTCTGACGACGGCATCGTGCCGCCTGTGAAGAAATAGCGCGCCATCCAATCGTCCTCGTCCTCCACCTGCGCGACTACTCACATTGTGCTCTTCACAACCACAACACTGTTGGACCTTTGTCTTTCCCAGCTGTATGCTGCACAGGCTGTGTGCCCGACCGCCCACAAACTTGCGTCCCAAATCCCACTCCATTGCGTCACCGGCTGCCGGGTTACATACTGGGCGGGCTGTGCCAGGTGCAGTTAGCGGAGCGCAGTGGATGGTGCTGTGCGCGCCTCGAAGTGGTAGGGCAGCGCATTTGTGACGAAGATGTGGACGAACAGCAGGCCCTTGGGCTTCAGCCACTTAGCGATGCGGTTCAGCAGCACCTGCAGCAGCGTCTGTCATTTCTGCAGCATGTCACAGACGTCAGCCAAAGAAGGCGCAGCCGGCACGCACGCGATTTGTCCGGATCCGGGAGCCAGTTCGGATTCGGGACTCCACCTTGTAGTTCTTCATGTGCTCAAACATCTCGATGCTGACGACGCGGTCGAACGCCGCCGCGGGCGCGTCGAATTCGACGACATCCGCCGTGATGACCTGCGGCAGACAAGTCGGTCAAACAGCACATCCTGACGCGTGGCTGGTGAGCGGGCCCCACCTGGCTACGGCGCCTCCATGGTCGCCGTGGCACGCTCGTTGATGGCCGCTGAGTCCACAGCCTGATTAAACCCCTCAAAATCCATTCACGGCCGCAGCACAAGCTGCACCTTGAGATTGGTCAGCTTGCGGTCGTGGGCGCGCTGCATGATGAGCTGCTTCTGCGTCTTGGAGTTGCTGACGGCGGTGACCTCGCTGTGCGGGTAGCGCTCCGCCAGGTACAGGCACAGGCTGCCCCAGCCGCAGCCCAGCTCCAGCACCGTCTGCCCGTCCGTCAGCTGCGCCCGTTCGCAGTACAGCCCTACGGCGTCAAGGCATCAGGGTGTCCAGGCGTCAGGGTGTTGAGGCGTTCAGGGCGTCAACGTTTTGAGATGTCAGATGGGAGCCTGCACGCAGGCCTGGAGGAGCAAGCAGCCTGACGCCCGGCAGCGCCTCAGGCAAGGCCCGTCGCTGCGGCTGCGGTCAATGCCGGGTCAGGCAGTCCAGCAAGGAGAAGCTGAAGCAGGCACTCACGCAGCATTGCCTCCTCCGCATCCTCCAGGCTGGTGTTTGCCTCGGGGTACAGGCAGCTGCTGTACTTGAGCTTGTCACCCAGGCACATGAGGAAGTACTCCGTGGGCACCTGAGCATTGCACCCGGCATTGAGTCCTGATTCTCGAACGCTTCATGCATGTGGGGAGGTTAGCATCTGCACAAAAGCCTTCAGTGTGGCATCGTCAGCTGCAGCACGCACCTCGTAGTGCTGCTCGTTGGCGGCTGTCGTCTGGACCGCGACTGGCATGCCCTTGAGCTCATCCACAAACGCCTGGACTTTGGTATGGTACTCCTCCCCGCTGGCGCTCGTCTGCGGCGCAGGTATGACGAACGTTCAACTGCACACACTGTCACTCTGTTTGCGAATGTGTCGTGCCATTTTTTATGCCTCGAAGTCGACCATTATAACTGTGCATGCATCGCCAGCCGAAGCAAGAGCCGCCGCTCACCTCTGCAAGCCGATTTGACAGCAGCAGGCGGATTCCAAACCTGCGGGTATCGGCGCAGCTGCATTTCTAGCACCATGAGTGGGGACAGGGGCGATGCAAAGGCTGCATGGACGGTGCGACGTCATGTGCATGGCGCGCACCGCGGCACAGCTGCCTACCTGACCACCACATCCGGCAGAAGGCCACGCTCCATCAGGATCACGACGAGGCGGAAGGCTGTCTGATACACTCGTTGCAACATCGCAGTTAGTACCATGGCTGCTCTAATGAGGAAGTATATGTGATTGCGCAGGATTGACCGATAAAGATGCGCAATTCAGCGCTTGCGATGCCTCTGTGATTCTCCTGATTCAATGTCTAGATCGTTTTCGACATGCAGTACAATTTCCAAGTCACAATTTCCAGTAACACTGAAACAATTCAACTAACACTGAAACGGATCGGTTGGCTGATGGCTGGCGAGTAATCACGATTGCACGTCGCGAGAGCTTCACCCACGGGTCTCAACTTGAAGAGTCGACCTCTAATAGATAAACTACTGCGTGTCGCAGATGCTGTTTGACGCTTTGATCGAAACCTGCGCGCCACCAAATGCTCCCGCCACGATGATGTGGGGGAGCTTCCGGCAGACAGCAGGAGCGTTCTCTATGAGCTGGTCAGTTGGCTCACGTTCGAAAGGAAGTCAGGCGGGTGGTGGCACAGATTGTTGCCACTCCACGGTCAATGATCCGAGCGCAGGTGGCATGGTGCAGCTGTGTCCAGCGGCGCATCGCTGACAGACAAAGAGGTATTGTGACTTGCCAAATTTGAGATCGCTAAAGTAGGTGCCTTCCATATGAACAACGCCTACCGAATGCCTAGAACGATGCACCAGGCTTCACAACTGGCGCATTCAGACGCGGGATTGTGGAGAGGCATGCGTCGCCACCGTCCTTTGGGATATTTGCATGACACGACCCCATGCGTACCATTTGTCTTGCACATGAAGTGTCCAGACATGCGAAACGCACGTCAGTACTAGTAAGCCGAAAACTGCTGTGCTTCTCCAGGCGTTCATTTGTGGCGCCCACCTTCAGGGGGTTTCATAAAGTGCAGCGCGCGGTGTTCCAAAATTGAACAGTCCCACCATTCAGCTCCTCTGTACAGATACATTGCTCGCATGCTCACGCTGCCTTGTACATGGTTCGTTCAGCATCTCCCCAGCGCAAGGCCCTCCGCAGCCAGAACTTCAGCTGCGCGACTCCTCTTGCGGCAGCAGACTCAGCAGCGGCATCCGCGCCAGGCCGCCTACGCCTTTGTCTGCAACCTGCAGCCCAGGAGACACGCATCACTGACAACTCTAGAAAGTGCCCATTGCGAGACACTGAGGCTTTCTTTGCCAGCAAAAGAGGACGCTGAGGACTCACCTGCAGCCTGACAGCTCATGAGCACATGTGCCACTCGGAACTGTGCCAGCCGTCTGGGACCTGCGTCACATGCACGCAACGATTGTGGGCGTGGAGGGCGCACCGGCTGGCCGGCAGCCGGCGCGTCTTCCAGCTGCTGCCCGTTGGCCGGCGGCGCCGCGGCGGGCTTGCGGGGCGAGGCGCAGGCGCCGTCCACGGAGCGGCTGCTGTCTGAGGAGCCGGCGTCCTCGTCCGGGCCGAGGCCCATGACCTTGAGCGCCCGCTCCATGGCTCTGCGGGGACGCGGTCCGCCGTCAGCATCTGGTTGCTGGGCGAGGCAGCTTGACCGGTCCGACTGGGTGTGTGGTGCTTTCGGCAGCGGCGGCAGAGTGGACGACCAGAAACATGGCGAAAAGCAAGGGTTGCGCACTCACCGCCTGAGCGTGCGGCGCTGCCTGGCGTTGAGCGGCTCCTTGCCCTCTGTTGTCATCAGCGCCGTCAGCGTCTCCACCTGAGTGCAGGAACACCCCAGACATGAGTCCCACTGGTACATCAGGAGAGCAGAGAGCACACAAAATGGCGGCCAAGACCCTTCCGCAGCCCTTTCAGCGACTACTTCTCTGCAATCCCATCGCGAGCGATGTGCCACGTCTTTCTGGCCGAAGCAAACTCAGCCCGCGCACCTCCTTTGGAACGTCCTCGCCCAGCTCTGCCGCCCTGGCCAGCACAGCGGCGATCTGCTGGTTGTCCGCTGCCGAAATGCCGCTGGCCTTGCGGGTGGGCGAGCACGAGCCAGCCTCTGACAGCACTGCACACTGCTGCATCTCCTGCGTGGGCAAGTTTGAGCAAGTCGCTCGACACTGCGACCAGGAACGAGCTGAGATGGGACACCAATCCTTCCTCTTGAGGCCTCCATCGCACCGCTTGCATGCACACAGCGTCAGCCAGGCTGCTGCATGTGCCGCGTCCGCAGGTGGGCTCTACTGCATGCTCTCCGATGACTTTATCAAGATGAGCACCTGCAGCGGAGCGCGCTTGCGCAGAGGAGGCAGCGGGGGCAGCGCCGCCGTGTCTGCTTCTGCCGCTAACTGGCGCGGCGTCGGCGGCGCTGGGTTGGGCGACGCGTTCTGTGAGCCGCTGCTGAAGCGCGAGGTGCGCCGCGGAGCTGTTGTCGGCGTGCCGAAGCCCTGCGGCTGCTGCCAGCCGACCCACTGTCGACCTGCACAATTGGGTTGAATGCAGCATGATGTAATGCACAAAGAGTCCTCAAATGGGATCGGATTCGAGCCAAGCCGGTTCAGGAAAACATGAGCATGCCAGCAGCATGCGGCAGCTGCTTAGGAATCAGGCTGGCCCGTGGCTGGCAGGCGCCTAAGCAACCGCTGCATGCGCACCTTGCTCCTGCCACAGGCACGGCGTGCCTGCCTGCCGCATGTAGGCGGGCGACGGCGACTGCAGCGGCGGGCCATAAAACTGCGGCGGCAGCGGGATGCCCACCGGCTGCAGCCCGTGCGGCGGCGGCGGCGGCCCGCCGTGCATTGTCGGCGTCTGCGGCTGGAAGCCCGGTGTGTGCGGCGCCAAGCCGGGCTGCTGCGGCGGCTCCTGCTGCGGTGGCGGCAGTACCAGAGGCTGGAACATACCTGGGTGTGGCGGCTGCGGCAGCATGTGGCTGTGCGCCTGCGGCTGCTCAAGTGGCATGTGGCCGTGGTGCATGCCGGGGTGCGCCAGGTGCATCTGCTCGTGCGGCATATGGCCGTGGTGCTGCATAGCCGGGTGCGGCGGGAAGGCCATCGGCGTCAGCGGCGCCATGGCCGTCGGTGACGCCCTGCCGCTGCACGGCTGCCAGTAGAACGGGCTGCGGTGGTGCGGCGTCAGGTAGTGCTGGTGCCACACTAGCGGTGTGCCTGGCCCGCCGCTGCTGGGGCCGCCGCTGCTGCCGCCGGACATGCTGCTGCCGTCAGACGCCAGGCCGCCATCGGAGCAGCTGCCGTCAGAGTGCTGCTGCAGGAAGCCGCCGGCGCTGCCCTGCTGCGGTGTCATGGGCGCCAGCACTGAGGCCTGCAGGTTGGGGAAGGACAGCGGAATCACTGGCACATGAATGGGTGGCCCTTCTCCCTTGAACGAGCACAGCTCTGAGTCAAGGGACTGTTCAAATCGTGTGAACGGTGTCGAACCGGGATGTCGAGGCTAGACGCCACATGCAACAGCACTCACCGGGCTCCAGTTGCCGCTGGCGGGCGACCCGCCCTTGACGTAGTGCGGGGACAGGTACCAGCCTTGCGTCGCAGAGTCCCACACCCAGCAGCTCTGGGACGTAGGCGTGCACACCCCATTCGCCGGGCTGAAGTTGACTGCACAGCATGACGACACACGGTCGGCACGGCACGTGGTATTGGACTGCAAAGGCAGCACAACATCTGTTCTGCACAATCTCAGGTCCGCTTGCTATACACCAGAGAGTGCAGATGTCTGTGCAGCGCTGGCGCCTGCAGATCATTGCACAAACGATCAGATACATCCACCAGCATTCCGCCAGCGATCCTCATGTGTGGCAGTTGAGTCAATGAAGGAAGCAGGGGCACAGGTTGCAGCATTGCCGTTCTCGATCGCCCGAGGAGCCCAAATCTCAATCGGCATGCGAGTATTGGCAGACAGACAGTGAATAGCATTGATCAAGACCAGTCCAGGGCTGCAAATTGCTTCCCTTCTGCGCCTTCGCAGCTCTGCATGCAACCTCTGGCCGCTGCGGCCCAGTGTCGAATCAAAGCTTTCCACGAATACGAACCTGTGTCCAGCCGGCTGTAGGTGCGATCGATGGACACGCGCGGCAGGGAGCCCTGCGGCTTTGGCGTCTCCTGCTGCTTTGGAATAAAGTCCGGCGCTGCGCTGTTCAGCCGCGAAGGCCTTGGAGTGTCCGTCACAACATCTGGCCCAGACTCGTCCTCCGACAGCTCCGCCATGTCGCTCTACGGCTGTGCGCGGTCCCTGAGATCGGCAATCTGCGGTGCTGGCACGACGGAGCGGCAGTTTGGCCCGTCCTGCAAGCTCCCGCGTTGCTCTGTGCACAGTTCGCTCGGCCGAGGTGCAAGCTGTTGTACGAAATCGAATGTTGAAATCGTTGTTGGCGAGCGGGACGCTATGCTTGCGAAGTCCTCCTAGACTCCTATACGTAATCCACGTGCGTCTGATTTGCCCCTGCACACGCGGCATTCTGTGCTGGTTCACCTATTTGCTTGTTTGGTGAGCTCACAACCGAAACCTGAAAAGACTCTCAGTGCTCCCGCTTCCCTTTCCAATTTGTGCAGTTTTTATTCTTTTCAGCTCATCCTTTTCGGATTCCTCATGTCGTGGTGAATGAACGACGCTGCATCGCTGGCCGAATTCCTCAGACCTGACGAGACAGCCGCCGACCTCCTCCACAGAGTTTCCGCCGAGCCACTGCACACGGGCATCGCCTTTATCGACCGGCGCGTCCGGCTGCGGCCAAACCATCTGGCGCTGATCAGCGGAACCTCCACAGCAAAGACCGAGCTGCTCGTACAGGTCGGATGCGTTTCTGAGCATGTCAGCAAATCTCAATCGACGAGACACGTTCTGATCAGAATCTGATGCACCTGTCCGCGGTGTAGACGGCCGCAACCTGCATACTTCCGCAGCAGTGGCAAGGCTACAGACTGAATGGCCTGGAAGGTGAGCATGAACACTGCGTGAGTGACGTGTGAGTGCATCCCGCCCGAGATCACGCGCAGCACTCGTCGGAGCAACCACCCTTGCCGCTGCCGCAGGCGTCTGCCTGTTCATTGATCTGGACACCAAGTTCGACCTTCTGCGGCTGATCCAAGTGCTGCGGAGCCGCTTGCGACCCCTCCTCGGCAACCCTGTGAATGGCCTTGTGGGGTGAGCTGCTTCCTGCAATGCACTGGAGGTTTTCCGCGCAAGCTTGCACACCGGCAATTTCAGCGCATCCTTGCACACATACACAGCCTCCGCAAGTTTGTGACTGCGCATCCTGTGTCGTAGCGAGCAGCTGGAGGCTGCATTGAATGAGGTACTCCACGAGAGCCTGTCAAGACTGCATCTGGTGAGCACGTGATGCACAACCAGACTGCAGCGGACCTGCGTGACTGGACCTGCGCATGCACATGAGCAATCGCACGAGATCCCTCTATGACAAGGTCATGGCGATGTTTCGTGTGCGCGCAGGTCCAATGCCAGAGCAGTTTCGAGTTTCTGGCGACCCTGAAGGTCATGCCAGCGCTGCTGCGGCGCCTGCAGGTACGTCTGCGGTGGTTTGTGCCGTGCACATCGGCTGGGCTCGGTCCCCGATCGCGCGGCATTGACACAACGTCTACCTGAGGATCCCAGACGTGTACATCACGCTTCTACTTGCATGCAGGATTACGGGTTCCCAAAGATGCTGCTGGTCGACAACATCAACGCCAACATACAGATCGACCGCCTATCCAGAGGGTGTGTGTTGGGCAGTGGCCCTGGTGCACCCGCATGATGCATTGCTGCTTCCGCAGCTGGTGTATGACACTTGTGTGCAGAAATTCTGACACACGTTGCTGCACTGATGCTCGCATGTTCATCGCAGGCTTGGCGCGATGATGAGCCAGCAGCAAGTCGGCGCTGCAGTCATCGCGCACCTGCAACAGGTCCTGGCCTGCAGGTGTGCAGCACAGCGCGGCATTCGCATATGAAGCAATCTCGGGCAGCCTTCCTGCCATCTGACTCGCTCGCAGCATCAGCGTGTGGACTCGTGTGTCTAAATGTGCAGGGTGGCGGTCATGGCTACACAGCACGTCCTATATCCAAGGGCGCAGGACGCAGAGGCACTCGCCAGAGAGATCATGCCTCCGAATTGGCAGGTGAGATTGGCAATAAATTTTACTGTTACGCCGACTTTTCAGATTTGCACGGCCAAAAAGCATCAAGCATCCACAACATCTCTACAACTTCACTCTTACAGTCGCTTCCATCAGCTCCATGGCTGAGTCTTTCTCATGTCTGCAGAACGTCATGACGCAGCACGTCTTCCTTAGGCAGCTCGCGGGTGGCGACTCCTCCAAGCCCGTTGTGTATGCGGCCCAGTGGCTGCTGCCGCATCACGACGGTGAAGACCGCTTCGAGATTGATGACGGCAGTCTTATCACCTCTGTCTAGCAGTAAGAGGCCTGCAGTCGAATGCAACGGAACGGCTGTCAGCTGCGATGCGCCGAGCAGATTGCAGGAATATGCAAGAGTATGTATAAAAAAAGATGTAAAATGCATGCATCATCTCAGTTTGGCAATCGGGGTGTGAAACAGGCCGGACAGTAGATGTTACCTCGTGAATCGGTTGCGCTGGCCGACTGCTGCTGAACATCCGATGCACAGCTGCACCTCCCCCTCCGAAGGCATAATCACTTTCGAGAATTGACAATGTCTTCAGGCGACTGCGCCGTCAGGTTTCCATGTTCGGTCAAGTGCTGGTCGTCCACCTGCATGGCTGTGCAGACGCCGACCCACACTTTGTTAGTCGAAGTCTGTGAGTAGTACTCGCATTTCTCACAGGGTGTCTGCATGCATGACAAGAGCCACGGACGCACACTGACGCACACGGATGCACATTGACGCACCATAGTTGCCGCGCTCATTCAGCTTGGCTTGCACAATGGTCTCCTGCAAAAACTTTGCCGCATCCAGCGCGTCATCGCAGAGACGATCGATCTCAGCCGGTTCGTGCACATCGGCAGACTCCTGCATCCATTTGGACCAACGTGTGGCTGGGTTTGCAAAGGTGATGTGCTCAGGCGGAGTGCCGGCATGGCGTGCACGCAGGAACATGATGCATTGCGCCTACCAGGTACTTGCTTCGCGTCTCTGCTTTTGCGCCAGCCAGCATCACATCGTCGCCCCGGAAGGCTGCAGATCCAGCAGCTCAAGCCATCAGCATGCTGTGCGGGTTTTAGCCGTCATGGTGCTGCGCACTTGGTACCTTGAGCACAATGCACTCACTTGATCTGAATGTCCTCAGGAGGTGCCGGTAGACCCCAATGGGCCGCGATGCACTCATTCTGGCTGGCGGACTGATTTTTGTGAGAGGATCGAATCTTGTGATCGTTGGGTCCTTTGTTCAGTGCAACTGACTTTGCGACAGCAGATCGCGCAACGCTATTATTGCGAAAATGATGGCTGCACCTTTGTTTCGGGCTCGCATGAAAGCAAACTGGCAAAGTGAGCCAAGGTAGGTCGATGCCTTTTGCCTGCATGGCAAATGCTGATGGCAAGGGTTTGGGAGCGGCGGTGTTGCACTGATTCAAGCTTTGGGTGTGCTGCTGGTCTGCCGCGCATGCCATCGTGCCTTGCATATGGCGACTTCTAGCCTCCAGTATGCAGAGAGCCAACAGGGCTTGTCATCGCGTACAGACAGATGAATCATGACCCCTTGGAGAGGCGGCGGGCGCTGTCAAAGCTGCTGCTTAGTGCAGAAGGGCTGTCTCCGAGGCTGTCACTGCTGCTGCAGCGTGGCAGCCTTGGGCACGATGCCCAAGTTCTGATCATCCGTCGACTGGTCGGAGTCCGAGTCCGCATCCTTTTCGGGCGTCGCCTTACCCTTGAGCGGCACCTCCTCTCCCTCGCTGTCGGAGCCTGCAAAACACGGAATCGTTGGAACGTCAGTGGCGTCTAGACAACCCCAAGGAGGGTGGAGGTGCAGCGTCAGCGACACACACAACCAGAGCTGATCAAGACGTCCAGCGCAGCCAGCAGACAGTGCTGGGGAAAGTCGAAGCGACAGGCGGCATCGGCGCCGGCACAGCAAGCGGCCGGCACGGGGTGCAGCAGAGTCCTGCTATTTCAAACATGCACAGACTGCTGCTGCCACGTGGGGGAAAACGTGAGGCCGCGCACCGGACTCCTCGGTGCCGGATTCCGAGTCGTACTCGCCCTCGTCTTCGCTATCCTCCGCCCCCTCGTCCTCCTCCCCGTCGGCCCACTCGTCCGCCTCTGCGGCGGGAGAGAATGCCCGCGGGTCACAATGGAGGGTGTTCCCAAGGAGGGAGATAGCTAAGACATGAGGTTGGCGATCGCCATGTGCCGCCTAGGCTGGGTGTGCAACGATCCTGCCCGCCGCGCAGGCGCACAGGACAGCGCACCCTCTTCGGGGTTGCCGAACTCGTCCAGGGGGATGACGCGGCCGCCCCTGCCGGCGCGGCCCTCGCGCTCCGCCCTCGACTTCTCGCCCACCTACAGGCATCCAAAGACAGCTGGCTAGAACGTGTTGAAACATTTGTTGAATGCGCAGATGTCCTGTTGAAGCGCACATGAGCCGTGCCTCGCTATCAACCGGCTGCTGTTTGGATCCTGGCAATGAGACCGGCTGCTTTTGGATATTGGCAATGAGAGGCACAGCAGAGGCACCGTTGCTGCCGCGCCAGTCCGGGCAGCAGTCAGGCGTGCATGTCTTTTCGCGGCGCACCTTGAGCTTCAGCGGCACGAGCTGGTCGGCGCCAATCCAGGAGTCGCACATGACAAACAGGGTGTACTCCTTGCGGGCGGCGGTGCGCGGCATGAACTTCACCTCCACCAGCTGCCCCGCAGTCTCCGCCATTGCGCTGCATGCCGCCTGCACTCCGCATGAAGAAATGTCGACACCTGACTGCTCGAACTTGAAAAGGATGGGACTTTCCCCAGCCCCGCTGGCTCCGCCGTCGCGCTGCCTGCTGCCTGCACACATACGTAAGGAAGGACGTTGTACAAGTGAACCTCAACGCTTCTGCTCTCGAAAAGAATCGACTCCACCTCCCCACCAGCTGCCTCGCCGGCTTCGCCACGGCGCTGCCTGCCGCCTGCACATGCTCAGGAAAACATGGCAGTACCTGAATGTTCAATCTTGAAATGGATGGACTCCACCGCCAGCCCTGCTGGCTCCGCCGTGGCGTTGTCTGCCGTCTGCACACGCAAGCATGTCAGTACCTGAATGCTGAAATTTGTAAAGAAAGGGCTTCACCGCCACCCAGCTGCCCCGGCAGGTCTGTCTCTGCCCCAGCCACTGATAGCGAAACCACAACTTACGACAAACCAATCACTGGGCGTGATCAAGAGGAGAGCCAGCCATAGCGGCTACTGCACTGTTGCAGCTACAGCACACCGTCGCGGCGCCACTGCAAGTAGCAGATATTGTGGCACAGTGCCGAAGGTGCGAGTCAGCGTATGGACGGCCACATGAAACCTGCTTGTTGTTGTTAAAATGCACCTGCGTGTCTGCGTCGGACGCCGCTGCCTTGGAGCTGCCCTTCACAGCCGCAGTCCCATTCGTGGTGGCAGATGCCGCGCCCGCTGCCTCCTGCATTGCAATAGATGAGAACGTCACTGCACCTGTGCGAGTGTTGCGATCAGTGACTTTCACTGCAACAACAGCCTCTGCTGCTTCTGCAGAGGGCAAATGACCTCGAGCACAGCGCAAGTCAAAAAGCAGCCCCAGGGGTCGTGCTCCCTTGCCGAAAGCATGGCTGACAGGCACGAAAACAAACAACAGTATGCTGCTTACTCACTTCACTACGCAGTCGGACTGCACTGTTGAAAACCCTATACGAAATACCCACCTTGGCGGCCTGCGCCCCAAGGTACTCAGCCTCCAGCAGGCTGACGTGTTCCACCGCGGAGATGACCTCGTTGGTGAGCGGGTCCGCGACAAACAGGAACCACTTCTCCTCGCGCGGCAGCGGGTAGTGCGGCGCAAACACCGCCACCGCCGCGCCGTCCCGCCCCAGCTCTGGCATCACAGAAAACCATGAGTGCGTCAGCGTCATGGGCGCCTGCCAAGGGGGATGTCATGCGCCACAGCAAGGAGGTTGCTACAATACATTCAACATTGATTGAGGTTGCTGCCTCGATAGCGGCCGCCCCAGGGTGCGCGCACACAGCTGGGGGTCGTGAATTGCTGTTTATGCCATGGGTGCCGTGGGAGGGGAAGGAACAATAGTGGGAGGCGCAGGGCTCGCCTTGGGTGGCGTGGGAGGGGCGCGACAGCAGGATGCGGGCCTTGCAGGTGACGATGTCCTCCACCGATATGGCAGCCTCCGGCTCGCCCGCGACCTCGCACACGGCGGTCACGCTGACGCTGGGGATGGACGACAACGCGGTCTCCACATCGTCCACCTGCTCGTTGGGCAGAGCCCACTTAGCAGAGCCCAGTTCATGTAAGTCCGTGTGCGTCAAGGCCTTCGTCACCGGTGTCATTGGGATGTTCAACCCCAACATGCTGACGCTGGGATGAATGACAGCGTTGTCTCTACGCCCTCCACCTGCACAGTTTCGCCACATGTTCGGCCAGCACTCAGAGACCATTGCCTGAAGTTGATCGAGGGCCTTTCCTGGTTGCGCCCGACTGATGCGGTACACAGCGCCAGCTGTCTCAACGGAACTTTCACAGTAAGCAGGCCACGCCTCGTCACAGGCCATCAGGGCAGAACCCAATGATGCCCACCTGCTCCTCGGGGAGGCCGGCAAAGGCAAGGACGTCGCGCCGCTCCGGGCCGGACAGCGCCTGCAGGTCGGGCAGCCCGCGCACGCGCTTGCGCTGCAGCCGCTTGACCACCTCGCCGTCCAGGTGTGGCAGCTGCAGCAGCGGCGCCGGGCCCTCCACCGTGCCCTTGTGCGAGCCCGGGTTCCGGCGCGCTGTCAGCGGCACCGCCTGCGCAAGTCGGCAGGCGTTCCTTCTAGCAGGAGGCAGGAAGCCGGATTTTGTGCTTGGCGGCTCGCCGTAGGCTGGCGGCTGCCGTTCGAGTGGCCACTGCATGCCAGGTGGTTGCCGCTGCAGCACGGTGCAGCACGGTGCAGCAGTGCAGCGGCGCAGGCAGCTGCTACACCCTCTGGTAAGGAACTGTGCCTGACATGCTCCTGGCATGACAGGCTTCGCCCCCAATTTGGAAGTCTGGACCTCTGCCGCCCCTGCCAGGTTCGCGTGCATGCAGATCGAACAGCAGACAACAGCAAGCACACATAAGGCGGCAGCAGCACGCTACCTGGATGAGGTGCTGCAGGAACTCCGCGCCACCGACGGCCGGCGCCAGCCAGCCGTACCCGGCCGGCGGCCGCGGGATCGCAGACAGCTTGACGATCTCCGCCGTCAGTGCCGGCGCTTTGGTCAGCACAAACGTGAGAGTCTTCTGCAGCCCGGCCGGTATGTCTTCCCGCTCCAGGTGCGCCATCAGCAGCATGCTGGCCGCGACGCAGGACGGCTTCTTTTGCCAAAAGTGCTTCTTGTCCCGCAGCTCCGGGTTCCTCCTGCGGGTGCGGAATCAGATGTTCCTCGAGTCCTGTGTTTCAGTCAGCACAGTCCTTGCACGGTCAAGCTCAGCCGTTTGCAGTGACAATGCTGCCACTTGCGCCGTCATGCTGGGGCTGCCAATGCCTGTTGCCGTAAAAAAGTTTTTATTTTCTTTTTCCAATTAATGCCTAATTATAGGAATATTTATTATTTATCCTAGCGCAAACATGGTGGGTACTTGATAGTTTTACGCCATGGCCTGTGTGGTTCGAGTCCTTTGCTGCTCGTGCACGCACCGCAAGGTGTCCTTGCGGAGGACCTCCAGTGCTGGCAGCTGCTCCTGCAGCACCGGCATGTGGATGAACTCGCTTGCGACCGCCAGTGTTTCGAGGATGCGGCCCAGGCTCTGTCCCTCCCGAATGCCCCACGGCGACCTGTTTTTGACGGGTTTCATTTGGTTTGGCCGCCAGACATAGAGTAACAACAAGGACCGCGGTCTGGGGGATCAACAAAAATTGCATCCTACGCTCAAGCCTACCCAGCGCCGGCACCAGCCTCAGCGCCAGCAGCAGCTGGCATGCAGCAGCCAACACGTTTACATGTTTTGTGCAGGCACGCAGCCATGTATCAGGCCACACCTCAGGAACAGCTCCTGCGTCTCCTGCAGGATGCCGTCGCCGGCGTACTTGTCGGAGCTCAGCAGGTAGCACGCCGCGGCGATGAGCGGCAGCAGCACGAAGACGGAGACCAGGCCCGCCAGCAGCACCGGCTGCGTCTTGGAGTCGCCCTCCAGCAGCCACTTGGGCAGCGCGATGCCCATGCTAATGGACTGCGAAGCAGCAGCAAATGCATGGCCATCACTGCTTCGCTCGTGTGTTGCCAGGGCTGGTGCGCATTCGGGCTGCGTCCGTAGTTGAAGGCAACAGGCCATGGGCTCGGGTGTGTCTGCTCGCAAGCAATTGGCAGCAGTTCTCACATGCAAGCAGGTGGCACGCAGCTGCCTGGCGTCCGGCTCCTGGGGCACCCACCTGCGGGCCGTCTGGGTGGCCGTGCTGCTCGTAGTTCTTCTTCGCGATTGGGTCCGACAGCGCCTTGTACGCCTTGGTGATGAACTCCGCAAAGTACTTGGACGCCGCCGGGTCGGGGTTCTTGTCGGGGTGGAACCGCAGCGACAGCTGCCGGTACGCCCGCTTGACATCGCGGGCTGACGCCCCAGGCTCGATCTCCAGGATGCCGTAAGGATCAAAGGGCTGCGACTCCTTTGCCGACATCTGTATGGATGTATGGGCTGTTGTTTCTGGGCCGGCAGACTTCAAATTGCATGCCACATGTGCCGCCGAGCTGCAGCAGAGGCCGCACAAGCGGAGCTGCAGCGAGAGGTTATTCTGCGCAGGGACCCACCTGGACGCAGACCACAAGGAAGAAGAAGAACGCCCACAGGCCCAGCAGCACCAGGTTGCTGGGCTGCATGAGCTGGCGATACGCCTTTTTGAGGCGCGACTCCTTCCTCGCTGCCTGCGCAACAACGATGGTCATGCTTTATGATTTCCGGCTGCATACGACTATCCTTGTGGCGTCAGACCTGTTCCCATCAAGTACTGAGCAGATCAGGAGAATGCCAGGAAACATCCACGAAGGGGTGATTGAGGCTGCACCTTTACCCATGGCTTCACGACCTGCTTGGACTGTGCAGAGAGGTTGTAGAGCTTGTAGATTGTGTAAGGGACCAGCACAACCGTGTACAGCGACAGGAAGAACACCACAAACAGGGCAGAGCCCTCTGCCTCGACCATGGTGTGAGATCAACACTAGTTACAATGCGGTGCGCAGCTGGCTGCGATGCCACCGATGTGATGACGCCGAATCTGATGGACAATCGGCCATGCAAGCTGCCCTGCGGTGCGACAGCATGCAAATGTGCAATGTGCTGCGCAATGTGCGACTGGACCCCAGTTCGGAGCACAGTGGCGGTGACCCTGGCGGCTTTACCAAGTGACTGAGGAGGGAGCAGGCGCCGTTCATGCAATTAGCAGCTTACTTGGGCAGGGTCCTGCATCAGCCCTTTTTTTCAACTCTGGGAGGGCCAAGCGCTGTCAGACCCACCGCCTCGGGGCAGCGGAGGCGGTGCCGGCTGTCATCATGCATGCGGCCGCCGGAGGCGCTGAGCTGCCCTGCCCTCAAAGCATCAGGGCCTTACTCGTCGGCAGCAAGCGCTGCATGTATCTATAAATTCACATGACAAGCCAGACCAGCCAGACCCTAATTCTTTTTTGAGTCGGCCACGCTTTGCGCCGAGCCTCTGAAGAGCTGATTCAATTCACGATGCGCTCAGCAACAAGCCTGCTTGTTCAATGATTCGGTGCACAGCAGTGCACGTCACCGGCGCTGTTTCTTATTTGGCATGTACTCTGCGAGTTGCCTCCACTCGTCATCGTCGTCGCCCTCGACGCCAATCTCCTCGAAGACATCCGCCTTCTTGCGGTCGATGTTCTCACCGACGGCAGACCTGCAGGCGGCAGCAGTATCCATCGTACGCCAATGCAACAAGGCAGATCGGTTTTAATATATGAACGCAACAGACTCTGATGCGCACCAGAGGCTCTTGAAGATCTTTCTCCGCTTTGACCAGTGCTCCATGTTTGCCGCAAATTTCTGCAGCGGAATAACGGAGCGCGTCAGCAGGTCGTGAACGCGCCACCATTCGGAATTGCGAGTGTGGGATGCAGGCGCGCATGTCCAGCGGGGAGCGCCGCACTCACCTTCTCCACCTTCTCCCGCTCCTCTGCCGAGACGAGCTCTGTGCCCGTTTGTAGCCGCGTGAGCTTCTGCTCGTCTGCCTCCACCTGCACAGACGTAACAATACACACTACATGAGCTCGACACATCGGGAAGCGTCGGGCAGGGTACGTGGTAGTCAGATGTCAGGAAATCGCACCTCTGACTGCAGCTCCCTCGTGCGCGTCTCCACCTCCTCTAGCGACATACCATTCTGGAGCGCCTGTAGCTCTGCAATCGTGGCACAGCAGAAGCTCTTCAAGGAAGAAATGCATGCACGGTCGCCGGGTGGTCGTCTTGATCTTGCATGCGCAAGTTGTGTCGCGCATGAATTGTCGCACACCTGACTTGCGTGCCCTGACAGTGTCTGCCCCCTCTGTCATCTGCTGTGTCAGCTGCGCTTGGAGTGCCTTCTTCTCTTCCATCTCCTGTGCGGTGACCGCAAGCATGGTCGGTGTTGTAAATTCGCACGCCGTCACACCAGCGGCTGATGTCAGATTGCACGAGGCAAATTGACGCGAGTGAACAGAACGCACCTCGGCGGAAAGATCGCCAGAATCGGACTGTGTCGGGAAGTAGATCTTTGTCTTGCCAAACTCCTGCATTCGGCAGCTTGGACCTTGGCACCACTAATCTCAGCACAGTTGTGCCGCGTCACAACTCTTGAGACGCTGCGTGGCAGATCACTGCGTGGTCGACTTGTACTTCTCAGCAGGGGTACCTCACCTTGCATGTGATGCCGCCACCCTCTGCCGCCAGCGCGTCCACGGCCTTCTGCACCTGGCCCTTTTTGATGCCAAACTGCGCCAGACAGTCCGTGATCGTCTGCACATTGAAAGGCTTGTTCTCCCGCAGCAGCAGCTGGCTCACTCGCTCTTCCACCTGCGTAGCGCAGATGAGAGATATTGAAGAGGATGCGTGCGCAAGACGCGACGTTGTTGTCCAAAACTCCACGATGTAGTCATGCGACACACGCGCCACATAGCCTCACCATTTCAGAAATTCAAACTTCTGCGAGAACAGGCTCTGCTTTCGATAGAGAGTTCAAATTGCTGTGAGGAGGTCTCAGAAGCAGATGCTGTTCTTCGCGTGCACCCAAAGCTGTTAGGAACACCGAGGCGAGTATGCAGCGCAGCGGCACTATGGCAAGACGATTAATTGTTTGAGAAAGCTTGACTGCAAGCTGGCAGGTGCTCTGCAAAACGTGCCAATGAGGAAATAGGCCAGCACGCAAAGCACGACTGAGCCTAAACCCTGAAGACGGGCGGACTCTCAGTATGGTCCCGTGCCACCTTGCGGGAAAAAAGATCGGCCTGCAGTCAGCGACCTGCCAGGCCCATTACACGCAGCCCGCAAGTGGGCCATCATGTTGCGCACAGCAGGCCTTGTCGCATTGCGGGCGGCTAGGTCGGGCAACGTGCTCGAGTCTACTGCGGCGCGATGCACGTATGTCATCTCGGGGGCCGCTAAGCAGGCGTCGGTGCAGCCTCAGGCCGCCGTGCCCGCGCTGAGCTTTGCTCGCGGCTTCGCTGCTGCTGCTGAGCCCGCCCCGGCGCCCAGCAGCGAGGGAACTGTCACGCAGGTGTTGTGTTGTGTCAAAGGTCCTGCCATCGGCACCTTGCCTTGCTCGATGCTGGAACCACGGTATCGGCCCCGCAGCCTGTGTCAGTAGCTTGCTGGAGTAGCATCTCGATGCGCACACGCCGGTGCAGCAGTAGGACCATCAGCTTAGGGCTAACTCTGGCAACAGTCATCACCCCGGCTGCCTGAGCTTTTGATAGTAGGGTCCGAGCATCGAGACGGCTTCGGAAGTCAGAGAGGTGCTCTGCCTAGCATTATCTATCCTCACCGCAAGACGAAATGCACCTCCCTCTGAACCTCATCTGAACTCCTGTGCTTGCATTCGCCGCAGGTGATTGGTGCCGTCGTCGACGTGCGGTTCGAGGGCGAGCTGCCGCCCATCACGACGGCGCTGGAGGTGCCCGGCTTCGATGTGCGGCTTGTGCTGGAAGTGGCGCAGCACTTGGGTGACAACACCGTGCGCACCATCTCCATGGAGCAGACCGACGGCCTCTCCCGCGGCTCGCCCGTCACCAACACCGGCATCCCCATCCGGGTGCGCTCGGCGTCGCATCTGATTGCAGGTTGAAGCGGCGGTTTCAATCTCATGTGAAGAGATTGCAGAAGCACTCAGCCTTCGTCCTGTCTTGCATGCTTGGCGACTGGCAGAAATAAAGACTAACGTGATGTGCGCCGCAAATGACAGGTGCCGGTTGGCCGCGAGACGCTCGGCCGCATCATGAACGTCATCGGCGAGCCGGTGGACGAGTGTGGGCCCATCAGTGAGTTTTTGGCCGCTATAATGCGCTTGCAATTTGTCATCCCTATAATATCTGTGTGCAGAGCCCTGCTTTCCCATTGAGCAGCGGCATCATGCTGACCAGCACTTTCCGCAATGCAGACTCCAAACACCATTGGCCGATCCACCGAGAGGCGCCGCCATTTGTCGAGCAGTCAACAGAGCAGGAAATCCTGGTGACGGGCATCAAGGTGTGCTGGAGGCTACTGCATCACCTAAATTCGTTGGGCTGTCAGCCAATCTAACGATGCAAGGCAACGGGCATCACAGATTGCATGCATGCAGAGCCTTTCGTGCCATGAATGGCCAATCTTTCAGCATCCAGCATGTAATCCTTGTAAACCAGTCGATGTGACTCTTTCTGTGTGCTTCGGAACAGGTCGTCGACCTGCTGGCGCCGTACCAGCGCGGCGGCAAGATCGGCCTGTTTGGCGGCGCCGGCGTCGGCAAGACAGTGCTCATCATGGAGCTCATCAACAACGTCGCCAAGGGCCACGGTGGCTTCTCCGTGTTTGCCGGCGTCGGCGAGCGCACCCGCGAGGGCAACGACCTGTACCGGGAGATGATCGAGTCCGGCGTCATCAAGATCGGCGACAAGGCCGCCGAGTCCAAGTGCACCCTCGTGTACGGCCAGATGAACGAGCCGCCGGGCGCCCGCGCCCGTGTCGCCCTCACGGGTGCGCTGTAGATGAGGATTCTAGGGTTTGGTGCATGTCAGAAGCGATGTTTTTGTTCTAGTATGCGATAGCCTCTGCAGAAAGCACCAGGGCAAGACATCCAACTCCACATTCTGAGAAACTCGCTGGGGTCTGAGGGTGCGTTGCCCAGCTGTGCACGCTTTGCAATATCCATGATTCGTTCCTCAGATTGGCAGCTCCATGCTGACCGGGCGCCTTTCATATCTGCGCAGGGCTGACGGTGGCGGAGTACTTCCGCGACCAGGAGGGGCAGGACGTGCTGCTGTTCATCGACAACATCTTCCGCTTCACCCAGGCCAACTCAGAGGTGTCGGCGCTGCTGGGCCGTATCCCCTCCGCCGTCGGCTACCAGCCGACGCTGTCCACCGACCTGGGCATGCTGCAGGAGCGCATCACCACCACCACCAAGGGCTCCATCACCTCGGTGCAGGTGCGCGTGTGCTTCAACGCTCTTCTCTTGCACTGTCTTGCTTTTACTATCTCACATGTGTTCGCAATCACAGCCCAGCATCCCGAGATATGTGATTTTCGGCATGCTGGCGATGCACACCCACACTCAGCTGATAGGCCTGGTGCCATGCATGCACCTGCAGGGGCAAATATGCTAGTCGACCAGAGTATGTGCGTCACATGCCCTGCTTTTACTGCTTGTGCCAAGAATCAGCAATGGCGGTGCTGACGCCGCGCCGCATGTCACGCACTACCACACAGGCCATCTACGTGCCGGCCGATGACCTGACAGACCCTGCGCCCGCGACGACGTTCGCTCACCTGGACGCGACGACAGTGCTGTCGCGCTCCATCGCGGAGCTGGGCATCTACCCGGCTGTGGACCCCCTGGACTCCACCTCCCGCATGCTGAACGCGCGCATCCTGGGCCAGGAGCACTACGACACCGCGCGTGCCGTCCAGCGCGTCCTGCAGGTCAGCACATACTGGATTCGGTGCTTCTGCACTGCTGTTGTGCAGCTGTCACACTTCTGCTGCAGCAACGCTCCTTTGCTGCGGAGCCAACTGCCACCAGTTGCTGCCAAGCTCGTTGCATGCGATGCTACCATCAGAGGCAGATGCGACTGCTGCAGTTTCCTGTGAGGCGTGACATGGCTTGACGGCTGCATGTCGTGCTTCTGCTGCGCAGGACTACAAGAACCTGCAGGATATCATTGCCATCCTGGGCATGGACGAGCTGAGCGAGGAGGACAAGCTGACCGTGGCGCGCGCCCGCAAGATCCAGCGCTTCCTGTCTCAGCCCTTCCATGTCGCGGAGGTCTTCACCGGCTCCCCGGGTGTGTGCTGCTGCTTTTGCAATGTTGCAGCGGCGTGACATCCGTTGTGCAGGTCAGATGAGCACAAATGCATGCGTGCCCTTGGTGACGGGCGCCATGCTGCCGTAGAGTGTGCCTGACGTCACGTGCCACAAGTGACTGCCTGATCTGGAACAATGCATGTCACCTCGGGAGCGCACATTCAAATTGTGTCAGCCTCTGCTCACGTGCGGCTGCAGGCAAGTACGTGGATATCAAGGACACGATCTCTGGCTTCAAGGGCGTGCTCGAGGGCAAGTACGACGACCTGCCCGAGGTGCGGCGCCTGCTCTTTTCCCGCTCCTGCTCGCATGCTGGCCCGCAGGCTGCCCCGCTGATTGCCGTGGGGCGCCTTGTTCGCAAGGCTGCCTCCTAGAAACGAAGCTGACGATACCCATCTTGTCCGCCATGCAGATGGCCTTCTACATGGTGGGCGACATCAAGGAGGTGGTCGAGAAGGCTGACAAGCTGGCCCGCGACATGGCAGCGTCCAAGTGATCTGGTTTCAGGGGCAGCCGGGCCGTGCCATGCATTGGGCATGGGTCATGCCAACTCGCCTACTGGGGTTTAGCCGTCTTAGTCTTTTCCAAGGCGGCATTGCTATCGCACTGTAACAGAGCTCGTACATGCACATCACTGCCAATGCTGGCGTGCGCCCATGCATATGCACGGTGCCATCATCTACCTGCTCAATCCCCCACTTGCGTCCTCCATAAACGCTCACGCAGTTGACATTCAGTGTACCTATGCATCCTGTTGCTGATCCCGTCTGCTGCGGCTGGTAGGCGACCCAGCTGCAGTGGACTTGGTTGCAAGAGAAGCACACAAAACCCTGAGTGTACGTCTTGGAGGGCACGATGCCACATACTCCAGCTCTTCACGCTTCCAATTTGGCGTTGGCAAAGACTCAGGATTCTGAATCTTCCGTTCCAACTCCAATAAGAAGTGGTCTTGAAATCAGCATTCAGTCACGAACATATATGGCTAGTGATTGACTTTCACAAACCATTTTATTTCCAGCACAACAGCTGAGACCAAGCACATCCAGCTCGCAGCATGTTGGAAGATCATATGATACGAGTCTTGACTGACACGAAGCAATCAGGGTGACTTGAAACTATTTACGTCCTGCACGATTGAGCTTGAATTTCGACAATTCGTGTGCCAAACAGGTAGATTTCATGCAATAAACGTATCTTAGTTTCAACTAGGATAAGTTGTGCTTCACCTGAGATTGTAATATGGCAATGCTGAGTGGTACAAAACTTCTCAAGAACGCACTCCTTGTTGCGCAGGACGACTCACAGGGGCCTGAAAGCTGAGGTTGGCAACAACCTGGTTGTTGAACGTTTTTGGGTCACCGCAACAACAAACGCCCAACATGTTCATGCGGTCCGAACCCTCCGCGGAGCCGTCATGGCGCTACAAGCTGGCGGCGCAGCATACCCGTCTGGACACTGGCTATACACACCACACACACACGCCTGGAAGTCGAGCTCCTGACTGGAGCGCATGGCAGGTATGTCAAACAGCAAAAGCTCGAGGCCTGCATGCAATGCCACCTGCCGTCTCACTTGTCCTGTTGCGCACATTGGTTGTCGGTCCCGAAGTCGAGGTGCTGTGTGCTCTGCAGGGCATGCAGCAGATGCTGGAAGAGACGGAGCTGGAGAGCAGGGAGATGCGCCGCAAGTATGTGGCGCTGGGCAACCGTGTGGCAGATTTGATGCGGCCAGGCCGCACGACGGCCAGCCAATGCCAGGAGCATCTGGGACGGCCGCTGGAAGTGCAGGTGTGACCGTGCTCTCTGATGCCACTTTTGTAGAACGTGTGCCTACCTGGTTGCCTGTGCCATGACCTCCTGTATGTGTCCGCCACTACACAGGTACAATTGCGCGGCGCGTGCCCGGTGGGCGGCAACGGCGGCGACGTGGTCAGGCAGCGGAAGACAATTAGGAGCCTGGAACGGAAGATGTGGGCACGCTTCCGCACTCAGGTGCGAGACTGCTCCTCAAAATTCCTGCATGTTGCTTTCGTATTTGCTAGCCAGTTGACAGCCTGGGGGTGATGGGGGTCTGGCTATGTGAGGCTGTTGTTTGTACAGTGATGCAGTGGAGTGAATCAGCTGATGATTGCCGTGGTAATCAGTGCATGACCCGCCATCAGTGCACTAAACGCCAAGATGCCCATGCGCGCAGCTGCAGGCAGAGCGATGCGAGGGGGAGGCCGCTGCGGCCAAGCCCCAGGCATCGCAGCGTCGCCACGCGGCACAATGCACAGCCCTCAAGGCCCTCGAGGAGCGGCTGGCGGTCACAGAGGCGAGCCTCGCGGCCACGCTGGTGCAGCGCCGCCTGGTGGTGCGGCAGAATAGGAATAACTACATGTGGCAGAGTCAGAATTGCTACATGCTGTGAGCCGCAGAATTCTTGGCGGCGCAACCACCTGCTATCCCTGTTGAGGTTGTAGCAGAACCATCGTGCAGCGCCGCTTGAGGGTGCAGCAGGATTTTCATCAGGACTACAGGCTGTAAGCTGCGGGTGGACACTTGACGGCACATCACCTGCCATTCTGTTCAGGCTGTAGCAGAACCATGGTGCTGTGCTCCGTGTGTGCAGGAGCAGCCGGTGGCACTGATGACACAGCCTGAGGCAATTGACGTCGACGCGCCGCAGCGGCCGGCGGCGGCCGCAGCCCCACAATCCGACATTGAGCTGCGGCAACTGGTGCTGCAAGATCATGCCCGCATGCAGGTGAGATCATGCTGCAGTCTGCATCCGAGAAATGCCAGGAGGTGGGGACTGACTGCCTCGAAACGCACCCTCTACGGACACCCCAGCACCCCCCCAATGGAGGTCCATGGTGCGCTCGAGAGACAGCGCAGGTAGAGTCATTCGAATCTGAACATTGCAGGACCTCGAGAATCGGCTGAGGAGTGTCGTGGCACTTGAGGATTCGCACCGCTTCGAGGAACAGCTGAAGGAGCTCTCCGAAGAACGGCAGCTGCATGCGGACTTGCTGGTGGAGATGGCGGATGACTGCGCCACCACCCTGCATGAGGTGTGCAAATGCCTCTGCCTTTCAGCAAATTTACAAGCAATGCGCCTCTGCTAGACTGCTAGGGGTGATCTGAATGTGTATCCTGATTTCTTTGACGGCACCGTGGGCGCGCAGGTGGAAGAGGCTGCGGCCAAGGACAGGGTTTCTCTTCAGGACGCCATCAGCGAGGCGAACACGAAGTGTGACGATCTCAAAGCCCAGATGGTGCGTCGGCGGTGCTAAGTGCACTGCCGCATGTGCTCAATGCCATCTGCTGGTGGCTCTCCCTGTACAATGGGTAGTTGCGGAACACATGGTCTTCATGACGCCATGCAGGAGCAGGCGCGAACAGAAAGAGCTGAGGAGGGGAAGCAAAAGCTGGTGGGTGCTGCAGTAGTGGCAGAAATTGGTTCTGCCGCACCTGCCATTCCTGAAAATCCGCGCCAAGGACACGAAGCTGCTCCTCGAAAGCGGCATGAGGGCAGGCGCAAGCAGCATGCAGCCTCATGCAGCTCAGAGCCTTCAGCCTGCGAAGACACTTGTGATGACCGCTCGTTATGGGCCTCGAGCTCAAGCCAGGTGTGAATGAGACATCCTGCTTGCACTCCTTTGCGTCGTAGAACCAGGCATTGACGGCTGCGTGCACCACTACGTGCTGCTACAATGCATAAGTACAACAGGGCAGGTCATGGCCCATGTCTGACTGCAATTTCAGGATGCGCAGCCCCAGAGCGGCAGGCGGCGGCTGCGGAGCCGGAGCAGAGCTTCCGTGCATGACGCATCAGCGAGGTCCCGCCAGCACCCACTTCGGCAACTACCAGACCACAGAACCCTCGTTCAACGCTCCCATAAGGTACATTGACTAAACATGTGAACCACGATTGATGACGGTGATTACGACACGGTTTGAATGTGTTAGGCCGCGCGGCGGAGGTGATGGTAGAGTCACCTGCCTTCTTCCAGGCTCTGGCATCAGGCGACGAACCTGGCAGATCAGAAGACTGGGCTGTCATTGCCGCCATGCAAGAGGACATGCTTGCGCTCAGGAACAGCATGTTGGGCTTGCAAAGAAACTACAACGAGGAGGTGAACCCTAACATGTGTCGTCGTGCACATGATCCCCCAAATTGTGGCGCCAGCAGATTGACTTTCCAGTTGCTGGCATGTGATGATTCATCTGCGCATCTCCACAAGCGCCTTGACATGTATCATTATACATCATGGACGCAGAGCAAGAGCCAGCAGCAGGCTGCGTACAGGAAGAATGACGCCGCACAGGCGGATGCCCAGGCGCTCGGCGCCCAGATTCGGGAGGCAGTCATCGCCGCCTCCCGACGCGTCAGCCGGCTCAGCAATGGCGGCAATGGCGACGGCAGCGGTGGTCAGAACACTGACGGCGGCGCTGCTGTTGTGGACGGCCTGGACTTGCAGGAGCTGGAGAACCAGCTGGCCAGAATCCTTAGTGGTGGCCAGGCGGCTGAGTAGCACAGGAACAGCGGCTACTGATGCGATGATGAGAGACTGCAGCTCATCAACTCTATAAGAATCCGGAAGTCTAGCATGGCTCGGAAGTCTGATCTGTTCTGCATTGCATCGTGCATGCATGATTATCAGCTTGCATGATCAGCCATGATTGCTGTTTGAAATTAACAGCAGCTGCAAATATGAGGTGGGGCCGGCGGCAGCATACAATTGTATACAATTGTATACAA
>JAABUM010000261.1_pt1 | contig 102217 bp, 76 predicted proteins | sample 5559161 | NCBI WGS metagenome assembly JAABUM01 (sample SAMN10711868, study PRJNA513369) | rock metagenome | isolation source: Antarctica rocks | place: Antarctica: Victoria Land, Siegfried Peak nord
CCGCAGCAGCGCCGGGGCCGCGCCGGTCAGATCGTCCGCCTCGGTTGTCTCGGTCATCCTCTCCCCCCTTCCGCGCCCGCCCGCCTCCCCCACGACGCAGCATAGCATTTCTCGCTGTAATACTAGCACGCGCCGCCGGTGGCCTGCAAGGCCGTTATCCGCCAGTAGCCTGCGGCACGATCGTGGGGCGTCGGCAGGGACGCCAGTGGGGGAGACGATAACACATGAAACGACCATGGCGTCGGCGCGAACAGGGGGTGTCCAGTGCCCGGCTGACCCCACGCGCGGGCCGGCGCGGCGCCCTTGCCATTGACGACGAGGGGGTGCTCATGCTGCCTGATGGCCAGCTTCGGGGGGTCCTGGAGCTGGATAGCCTGAATCTGGCCAGCTACAGCCCCGACGAGCAGGACACGCTGGCCGATCTCTTCGCCGGCGTGGCCGCCGCATTGCTGCCTGGTCAGACCCTGCAGATCGTGGTGGAGAGCCAGCCGGTGCAGGCCGCGCAGGTGCTCGCCGAGGTGTTTGCCCACGTGCAGCCGCGGGCGCCCGCGCTGGCCGCGTTTACGGCGGCCTGGCGGCCGTGGCTCGAAGAGCGCTGTGGCCAGACCCACGTGCCTGATCTGCACTTCTACGCCGTCTTCTCGCCAGCAACGGAGCGCCCAATGGGTACAACGGCCCTGAAGGCTGCCCTGCTGGGCAAGAGACCAGACCAGGGGGAGGCGCGCCGGGACCTCGAACAGGCCAGCCGCGATCTCACGGCGGCCTTCAAGAGCATGAACCTGGGACCACGCCGCCTGCGCGGCGCGGCCATGCGGCGCCTCGTGGCTAGCCATGTTGGCCCGCAGTTGCGCCTGACCGAGGAGCTTGACGCGCTGGTTACCGACGCGGAGATGGCCGCCTCGCTCTACGTGTTGCAGCTGCCCCACCGCACGACGCCGGGTTGGCTACGTGACCTGATCGCTCTGGACTGCCCCTATCGGTTGGCCATCCATCTGGAAGGACGCGATCGCTACGCCGAGCGCAAGCGGCTGGAGCGCAAGCGGCGCGGGTTCAGCCTGGCCACTCGGGCCGACAGCAGGCAGCGCGGACTCTCCAGCGTGGATGCCACGCGGGCGCAGGGCGAGATGGAGCGCCAGATTGACGACCTGCTGGGCGACCCGCACAACGCTATTGTGCGCATGGGTCTCTACCTGACCCTGTTTGCCTCCAGCCGGGGGGACCTGCGTGAGCGGGTGGCCCGTGCCCGGGCGCTGATCCGCTCGCGCCTGGGCGCGGAGGTCGCCTGGGCGCGTGGGGCTCAGTTGCCTCTGTGGCGCTCAACCCTGCCCCTGGGCGTTGATGTGGCCCGCTTTCGCCAGCGCACGCGCACCGAGACGGTGGGCAACTCCCTGCCCTTCCTCTCGCACAACCCGGGCACCCGCACCGGCTACCCCCTGGGTTTCACCCAGATCGGCCATGAGCTGGCCCTGCTGAACCTGGCTGAGAGCAGCCTGCCCAACGCACTGTGCAATGTGATCGGCAAGACCAGCTCGGGCAAGACCTTCCTGGTGCAAAAGCTGCTGCTGTGGACGTTGTTAACTGGTGGCCGGGTGACCATTGTGGATCGCTCCCCCGGCCACTACGAGACCTTGCGCGCCGTGGTGGGTGGCGTGACGGCACGGATGGCCGACGCGTCTCCACGCACGATCAATATTTGGGACCGTGGCGGCGGTGAGACGACGCCGGCGCGCAAGATCGCCTTTGTGCTCGACGCGCACGAGATCTTGCTGCGCGACCCTGGGCACCCCCTGGATGGCCTGCAGAAGGCCCTGCTGGAGGAGGGTATCCGGGAGGTCTACGCTGGCCACCCCGATGGCTCGGCGCCGCTGGAGAGCGAGTTGGTGGCCTGGCTGCACGCCGCAGCGGGGCGGCATGGCGACGCGGCCAAGCGGACGGCCCTGGAAGACATGGCGTACCGGCTGCAGCCCTATGTCGGCGAGGGCCAGTACGCCGCCCTGGTGGACCGCCCAACCAGCGTGGACATGGACTCGCCCCTGCTGATCTTTGATCTGGAAGACCTGCCCGCGCCGCTGTATGCCTTTGCCCTCTTCGCGGCGGCTGAGGCGCTGGACCGGCGGGCCAAGCGGCGCTCCCAGCGGGAGGGTACCGACCCGGCCGTTGTGCGGGAGGCCCTGGTGATTGACGAGGGATGGTTCATCCTCAAATACGCTGGCGCTGGCGCCTGGATAGACGAGTTGGCCAGGAAGGGCCGCCACTGGGGCATGGTCATGTTCTTCATCAGCCAGCAGCTCTCCGACACTACCGATGATCCGCACGCGGCCAGCCTGATCACCCAGGGCAGCGTCCGTTTCCTGTTTCGCCAGGATGAGGCGCCTAGTCGCAGCGGCGCTGGAGGCCTCTCCTGGCTGGCCACGGCGCTCTCGCTCAGCCCCGTGGAGGCGCGGCAGATCCAGCGGCTGGGTGGCGTGGAGCGCGAGTACACCGAGATGTTCCTGTGGCGCGACAACAAGCACACCGGTGCCAGACGCGGCGTGGTCACCGTGATCGCCCACCCCCTGGAGTATTGGCTGTTCGTCTCGGGCAAAAGTGAGCGGCTGCGGCGCGACCGCATGATCGCCGCCTGTGGTGGCGATGTGTGGGCGGCGATCCAGGCCCTCGCCAGTGACGAAGAGAACAGCGGCCAGCTGGCCCTTGACAGCACGGCTGGCGGGTTGTCGCCGGCCGCCCCCACCGTGCCCGAGAGCCGGGACCTGGCGCGCCTGGTGGATTGATCGTGACCCAGAGAAGAGAGGAGGGTAGACCATGAGGAAGGATATCGCACTGCTGCTACTTGTGATCTGTGCCGCGTGGATCGGCCCGCGCGACGTCCACGCGCAGCCGGCGCGTGCAGCTGTTCAGGCGCCCACGGTGGTGGATACGCCCGAGCCAGCCCTGTCGCCGACGCCGTCGCCCACCCCGTCTCCGTCGCCCACACCAACGCCCCTGCCCACGCCGGTGGGAGGTGGCTCAGGGGCAAACAACGGGTGCCCTCCGGGCCAGTTCGGCATCGCCTTCTGGCCGGCGCCGCTGTGCTTCAACCCTGGTGACATGGTGGGCGCCTTCATTGAGGGCTTTGGGCAGTTGGTCATGGGCGGGCTGGGCACGATCACCGCCCATACGCATCAACCTAAGAAGCGCGTAGGAGGGCTCCTCTGGCACGATAAGGATGCAGATGACCTTGTCCGCGCAAAAGGAGCCTCCTGATGACCACGGTACCACAGCTAGCGGAAGCGGCGCAGACCTTGTTGACCACCACGGCCGAGGCCACGGCGCGGGCCACGGGCTTCGTGCAACGGCGCTGCCTGAGAGTCGTCGGAGGAGATTATGGTTGATGTAGGCGAACATGCCAGGGTTACGCGGGCGACCGCTGGCCGTATCCTCCACCAGTCGCGGCTTCTTGACACCCTGGCTAAGTACGGTATGCCGTATATCATGGGCAGTTATGCGCTCGACCTCATGTACAACCCCGACATTGACATCACTATTGTAACTGATCATCCGCGGGATACGTCCCGTGCCGTGCTCAACGCCGTGCTCAATCAGGGGTTCTTCCAGCGCCATGAGTACGGGGACTTCGTGCGTTTTCGCGTTCGTCGTAGGCCCCATGGCTACATCCTCGTTCTTGCCATCACTGTAGACGCAGCGTACTGGGAGATCTAGGTGTGGTTCTTGTTTGAACCGTCCTTGCCGGAGTTGAGCCTGATGAGCTTCGTTCGGCAGCGTCTCACCACAGAGACGCGCGCGACGATATTGGAGATCAAGCACCAGCGCCACGTGCTTGGCAGCGACAAGCATAGGGTGTCGAGCGTTGACATCTACTATGGCGTCTTACGTGATGGCGCAGGGACACTGGAGGACATCATAACGCTCAAGGCGTGACGTTGCCCAGTTGCCTCCATGAATGGTCTAGGAGCCATTGCACACTGGTAATTGCGGCTTTCCCGGGCAGCTACTGTACAACTCATCCTAGCGAACGGTCGGCCGACCGTGACTTTCCAGGGCGCCGCCCGTTACATCCACAGCATACGCGGAACAGAGCCATGGCGGTGATGGTCCAGGATGGGGCCGGCGCCGGGAGGTCAGGACAGGTGGAAGGAGACACGGATATGGCAGGGCGACAGGCAGGGCGGGGCCAGGCACTACTCCGGCGGGCGCGGGTGGCGCTTGTCGTCATGGTCGTTCTTGGGTCGTTGATCGTCACTGCTCCGGCTGGGCCGGCTCTGCTAGCTCGGCAGTCGCCTGACGATGCCACGGGTCGGTTGATTATCTACGATGGCAGCCCCGTGGCCACGGCCAGCGCCGGCCAAGCCTTGACCGTGCGCCTGCGCGCTTCCGCTCCCGCTGCGTTGGTCACCTACGCCCTGTATGGGCTGAGCAGGCCGGCCTTTCAGCGCCTAGCCGCCTCCTACGGGCCGGTCACGCCGCCGGGCAGGGCACTGCGCGTGTGGGTGGATCAGCCTAACACGGCCGTCTTCTCCACCCGGTTGGCCGGCAAGAGCACCCTGCCCGCTGGCCTGTACCTGCTGGTAGCCAGCGTGGCCCAGGGCGGCAGCGCGCGGGTTCTGCTGGTGGTCACCCACACGGCCCTGACCTTCAAGCGTTCGCCCCGTCAGGCGTTCCTGTGGGCGACCAGCCTGGAGACCGCCCAGCCAGTGGCCGGCATGCGGGTTGAGGTGTTCGCTATGCCCCCCGGGGTGTACTGCCAACCGGGGGGCGTCTGCCGCGAGAATGAGGGGCAGGGCGGCCCGAGGAGGTCCCGCCCTGTCGTGTCGGGCACCACCGACCGCGATGGCGTGTTCCAGGGGGCCCTGCCAGCGTGGGTGGCCGGCTACGATGAGTTGGTGGCGGTGGCCTACGGTGGGCATGGCGACCAGAGCCTGGCCAGCACGGCCTGGACTGCCCGCCTGCAATCGTCCCCATCGCTCGGCTATGGCTACGACCCTGTGCCACCTGGTGGGTGGCGCGCCTATCTGTACAGCGATCGGCCGATCTACCGACCCGGCCAGACCGTCCATGTGCGGGGCGTCGTGCGCGTGGACGACGACGCCCACTACACCCTGCCCCCGGCGGGCGCGCCGCTCACCCTGACCCTGACCGACGCCAACGGGCAGCCGACGGCCACCGTGCGCCGCCGGCTGGATCGCTATGGCACCTTCAACGTCGACTTTGCCCTGGATGCCCAGGCCGCCGTGGGCTCGTATACCGTGCAGGCGACGGCGGGCCGCCACCTCAACGCCAGCTTGCCCCTGACCGTGGCCGCCTACCGCAAGCCTGAATACGCTGTGACCGTGACCGCGACCGGTGGCGTCGTGGGCCAGGATGGCCAGCCTGGCTACGCGCAGGGGGCCGCGTTGCCCCTGGCCGCCCAGGCGCGCTACTATTTTGGCGCTCCCCTGGCCGGAGCGCGCATCTCCTGGGCCGTGGTGGCGACTGACTACTATTTTAGCCCGCCCGGCCGCGACGACTACACCTTTGACGATGGCTACGGCTGGTGGTGGGGCGGGCCACGCCCCCTCACCGCCGCCGACGCGGCGTCGCTGGCCCCCGGTGGCTACGGCTACGGTGGTGCCCTGGTGGGGGCCAACAACATCCGACTGCACGGCCAGGGGCGGGCCAACGACCAGGGCGCCTATTTCTGGCAGGCTCCCACGGCCCTGAAGAGCGGCGAACGCAGCCAGACCTTCACCATTGAGGCGACCGCCACCGACGCCAGCGGCCAGGAAGTGGCCCAGCGGACCACCGCCGTGATCCATCGCGCCCTGTTCTATGTCGGGCTGCGTCAGGGTCACACGCCCGGCCAGGGCTTCATCGCCCAACCGGGCAAACCCCAGCGCATTGACCTGCTGGCCCTGGGCATGGATGGCAAGACGGTGCAGCACGGTGTGGCGGTGACCCTCTCGGTGGCCCGTCGCCGCTGGATTGATAGCTGGGTGCGCGACTCGTCGGGCAACGTGCAGTATCAGGAGAAGTATGAGGATGTGCCAGTGGTCACACGGACCGTAACCACTGGCAGCGGCGGCACTGGCGTCTTCAGCTTTGTGCCCCGCCTGGCCGGCGACTACCGGGTGGTGGCCACGGCGCGCGACGCGCTGGGCCACGTGGCCCGCTCCGCGCTGGACGTGTGGGTCAGTTCCTGGGGTGGCGGCGCCGACTGGGGCGCACGCACCGACGACGGCGTGCGCGTGGTGCCTGACCGGGCGACCTACCAGCCCGGCGACACGGCCAACCTGCTGGTGGGCGCCCCGATGGCGGGCATGCTGGCCCTGGTCACCCTGGAGCGCGGCAGCGTGCTGGAGCATCACCTGGTGCGGCTGCACGGCGCGGGCGATGTGATCGCCGTACACCTGGGCCAGCGCGCGCTGCCCAACATCTACGTGGGGGTGACCCTGGTGGGCGCCCGGGGGACCACGCCGCTGTGGCGGCAGGGCTACGCGACGCTGCATGTCGGCGATGAGGCCCAGAAGCTGGCCGTGGCCGTGCAGGCCGACCGCCCCACCTATCGGCCCGGCCAACGGGCTACCCTGACCGTGACCGCCCGCGACGCGCTGGGCCGCCCCGCCCGCGCGGCTCTCTCCCTGGCCGTGGTTGACCAGGCCGTGCTGGCCCTGACGGGGGCCAACGCGGGGGGCAGCCTGCCCGCTTTCTACTTTGATCGGCCCCTGGCCGTAAGCACCGCCGGCACCCTTGTGGAGTATGCTGACCGGCTGCCCCTGGGCCAGCCCTGGTGGTGGTGCCGCTTCTGCCCTCCCCAACCCTCAATGGCCGCACAATCAGCGGCGGGCTTCGTGCCGGCGGCCGCGCCGGGGCAGCCCCATACCGGCGGCGGACCGGGCCGGGCGGGTCCACCACCGCGGGCCTACTTCCCCGATACGGCGCTGTGGCTGCCCGCGCTGGTGACCGATGCGCATGGACGGGCCGTGGTCAGCCTGCGCCTGCCCGATAGCCTGACCACCTGGGCGCTGGCCAGCACCGCCGCCGACGCGGCCACCCGGGTGGGCGACGGCCAGGGCAGCCTGCTGGTGACCAAGGACCTGCTGGTGCGCCCCGAGCTACCCCGTTTCCTGCGCGCCCGCGACCACCTGGCCCTGCGCGCCGTGCTAAACAACACAACCAGCCGGTCGCTGCGGGCGATGGTGATCCTCCAGGCCGGGGGCCTGACCCTGGCTCCCGGGGTGGCCGGGCGGCGCACCGTCGTCGTGCCGGCCAACGGCGCCCTGCCCCTGAGCTGGCCGGCGGTGGTCGGCGACCACGTGGGCGTGGCGCGGGTGACCATCTCGGCCATCCCCACCGACCCGACGATCGAGGCCGACGCCGTGGCTCTGCCGCTACCCATCGAGCCAGCCAGCTTCTTTGAGACGGTCGCCAGCGCGGGGGCCACTACCGCCGAGGCTCGCCAGACGCTGCGCCTGCCCACCGACCTCGATTGGACCCAGGGGGATGTCAAGCTAACCCTGACCCCCTCGCTGGCCGCCGGGCTGGGCCCCGCCCTGACCTACCTGCGCCAGTACCCCTACTGGTGCGCCGAGCAGACCACCAGCCACCTGTTCCCCGAGATGGTGTTGCGCCACGTGCTGCCCCACCTGCCGGGCGTCCAGGCGGCGGATACGGCCGACCTGCGTTACGCCCTGCGCCTGCTGCAAAACCTGCAGCAGCCCGACGGCGGCTGGGGCTGGTGGTATGAGACCGGCTCGTCCAGCCCCTTTATGACTGCCTACGCCGTGGATGGCTTGCTGGCCGCCCGCCGCGCCGGCTTCCCCGTTGCCCCCGGCGTGCTGTCCCGCGGCGTGGTGAGCCTGCGCGGGTGGGCCAGCGGCCAGGACCTGGGCAACGGTGAGCTGGATAACCCCAACCTGGTAGCCTACCTGGGCTATGTGCTGACCCAGGCCGGCTCCTCCTGGGACCCCACGGACCTCTATGCTCAACGCGCTGCCCTGGCCCCCTATGGCCAGGCCTACCTGGCCCTGGCCCTGGCCCGTGGCGGTGGGCACGGCGCGTGGGTGACCACCCTGCTGGCGTTGTTGCGCCGCGCGGCGCGGCCAGCCACGGCGGGCGGCGTTTGGTGGCCGCAGGGGAGCTACGACGACCGCACCCTGGAGTCGCCGGTGCGTTCCACGGCGGTGGTGGTGGACGCCCTGGCCCGGTTGGCCCCCGCCGATGCGGCGCTGCCCCTGGGGGTGCGCTGGCTGGTTGGGCAGCGCCAGGACGACGCCTGGCAGAGCACCCAGGATACGGCTATCTCGCTGGTGGCCCTGGGCGATGTGCTGGCCCACACCAACGAGCTACGCCAATCCTACGCCTACGCGGTGGAGTTGGGTGGGCGCACGCTGACCAGCGGCCGGGTCACCCCCGCCACGGCAGCCACGGGTATCACGATCAGCGTGCCGCTGCGCGGCCTGCTGCGCGCCGGGGCCAACACGCTGCGCATCCGCCGCCAGCCGCATGGCGGGTGGCTCTACTACAGCTACGCCCTGCACTACTATCGTCGCACGCCTTTTGTGGCCGCGCGCAGCCATGGCGTGGGCATTGAGCGGCGCTACGTGGTGCTGCGCGGCGGCAGGCGGCTGCCCGAGGACACCCGCCACGTGGCCCGCGCCCATCCTGGCGACGTGCTGCGGGTGGAGCTAACCATCTCCACTAGCCAGCAGTTGAGCTACGTGATGATTGAGGACCCCCTGCCCAGCGGGGCCGAGCCGCTCGACGCCAGCCTGCTCACCTCCAGCCTGGCCACCCAGTTGCGCAACCAGGGCACCCTGCCCACTGCCGAGCAAGACGGCGTGCCGGCGTGGTGGTGGACCTGGTTCCCTGACCACACCGAGCTACGCGACGACCGCGCCGCCCTCTTCGTGACCTATCTGGCCCCAGGCGTTTACCACTACAGCTACCTGGCCCAGATTACCGCCGCCGGCAGCTATCGGGCCCTGCCCGCGCACATTGAGGCGATGTACCGCCCTGAGGTCAACGGCCATAGCGCCAGCCAGCAACTGCTGGTGGCGCCCTGATCGCATCCCTGTGATCGGGAAGGGCGCCGCGCCGGAAGGTGGGCCGCTTTCCCGAGTCGCCAGGGCGAGAGAGGCCAGCGGTTGCCCAGCTAGCGCGCGCTTCGACCAGGTGGCCGCCTCACGGAGGGCCCTCCTCCAACGGCGTGGCGGGCGCGGCGCGGCGGGTGCTCCCGGAGCGGTTGATCAGGATGATGCCCGCGGCCACGGCGACCAACCCCAGGGCGTCGCGGGGGCCGAACGGCTCACCCAGCAGCAGCGCGGCCAGCCCCAGGCCGTAGATGGGGGTTAGAAAATAGTAGCCGCTGACCACGCTGGCCTCGCCCTGCTCCAGCAGCCAGAACCACAGCAGTGAGGCCAGGATGCTGACCACCAGCACCAGGTACAGAAAGGATGTGATCAGAGGCAGGTCCAGGCGGGTGCGCTCGGGATGCTCAAACAGCAGGGCCAGCGGCAGCAGGGTCAGGCCCGCCGCGCCCAGCTGGACGGCGTTGATCACTAGGGGATGCTCCTGGGGTGGGCGTCGCTTATACACGGCCGTGGCCCCTACCAGGCAAACCACCCCGGCGGTGGCCAGCAGAAAACCCATGGGGCTATCCACCCGCCCCGCCGCGCCCAGGCGGGCGATCATCACATAAGCCACGCCCCCGAAGCCCAGGGCCAGGCCAGCCGCCCGCTGGAGGGTCAGCCTTTCGCCCAGCAAGCGCGGGGCCAGCAGGGCCAGCAGCAGCGGGTTTGTCGCGGCGATCATCGCGCCCATGCCGGCGGAGAGGTGGCGCAGCGCTTCATACGAGCAGCCCAGGTAGAGGGCCGAGTTGAGCAGCCCGAACAGGGCCAGGCGCCGCCAGGCCGCGCCGCCGTTAGGCCAGCGCAGTCCCCGGGCCCGGGCCAGCCCGGCCAGCAGCGCGGCGGCGACCAGGAAGCGGGTACACAGCAGGGTCAGTGGTGGCGCGTGGGTCACGCCCACCTTGGTGGCGATGAACGCTGAGCTCCACAACAAGATATAAAACAGGGCGACGGCCACCACCAGTGGTGAGGTTGCCCTGGTCGGGACGCGGGCACCGAGGCCGCTCTCCATGCTGCTCACGCCGCGCCGTGCCCTGATCATGACCCTCTCTTCGGCCTATCCTGCCCTACTCTATGATGGTACAGCATGGCCCAAAGGCGCGCTGGCCCAGGCGTGGCGCTGTGACATCGGCTTTGACATGTTCAGGCCGCGTCACGGGCGGTGCCGGCCGGAGGATCCGGGCACGTATGGCGATGGAGAAGGGGCTAGTTGGCTATCTCGTTGATCTAGGACCAGTGAGCGACGCGTGCGGCCTATGCGGCCTGAGGCAGTCTATGGGCACCGATCAGCGGGACGATCTAGTAGATCCCGCGCGCCGCTGGCCATCAGCCAGGAGCGGCCCCGCCGGTGTGCTATCCTGCCCCATGCCGGGGTAGATCGCCCGGTCGGGACAGGGCCGGGCGCGTGGCGGGACCACGAGAGGAGAGCACAGAGGATGGTCGGGCAGGAGGCGCGGCGGCGCGGGCGGCCGGCGGGGCTGGTGGGCGGCCTGGGGCGCAACGCCTCTATCTTCCTGTGGTACACGCTGACCAAAGGCCTGATGCTGGCCCTGTTTGGCCTTGTCTTTAACCTTTATGCCTATGCCCTGGGCTACGATACCGCCTTCATCGGCCTGCTCAATGCCCTGCCTGCCCTGACCAGCCTGGTCTGCTCGGTGCCCGCTGGCCTGCTGGGTGATCGCCTGGGGCCGCGGGTGACCCTGCTGATCTCTGGCTTGCTCACCCCGCTGTGCATGGTGGGACTGGCCCTCAGCGCCGGCGCCCCCCTGCTGATCTTCTTCTGCCTGGCCAACGGCGTGGTGACCACCTTCTATTGGGTCAGCGGCATCCCGCTGCTGACCGAGAGCACCACGCCTGAGCGGCGGGTCGGCCTCTTCAGCATCAACGCGTTCCTGTTGTGGGGCGCCGGGTCGCTGGGTTATCTGCTGGGCGGCCAGGTGGTCCAGTTTGCCGCCACCGCGCTGCACCAGTCGGCGCGCGCCGCCGGCCCACTGCGGTGGGGCATGCTGACCATCGCCATTGTGGGCGCGGTGGGCGCCCTGCCGCTGCCCTGGCTGCGCGCGGTGTCCCGCCAGCGGCACGCCGCTGGCGAGCGGCCGCCCCACGACATTGGCCTGTATCTACGGTTGCTGGGGCCGGATGTGTTGCTCACTTGCGGCGGTGGCGCAGTGGCCGGTTTTATCGGCCTGTACCTGACCCTGCGCTACGGCATGCGCCCGGCCAGTCTGGGCGCCTTCCTCACCCTCAGCGGCTTTCTGGGCGGCGTGCTAGTGCTGCTGGCCCCCCGACTGGGCCGCCGCCTGGGTACCGCCCGCGCGGCGGTGGCCCTGCAGGCGGCGGGGGTACCGGCCATCGTCCTGCTGACCCTGGCCCCCTACCAGGCCGTGGCCATGACCGGCGAGGCGCTGCGCAACGCCGTGCGCAGTATGGGCGACCCCCTCTACAACGACTTCATCATGTCGCGGGTGCCCCCGGAACAGCGCGCCACCATCAGCGGGCTCTACGCCACCACGTGGAGCGTGGGCTTTAGCCTGGGTCCCGCCCTCAGCGGCGTTGTGCAGCAGCGGGCAGGTTTCACCCCGGCCTTCCTGCTCGGCGCGGCCAGTATGGCCGCCGGCGCGACCCTGCTGTGGCTGTTCTTCCTGCGCCGTGACGCCACCCACGCCGCCTGAACGCCCACCATCCCATTGCATATTTATGCATAAAGATGTATAAATATGCAGGGGTGATCATCCCCTGAGCAGACTGACCACACAAGGGGGGGAGGGCTGGGGGCTGCCGCCGTTTGCGTGGCAGCTGGCAGCGTGCTATCCTTCAGCGGGGGTTTTGAGCCGCCTTTGTTCAGTAGAACCGGGCCGCCACGCGGCCGGCCCGCGCCGGACAAGGAGGACCCTGGGGAGCGCCGCGTGTGAAGACCGGCCTCCTGGCTGATGGATCAGGCACAACACACATATTACGATACCGAACACAGACGTAGAGAGCCAACAGATGCCCTGTGGCGGGCTAGGACTGGGCGCGGACGACGCTGGCGCGCCTCTTGCCCATGGGCATACACAGGAGGCCGTAGGCGCCAGGTCAGGCCGGTGGGAGAAGCGTAGCGCCAGGCGACGCTCGCTCCGGCTATATGCCTGTATCCCGCGGCCGTGGGAGTGGGAGGCGCAACACACTATGCAGACGACCGTTGACCAGAAGGTGGCAGGGCATCCTGAGGATAGCCAGACCCTGCTTGATCTCTACAAGATGATGCTGCTGATCCGCCGCTTCGAGGAGAAGGCGGAGGAGATGTATACGCGGGCCAAGATTGGCGGCTATTGCCACCTCAACATCGGCGAGGAGGCCAGCATTGTCGGCACGCTGGCCGCGATGACCCCCGAGGACTACATCTTTGCCAGCTACAAGGATCACGGCATCGCCCTGGCCCGTGGCGCTCAGCCCGGCGCGGTGATGGCCGAGCTGTTTGGCCGGGAGGGCGGTGTGGCCCATGGCCGCGGCGGCTCGATGCACCTGGTAGACGTGCCCCACCGCTTCCTGGGCGGGTATGGTATCGTGACCGGGCAGTTGCCGCTGGCCGTGGGCGCTGCCCTGGCCATTGACTACCTGGACCGCCCTGAGGTGGTGGTCTGCCAGTTGGGCGACGGTGCGGTGAACATGGGCGGCTTCCATGAGGCGCTCAACCTGGCCGCTGTCTGGCATCTGCCCGTGGTCTTCCTGATTACAAACAACCAATATGGCATGGGTACCTCGGTGGAGATGGCCTCAGCGGAGCCGGAGCTGTACAAGCGGGCCAGCGCCTACCGCATGCAGGGTGAACGCGTGGACGGCATGGATGTGCTGGCCGTGCGCGAGGCCGCCGCGAGGATGATCAAACGAGCCCGCGAGGAGCGCGTCCCCGGCGTGCTGGAGGCGATCACCTATCGCTATCGCGGCCACTCCGTGGCCGACGCAGGCAAGCTGTATCGCACCCAGGAGGAGATTGCCTCCTGGATGCAGCGCGATCCGATCACCGCGTTCCAGCACACGCTGCAGCAGCGGGGCATGTTGAGCCCCGATGCCGCGGCGGCGGTTGAGGCCGAGATCGCCGAGCAGGTGCAGCAGGCGGTGGACTTCGCTAACGGCAGCCCGGACCCTGACTTGAGTACCCTGTACAACAATATCTACAGCCCTGAGACGACCGCGCAGTTCGCCCGCATGAGCCCGGGCGGCCCCTTCCAGGAGGCGTTGCCCACCAGCGCTCAGCCCGACGAGGGGCGGGAGCGCCACACGCCACCGATGACCGACTGAGCGACGACCAGGGATCGGCCCCAGGCACGGAGCGGTTAGGTGGGCTGGGTGGTCCACCACACAGAGGGTAGGAGACAACATGGCAGTAATCCAGTATCGTGAGGCGCTGCACTCCGCACTGCAGGAGGAGATGCGCCGCGACGACAAGGTCTTCCTTATGGGCGAGGAGATCGGCACTTTCGAGGGATCATACAAGATCACCCGTGGCCTGATTGAGGAGTTCGGCAAGAAGCGCGTGCGTGAGACGCCTATCTCCGAGGAGGGCTTTGTGGGCGCTGGCATCGGTGCGGCCATGCTGGGCCTGCGCCCCGTGGTGGAGATCATGACGATCAACTTCATCCTGGTGGCGATGGACCAAATCATCAACCACGCCGCCAAAATCCGTTATATGTTCGGTGGTGAGCTGACCGTGCCCATGGTCATCCGCACCCCCGGCGGCGCGGGCACCCAGTTGACCGCGCAGCACTCCCAGAGCCTGGAAGCCTGGTTTGCCTCCACGCCCGGGCTCAAGGTGGTGGCCCCCGCTACCCCTTACGACGCCAAGGGACTGCTCAAAACGGCTATCCGCGACGATGACCCTGTGTTGTTCATCGAGTCGTTGATGATCTACAACACGCGCGGCGAGGTGCCCGAGGGTGACTACACCGTGCCCCTAGGCCGCGCCGACATCAAGCGCGAGGGCACCGACCTGACCATTATCAGCCACTCCTACATGACCCTGCGCTGCCTTGAGGTAGCCGAGCGCTTGGCCGCCGAGGGTATCAGCGCCGAAGTTGTGGACCTGCGTAGCCTGCGCCCGCTGGATATGGAGACGGTGGCTGCCTCGGTCAAGAAGACGAGCCGTGCCCTCTGCGTCGAGGAGGGTTGGTCTACCTATGGTGTGACCGCCGAGTTGACCGCGCGCATCCAGAAAGCCTGCTTCGATTACCTTGACGCGCCCATTGAGCGGGTGGGTGGCGGTGAGACGCCCATGCCCTACGCCAAACCGCTGGAGCGCGCGGTTATCCCAAGCTCGGAGAAGATCTATCAGGCGGCCAGGTCGGTGTTGCGCCAGAGTGGACGCTAAACACGCGTTGAGTGCTCAGGCACCATAGCACTCTGCACGCGCCGGTCACGACAAAGTCCCACTCAGCACTCAACATGGGAGAACAAAAGATGCCGGAAGAGATCGTGATGCCTCGCCTGAGCGACACCATGGAAGAGGGCACCATTGCCCAGTGGCTCAAGCACGAGGGCGACGTCGTCCACCGCGGCGAGGCCATCCTGGAAGTGGAGACCGACAAGGCAACCATGCCCCTGGAGGCCTATAGCGAGGGCGTGATCCACAAGATCCTGCAGCCCGAAGGGACGACCGTGCCCATTGGCACGGTGATCGGCTTGCTGGCCAAGGTCGGTGAGGCCGTGGCCCCCAGCCCCTCCGCCACCGGGGGGCAGGCTCAGTCCGCCGCGGCTGCTGCGGCGGCCGATAAGCAGGCGGCTGGCCCACGCGACGCCGAGATGCCCGCCGGGCCGGCGGTGGCGGCCGGGCCGGCGCCCAGCGGCCAGCCATCGGACAATGGGGCGGCCAGCAACGGGGCCGGTGGCCGGCTCAAGGCCACGCCGCTGGCGCGCAACCTGGCCCGCCAGCACAACATTGATCTGGCTGTGGTAGGCGCCCAGGGCAGCGGCCCCGGCGGGCGTATCGTGCGGCTGGATATCGAGCGCTACATGGCTCAGCAGGGGGCCGCCAGCGCCGCGCAGCCCGCGCCAGCACAGGCTCAGCCCGCCCCGACGCACCTCCAGGTGGCAGCCACCCAATCTCCCGAGCCGACGCCACCGGCGTCCGACGGGGTGGAGTTCAAGAAGCCCACGCGGATTCAGCAGGTGATGGCCCGCCGCCTGGTGGAGAGCAAGACCACCGTGCCCCATTTCTACGTGCAGAATGAAGTGGACATGGCAGCGGCGGCCGACCTGCGCAAGCAGCTGCAGAGCGCGCTGGGCGATGAGGGTAAGGTCAGCTACAACGACATCGTGATCAAGGCCTGCGCGCTGGCCCTACGAGCCATGCCCGAGGTGAACACGCAGTGGCGTGACGGCCAGTTCGCCCTGCTCAGCGCGGTCAATATCGGTATGGCCGTCAACATCCCCGACGGCCTGGTCGTGCCGGTGATCCGCGACGCCGACCACAAGACGCTGCGAGAGATCAGCGCCGAGGCGCGCGCCCTGGCGGCCAAGGGCCGCGAGGGCAAGCTGGCTCTCCGCGAGATGGAGGGCGGCACCTTCACCGTCAGCAACTTGGGCATGTTCGATGTCGAAGAGTTCCAGGCCATCGTCAACCCGCCGGAGAGCGCCATTCTGGCTGTCGGCTCGATCCAGGAGAAGCCAGCGGTGGTGGACGGTCAGGTGGTGGTTCGCCCGCGCATGAAGCTGACCCTGTCCGTGGACCACCGGGTCATCCCCGGCGTGCCCGCCGCCCAGTTCCTGCAAAAGGTCAAGCAGCTGCTTCAGGAGCCGTTGCGTCTGGGCTTTTAGCCCCTCGGCCTAGCCTACGGAGACAAGCAACGGGAGCGACGCCAGCGGCGTCGCTCCCGTTTGTTGTACGGTAGGGGCGACCGCCCCGGGCCAGACCGCCCGCGGCGTCGTGGGTGGGGCGACCGGCCCTGCCTCACATCTCGTAGAGCATGGCGCGCACGGCCAGCACATCGCGGCGCAGCTGGGCGTTCTCCAACTCCAGCTCCTTGCCGATCTTTTCGCAGCCATACATGATCGTGGTGTGGTCGCGGCCACCCAGGAAGTGACCGATCGCCGGCAGTGAGGCGCTGGTCTCCTCGCGCATCAGGTACATAGCCACGTGGCGGGGCAGGGAGATGGCCTTGTCGCGCTGTTTGCCGGTCAGGGTAGCCAGATCAACCCTGTAGTGCCGTGAGATAGCGGTCAGCACATCCGGCAGGGTGACCTGGCGGCGTTTGCGCCCGGCGCCCAAGCCCTCCAGCACCCCCTCGGCCAGATCCAGGGTCACCGGGATGCGCCGCACCTCGGCCTGCTGGAGGATCGTCTTGAGTGTGCCCTCCAGCTCCCGCACGCTGTTCTGCACGCGGCGGGCGATGTAGTCTACGACGTTGGCCGGGATAGGCACATTTTGCTGCTCGGCACGGGTACGCAGGATGGCCACGCGCATCTCATAGTCAGGCTTCTGGATATCGGCGATCAGCCCACCGGCGAACCGGGAGCGCAGCCGTTCCTCCAGGGTGCTCATGGCCTGGGGGGCCTGGTCGCTGGTCAGCACGATCTGCTTCTCCGCCCCGGTCAGCGTGTTAAAGGTGTGGAAGAACTCCTCCTGCGTGCTGTCCTTGCCGGCGATAAACTGGATGTCGTCAATCAGCAGCACGTCCACACGGCGATAGGTCTCGCGGAAGCGGTCGTGCGCCTCGGCGCGGTTCTCCCGGATCGCCCGGATCATGTCGTTGACGAACTGTTCGGACGAGGTATAGTGGACGATCATGTGGGGGAACTTCTGCTTGACCCGGTGGCCAATGGCGTGCAGCAGATGGGTCTTGCCCAGCCCCACCGGCCCGTAGATAAAGAGGGGGTTGAACTTGCGGCCGGGCTCCTCAGCCACCCCCTCCGCCGCCGCCTTGGCGAACTCGTTGTTCTTGCCCACGATAAACGTTTCAAACGTGTAGCGGTCGCGCAGCGAGGGCGCGGCCACGCTGAATAGGGGTGTCATGGTGGCGGTGCGCCCGTTGTCGTTGGTCGAGCGGGGCAGGGTGGCGCGGGCTGGGCTGTGGAAACCCTCTTCCTCATCGCGCACGACGAACTCTATGCCCAGGTGGCCGATGCCCACGCTCTCCATGGCCCGGCGTAGCTGGTGGGGGATACTGTCGCGCAGGTAGTGCCGATCCGCCTCGCGGGGCACGGCGATGGTCAATGTATTGTCGTGCAGGCCAACGCAGCGCGTCCCCTGCAGACGCTCCTTATAGATCCTGGTGGCGATCCAGCCCTCCAGATCATCCAACACCGCCTGCCAGGCGCCTGTGTAGTCCAGGGCAACCATCCGACTTTTGCCCTCCTTTTCTCCTCCGCATGGTAGCAGAGCCTCCAGAGGGCGACAACAGACCTTTCCACAGGCTCTCAGTTAGCAGCCAACATGTCGTCCGCTGGCCCCTCACGATGAGCCCGGTGTGGCCGCGCCGTCAGGGCAGCGCGACGGTGGCTGGCCGCGTCTCAGCCGCTTCAGGGGGCCCACCGGGCAGCCGCTGGCCGAGATCGGCCCCCAGTGCGGCAAAGGCGCGCGCAAAGGCCACCCGGCTCTTCTCGCCTCGCCCACGCAGCAACAGCAGCGCCCCCCCACTGGTGGGCAGCACGGCTGCCCAGATCCGCGTATAGGGGAAGTAGAGCACGCCGAACAGGCCGAGCAGGATAATGATAAAGGAGGCATAGATGTAGTTGATCGCCGGGTTAGAGGTGATGCTCAAGCCAGTGACCCGGTTAACCAGGAACACCACCTGCAGGTCCTGCCAGTGCCAGGTGGCTAGCTGCCGCTGGCCCAGGCCAGGGATGGTGGCCTGGCGCACTGGTAGCTCCGGGGAAGCTAGCGGCATGACGCCCTTCTTCTTGTCCAGGCGGAACAACTGCAAGAAAAGAGTGGGAGTGGTACGCCCCTGATTGGGCACGGGGTCGGTGAACTGCACCTGCATACCCAGACCCCGGCCTGGTAACACGGCTAGCCCCGCCGAGTAGGCCCCGCCAGCGAGCAGATCGAAGCCCAGGCGCGTCTGCTGCGCGGGCGCGCTGGCTGGTCCATTGGCTCCCATCAACAGCGTGGGCAGCGGGCGGCGGTTACGGTCCAAAACAACCAGGTAGGCCGCCGCGCCATAGGTGGATTGGCTAAACGACACGCCGTCCACGGTGAGCGGCGTGTTCACGTCAATCGTCGCGCTGACTGGCTGGGGGTGGGAACCAGTGTGGCTCACGGTGAGCCGGTCGGGGAAGGCTTTTGGCTCCCCATTGGGATAAAACCGCACATCAAAGGCGTCCACCCGCACAGTCAGGCCCGTGCCATGGCCAACCGAATGGCTCTGGCCGGGTTCCAACACCACATTGTTGACCGTCAGGCCGGCCAACGCGCCCCACATGATCATGGCCACCAGCAGCACAATGCCCAGATGAGAGAGCACCGTGCCAAAGCGGAACAGCCGATAGCGGTCGGCGTGGTAGTAGGTAGCGCCATCCTGGGTGACCGCGCTGATGCGATACCGCCGCGCGGCCAGCGCCGCGCGCAGGGCCGTGTCGGCCTCCGTCGCCGCTGCCGTGGCGCTCCACTGCAGCGACGGGTCGCGTCCAGCGGCCGTGTAGAACTCCTGGCGATGCGCCAGTGTCGGTTGCAGCGTCGCCCGCAGCAGGGCCGGTACCCGACGAGCCTGGCAACTGACCACGCTGAGCAGCAGCAGGGCCACGAAGCCGAAGAACCACCAGGTGTGGTAGATCTGCTGGATGCCCGAGTCGCTGGGCATGAACTGGCCGGCGGCTACAATAGCCAGATCAATGCTCAGCATGACGATGGCAAAGGTCATTGAGCGCATGCCGCGCCATAGCCCCTCGGCCAGCCCCGGCCAGCCCGCCGATGCGCGCGGGTTAGGCCGCCGACGCGGCGGGGGAACGGTGACTCGCTCAGGTGTGAGAGTAGACATAACGGTTAGTGCGCGGCTCCTTCTTGATCGGGACAGGCCGGGGCATGCTGGGCCCCTGGTAGCGTCCACCTCTGGCGGCGCCGAGGGGACCTACGCTGGGCGGCACTGACCCTGAGATAGTATAGCGTTGCCAGGGGTTTGGCTTCGCCAACTCGTGCCGGCGTCGTGTCAAGTGGTACGGAAGCGGCGCCCCTGCTGCGCCCATGACCGGAAGCGGGGATACTGATGGGGGATGAACACATTCTGAGGGCATCCGCCATGCTCAGGGCGAGTACACTAGGAGGGCGCCACATGCCGCATGCAACAATTGACGCAGGTCAGGACCCTGGGGGCGTCGAGGTGGTACGGGCAAGCGAGGGCGATCTGGACACGCTGGTCCCACTGTTCGACAGCTATCGTCAGTTTTATCATCAGGCCAGTAACCCTGAGGGGGCGCGGGCATTCCTGGGCGAACGCTTGCGGCTGGGGGACGCCACGATTTTCCTGGCGCGTGTCGCCGGGCTACCGGCGGGATTCGCGCAGCTCTATCCGTCTTTCTCATCGGTGCGCCTGGGTCGCCTGTGGATCCTCAACGATCTGTTCGTCACGCCTGGGATGCGGCGGCGGGGTGTCGGGACCGCGCTGCTGCGCCGCGCCCGCGCGCATGCTCAGAGCACGGCAGCAGTGGCAATGATGCTGCGAACGGCGCACGATAATGCAACCGCTCAGGCTGCTTACGAGGCAGAGGGGTGGGCGCGGGAGAACACGTTCTTGACGTACACGATTGGCCTGTAATGGGCGACCAGGCGTGGTGTTACTGGCGCTGGCCCCCGCGCTATCCTGTGAGAATGTCATGTGATCAGCGTGATGCCGTGGTTTGCTCTGAGAGGGATTCACAAGGTTGAGGTCGGATGATGCTACCCTATGTGTGATGCGAGGGCCGTGTGCAGCCCTGGCCCGTCGCCCCTGCCCAGGTGACCGGAGCGGCGACGATGCGCGTAGCGGGACATGAGGGGGCTGACATGGAGTGGTATCCGATCAAGCTGACGGCCCATGTGCGGACCTATAATTTTGGTGAGCGGCTGATCCCCCAGCGCCTGGGCAAAGCTGGCCTGCCCGATGGCGTGGTGGCTGAGACGTGGGAGATCAGCGATTACCGGGAGACGACCGGCCAGGTGACCAATGGGGCACTGGCCGGGCGCACGCTGCACGACATAACGCTGGCGCACCCCCAGGAGATCGTCGGCGCCGGGTGGCAGGGCCCGCACTTCCCCCTGCTGGCCAAGTTCCTGGACGCCTCGCACATGCTGCCCGTCCACCTGCACGCCGACGACGAGACGGCGCGGCGCGTCTATGGTGAGCCGAACGGTAAGACGGAAGCCTGGCACATCCTGTGGGCCGCGCCCGGCGCGACCATCCTGGCTGGAGTGCATCCTGGCGTGACCCGCGAGGAGATCCTCGCCGCCTGCAAGCGGCAAGACTACGACGCGGTGATGCCGCGTCACCCCATCCAGTCTGGCGACACCGTGTATGTGCCCGGTGGCGTGCTGCACGCCTTTGGGCCGGATACGCTGATCTTTGAGATTCAGCAGACCTCCGATCTGACCCAGACAGTCATGCCGACCGACCTGTATGGCCATCGCCACACGGAGGCGGAGTGGGACGCCCGCATCAACGCCACGCTGGACGAACTGCGCGCCGACTACCTGCCCCGGCCCAACCCCGGCCTGGAGCTGCGCGATGGATCCAACACGTATACCGTGGGCTGCGCCGGACCATACTTCGCCCTGGAGCGCTGGTGCCTGGCCGCCCCTCATAGCGAACCAGCGCACCTGCAACGGTGCCTCACCCTCTCCAATGTGGGCGCCCCGGTGCGCCTGGAGTGGGCCGGTGGGGCCGAGGAACTGGGCCGCGCTGAGTCATGCTTAATCCCTGCCGCGCTCGGCGAACTGCGCGTTGTGCCCGACGGCGTGGCCGACCTCGTCGCGTGTTACGTGCCCGACCTGCGACGCGACATCGTGCAACGCCTGGATCAGGCTGGCTACTCGGCGGCCGACCTCGCGGCCCTGGGCGCCGGGCTGCCCTAATGCCAGTCTGTGGGCCAGACCCTGGCGCCCGGACGGCTGTACCCGAACGCCGGCGCCCGGCGCCGGCGCTGATCTGGGGACGAGAGAGGCGTATGAAGGAGAGTGCGGTATGGCGATCCAATTGGGCTGCCACAAGTGGACCTTTGGCGCGTGTACGGTGGCCGAGGCGGCGGCGATCACCCGCGCCCTGGGTTTTGACTACATGGACCTGGGCAACGGCGGCGACCTGGACCCCCTGTATATCGCCGCTCACCCCGATGAGGAGGCGGCGCGGTTCAACCGTATCCGCGACCAGACGGGGATTACCTACGTAGATTGCTTTGCTCAGGTCAGCGAGAATGGGCTGGCCTTTACAAATAACCACCCCGACGCAGGCGCGAGGGGGCGCTACCGCGACGTGTGGCGTGGCTTCTTCCGCTTCGCCCAGGCCATCGGCCTGGATGGCGTGACGCTCAGCCCCGGGCGCTACTGGGATGGCCAGACGGTCCAGGCCGATTTCGACCGCGCCGCCGAGGAGCTACGTTGGGCCGTCGAGGAGGGGGCCAGGCAGGCGCTCAAGATACGTATCGAGCCGCATATCGAGAGCGTGACCTGGCGCCCTGAGCTTGTGCTGGAGATGGTGCGGGTGGTCCCTGGTCTGAGCCTCACCCTGGACCACTCGCACTTTATCTTCCACGCCCTGCCCTATGAGCAGATCGCCGTGATGCACCCCCACGGCACCCACTGGCACGCCAGGCAGGCCTGCCCCGGGCAAGCCCAATCGTCGGGCGCCCACGGCCAGATTGATTTTGCCCGCATCCTGCGCGACCTGCGGGAGCGGAGCTACGATGGCGTGATCTGCCTGGAGTATGTCAACGGGGCCTGGATGAGCCAGGACAACGTGGATTGCCTCTCGGAGACCGTGCGGCTGCGCGATGAGCTGCGTGGCTATCTCAACCTGTAGCCCTCCCGCTCCTTGTCGGCTATTTTGTGCGCCAAGTGAGAAGTTGGCGATCCATGCACAAGGTCAGCACAACCTTCACTCGCAGGTGAGTTAGGCGATGTTGACCCTTGTGGCGGGTTCGAGAGAGGAAGGACCGACCGCGGCAATGTTATCCTACAGCCCCCGCAGTTCGGCGGCCACCGGTAGCCGGCGTAGCCGGGCTACCGCTACCAGGGCGCTGAGCGCGATGCCCCCAGCGGCGAGCGTGATCAGGAGGCCTAACGTGAGCCACGGCGTGATCGGGCCGGCCGGCGGTGGATCGAAGATACCGGTCAGCAAGGTCACCAGCATGCTGCCCAGCACGCCGCCCACCGCCGATCCGGTTGCCAGCGCCAGCGCCGCTATGATGAGCGCCTCAGCGGCCACAAACGTGCCCATCTGGCGGCTACTGGCCCCGATAGCCCGTAGGGCGGCGAACTCGCCGCGCCGCTCGGCCAGGCTGGCCAACAGGGCAATCAGCACGCCGGCGGTCAGGATGGCCACGGTATAGGCCAGTTCGATGGTGGCCAGCCCGCGCAGGTTGAGCGCCGTCAGCGAGGTGGCCAGACCAGCCGAGACGGCGCCAATGGCCTGGGTTGCCACCGGTGGACCGCCGGCCAGAGCGGAGCGGATGCCCTGCTCGGCGGTCGCGGCGGCGCCCGTGGCGCGGGCCAGGAAGGCGTCAATGCGCGGATCTCCGGTCGCGGCAACCAACGCGCGCTGGTTGACCACCAGGAAGGCGTCCTTGGGCGCCGTGGCGAACTCGCCGGCCACGCCAACCACGTGGAACGGCGTGATCACATAGGCCTGCCGCGGCGCGTTATACAGCCGCAGGCGCACCAGGTCGCCCGGAGCGATGCTAAAATCGCGGGCCATCTCGTCGGAGATGATGATGCCGTCTGGGGTAGCGGCCAGCCGATCCATGGCCTGTCGGGCGGTCAGCCCATGAAAGAATGAGTCGGCCAGGAACGAGGCGCGCCGAAAGCTGGGCACATCAATGCCGAAGATATCCTGGATCTCCGTGCCCACGTAGGCCACCGTGCTCTTGAAGGGAGTCACGGCGGCAACGCCGGGCGCGGCGGCCACCCGGGCGGCAAAGGCCGCCGTCCGCGGTGTATGGCCGTCCGGCGTCACCTTGACGTCGGAGCCCAGGGTTAGCTGGGCGTCTACGCGCTGCTGGGCGTCGTAGGTGTTGGCGAAGATGGCCAGGCTGACGCCGAACGAGAGGGCCAGGGCGGCCAGCGCGGCGGTGCGGCCCAGCGCCGTCGCCCGCCGCGCCACCGCCGGCCCAGCCACGTCGCCGATAGGCCCGAACAGGCGGCCTAGCAGACCCGCCGGCCCGCCCCGCCAGCGCAGCAGGGCAGTGCCCAGCCGCAGTAGTAGCCCCACGGCGCCAGTCCAGAAGAGCAAGGGGGCCAGGAATGTGTACAGCGACAGCGACAGCGCCGCATTGCCCTCACCGGTCAGCACAGGGTGGAACCCGTTGACCTGCGTCACCTGGTACACGGCGGCGGCCCCCACCAGGGCGGCTATATCCAGGTACAGCCGGCGCCACAGCGGCGGGCGCTCGCGCTGGGCGGCCCGCCGCTCCGTGGCCACATCGTGGGCGAGCATGGCCCGCAGGGGCAGGTAGGTGGTGATCGCTGAGAGCAGCAGCGCGCCCAGCAGGGAGAGCGCTGCCGACCGAGCCACCAGGCCAGTCACCTGGGGGGTTAGCAAGGCCGACCCTGCCGCCCAGAGGGCCACAAACCAGCCCAGCGCCAACCCCAGCGCCGCGCCGACCAACGCCAACAGCGCGCTGGTTGAGGCGGCCAGCAGCAGCACGGCGCGTGGCCCGGCCCCCCGCGCCCGCAGCAGGGCGAACTCCCGCCGTTGGGCCAGGGCCAGGGCCGTGGCTGCCTCACGAGTCAGGTAGGCGGCCACGGCCACGCCAGGCAGGGCCAGGAAGACCACCAGCACGGTGGCCCAGGTAATGTCGCCCTTCAGCGCGTCGAGCGCCGCGCCCACGTTGTTGGCTACCTGCGCCTGGCCAGGGTAGGCCCGCTCGATCGAGCGGCGCAGGGCCAGCGTACGGGCCTGCGCGGCAGCCGGGTCGTCGGGCAGCGCGGCGCGATCGAGGGCCAGGTGGACCTGCTCCACCAGAGCAGAGCCACTCTGCCGGACGACCCCGTCCGACGCGGCGGAGGCCGGCATGGTCGCTCCGGCTAGCCGGGAGCGTAGCGCATGGTTGAACGTGGCCATATCCATGACCACGACATCAACCGGTGGCTTGAACGACGCCGTCTGGAGCGCTGGATCGGTCGGCTGAAATAGCGCATCGGCGCGGGTGGTGTTCACGATCCCCGTGACGCGGGCGCGGTAGGGTCCGCCGTTGCCCGGCAGGGACAGCGTGACGATGTCGCCCACCCGCGCGCCCAGGTTCGTGCCCATATCCTGGCTGAGCAGCACGCCGCCAGGCTGAAAGGCGCCGGCGCGCAGGCGCAGAGCGTCGAAGGCACCCAGATATGAGCGGTCAACGGCCACGATGGCCCCAGCGCCGCTGGTGGCCATCGTGTCGCCGCGCTGCAGTGAACTACCCAGCAGGGGAGCGCGGGCAAACCGCTCGGCGGCCCGGATCCCCGGGTAGCGGGCTAGCGTGGCCCGGACGCCGTCCAGGGAGACACCAGGCCCAACGAGGGCAGCCTGCAGGTCAACGCTCACGCCGGAGAGGGCGCGCCCGGTCATCGAGTGGGCCGAGGCGTCCACGAAGAACAGCATGGCGCTGAGCAGGCCCACAGAGAGCGCCGTGCCGGCCACGGCGCCGGCGCTGCGCCGCGGTAGGCGCACGATAGAGCGCCAGGCCAGGCCCAGGAGCATGGTCAGGCCCCTCATAGGGTGACCTCCTGCCTGGCGCCGAGGCGCTCCCGATGGGACATGGGCTCAATGCGGCCGTCGCGCAGCGCGATCACGCGGTTGGCCCGCCGAGCTGCCCGCTGGTCATGGGTGACCATAACCAGCGCCGTGTTGGTGGCGCGCAGCAGGCCGCCCATGGCGTCCAGCACCTCGCGGGCGGTTGCGCTGTCCAGCGACCCGGTTGGCTCATCGGCCAGTATGACCAGTGGGTCGTTGATCAGGGCGCGGGCCAGGGCGACCCGCTGGCGCTGCCCCCCGGAGAGGTCGTCGGGCAGGTCGGCGGCCCGCCCAGCCAGGCCGACCAGATCGAGCAGGGCCGCGGCGCGGGCGGCGCGGGCAGGCCGGCCCACGCCGCCCAGGGCCAGGGGCAGCGCCACGTTCTCAGCCACGGTCAGGTTGGGCAGCAGAGCGGGGGCCTGGAACAACAAGCCCATCCTGGTGCGCCGCAGCCGGGCGCGCTCCTCGGCGTCCAATCCCCCGATATCGGCTCCCTGCAGGAGCACCCGGCCCGCTGTCGGCGTGTCAATGCCCGCCAGCAGGTGCAGCAATGTGCTCTTGCCGCAGCCTGATGGCCCCATAATCGCAACTAATTCGCCTGGGGCGATCGTCAGGTCAATACCGGCCAGGGCGATCACCTCGCCCTGACCATGTCGGTATACCTTGCGCAGGTTCTCACCCTGGAGCAGCGCGGCCGTCATCAGGAGCCCTCCCTAAGCGGCGTCAACACGCCGTCCTCGATCATCAACACGCGATCCGCATGGCGAGCCACCTCGCGGTTGTGGGTGACCAGCAGCACGGCGGCGGGGGCCTGCCGGCCCAACTGGACGACGAGGGTGATCAGCCGGTCGGCGGTGGCCGAGTCCAGTTCGCCGGTCACCTCGTCGGCCAGCAGCACGGCCGGCGTGCTGGCCAGGGCGCAGGCCACGCCGACGCGCTGGCGTTCGCCACCGGAGAGCTGGTCCGGGCGGTGCGTAGTCCGCGCGCCCAGCCCCACCTGATCCAGCAAGGCGTCGGCGCGGGCCCGCGCCCGCGGCACGCCGGCCAAACGCGCCGCCAGGGCCACGTTCTCCCGCGCCGTCAGGTAGGGCAGCAGGTTGTTGTCCTGGAAGACGATGCCGATGGTCCGCCGCCGCACGGCCGCACGGCCTTCCTCGTCTAGGCTGCCCATGTCCTGCCCATCTACCAGCACGCGGCCAGCGCTGGCCGTATCCAGGCCGCCGATCAGGTTGAGCAGCGTGCTCTTGCCGGCGCCGGAACGGCCCATCAGCGCTACCACATCGCCGCGCCGTACCACCAGGTCCAGCCCGCGCAGCGCCACGGTCTCCGTCGCGCCGTCCCGATAGATCTTGAACACATCGCGCAATTCCAGCGCATTCGCGGCTGGGGCGTCCCGGTCTGGTAGTCGTATGCTCATCTCGTGGGCCCCGCTTATCGGAACCGAAAGCTATGGGCGATGCGCCGGAAGCCATCAACGTTGTCCACGCCGGTGGGAGTGGAGAGGGTGATGATCGCCAGGGCGCGCCGGCCGGCCACGTAGTAGCGGTCGGCTTGCACGGGCGTCGTCTTGCCCGTTACATCGTCGGGGGCCGACCGCCCACGGTAGACCAGACGCAGCGCGGGGTAGCCGCCGATGGTGTCATGGGTCAACGCGCCGCGCTGAAAGCCCGGGCTATGAGCCAGGCTGGGCAAGTCTACTGTCCGCACATAGGCGTCCAGCGACCCACCCACGTGGGGCCGTACCTGCACGGCCACGGCGCTGTCCTTGTCGTGAAAGGTCAGGCCGTTGGCCGTGGTCGTGCGCAGCCAGCCCTCAACGTACTCTATACCAAAGACGCGCCCCTGGTAGCGCAGGTAGACCGCGCTGTCGGGGATGTCGCCTCCCGGCTGGCCGGCCAGAGACCACGACTGATCCGGTCTGTGTGGCGGGGCGGCCAGCGCCGGGCTGATCATGGGGCAGGCGGCCACGGTCAGCGCCAGCGGCGCGATCAGGGGGACGACCCGCCGCCAGATAAATCGGGGCGATGGTGTATGGGCCATAGGTCCTCCTCTACGTCTGTCTGTTCACGTATGGATAGCATACGTCCCCCACCTCATGGCAGCGTGAAATGAACATGAAAGGTTTTTCACGATGCCGCGCGTCTGGCCCGCACGCGGTACGATGAGAGGAGCGGGGCTGGGGAGAGGCGACGAAAGGGGTAACGCGTGCGGCTTTTGGTGGTGGAGGATGAGCAGCGGCTGGCCCACTCGCTGCGGCGGGGCCTGCAAGAAGAGCGGCACGCGGTGGATGTGGCCGCCGATGGTGACGAGGCGATCAGCCTGGCCCTGACCAACGACTACGATGTGATTTTGCTCGACATCTTGCTGCCGCGCAAGAACGGGCTGGCCGTGTGCCGTGAGCTGCGCGCGGCGCATGTGTTGGCCCCCGTGCTGATGCTCACCGCCAAGGACAGCGTGGCCGACAAGGTCGCGGGCCTCAACGCGGGCGCCGACGACTACCTGACCAAGCCGTTCGCATTCGACGAACTGCTGGCGCGGGTCAATGCGCTGGCCCGCCGCCAGACGCTCGATCGAGCGCCCCTGCTGCGCGTCGGCGACCTCACCCTTGATCCGCTTGCCCATGAGGTGCGGCGCGGCGATGCGCTGATCGAGCTGACCAACAAGGAGTATGCTCTGCTGGCCGTGCTGATGCGGCGGCCCGGGCAGGTGTTCACGCGTACCCAGATCGCCGAGCAGGTGTGGGACATGACCGTGGAGAACGACTCAAACGTGATTGACGCCTATATCCGCCTGCTGCGCAAGAAGGTAGACGCCGGGCGGGAGCGCTCGCTGATCCACACCGTGCGCGGCGTCGGCTACAGCATCAAGGCCTAGCCCGTGCGGCGGTGGCTGCCCTCCTCGCTGCGCGCCCGTCTGGCCCTATGGTACCTGCTGGTGTTGAGCCTTGTGTTCGCCCTGTTCAGCGCCGGCGTCTATTGGGACGTGCGCCGATCGTTGCTGGATGGCGTTGACGCGGCGCTCAGTTCACGCGCGGCGTCGGTGCTCAGCCAGGTGGGCGTGGAGCCGGCAGGCATCGCCTACCATGGCGGCGACGCGCCCCACGCCGACGCCGAGATGGCCGTGTATCTCTTCGACAGCCAGGGTCGGTTGCTGCATAGCGTGGCCGGCGCGCGTGAGCTGCCGCCCCGGCCCGGGGCACTGACTGCCGCGTTACGTGGCCAGGAAACCTATACCACCATTGAAGGGACGCGGCTGTACATCGCCGGGCTGGGCGATGGCCGGGGTCACACCGTCGGCGTTATCCAGGTCAGCCAGTCGCTTGATGGGGTACAGGAAACGCTGGGCGCCCTGGTCACGCTGTTAATCGTGGCTATCCCCGCGCTGCTGACGGCGGCCACCGCCGGCGGTGTCTTTCTGGCCGGTCAAGCGCTGCGCCCGATTGATCGGATCACGCGCACGGCGCGCCGCATTGAGGCTGGTAACCTGCGGGGACGGTTGGGCCTGGCCCCCCGCGCCGACGAGGTGGGCCGCCTGGCCGCCACGCTGGACAGCATGCTGGATCGGCTGGAAAAAGCTTTTGCGCAGCAGCGCCAGTTTGCCGCCGACGCCTCCCACGAGTTGCGTACTCCCCTGGCCGTGATCAGGAACGATCTGGATATCTTGCGGCGGCGACCCCGCTCGGTGACGGAGCACGAGGAGTTTGAGCGCGACCTTGATGGGGAGGTGGCGCGCCTGAGCGCATTGGTTGAGGACCTGCTAACCCTGGCCCGCGCCGACAGCGGCCAGGCCGAACTGGAGCGCGAACTGATCTATTTCGACGCTATCGTGGACGATGTGGTCAGCGGGCTGGGCCGCCTTGCCCAGGTCAGGGGCGTTGCCCTGACCACCCAGTTGGAGCGCGATCTGGCTATCGTGGGCGATTCGGCCCGTCTGCGTCAGCTCGTCACAAACGTGCTGCACAACGCGGTCAAATACACCCCGGCGGGCGGCCACATCCGGGTCACCCTGGACCATCAGGCCGCCTGGGCCGCTCTGCGCATCGCCGATACAGGCATCGGTATCGCCCCGGCCGATCTACCGATGGTCTTCGACCGCTTCTACCGCGCCGACACGGCGCGCAGCCGGGCGGAGGGTGGTACGGGCCTTGGCCTGGCCATCGCCCGCTGGTGCGCCGAGGCCCATGGCGGCCACATCACAGCCCAGAGCCACCTCGGCGAGGGCAGCGCCTTTACAGTTACCCTGCCCCTGGCCCCGCTCGACCAGGACAACTGGCTATAACCACCTCGCCTGCCTGGCCCGCGTGGTTTGGCGGCGCTGAACCGGCCTCAGCAGGGTTCAAGGGCACAGTGGGCTGCCCCACCTGGGCTGTCGCTGGGCGGCGCTGAACTGGCCTCGGGTAGCAGTCAGGGGGCCTGGCGGGCGTCCCAGGAGACGGCATTGCCCTGAGGGGCGACTTCGATCCAGGTCTGGCCGGGGTTGAGCGGCGCCGGGTTGCCCGCGCGGTCCAGCAGCTGCAGTTGTTCTCCCACGCCGTCCTTGCGCCACAGGCCCCGGCGCACCGTGCCGTCGCTGAAGTAGTAGGCCGTGCCCACACCTTCACTCTGCACCACCACGCTGCCCAACGTGTCGCTTGAGCTATCCGGCGTCACTCCGGCGATCAGCAGAACTACGTTCTTGAGCGCGATGCGCACGCCACTGACCGCATCCAGGTGGGCCTGCCCGGCCATTAAGCGCGGGTAGGTGTTGGTGGCGCGGTCGTAGTCGTAATGCACCGCGTAGGCAGGCCCCGAGAAGGCGATGTCTATGGCCCCGCCCGCTGGCCGTTGGGCTAGTGGGGTCTCCGCTTTGTGGGCCAACCGCCACGGCGGCTCGCCCACCGTCCACTGCCCCTGGGCCGCTGCCTCGGCGCGCAGCAGGGGCGGATAGGTGTACAGGTTGTGGGGGGCAGAGCGGGCGGGAGAGCGGGCGAAGTAGGGCGCGCCAGTGTCGTCAAGGCTGCGCTGGGTGGCGATCTCATCAATGTTGGTCAGGTTGGGCAGCGTCCACAGCTCGGCCACGGCGTCGGAGTTGCCCCCCGCGTGGACGAAGATGGCCCGCAGGCCCTCGGCCCAGTGGTCGTAGTAGACGCGGGCGCTGCGCACCGGGCCGACCAGGGGGGCGTCGTGTTCCTGGTAGACGGCCATGAAGCGGGTGACGCCGAACTCGGCGATCGTCTCGAAGACGACGCTGGCGGGCAGCAGGCCAGTCTGAGGGCGGGCGTCGGGGGCGTAGTTCTCCACCATGATGGCCAGGGGCCGCCGCAGCGCCGCGCCCCGGGGCGTGGGCAGCCCATCAAGCGGCCCAGCAACTAACTCAGCCAGGGCGGCCAGCGGCGGCCCATCCGGTGGGGCTGGCGGCGCGGGTGGCCCGTCTGGGGGGATCAGCGGCGTGGGCGGCTCCTGCGGCGCGGGCGCTTGTGTCGCCATGGCCACCGCAATCCCGGGCGCCGGCCTAGTCCGGGGGACCACCTCAGCCCCGGCCGGTGTCGCGGGCGCCTCCGTGGACCGCGCGGGTGGTGGCGAGGACGCAACCGGCGGCCGGGCTGCCGGCGGATCTGCCACGATCACAGCCGTCGCCACGGCCGCCGGCCGCACGGGGGTCAACGTAGGCCTTAACCCCACCTGTCCTACCCGGCGGGTGACCTCGCGCGCGGCGGCGCTGGCCACGATCAGCAGGAGCAGTGCGCTCAGGGAGAACAGGACAGCGCGTCGGTAGGTGGGCCTGGACATGCACACTCCGCGCGCGCGGCGCGCTTTCTTAGGCGGGCTGATCGTGACGCTCCGCTAGTAGCCGTATGGAGAGAACCGGGTCGCCAGGTTATCGCCGGCGGCGCTAGCAATGGCACCAGTATAGCACGGCCTACCGACCTGTCCGGCGGCCCTTCAGCAGCTCAGGCGCACTGCCCTGGCTCACTCCGCGATCCTGTCGCCTGTTCCCTGGCGATGTGGTCAGGGGCGGGCGGGCTCCGCCGTGGCGGAGGTCATCCGCTGGTTGTGCGGGTCGTACAGCGGCTCTCGGACCACGATCGCGCCGTGGCGCTCACCAAAGTACTGCGCCTCGACCCGCGCGCCTTCGGCGGCGCACTCAGTGGGCAGGTAGCCGTAGGCGATGCTCTGGCCCACGGTGTAACCATAGGTGGCGCTGGTCACGTAGCCGACCACGTGGCCAGCGCTGAGGATCGGCTCCTTGCCCAGCAGCACCACCCGGGGGTCGTCCAGCGCCAGGGCGACCAGCCGCCGGCGCGGCCCCTGCTCCTTCTGGCGGATCAGGGCGGCGCGGCCCAGGAAATCGCCCTTGCGCAGGCGTACGGCGAAGCCCAGACCCGCCTCGTAGGGCGTGTGATCGGGCGTGATGTCGCTGCCCCACAGCCGATAGCCCTTTTCCAGCCGCAGCGAGTCGAACGCCGCGCCGCCCGCGGCGGTCAGGCCCCAGGGCTGGCCAGCTTCCCACAGCGTCTCCCACAGCGCCGCGCCATACTCCGTGGGCGCGTAGATCTCCCAGCCCAGTTCACCCACGTAGGACACCCGCAGAGCCAGCGCGGGCACATAGCCCACAGTAATCTGGCGGGCGCTGAAGTAGGGGAAGGCCCCATCGGAGAGGTCGTCGGCGCAGACGCCGCCCAGCACGGCACGCGCCGCCGGCCCCCACAGGCCCAGGCAACACCAGCCGGAGGTCACGTCGGTCAGGGTCACCGAGCCATCGTCGGGCAGGTGGCGGCGCAGCCAGGCCAGGTCGTGCCGGCCCGCCGCCGCGCCGGTCAGGATCAGGAACCGCCGGTCACCCAGCCGGGTCACCGTCAGGTCACACTCGATGCCGCCGCGCTCGTTCAAGAGCGCGGTGTAGGTGACCTTGCTCAGTGGCGTGTCCATCTGGTTACAGGTCAGCCTCTGCAGGTAATCCAGCGCGCCCGGCCCGCTGACCTCCAGCTTTGTAAATGGCGAGAGGTCAAACAGGGCGGCGCGCTCACGGGCGGCGCGGTGCTCGGCCGCGGCGACGGGCGACCAATTGCGCGCCGCCCAGCCGAACCGCGCCGGTGGCTGATTGGGGTCCAGCAGCGCCGCGTTGGCCTCGAACCACTGCGGCCGCTCCCAGCCAGCCCCCTCCAGGAAGACGGCGCCCAGCTCTTTCTGGCGCTCGTAGAAGGGGCCGCGGCGCAGCCCACGGGGGTGATCCATGCCCTGCAGGGGATGAATGATGTCGTAGACCTCGCGGTACTGCTGGGCGCCCCGGGCTATGATATAGGGGTGGGTCAGGGCATGGGCATGGAAGCGGTTCAGGTCCAACTCGTGTAGGTCCAGGCTGGGCGTGCCCTCGACCAGCCACTCGGCGATCACTTTGCCCGTGCCACCACCATGGGTCACCCACACTGCCTCGGCTACCCAGAAGCCGCGCACGTCGGGCGATTCGCCCAGCAACGATTGGCCATCGGGTGTGAACGAGAACATGCCGTTGATCGCCGTGGCCAGTTCGATGTTGGCCAGCGCCGGCATCAGCGCGGCGGCGTGGCGCAGGGCTGGCGCAAAGTGCTCGGCGGTAAACGGCAGCACCGAGGGTGTCGGCGTGACCTGATGGGAGGGGATGTCGGCCACCTCCACGACCAGTGGCTGATGCCCGTAGGACCCAATACCGTAGCTCTCGCCGTGCTGGCGGAAGTACATTGACCTGTCCTGGTGGCGCACAATGGGCTGGCTTATCTCGCCGATCTGGCCGGCCAGGGCGGCCAGCGGCGCCGTGGTCACATATTGGTGCTGCACCGGGGTCAACGGCAGGGCCACCCCGGCCATGCGGCCAATTGCCGGCCCCCAGATGCCCGCGCAGACCAGCACGTTCTCCGCCTCAATGCGCCCAGCCGAGGTGACCACGGCGCGCACCCGCCCGCCGGCCACCTCGATCGCGGTGACCATTGTGCCGCCCTGGAAGCGCACGCCGCGACGCTGGGCCGCCGCGGCTAGCGTCGCGGCGACGCGCACCGCCCTGGCCACGCCGTCGGAGTGTACGTGCAGGGCGCCATACAGGCCCTCGGGGCGCAGCAGCGGGACTATCCGGCTGGCCTCCTGGCCGCTGATCAGCTCGGCGGGCAAGCCCCAGGAGAGGGCGTGGCCCAGCTTGCGCTTCAGTTCAGCCCAACGCGTGGGCGATGTGGCCACCTCAAGGCTGCCCGTGCGGTAGTAGCCGGGGCCTTCGGAGGGTCGGAGGCGCTCGTAGAGGTCGGCGCTATAGCGGGCCAGCGCAGTCACCGTGGGTGAGGCGTTGAGCTGGAACATCAACCCCGGCGCGTGCGAGGTCGAGCCGCCGGTGTGGTAGAGCGGCCCCTGGTCCACTACGACGACATCGGTCCAGCCCAGCTCGGCCAGGTGGTACGCCGCGCTGCACCCGACGATGCCGGCCCCAATAATCACCACCCGCGCCTGGTCGCCCATCGTCATCTCCCTCACTACACCACGGCGTCCGTTGGTCACCAGCCGCTAGTCGTTTAGCCCTCATCAAAGGAGGGGTTCGCGCCCTGGTAGGGGGCACCCCTACACGGGGATCGGGAGCCCACAAGGGGACGCCCCGCCACGATTCATTCACTTCAGCTCAGCCAGGCGATTAGTACACCACGGCGCATGGTTCCTGGCGGTACAACGTCAGGTTGTTTTAGCCCAACTGAACCAGGCTATGGGCCTGCCAGGGAACATCACGACCGGCGGGGCAAGAGGCGCTCAGGCGTTGCCGTCCGCGTGCCCCAGCGCCGCCAGCACGTAGTCGTTGAAGCCGCGGATATGGTGCTCCAGCGGCGCATAGACGCCGCCCCGGCGGTAGGCCCGCGACGTCATGCCCAACTGGGTCATCTCGCAGACCTCCCAATCCTGCCGGTTGACCAGATCCCAGAAGGTCACCGCGTCGGCGGGGTCAAAATCAGGTTGGGCCATCGCTCGTGGCTCAAACAGCCAGTGGCAGGTCACCTGGGTATGGTCGGCGGCCAGTGGGCGCATCACGTGAACCAGCACATAGTCGGGGTGTAGGTTCAGGAACATGTTGGGCCGCAGAGTCATGCCGTAGTACAGCCGCTGGTCCTCGGGCAGCAGGTCGCGTAGCAGGGGCCGGTTCGTCGTGCCTGTCGTGGTCAGCGACTGCACGCCGTCACCCAGTTCGGCGCCACCGCCGGAGTAGCCGGAGACCAGCCCGGCCTTGAAGCTAGGCACCACCGCGCTCAACTCGGGGTGCATCACCGGGCAGTGGCAGCACTCCGAAAAGTTTTCCACGATCAGCTTCCAGTTTGCCTTCACGTCGTAGGAGATCGTCCCACCGATGGTCAACTCGCCGATGTGGTAATGGGCAAAGCGGGTGTAGGGGCCGCCCATCTGCTCGGCCAGCGGCTCTGGGCCGTCGGAGAGGTTAATCCAGATCAGGTTCTCCCACAGCTGCAGGGCCACGGGGATCATCCCATAGGCCGCCGGGTCAAACGCCGGGTCGTCGCGCATATTGGGCGCGCCGATCAGGCGGCCATCCAGGCCGAACGTCCAGGCGTGGTAGCCGCACTGGATGGTGCTCTTGAGCTGGCCGCTCTCGGCCATGCACAGCCGCGCGCCGCGGTGGGGACACACATTCAGGTAGGCCCGCGCCGCGCCGGCGCGGTCGCGCAGCACGACCACGCTCTCGCCACCAACGCTGGCCAGAAAATAGCTCCCTGGCGCGGCCAGGCTGCCCATGTGGCCCACGCAGACCCACGAGCGGCCAAAGATACGCTCCTGCTCCAGCGCGAACACCGCCGCGTCGGCGTAGTAGCGGCCTGGCAGCGTACGCACGGGCGCCGCCGCGGGGCGAGCTTGGGTAACCATGGGCTATTCTCCCTCCGCCCCCTGGGCCGGGGGCATATCGTAGGCCGGGGCCACGCCGAAGATCATTTCAGCAGGCGCATCTGACATATTGTAGTACTGATGGGGTGTTCCCTGCGGCAGATAGAAGCCATCACCGGGTCGCACTTCGAACCAGCGCTGGCCGTCGTGCTCCGGCAGGCGCACATGCAGCGTGCCCTGGGTCAGGTAGAGGCCCTCGTCGCCGCCGTGCCGCTGTACATCCGAGTGGCGGCCGGGCAGGAGCCGTAGCTTACCCACGGTCAGGCGCTCCGTCGCGGCGATCAAGCCCACCAGCGTCTGCTGTTGCGCCCCCTCTAGCTGCCACAGCAGGTCGCCATCGCGCATCACGCGCATCGTATGGCCCGCCCTGACCGCGTCGAGGGCGGCGGGCCACCGGCCGATCCACTGCTCCTGCCTGTACACGGGAGAGGTCAGCGCCGGTTTGGTCCGCGCATAGGCGCCCGAGGTGCCCCGCGATGGCGGCGGCGCAAAGAACTCCAGCACGCGCAGCTGTTCGCCGCTGTCGTTGAACACATGGTGCCAGTTGTCCGGGCCGAAAAAAACGGCCTCGCCAGCGCGCACGGGGTGGACCTCGCCGCTCTGAGGATTGGCGATGATCATCGCCCCACTCAGCACGTAGTACACCTCGTCGGCCCCAAAGATAGTGCGGTAGTCCTCGGAGTGGCGAAACGCGCTACCCGGCGGCAGCCCGAATACCAGCTGATGCACCTGATCGCTGGACACGTAGATCCAGTCGGCGACCTCACCGGACGTCTCATCGCCCCACAGGTGCCGCGTCACCATGGCATATGGGATATGCGTTGGTCCGGCGAAGGTAGGGCGCGGTGACGGACTGTAGGCCATCTTCTCCTCGTTCCTCGGTCCCCGTTGGGCCAACCAGCAGGCGCCGCCCATGCCACGCTCTAGCAGCCCGCGCGGCAACGCTGTTCGATTGTGTTACGATGATGTGCGGTTCCGTCACAGCGTACCATGCCGCTGTGGGCAGCGTCAACGCCCTGGCGGCCTGAACCGGTGCGCTCCTGATCGTGTAGCACTGATCATATGAGGGGGCGCCCCTCCATGGTTTCCTCGATTCAGTTCTGACAGGCGGTTAAACACCGCCCCGCCCGTGCCCACGAGGCTGGCGCTGGGTCCGCGGTGCGGTGGTGGTGTGGGGTAGGTTGCGCGAGGAGCAAGCCGGGAACCACGATCGGGTGGGGCGCACGTCGCCGCCGGCCCCTCCATGTCCTGCCGCCCCAAGTAGGGGAACGCGGGTTACCACCTGGTAGTAATGGGAGCGCGTAGCGGGGCTGACAGACCCGTGTAGATAGTTTGGTCACGCCAGGGGGTGTGGGTGGCCCGTACTCCCTGGCGATGGAGTATCAACCGCAGCCGCTTATCGGCGATGCTGCCGGTCGGCATGATCCAGGCCAGGCCAGCCGTTGGCGCGCCCGCGGCGGTAGTGAGATACGCCGGGAAGCGGGTCTCACCCAGGCGCAGGCCATGATCAACGGCGATGCCCAGCACCGCCTCGTGGGTGAGGAAGCTGATGCGGTTAGCCAGCCAGTAATCCGTGTAGACCACCCGGACGCCGCTGGCCCGCAGGTGGCGGGTTAGGTCGTCTATACCCGAACGCGGGTCCACCGTGGCCGAGGTCAGCGCGCTGGTGACCACGAGCACAGCCACCGCCAACGCGGCGGCCCAGCGATCCAATCGGCCGGCGCCGCGGGGCACGACACAGCTAACGATCAGTGGGGTCACCGTGTAGATGGGGATAAGATAGCGGGGCGAGTGAGTAGCCCAATGAACAGCCCCAAAGCCGGTGAATACAAACCCCATGACGCAGATGATAGTGAAGAGAGCCAACAAACCATCAGAGTGGGCGCGCTGGCCGGTGTCCGCCAGGGTGAGGTCGTAGCCAGACCCTCGGCTCCCGGCGGCCTGGTGATCGCGCTCCCAGGGAGCCAGGCGAATCAACGATAGCAGGCGTAGCGGCAGGTTGCGGGGGTCGAGCACGATGCGGCCAAGCAGGCTGGCGGCGACGAGCAGCCCGGCCAGGTAGTGCAGGGGGTGAGCGGCGACGTCCTGGGCAAAGACCGCGCTGACCGACGTTGGGGAGACGAAGCCCACCAGGATGGGCAGTGTCTCGCGCACCAGGCCGGAGGCCACTTCCAGCGGCGCGCTCAGCGGCTGCCTGGCCTGCAGGTAGATCAGCGTCTGCCAGCCGTTAGCCAGGTTGTCGGCAAGGAAAGGCGCGGCGCCCAGGGCGGTTCCCAGGGCGATGGCCAGCAGGTTGCGGGCCAGGATCAGCATCTGCCACGCAGGGCGCCGTCGCAAGCGAAGTAGCACGTAAAGGCTCAGGAAGATAGCCAGGGGCAGCAGGTACTCGGCGATCAGCGGCTCCATCCAGATGCCCAATCCGGCCAGCAATCCGGCGATCAGCGCGGCCGGCAGGGGCATCGCCCGCGGATCGGGATAGTAGACGGCCAGGATGAACAGCAGCGTTCCGCAGAGCATCGCCTCAATGTAGCCAGCCCCAGCGGCGGTGCTCCAGGTGATCAGGATAGCTGGGGCCAGGGCAACCAGGAGACCGCTCAGCACGGCGATCCAGCGCCCGTAGAGCAGCGCGCCGAGCCAGTACACGGCCCCAACAAACCCGACCGAGCAGAGCAGGGCGGGCAGGCGCACGGTTAGCTCAGTGGCTCCCCACACCTTGAACACAGCGGCGGCCAGGTAGGCCTCCAGGCTGCCCATATAGGGCTGATTGGCGTAGAAGATGGGCCGATCACCGGCCTGCACATGAAAAGCCATCAGGCCCAGCACGGCCTGATCGCTGTCCAGATGGGCCAGGGTCGAGGTGAGCAAGTAGAGGCGGAACAGCGTGGCCACGGCCATCAGGGCGAGGCAGGTCAGCCACGCCGACCAGCGAGACGCTGGCTCCTGGGCGTCTGACTGAGTGTCCAGACCGTCAGCAAACGGCGAGGAGAGGGTTGTGGAGGTCTTATATGACACGATACATGGGGTGTTTCTCACGCGGGAACGGCGCTCCAGCGGGGGCGGAGCGGCTCTAGCGATGATGCTCGGCTGAAGAGGCGGCGTCAGCTCAGATGATAGCGGTTCTGGGCCACGCTGTCGAACGTCCTTGACACGATTTTTGCGCGGCGGCTACACTTGCTAGACCGTTGTATCTGGGAGGAGTAGGTATTGTGAGCTTTCGCGTTGCTCGTCAGGCCCGCGCGGCGCTGGCCCTAGTAGCTCTGTGTGGCGTTAGCGTGGGTTGGCCCTTGTCTACGACGCGCGCCGCCGTCGGGCGCGGCATTGTGCAAGGCGGCATGGTCACTGTCGCCGAGGTCGGGGCGCCCGACACGCTTAACCCGCTGTTCAGCCAGAGCAGCGCGACTAGCGCTGACGTGACCTCGGCCGTGTTCGACTCACTGCTGCGCGTGACTCCGCAGGGTACCCTGGGGCCGGACCTGGCTACCGGGTATGATCGCTCGCCGGATGGCCTGCATTGGACATTCATGCTGCGCCACAATGTGACCTGGCACGATGGCGCCCCTTTCACGGCGCGTGATGTGGTGTACACGGCGCGGCTGGCCAACGCTGGCGTTGGCGCGGCGGTGACGTTGGGCTTTGATCACATCCGCTCTATTCAGGCTCTGGGCGATGATCGGGTCGTCGTCACGCTGATCAGCCCCTACGCGCCGTTCCTCTCCTACTACGCCACCGCCCCCGTGGTGCCCGAGCATGTGCTGGGCCCGCTCCCGCTCAAGGGTGTACGTACCTACTCAGCGTTCAACAGGCGGCCCATCGGCACGGGTCCCTTTGCCGTCTCGGCCTATAGCGCGGACCGTGGGGTGACGTTGACGGCCAACCCCACCTACTTTGGGGGCAAGCCGCGCCTCGACGGCATTACGTTTCGGTTTTTGAGCAGCGGGGCGGTGGCCCTGCACGCCATCGCCGATGGCAGCGCCGATGTCGTTGGCCCAAGTATCAACATGTCCCCCGGGCAGTTTGTGGCCTTGCAGCAGCGCGGAGGGTTGCACACCTTTGCCGCCGCCGGGGCAGAGTGGTCCCACCTTGATCTTGTTCAGAGCGGCTTCCTGGTGGATAAGGCTGTTCGCCGGGCCCTGGCCTATGCTACGCCAAAAGCGGAACTGGTGCGCACGGTGCTGCTTGGCCTGGGCGATGTGGCCGACGCGGACCAGCCGCCGCACACGCGCTACTACAACCCGGCGGTACGCAACTCGTATCCCTTCAGTGTCGCGACGGCGCGACGCCTCCTGGTCGCCGATGGCTTTCACTTGGGTCGCGACGGGTTTTTTGCCAAGAATGGGCGGCCGCTGGCGATTACCCTGTGGGGTGACAGCGCTTCCCCTGAGGTGCGGCTGACCCTGCGGCTGATCCAGCACCGTTGGCAGCAGGCCGGGGTAGCGGCTACAGTGCGCCTGGTTGATCAGGAAACGCTGTTTGGGCAGGCCGGGCCGCTGTATAACCCCAACCGATTCACCTCGACAGGCATGAACGCCGTGTACTTCGAGTGGATCAATGGATTCGAGCCTGAGGACAGCTATTTCTGGCAGAGCAGCCAGATTGTGACCCCCCAGCATCCCGCGGGGGGCAACTATGTTGGCTATAGCAACCCGCTGGTGGATGCGCTGACTGCCCAAGCGGCCCACGCCTCTGATGACGCCACCCGGGTCAAGCTCTACAATCGCATCCAGCAGCTGTTGGCGCAAGATCAGCCAGTGATCTTTCTCGCCTGGCATCGGGTACTGACGGTGACCGCTGGCCGCATGCACGGCTATGTGCCCAACCCCTATATGCCTCAGGTGGCCTGGGACGCCCAGGATTGGTATCTCGTCTCGCCCTGAGCGATGGCCGAGAGGGCAGTCTCGCCTGCCTCATGACGCCCAGCCCGCCTGTGTAGTATGAAAACTGACGCTTCGACGTGGGACGAACAGAGAAAACACAACGGGGCAGCAGGAGATTTTTATTCTCTACTGCTGCCCCATCATTAATGTCGTGTATAGCGAACCATCAACCGCCGCGTTGGCGTTCTTGCGAGTCGTTCCGATGTAGGCGCCCCGTGTGTATGACCAGCCAAAAGGGGCGCGTAATAGACTGAGCCGTCTATGATGCCGGCTGCAAGAAGCGCGTCCTGGGCGAACGTTCAGGTGTGCCAGTGATTCCCGTGGTGGCTCGAAAGCGGCGCACGGGCACTACCAATCCACCTGCCAGACTCCCAGGCTGAGGTGTGGTTTCCTCAACGGATACATAGGTTGTCTCCTTCCTATGCCGTACCGAGTGAGTGTGGATGCAGCGAATGACCGGTCAACTCTATCCACAACCCTATCCTACGCTTTTTGACCCCGTTCGTCATGCCCTTTTTGGAGACTCCGATCTTTTGATGTAAGCGTACTCGCCAGATAAAGATGCATCATTGAGGCGTCGTTTCGTTGCTAGCACTGCTCAGCGCAGTCCATTACGCGACGACAACAGCAGCGGTGGCCTGTCCCGATGGAGCGCGTCTACGTCGTCATAGTCACGAGCCCGCTGCCAACATGACCCTAACGGCGCGTGCGCGTCCCAACCGAGGCTCTTGCTGCCTCCAGTACAGGCGAAGGGGCAGTTTGACCGGCTTGCTCACTGCCCAACACCCTTTCCATCCCTCATCTGGTGTGCGCGGCCATGGCCCTTAACGTGACAACGCCCCTCTTACCGCGGACGACAAGGCGTGTTCTGCCTTGATGCTATCATGAGGGTGTGTTGCACGCGAGTCGGGGCCATGTCTCAGCCTGTCCGGCCTTGAGATTTCCACCACGCGCGAGATACCGTCCTATCATGAATACAGTTAAGGACCACGAACAGTAGAGAAGGAGGCTTGCCCCATGCCCGTCCAGAAACGGTGGAGTTCCATTTTTACAGCTGCCCTGGCCATGGTTGTGGCGTGTAGTCTCGCGCTCCCGGCGGCGCCAGGTGTCGCTCAGGCGCGCGTGCGCCAAGCCACGGGCGGCACGCTCATTATCGACTATGTCAACGATTTCACGTCGCTGGACACGGGTAAATGCTATGACGGGCAGTGTTTTCCCTTCATGCGCGCAATGTTTGATCGCTTGATTGACTACGATACCGCGCATGCTCCCGGCACGACCATGATTCCCGACGCCGCCGCGACGATGCCGGCAGTCAGCAACGGCGGCCGGACCTATACCTTCACGCTGCGGCATGACGTGCATTTCTGGAACGGGCACCTGGTCACCGCGGCCGACTGGGTGTACTCGTTCGAACGCATCATCGCCCCTCTGACGCAGTCCGGGGCAGCCGGCTTCTGGATGAACATCGCCGGGGCTCACGAATACGCCTCGGGCAAGACCACGCATGTCTCCGGCATCCAGGCGCTGGGTACATTCGGGCTCCGTCTCACCTTGCTCGCGCCCGACGCCTCATTCCTTAACGTGCTCGCCATGCCTTTTGGCTCGGTCGTGGACAGGAATCAGATCGCCCGCTACGGGAAATCGTATGCGCAGTTCCATCCCATGGGCACCGGCCCGTATATGTTTGTCGAACACAAGCTTGGACAGAGGCTCGTGCTCGTGCGTAACCCGCACTACTTTCGACCGGGCGTCGGCCACGTCAATAAGATCCAGGCCGATCTTGGCGTGAACAGTGAGACGGCTTTCTTGCGTATCCAGCGGGGTCAGGCCGACCTCGATGGCGACGAGCCGTCTATTCCAGCAGCCGAGTTTCTAAGCGTGCTGAATGATCCCACGTGGAGTAAACAGCTGACACGGCAGGTACAGGTGGGAACATGGTACATTGATATGAATGTGGAGGTCAAGCCGTTCGACAACGTGCTAGTGCGCCGCGCGGTGAATATGGCGATCAACAAGTCACTCCTGGTGCGTTTGGTGAATGGGCGCGCGACGGTGACGAACACCTTTCTTCCGCCGGCCATGCCCGGCTACGGCGCCTTCAATCTCTATCCCTATAACCCGGCCAAGGCCAGGCAACTGATGGCCCAAGCTGGCTACGCCCATGGCGTCAGCACGACCTTCCTCACCGACAATGTCTCCGACGATCCGCGGATCGCGCAGGCGATCATCCCCATGTTAGCGGCTATCGGTATCACGGCGCGTCTCCAGCAGGTTGATGGCTCCACGCTGTCCGCCCTGCTTGGCACGCGGCATAAGGTGGCGATCACCTGGTCGCAATACTACATGGATTTCCCCGACCCCAACGATTTCTTTGAACCGGCGCTGAGTTGCGCCTCGGCTGTGCCGGGCAGTCTCAACGAGTCGTGGTACTGCAATCCCAAGGTTGACGCCCTCGCTCACCAGCTCAAGCTGATGACCGATAGCCCGGCCCGTTTGCGCCTCTACTCGCGGCTCGACATGATGGTGATGCGCGATGCGCCGATGGCCCCAGTGATGAATCCGATCCACTACGACATCCACTCGCTCGCCCTGCACAACTACTACTACAGCACTATCTGGGTCCTTGGGTTTGCTGACTACACCAAACAGTGACCTGATCGGCGGATCATACATGCAAGGGGAGGAGCACGTGGAGCGAGACCTGCGCCAGACACCGCTCTATCGGGAGGTCGAGGAGCACTTTCATCATGCGCTCGCGCCGGCGTTCGCGCATATCTCTGGGGCCGATGACCCTGCTCCCTCCCCTGATGACCGCTGGATCGCCTTCACGGGCAGCCGTCTGGAACGGCTGGAGGGCCTGCCGACCACGCGCATCTGTCTTGCCGAGATAGCGACTGGGCACTGTGAGCAGATCACGGCCGGCCCCAATGACGACCGCTTGCCACGGTGGTCACCCGATGGGGCACGGCTCGCCTTTCTCTCCGATCGCGCCCGGAACGGCCACCACCAACTCTACCTGCTGGAGGCTCATCGTCTTGGCGAGGCCCGGGCTACGCCGGCCATTGAAGGGACAGTCGAATATCTGGCCTGGTCGCCTGATGGCCGCTCAATCCTGCTGGGAGTGGCCGGTCTGGGTGCGGACGTGGACGACGCTCATGGGTCGGGTACGATCGGGTCCACGGCTGCCGATGAGCCCGCCTGGATGCCGTACGTTGAGAGCGGCGTCACGGCGGATCAGTGGCGGCGGCTGTGGCTCTATGACCTTGCCACGGGCACGTGCTGGCCCATGTCGCGGGAAGGGCTGAACGTGTGGGAAGCGGCCTGGGTTGGCGCGGATCGCATCGCCGCGATCGTTTCACGGGCTCCCGGTGAGGGCGCGTGGTATTCGGCGTCACTTGCCCTCGTTGACATCGCGACGGGACGCGAGGACGTGCTCTACACAAGCACTCGGCAACTGGGTCTGCCGGCGGCCTCCCCGTCGGGGCGCCGTCTGGCCGTGGTGCAAGCGCTGTGCAGCGACCGCACCCTTGTGGCCGGCGACTTGCTGGTCAGCGACGAGCCAGGCGCCGCGCCGCGCATCGTCGCTACCGGGGGTGTGGACATTACCCATCTGGCGTGGCGCGATGAGACGCGCCTGTTCTGGGCTGGACAGCGCCACTTGCAGTCGGTGTACGGACAGTATGATGCCCTGAGTGGCCGGAGCGAGGAGTTGTGGGCGTCTGGCGAGACCTCGGGACAGGCGTCTCCTCTGGCTATGCCCTTGGCCGCGAAGGCCTTCGTCGTCGTGCTGCAGAGCTACACGCGCTTTCCCGAGCTAGCCGTCGTGCAGGATGGAGCGCCGCGGACGGTCGTGTCACTGACGCACCGGGGCAGCGACTACGTCATGGCCGTCGGTGGGAGATGTGAGGAGGTCGCGTGGACCGCTCCCGACGGGCTGGAGATCGAGGGCATCCTCGTGAGCCCGCGGGGGCCGGGGCCGCACCCGCTGATCGTGCATGTGCATGGCGGGCCGGTGTGGGCCGCGCGCAACACCTGGGCCATGTCTGACCTCTGTACGCCGCTCCTGGTCAGTCGTGGGTACGCCATCTTGTATCCAAACCCTCGGGGCAGTAGTGGCCGTGGCCAGGCCTTTGCCGAGCTGGTGATCGGCGATGTGGGGGGGGCGGACACGCTGGATATCCTCAGCGGCATTGACGCTCTGGTGGCGCGGGGCGTGGTTGATACCACGCGGGTCGGCGTTATGGGTCTCAGCTATGGCGGCTACATGGCCAGCTGGCTGATCACCCAAACGGATCGCTTTGCGGCGGCGGCGCCAATGGCTCCCGCGACCGACCTCTTCAGCGCGCACTACACCAGCAACATCCCTGACTTCGATCACCTGTTCTTGCAAGACGATCCGACCAACCTCTCCGGCCCCTATTTCGCCCGCAGCCCGATCATGTACGCCAGCCGTGCGCGGACGCCGACGCTGCAGACGGCGGGCGCACTGGACCTCTGCACCCCGCCCACGCAGGTGGTCGAGTTCCATCACGCCCTGCGGGAGCACGGCGTGCCGTCCCAAATCGTGATCTATCCGGGGGAAGGACACAGTGTGCGGCGGTTCCCCGCCCTGATTGATCAATGTACACGCATTGTTGATTGGTTCGAGCGGTTCATGCCGGCGTCCTCGTCCGACGCAGGCGCGCGTGTTCTCTGAATGTCCGTGCAGGCGGATGGCTGATCACCCTTGACGCTCCGTTCCGCTCATTCGTATACTTCCGCCTGTCCGGCAGAGTCTCCGCACCGGCTTTGCGGCGCGCCTCCTGACTCACGCCGCCGTATGTTTCTTGATGAAGGATGATGGCTGTGCCCGAACACCTGCTTGATGTGCGGAACTTGCGCACCGTCTTTGGCAGCGCACGTGGCCCCGTCACGGCCGTGGATGGCGTCAGCTTCCACATTGACGCCGGTGAGACGGTAGGCGTGGTGGGCGAGAGTGGCTGCGGCAAGAGCGTCACCGCCCTCTCCGTGATGCGCCTGATCCCTGATCCGCCTGGCCGCATCGTCGCTGGCTCCATCCACTTCAAGGGCCAGGATGTGCTGGCTATCAGCCCGCGCGCCGTGCGCGGGCTGCGCGGCAAAGAGATTGCCATGATCTTTCAAGACCCCATGACCTCGCTTAACCCCATGCTGCGCGTGGAGCGCCAGATGACCGAGAGCATCATGCTGCACCTGCGCCTGGGCAAGCGTGAGGCACGCGACCGCGCCGTGGACATGCTGCGCCTGGTCGGCATCCCCAGCGCCGAGCAGCGTCTGCGTGACTATCCCCACCAGTTCAGCGGTGGCATGCGCCAGCGCGTGGTCATCGCCATCGCCCTCTCCTGCCACCCCGCGCTTATCCTGGCCGACGAGCCCACCACGGCGCTCGACGTGACCATTCAGGCCCAGATCCTCGAACTGTTGCGTGAGGTCACCCGCGCTAGCAACGCCGCCGTGATGCTGATCACCCACGACCTCGGCGTCGTGGCGGGCATGTGCCAGCGCATCCTGGTGATGTACGCCGGCTCCATTGTCGAGGAGGCCTCACGGCGCGACCTCTTCTACGACCCACGCCACCCCTACACCAGTGGGTTGCTCAAGTCGGTCCCCCGCCTTGACCGCCCGCGTGAGCTCCGTCTGCCGCAGATCGAGGGCCTGCCGCCCGACCTGGCCCGCGTCCCAGGAGGCTGCGCGTTTCATCCCCGATGTCCCACGGCGACCGACCTCTGCCGCACCGTCAAGCCCCTGCTGCGCGAGGTCGCGCCCGGCCATAAAGTGGCCTGCCACTACAACGCTCCCGGCGTGGGACTATCGTGAGCCTTGAGGGCTCGCGGCCGCGTGTCGCGGTGGGAGAGGCGCTGATCAGCGTCCGCGATCTACGCACCCACTTCCCGCTCACACGGGGCAGCCCGTTCACCTCTCCCACAGTCGTCAAGGCGGTTGATGGCCTCACGTTCGACATCTATAAAGGCGAGACACTGGGCCTTGTGGGTGAGTCCGGCTGCGGCAAGAGCACCACGGGGCGCACTGTGCTCCAACTCGTCCGCGCCACCTCAGGCCAGATCCTCTACGATGGCCGCGACCTCTGCACGTTGTCGGACCGTGACATGCGCGGACTGCGCCGCCGCCTCCAAATCATCTTCCAGGATCCCTACGCCTCGCTCAGTAGCCGCATGCGTGTCGAGACGATTATTGGCGACGCCCTGGCTATTCACGGCATCGCCCACGGGCGAGCCCGCGCCGCGCGGGTGAGGGAACTACTCCATATCGTAGGCCTCCAGCCGGCCTACGCGAGCCGCTATCCCCACGAGTTTTCGGGAGGGCAACGCCAGCGCATCGGCATCGCCCGCGCGCTGGCGGTCAACCCCGAGTTCATTGTGTGCGATGAGCCCATCTCAGCCCTTGATGTCTCAATCCGCGCCCAGATCATCAACCTGCTAGAGCAACTACAGGAGGATCTCGGCCTGACCTATCTCTTCATTGCCCATGATCTCTCGGTGGTCCGCCACATCTGCAGCCGCGTGGCCGTGATGTATCTGGGCAAGTTTATGGAACTGGCGCTCAATCAGGACCTCTACGACGAGCCCCTGCACCCCTACACTAAGTCGCTGATGTCCGCCGTGCCGCTGCCCGACCCGGACCTGGAGGACTCTCGCCGACGTATCATCCTGAGCGGTGACGTGCCCACGCCCGTGAACCCGCCGTCAGGCTGCGTCTTTCACACCCGCTGCCCCATTGCCCGCGAACGTTGCGCTCAGGAGGTACCGGCGTGGCGCGAGCTTAAACCGCGCCACTGGGCTGCCTGTCACTACGCAGGCGAGCCGATTCCCACCACATAATGGCATACTATGAGGCAAAGATAGCGGCTGTGGACGGTGAGGAGCCAAAAGTGGGGCCTGTGTCCTATCGGTCTTGTGCGGCCATTATTGCCGCCGGGCGGGCGTGATGGGCCAGCAGGCGGTGACGACGCCGGGCGAGGCGGTCGAGCCCGATAGCGGCGTGTGGGTCCGTGCGTGGGAGAGCCTGCGCCGCGATAAGATGGCCATTGCCGGCGGCTTCGTGGTGCTGGCGTTCGTGCTCGTGGCCATCTTCGCCCCGTTTCTAACGCCGTACGATCCGACCCAGCAGTTCGCTGACGGCATCAGCGCCCAGGGCGCCCCACTCCCCCCCGGCGGAAAGTTCCCCCTGGGCACCGACGATCTAGGGCGCGACCTGCTCAGCCGCCTGATCTACGGGGCGCGCGTCTCATTGACCATCGGCGTCATCGCCAATGGCTTGGCCACCCTGATCGGGGTGACCATCGGCGCCACGGCCGCCTACGTCGGCGGCCTGGTTGATAACCTCCTGATGCGCTTCACCGATATCATGATCGCCTTCCCTGTCGTGCTCTTTGCCATCGCCCTCATCGCCATCACCGGCCCCAGCCTGGTCAATGTGATCCTGGTCATCGCGACGCTCTACTGGACGACCACGGCGCGCGTGATTCACGGTATGGTGCTCTCACTCAAGGAGCGCGAGTTTGTCGAGGCGGCGCGCGCCATGGGGGCCACCGGTCCGCGCATCCTCATCCTCTACATCCTGCCCCACCTGATCTCGGTGATCATCGTCTACACCACGCTCGGCGTGGCCAGCACAGTGCTGGTGGAAGCGACGCTGAGCTTTGTCGGCATCAGCGTGCCTCCGCCGACGCCGACCTGGGGCACCATGATCAATGAGGCCCAGCAGTATTATCGCTCCGACCCCTGGATGATGATCTTTCCCGGCCTGGCTATCATGGCAACGGTGCTGGGCTTCAACCTGCTGGGCGACTGGCTGCGTGACACGCTCGACCCCGTCTACCGCACCAGGCGCTGAGAAGGACGGCTTTGATGTCGCGTTACCTGCTTCAGCGCCTGGCCTGGATGCTCGTGGTGCTGCTGGGCGTCTCACTGATCACCTTCGGCCTGACCTATCTCATGCCGGGCGACCCCGCGCGCCGTCTAGCTGGCGTCAACGCCGCGCCCGAGGTGGTCCACAACATCCGCCACCAACTGGGGCTCGATCAGCCATTCTGGGTGCAATATAGCCGCTATCTCGGTCATCTCCTGCACGGTGACTTCGGCTACTCGTACCAGCTGCAGCTCCCGGTGCTGCCCACCATCCTGGAGCGCTTCCCCGTCACCGCCCAGCTGGCCGTTGGCGGCGTGATCGTCGAATTGCTGATCGGCTTGCCCACCGGTGTCATCTCTGCCTATAAGCGTGGCTCACTCTTTGACCGCGCCGCCACCCTCTTTGCTCTGGGCGGCCTCTCGGCGCCGCCGTTCTGGCTTGGCCTCATCTTTTTGTTCTTCCTGGCCTTCAGCCTCAGGTTGTTCCCGATTGGCGGCTACGGAGAGCCGGGGCCCTGGTATCTGGTCCTGCCGTGTGTCACCCTGGGCGTGGGCGGAGCGGCAATCTACACCCGCACCTTTCGCTCGACGATCCTCGACGTGCTGGATCAGCCCTACGTCCGCATGGCGCGAGCCAAGGGCCTCGCTGAGCCCACGATCCTGTTCCGCCACGTCGTGCCCAACGCAATTATCCCTATCGTGACGCAGATCGGCATTGATCTGGGCACATTTATGGGTGGTGTGTTCATCATTGAGGATGTGTACAGCCTGCCCGGCATCGGCAAGCAGGCCCTTGACGCCATCGGCCAGCTGGACATCCCCATCATCATGGGCACCGTGTTGTTCGCGGCACTGATCATCGTAGTCGCCAACATCGTCGTGGACCTCAGCTACGCGTTGATTGACCCGCGTATCCGCTATCACTGAGCGGGCGGAGCAAAACCCGGTAGGCGATCGGTCACCGATGCTGTTACCTCCCTGAGAACGTCGCTAGGCCGGGCTCCTGTCCTGAGGGGTCATGATATACTGATATGAGACATAGATAGACAGCGGTCCCCGTGGATGGCCGCCGCGGGTACCGTTTGTACGCGCAAGGCCGCCCCCGGTGGCGAGATGGAGGAATGTCATGCTCACGGCGTATGCGCCGATACTGGTTCTCTTGTTCCTGTCCATGGGCATGGCCGGGCTACTAACCCTGGTCTCGCGCTTTCTGGGGCCTCGGCGGCCCACGCCAGCGAAGCTGGCCCCCTACGAGTGCGGCATTATCCCGGACACGCCAGCCCGGCAGCGCTTCCCGGTCAAGTTCTATCTGATGGCTATGTTGTTCATCGTCTTCGATATCGAGACGATCTTTCTGTGGCCCTGGGCCGTGCAGGTGCGGCAACTGGGGCGGTTTGGCCTGGGCGAGATGTTCGTATTCATGGCCATCCTGGCCCTGGGCCTGGTCTATATCCTCAAGAAGGGGGCGTTGGAATGGGATTAGAGACTGCTCTGGGTGACTCAATCATCACCACGACGATCAGCAAGGTGGCCGATTGGGGCCGCAAGTCAAGCCTGTGGCCGGCGCTATTTGGCCTGGCCTGCTGCGCGATTGAGATGATGGCCGCGTCGGCGTCGCGCTTTGATCTGGCCCGCTTTGGGTCGGAAGTGTTTCGGGCCTCGCCTCGGCAGGCTGATTTAATGATTGTGTCCGGGCGGGTCTGCCAGAAGATGGCTCCCGTCGTGCGGCAGATCTACGATCAGATGCCCGAGCCCAAGTGGGTGATCGCCATGGGCGCCTGCGCCTCCTCGGGTGGCGTGTTTAATAACTACGCGGTGATTCAGGGCGTGGACAAGATCGTGCCCGTAGACGTGTATGTGCCGGGCTGCCCGCCGCGTCCCGAGTCGCTGATTGACGCGGTGATGAAACTGCAGGAGAAGATTGACAAGGAGCGCCTGACGGCGTAGCGGGGGAGACACGTGGACGCAAGCACGGCGGAGGTCGTACAGGTCCCGACCATTGAAGACGATATCACGGTACGCAAGCTGCGCGCCGCTTTTCCAGATGCGGTGCTCGCGGTCACCGATTTCCGGGGCCAGTTAGCTATCACCGTTGCCCCACAGAGTATTGTGGAGATCTGTGGTTTCGTCAAGACCGATCGGGACCTGCAGTTCAACCAGTTACTCGATGTGACCGCCGTTGACTACCTGGCCCGCGTTCCGCGTTTTGACGTGGTCTACCACCTGCTCTCGCACAGCCGGAAGGCGCGGTTGCGGCTCAAGGCCCCTGTGCCCGACGCCGACCCGCGGCTGCCGACGATCAGTGGGTTGTGGCAGGCGGCTAATTTCGCCGAGCGCGAGGTCTACGATTTAATGGGCATCCGCTTCGATGGTCATCCCGATTTGCGGCGTATCTTGCTGCCGGAGCATTGGGAGGGACATCCGCTGCGCCACGACCACCCCGTGGGTGGTGAGGAGGTTGGGTTTACCTCATGAACACAACACGTGAAAACGACACAAACACGTATAGGGTGGCCGATCAGGAGGCTATCGGCACGGATGTAGCCCTCTCTCCGACCATGGATGCCCATGATCTGGTCGAGGCAGACGATCTGCACGACCAGATCATGACGGTCAACATGGGGCCGCAACACCCCTCTACGCACGGCGTGCTGCGAGTGGTGCTGGACCTGGATGGCGAAAAGGTGGTTGCCGCGCGGCCAGACATCGGCTACTTGCACACGGGCATCGAAAAGACAATCGAGAGCAAGCGCTACGAAGCGGCCCTGACCTGCACCGACCGGATAGACTACCTCTCGCCGATGAGCAACAACCTGGGCTACTGCATGGCCGTGGAGACGATCCTGGATTGCCAGGTGCCCGAACGAGCCAAGTGGATGCGCATGCTGTTGGTGGAGTTGCAGCGGCTGTCCAGCCACATGGTCTGGCTGGGCACCCACGCGCTGGACCTGGGGGCCATGACGGCCTTCTTGTACTGCTTCCGTGATCGTGAGGTGATCCTGGACCTGTTCGAGATGATCAGCGGCGCGCGGATGATGGCCAGCTACATCCGCATCGGTGGGCTGGAGTCGGAGGTCCCTGATGCCTTTTACCCGGCGGTAGACAAGTTTCTGGATATCGTGCCCCAGCGGATTGACGAGTATGAGGGGCTGCTGACCAAGAACGCGCTGTGGATTGAGCGGCTCAAGAACGTAGGCGTGATCACCGCCGAGGACGCGATCAGCTATGGCTTAACAGGGCCCAGCCTGCGTGGCTCGGGCGTCAAGTGGGATGTGCGCAAGGACCAGCCCTATCTGATGTACGATCAGGTTAGCTTCGAGGTGCCGGTGGGCGCCCGCGGTGACTGCTATGATCGTTACCTGGTGCGCATGGCTGAGATGCGCCAGAGCTACAGCATCTGCCGCCAGGTGATGGCCAATGTGCCGCGCTCCGGCCCCTATCGGGTGAAAGACCGCAAGATCGTGCCCCCCCCCAAGGAGGAGCTGTCCACCTCAATGGAGGCGGTGATTCACCACTTCAAGTTGATGACCGAGGGTCTGCACCCACCCGTGGGCGAGGCCTATCAGGCCATTGAGTCGCCGCGCGGTGAGTTCGGCGTGTATGTGGTCAGTGATGGCTCAAACGCGCCCTACCGCTGCCACGTGCGCGGCCCGTCATTCTACAACTTGAGCGCCCTGGACCACCTCTGCCGCGGCCATTTGGTGGCCGATGTGGTGGCGATCATCGGCAGCATTGATATCGTGCTGGGCGAGGTAGACCGCTAGCCGCCCGGGCTCTACCCCAAGAAGAGCAACGGCCCTACCCAGGGACGCATGGGTGGGGCCGTTGGCGCGCCAGATGGCCGGGCCGGGGCGCACGGTGAGGGCGGGTGTTCGCATGGCAAAGGGCAAAGGTGTATCATGTACCAGGTGGACAGCAGCCTGTGCCGTGCGTCGGTCGGACAGTGGAGAAGTGAGAGGCTATGCTCAGTCAAGAGGCGATTGGGGAGATACATCGCATCGCGGAAGAGTATCCAGAGCCGCGGTCGGCGCTGATCCCCGCCCTGTACATTGCCCAGCGCGAAAACGGCGGTTATTGTTCGTCGGATGTGCTAGCCGAGGTGGCCGAGGTGCTGCGCCTGACCCCAGGGTACGTGCGCTCGGTGGCCAGTTTCTACACCATGATTTACAAGTCGCCGGTGGGTAAGCACGTCGTTGATGTGTGTACAAACCTGGCCTGCCAGCTACGCGGCGCGCAGGAGACCATCGCCTACATCGGCGGGCGGATCATATGCCCCATTGAGGGCAACTCCGAGGATGGGCGCTTCACCCTGCACGCGGTGGAGTGCCTGGGCTACTGCGACATCGCGCCGATGATGCAGATCAACGACAAGACCTATGGCCCGCTGACCCATGACACAATAAACACGATTCTAGCGGAGTATGAAAAAGATGCCTGAGATGAAAGTTGTGACGGCGCTCAGCCATATACCGAACATCCAGGACATTGATGTCTACATGCAAAACGGCGGCTACGACGGGCTCAAAAAGGCGCTGACCGAGTTGAAGCCGGAGGAGATCACCGAGATGGTGATCAAGGCCAACCTGCGCGGCCGCGGCGGGGCGGGCTTTCCGGCGGGGCGCAAGTGGAGCTTTCTGCCCAAGGATCCCACCATCCCCAAGTACCTGGTGTGCAACGCCGATGAGGGCGAGCCAGGCACCTTCAACAACAGGGAACTGATGGAGGACAACCCCCACCAGTTGATCGAGGGCTGTTTGATCTGCGCCTACGCGATCGGCGCCGAGTACGCGTTCATCCTCATTCGTGGCGAGTACTACCACCCAGCCGAGGTGCTGGAAAAGGCCATTCAGCAGTGCTATGAAAAAGGCATCGCTGGCCCGAATGTGCTGGGCTCGGGGCGGCGCATTGAGATGCGGTTGCACCGGGGGGCCGGTTCCTACGAGGTAGGCGAGGAGACTGCCCTGATCGAGTGCCTGGAAGGTAACCGGGGCAACCCACGGCAGCGGCCACCCTTCCCGGCGATCAGCGGGGCCTACAACAAGCCCACCGTGGTCAACAATGTGGAGACGCTGTGCAATGTGTCCCACATCGTGCGCAACGGGCCGGAGTGGTTCCTGGGCATCGGGGCGCCCAAGTGCCCGGGCACAAAGCTGTTCTCCATCAGCGGCAACGTGGCCAACCCGGGCAACTATGAGGCCCCCATGGGCACGCCTTTCCGTGAGTTGATCGAGATGGCCGGCGGCGTGCCCAACGGGCGCACGGCCAAGATCATCATGCTGGGCGCGGCCCCCCCGTTTCTCTCGGCGGCGCACCATATGGATCTGGCGGCGGATATTGACTCGGTGACGGCGGCGGGCAGCGCCCTGGGGTCGGGCTCGATCATCATCGCCGACGACTCCAACTGCGCGGTGCGCTTGGCCCTGCGCGCGGAGGAGTTCTTCCACCATGAGTCGTGCGGTAAATGCACGCCCTGCCGCGAGGGCACCGGTTGGATGACCAAGATCCTGTCGCGGATCGAGGCGGGCAATGGACGGGAAGCCGACCTGGACTTGCTGGCCGACATCTGCTTCAACATCAGTGGCCGCAGCCTATGCGCCCTGGGCGATTTTGCCACGGGGCCGATTACAAGCACGCTCAAATATTTCCGTGATGAGTACGAGGCCCACGTGCGTGGCCACGTCTGCCGACCGCAACTGGTCGGCGCAAGCGCCCCTTGAGAGAGCGATCGGCGATCAGCGACACGAGACGCGCAGCCGCGCGTTGACGGCTGCTAGCTGACCGCCGCGGAGGAGACATGACGACAGAGCAACGGACAGACCTGGTCAATGTCACAATAGACGGTAAGGCGGCTAGCGTGCCCAAGGGCACCCTGATCATCCATGCCGCCGAGCAGGTGGGTGTGGAGATCCCCGTCTTCTGCTACGAAAAGCGACTCGGGCCGGTGGGCGCTTGCCGCATGTGCCTGGTCGAAGTGGAGAAGATGCGTGGCCTGCAGCCCGCCTGCGCTATCCCGGTTGCCGAGGGCATGGTGGTCAAGACCACCACGCCGCTGGTGGAGAAGCAGCAGAAGGGCATGCTTGAGTTCCTGCTGATCAATCACCCGCTGGACTGCCCTATCTGCGATAAGGGTGGCGAGTGCCCGCTACAGAACCAAACCTTCAAGTATGGTCCTGGGATGAGCCGCTTCACCGAAGAAAAGCGGCACTATTCCAAGCCGCTTCCCATTGGACCGCATATCCTGCTGGATCGGGAGCGCTGTATTCTATGCCAGCTCTGCGTGCGCTTCGACGGTATTGTGGCCGAGGGCAACCAGTTGATCATGATCAACCGGGGCGACCGCACGGAGATCAGCACGCACCAGAACGAGCCCTACGACAACGTGTTTTCGGGCAACACAATTGAGTTGTGCCCGGTGGGCGCGCTGACCTCCCGCGAGTACCGCTTCAAGGCGCGGCCCTGGGACCTGCAGCATACGCCAAGCACCTGCCCCAGCTGCTCGGTGGGCTGCAACATCACCATAGACGCGCGGCGCGGCCAGGTGCTGCGCATCACGTCGCGGGAGAACGGGGATGTTGATGATGGGTGGCTGTGCGACCACGGGCGCTTCGGCACGCTGGGTTGGGACCGCATCGGCCGCGTCGAGCACCCCATGATTAAACGTGATGGCCGGTTGGTTGCCACGACCTGGGAGACGGCCCTGGCTGAGGTGGTGCGCGGCCTGACTGCCGCCCGCGCCGGCGCCTCTACGCACGCGCCGATCGGTGGCCTGGCCGGCGCGACGATGAGCAACGAAGACCTCTACATGTTTGGCAAGCTGTTTCGGGCCTATCTGGGCTCGAACAGCCTGGATACGTTCTCCGGCTCCTATGCCCCTACGTCGCGTCTCGGTGGGGCCGGCATCGCCGATATCGAGAAGGCTGATGTGGTGTTGGTGCTGGGCGCTGACCCCATTGCCCACCAGCCGGTGATTGACCTGCGCTTCAAGAAGGCCTACCGGTTGCACAAGACAAAGATTCTGATCGCCCACGCGGGCAACACCGGCCTGGACGCGCTGGCCACGGCCCGCACAATTGTGCCGCCTGGCGGCATGCGCGATGTGGTCACCCAGTTGACCCAGGCGCGCCTGGCCGGCGACCCCGAGGGGCGTGGGGTGGTTCAGCCGATGCGCAAGGCCCCGACCGACCTGATCGGGGCGGACCTGGACGCCGCCCGACCGGCCGATAGCGGCGACTTGGTGGCCACGCTCGGCTCTATTCTGGCCGCGGCCAAGAACCCGCTGATCGTCTACGACGAGAGCATCCTGCACGAGGACGGCGGGCTGTTGGGTGACCTGCACGAACTGGCTCGGGCCTGCGGCGAGGCCGATGGCGCGCCGCGGCTGCTCGCCCTGTGCAAGGACAGCAATAGCCGCGGCGTTGCTGAGATGGGCGCCGACCCCCGCTACCTGCCCGGTGGGGCCGATGTAACCGATGAGGACGCGCGTGGCCGCCTGAGCGACGAGTGGGGCATGGGCTTGCTGGCCTCAGGGTCGGGCATGCGCGTTGGGGAGATGCTGCGCGCGGCGGCCAGTTCCAAACTGCAGGCGCTGTACCTGATGGGCTGTGACCCACCGGAGCAGGCCGACGACCGCGAGGTAGCCGAGCAGGCGCTCTCCAACGTGCCGTTTCTGGTGGTGCAGACAGCCACGGTCACCCGCTCAATGGGCCTGGCCGATGTGGTGCTGCCTTCCCTGGGCTTCGGCGAGAAGAACGGCACCATCACAAACACGGAGGGCCGCGTGCAGGGGCTAGGTCGGGCGACCCGGGGACCGGAAGACGCCCACGACGATTGGGAGATCCTGGCCGAGGTGATGCGCCAGCTTGGTGGTGGTCAGCGCTATCTGTCGGCTGGCGAGGTCGCCTCTGAAATCACCGCGTTGACCGGGCTGCCGGGGTGGCAGTCCATGGGCCGTTTGCCTGAGGCCAGCTATACGCGGCCGCCACGCCAGTTGGTGGTGAACCGATGAGCTTTGCCCAGTTTCTGGTCACCCTGGCCACCTGCGCGATCGTTATCTTCGGCCTGGCCACCGCGTTTGCCTATATGACGCTGACTGAGCGCAAGATCGTGGCGCGCATTCAGCTGCGCCCCGGGCCGAACCGTGTCGGCCCGGGTGGCTTTTTGCAGCCGGCCGCCGATGGCATCAAGCTGGCGCTCAAGGAAGATATCATCCCCTCCCAGGCCGATAAGCCGATCTTCCAGTTGGCCCCCGTGATCTCGCTGGTGGTCGCCTTCATGGCCTTCGCCGTGATCCCTTTTGGACCCCCCGACATCAAGATCGGCGACGTGAGCATCCCCTTCCATGTGACCGACCTGAACATCGGCATCCTGTATATCTTCGCCGTGACCTCCCTGGGCGTCTACGGCATCGTGCTGGCTGGCTGGTCGTCCAATAACAAGTATTCGCTGCTGGGCGGGGTGCGCTCCTCGGCGCAGGTGATCTCCTATGAACTGGCCATGGGTATGGCCGTGGTCGGTGTGGTCATGCTAACCGGTTCGCTGTCCATGAACGCGATCGTGCATAATCAGGATCAATGGCCGCTGGGCTGGAATGTGTTTCGGCAGCCGCTGGGCTTCGTGCTGTACGTGATCGCCTCGATCGCCGAGGTAAACCGCGCGCCTTTTGATCTACCCGAGGCCGAGCAGGAACTGGTCGCCGGCTACCATATCGAGTACAGCTCGATGCGCTTCGCCATGTTTTTCATGGCCGAGTACATCAACATGATCACGGTCAGCGCCATCGCCACCACGCTGTTTCTGGGTGGGTGGCTGGGGCCGGTGCTGCCGGGTGTGCTGTGGTTCATCCTTAAGGTGTCGCTGTTCCTGTTCCTGATGATCTGGCTACGGGCAACGCTGCCCCGCCTGCGCTACGATCGCCTGATGAGCTTTGGTTGGAAGGTGCTCCTGCCGCTGGCCCTGGCCAACATCGTGGTGACCGGCTGCATGATCGTGTTGTTCCCCAGCGCGTAGCTCACGTGGCGCGGCCCTGTCGCGCGCAGGGTGGACTGTCCACCGTCCTATCGGCGGCCCTCTCGCGTATAATGGGGGAGGCTCGCTGTCCCTGAAGAAAGGATCAGCTCTTAATGGCTAACGACACGATCGGCGAACGGTTGCTCAATGTACTGCGCATCGCCAAGGGCATGTCCTTCACGTTCAAGACTATGTTCGAGAAACCAATCACGGTGCAGTACCCTGAGGAGAAGCGGCCGGTGTTTCCGCGCTTCCGGGGCAAGCATGTGCTGGAGCGCTACGACAATGGCCTTGAGAAGTGCATCGGCTGTGAGCTGTGCGCCGGGGCCTGCCCCGCTGAATGTATTCTGGTCGAGGGCGCGGACAACACGGATACGGAGCGCTACTCCCCCGGTGAGCGGTACGCGCGCCGCTACGAGATCAATATGGTGCGCTGCATCTTCTGCGGGCTGTGCGAGGAGGCCTGTCCGACCGGGGCGATCGTGCTGAAGCACGACTACGAACTGGCCGACTACAACGTCAAGAGCATGGTCTATACTAAGGAGATGCTGCTGGTGCCGTATGTGTTGCCCGACGGCACGATCACCACTGAGAGTGGCACCGTGGCCGAGCGGGTGGCCGCAATGATGGACCGCGCGGACAGCGAACTGACGCGGGCCGAGGACGCCGTGGGCGCGGGAACCAGAGGCTAGAGATCCCGTAGCCTGGCGGCGCGGGCCGCGTCGGCGGGCTACCCTGTTGAGAGAGGACTGAGGAGAGGCGCATGGGTTTGGTCTTCCTGGTGACCGCCGTCCTAGCGGTGGTGTCTGGTTTGATGGTGGTGCTGCAGCGCAACCCCATCTACAGTGCGGTCTTCCTGGTGCTGAACCTGGCGTGCGTGGCTGTCTTCTACCTATTACTCAATGCCGAGTTCCTGTTCGCGGTGCAGATCATCGTCTACGCCGGCGCTATTATGGTCTTGTTCCTGTTCGTGATCACGCTGCTGGCCCCTGGCAAGGAGGAGACGCGCGACGATCCCCTGGCCCGGATCAGAGTGCCTGCCGCGGCGCTGGGCGCCGTGCTGGTCGTCGTGCTGGTGGGCATCCTGACCCAAAACATCGTTGGTGGGCAGGGCGGCCTGGTCTCATACCGGGACCTGGGTTCGCCGAGTACGGTCGGTCAGGCCCTCTACACGCGCTTCCTGTTCCCCTTCGAGGTGACGTCGGTGCTGCTGCTGGTGGCCGTGGTCGGCGCGCTGGTACTGGCGCGGCGGCAAGTACGGCGTCCCTAGAGAACGTATGACGGTTGAGATGAATGACCACCGGCGGCGCGGCCCAGGGCAGGTTAAGGAGGTGAGCACGTGGGTCTAGAGAATGTCAACGAAGGAGCCTTTCTACTGGTCAGCGCGATCATCTTCATCACGGGGGCCGTGGGCGTGCTGGTCCGACGTGACCCCCTGATCATGTTCATGTGCGTTGAGATGATGCTCAACGCGGTGAACCTCACCTTTGTGGCGTTTTCACACCGGTTGCATTCCATGGACGGTCAGATCTTTGTGTTCTTTGTGATGACCGTGGCCGCCGCCGAGGTGACCATCGGTCTGGCCATCATTGTCGCTATCTTCCGGGCGCGTGAGACGATCAACGTTGACGTGCTGAACTCAATGCGTGGATAATACGGAGGCGGCTGACGGCGGGTCGCCGGGCCGGTCCCCGCGGCAGTGCGCCAACGACCATGACCCAGGCCGGGCGGCCTGGGTTCCGTCTGTCAGATGAGTGTGTCACCACACGACGACATAGTTGAGGAAGAGCGCCGGCGGAGGCGCCGTGAGTTAGTGTGACGAGGTGGAGATGCATACGACAGCCTGGCTGCTTCTAGCGCTACCGCTGCTCGGTTTCGCCATTAATGGGCTACTGGGACCGCGGCTTGGCAAGGCAGCGGTCAGCCTGGTCGGTCCAGGCGTGATCCTGGCCGCCTTTGTGGTCGCCCTGCAGTCCTGGGCCGCCCTGCAGGGCGCTGCCCCGACCTGCGCGGCCTACCGCTGCGATGAGGTCTACTACACCTGGGCCTCGGTGGGCACCTTCCACCTGGATTTCGGGCTGCTGATTGATCCCCTCTCGGCGGTGATGCTGCTGGTTGTCACGGGGGTCGGCTTCCTGATCCACGTGTACTCGGTGGGCTATATGCGCGACGACCCGCACTTCTCGCGGTTCTTCGCCTACATGAACATCTTTATCTTTTCCATGCTGTTGCTCGTGCTGGCCGACAACTTCCTGTTCCTGCTGGTCGGCTGGGGCCTGGTCGGCCTCTCCTCGTACCTGCTGATCGGCTTCTGGCTGGAGCGGCCATCGGCGGTGGCGGCGGCGCGCAAGGCGTTTGTGATGAACGTGATCGGCGACGCCGGCCTGATGATCGGCCTGTTTCTGCTGTTCAAGACGTTCGGCACGCTGGCCTATGATCCCATCTTTAACGCGGCGCAGAACTTCAGGAGCGACGACCTGACCATCACCACGATCTGCCTGTTTCTGCTGGTTGGGGCCTTCGCCAAATCGGCGCAGATCCCCCTGCACACCTGGCTGCCCGACGCCATGGAAGGCCCCACGCCGGTCAGCGCGCTGATCCACGCGGCCACCATGGTCACCGCTGGCGTGTATCTGGTGTGCCGCTGCCACCCGCTGTTCCTGGTGTCGCCGTTTGCCCTGGGCACGGTGGCCGTGATCGGCACGATCACGGCCATCTACGCGGCCACCATCGGCACGGCGCAGTACGACATCAAGCGGGTGCTGGCCTACTCCACGATGAGCCAGATCGGCTATATGTTCGCCGCCACGGGAGTGGGGGCCTTTACCTCGGCTATGTTCCACCTGATGACCCACGCCTTCTTTAAGGCCCTGCTGTTCATGGGGGCTGGTTCGGTGATTCACGCCATGCATGACGAGCAGGATATGCGCAAGATGGGCCAGCTGCGCGCGCCGCTACGCGCCACATGGCTGCTGATGTTGATCGGTTGCCTGGCCATCAGCGGCATCGTCCCCCTGGCTGGCTTCTGGAGCAAGGACGAGATCCTGGGCGCGACGTACACCACCGGGGGGTGGCACGTGGGCCTGTATATCATCCTGCTGTTGACCGCTGGGATCACCGCGTTCTACATGTTCCGATTGTTCCTGCTCACCTTCCACGGCCAGAACAACGTCGAGCCGGAGACGCGTCAGCACCTGCATGAGTCGCCAGGCAGTATGCTTGGTCCCATGGCCATCCTGGGCCTGCTGGCCGTGGTGGGTGGCCTGATCAACCTGTGGGGCCTTGACTCGTTTACCAACTTCCTGCGCCCCGTCTTTACGCGCTACGCCACAGTCAAGGCCAGGGTGGTCTATCCGGCGGAGAGCGCGACTGGACAGGTCTACCTGCTGGCCGCTGTTGCCCTCGTAGTGGCCATCGTCGGCATCTTTATTGCCTACCGCACCTGGTTCGCCGGCAGGGAGACCAAGCCGGTGCCGGCGGGGCTGACCCAACTGCACCGCGTGTTCAACCGCAAGTACTACGTGGATGAACTCTATGACCGCACGATTGTTCAGCCGACGGTGGCCATGGCCGATGTGGTCAGCGACGAGGTGGACCGTGGCGTGATTGATGGGCTGATCAACGGGACGGCGGGCGGTATCGCCACGGTGGGCAATGGGCTGGGCCTATGGGAGACCGGCTACGTGCGCATCTACGCCTTCTCGATTCTGGCCGGGGCGGCGGCGTTGGTGGGCCTGTTCATCTGGCATTCGTAGTAGAGTGAACCGCCGCGTCGCGCAGGCCTGCGCGACGCGGCAGCCACACAACAGATAAGAGGAGGTAGAAGGCAGCATCTATGACGACGTGGCTGTATGTGATACCGGCGCTAACCGCTGTGATCCTGTTCCTGCTGCCGCGCGGGAACGACTCAACCCTGCGCTTTGTCGCGCTGGCCGGGTCGGTGGTCACATTGGCGGCGGCGGGCAAGGTGCTGCTGGACTACACGGTGGGGGCGCCTGGCTTCCAGCTGCAGCAGCAGGCGCCCTGGATCCCCCAGTTGGGCGTCAACTACCATGTCGGCGTGGACGGCCTCAGCCTGATCCTGATCCTGTTGACCACAATCGTGGTCCCGGTGGCCATCTGGTCGAGCGTGACTAGTATTCAGCACCGTCTCAGGGAGTTTCTGGCCTTCCTGATGGTGCTGGAGGCCAGCGTGCTGGGCGTCTTCGTGGCCCTCGACGTGGTGCTGTTTTACTTCTTCTGGGAAGGCATGCTGATCCCCACCTATTTCCTGATCGGGGTGTGGGGTGGTCAGCGGCGTATCTATGCGGCGCTGAAGTACATCCTGTACACCATGGCCGGCAGCCTGCTGATGTTGGTAGGGGTGATCGGCGTCTATTTCTTCGCCCACAACGCGGCGGGGACGCCGCTGCATAGCTTCGACATGGTGGTGCTGACCCAGAGTTCCGTGTTCGGGTTGAATGCGCAGGCGTGGTTATTCGTGGCCTTCGGCCTGGCCTTCGCCATCAAGGCCGCCGTGTTCCCACTGCACACCTGGCTGCCCGATGTGTATACTGAGTCGGCCATGCCGGTGACCATCGTGATGTCGGCGGTGCTCTCCAAAATGGGCATCTACGGGTTTTTGCGCTTCTGCCTGCCCCTGTTCCCCAGCGCCAGCCACCGCTTCGCCGGCGTAATCTCCTTTCTGGCCCTGGTGGGCATCCTGTATGGCGCCCTGCTGGCGCTGAGCCAGAAAGACATCAAACGGCTGGTTGCCTGCTCCAGTATCAGCCACCTGGGCTTTATCACGCTGGGCGTGTTTGCCTTCACCGTTCAGTCAATCCAGGGCGCCACGCTGCAGTTGCTCAACCACGGTATCATCATCGCGGCCCTCTTCCTGATTGTGGGCCAGATCTACCAGCGCTGGGGCACCACGCGGCTGGCCGAACTGGGCGGCTTCGCCAACGGCACGCCTGTGCTCGCCGCCGCGTTCCTCTTCGTCACGCTGGCCGCGCTGGGCCTGCCCGGCCTCAACGGCTTTGTGGGTGAGTTCCTGATTTTGTTGGGCACCTTCCCCAACAACCCCCTCTACGCCAGCCTGGCCACCATCGGCGTGATCCTGGCCGCCGCCTATATGCTGCGGCTGTTCCAGGGCGTTATGCATGGCCCGGGGCCTGGGGTAGCTCGTCCGGCCGATGGGAGTGCTGGAGCCGAGGAAGGCCAGCACCACCACTCGGCCGCGGCGGCCGCCGCGCCAGCGCGGGGCGTGCCAGACCTACACATTGGCCGAGAGTGGCCGGCGTTGGCCCCGCTACTGGTGCTGATCCTGTGGATTGGCGTGGCCCCCAACGGCTGGCTCACCCCAACCGGGACCACGGCGCAGCAGATCGTGGCTCAGTCTGGGAGATAGAGATGGATGAGCGCCGGGTAGTTGACCGGGCAGCGCAGGGGTGATCAGGTGACGCGCGGGGCCACCCTGACGCCCGGATTTGAGGAGGGATTGTGAACTTCCCAGCAGTGTCGTTCGCGGCTATCTGGCCGGTGACGATCGTGACGGCGACGGCCGTGTTTGTGTTGATGTTGGGCCTGTACACGGCCGAGGAGCGCCGCCATACCCTGGGCTACTGGAGCATCGCTGGCCTGGCGCTGGCCTTTGTGGTGAACCTATTTCAGTGGGACCACAAGGTCACATCAATGGCCGAGACCTTCCAGGGCATGGTCGTACAGGATAACTTCAGCGTCTTCGTCAACGGCGTGATGCTGCTGGTGGGCGTGATGACCATGCTGATCTCCATGGACTACCTGAGGCGCGAAGACATCAACCTGGATGAATACTATGGATTGGTGCTGGTCGCCCTGGCCGGCATGATGTTGATGGCCTCATCAACCAGCCTAATGACCATCTTTGTGGCTCTGGAGTTGTTTTCTATTTGCCTCTATGTGCTGGCCGCGTTTAACCGCCGCCGTCAGAAGTCGCAGGAAGCTGGGCTGAAATACTTCCTGCTCAGTTCGTTTGCCTCGGCGTTCCTGTTGTATGGCATGGCCCTGATCTACGGGGCGACTGGCACAACACTGCTGCCGGTGATCGGCACATATCTGGCCAAGGGGCAGGGACTGGACAACGCCATCTTGCTGGCTGGTGTGGGCCTGCTCACGGTTGGGCTAGCCTTCAAGATGTCGGCCGTACCGTTCCACGTGTGGACGCCTGATGTCTACGAGGGGTCGCCGGGTCCGGTCACCGCGTTTATGTCGGTGGGCACCAAGCTGGCCGCGTTTGGCGCGTTTGTGCGGGTCTTCGCCGGGGCGCTGCCCAGCCTGAGCAACCGCTGGATGGCTATGGTGTGGGTGTTGGCGGTGCTGACCATGATCGTGGGCAATGTGGCGGCGGTGGTGCAGTCCAATGTCAAACGCATGCTGGCCTACTCCGGTATCGCCCACGCTGGCTACATTTTGATCGCCGTGGTGATCGCCCAGCAGTCTCTGGGCATCTCCAGCATTCTATTCTACTTCCTGGTCTATACGTTCATGAACATCGGCGCGTTCGCGGTGGTCATCGCGGTCAGCCGGCGCAACGAAGAGCAGGGCGCCACGCTGGCCGATTTCGCCGGGATGGGCGCGCGGCAGCCGTGGCTGGCCGCGACGATGGCCCTATTTATGTTCTCGCTAGCTGGCTTTCCGCCCACGGCGGGGTTCCTGGCCAAGTTCTATATCTTCAGCGCCGCCGTCTCTAACGGTCACACCGAGCTGGCCATCATCGGCGTGCTGTGCAGCCTTATCTCCGTGTTCTACTACCTGCGGGTGATCTTCGTCATGTATATGCGGCCCCAGGAGCGGGTGGCCACGCCGATCAGCCTGCCATTCGCGGTCATGCTGGTGTTGGCTGTGTCCGCCGCCGTGAGCATTGGGCTGGGCATCTTCCCTGGCCGCTTCCTGGACCTGGCGCAGCACTCCATGATGGCGGCAATCTCTGGCCGCTAGCTCCATGCCTGGCTTGCTCAACGGCCAACCAGGCCGCCGGCCAGGACAGGAGACCGCACATGACGCCGGTGCGACGGCTGCAGGCAGCGCGCGCCTATGCCAGGCGGGCGATTTGGGAGAATGGTAGGACGGTTGAGATGATTGAAACGACGCTACATAACGGCAGCGCGGCGAGTTTTAGCGGTGATGCCCTGGTGGTGGGCTACGCGCAAGGCGCCGATGGGCTATCCGCTCCCCTGCGCCGCTTGGACGGCCCGCTGGACGGCGCATTGGCCGCCGCCGTGGCCAGCGGTGAGATCACGGGCGAGACAAACGAGGTGACCACCCTGCACACGTTTGGCCGCCTGCCTGTCCAGCGCCTGGTGGTGGTAAGCCTGGGCCAACGTGATGCCCTGACGCCTGAGCGGCTGCGTGGAGCAGCAGGCGTGGCCGCGCGCGCCCTGCGCCGTCTGGGGGTTCGCCAGGGGGGGTGGGCGCTGCCCGGCGCGGAGCTAGGTCTGGACGCCGCGACGGCGGCGCGAGCCATCGTGGAGGGCACGCTGCTTGGCCTGTATCGCTTCACCGAGTACCTGAGCAAGCCGCCCGGCGCGACCATGCTGGAGCGAATCAGTATACTCAGCGACGGCGCGGGTGACCACACGGCCATTGAGCAAGCGATGCGGGTGGGCCAGGCCATGGCCGAGGGCACGGCCACTGCTCGCGACCTGGTCAATGAGCCGCCTAACGTGTTGACCCCACGAGAGCTAGCCCGCCGCGCCGAGGCGCTGGCCGCCCGGGTCGGGCTGACCTATGAGGCGCTGGGACCCGATGAGATGCGCGCGGCGGGCATGGGCGCGCTGCTCGGCGTGGCCATGGGTAGCGCGCAACCGCCTCGGCTGATCGTGGTGCGCTATACACCCGAGGGGTCGGGCGCCGGACAGGCTCCGATTGGCCTGATCGGCAAGGGCATCACCTTTGACACGGGTGGCATCTCGCTCAAGCCGGGCGCGGATATGCACTTGATGAAAGGCGACATGGGCGGCGCGGCTGCCGTGCTGGGGGCCATGCATACGATCGCCCTGCTCAAGCCGAGCCGGCCAGTGACGGCCGTGATCGCCTCGGCGGAAAACATGCCGGGACCCGAGGCGCTGCGCCCGGGCGATGTGGTGCGGGCGATGAACGGCACAACCATTGAGGTGCAGAACACCGACGCCGAAGGCCGCTTGGTGCTGGCCGACGCGCTGTGCTATGCCCGCACTATCGGGCTGACCCCCTTGGTAGACGTGGCCACGCTGACCGGAGCTATCGTTGTCGCACTGGGCCCCTACTATGCTGGTATCTTCAGCAACGATGAAGCGCTGGGGGCGGATGTGGCGCGGGCGGCCGGCGCCGCCGGCGAGCGGATGTGGCGCATGCCCATAGACGACGACTACACAACGCTGCTTAAGAGCGACTGCGCGGACATGCGCAATGTTGGGGGCCGCGAGGGTGGCTCGATCATTGGGGCCATGTTTATCGGCCACTTTGCCGACAAGGCGCCCTGGGCGCATCTGGACATTGCGGGCGTCAACTACGCCACCACAGAGGCGGGCTACCAGCCTAAAGGCGGCACGGGCGTGGCCGCACGGACGCTGGCCCAACTGGTGCTGGATCGTGATGGGGAGGCAAGGGTGTAGGAGGCGGGGCGGGCAGGTAGGTCCCCCAAGCCTGGCTCACCCTCCTCCCGCACCCTGAGGCCCATGGCGGCGGAACGCCTGCAGAAACTGCTAGCCCGCGCTGGCGTGGCCTCGCGCCGTAACGCCGAAGAGCTGATCACTGCCGGGCGGGTGGCCGTTAATGGCCGGGTGGTCACCGAGTTAGGCGCGCGGGCCGACCCGGCGGTGGATACGATTAGCCTGGATGGCCGGGCCGTCAGCCTCCAAATCGCGGGAGGCGCGCTCTACTATCTCCTGCACAAGCCGGTGGGCTATGTCTGCACTACCCGCGACCCGGCGGGCCGGCCCAGCGTGCTGGATCTGTTGCCGCCCACGCCGGGGCTGGTCACCGTGGGCCGGCTGGATATGGAGACGGAGGGTCTGTTGCTGCTCACAACCGATGGCCAGTGGGCTAACCGGATCAGCCACCCCCGCTTTGGCGTGGAGAAAGAGTATCGGGCCACCGTGCGTGGGCTGCCCTCCTTTGGCTCACTACGGCGTCTGCGTGAGGGCGTGGATATACCGGGGGGCCACACCATGCCCGCCGATGTGCGCCTGCTGCGTAGCGACCCGGTCGGGGGAACGGCGGATCTGGCCCTGGTGCTCCATGAGGGGCGGAAGCGTCAGGTGCGCTACATGACGGCCGCGGTGGGCCACCCCGTGGTACGCTTAATCCGGGTGCGGGTGGGCTCGCTGCGCCTGGACGGCCTGGCCGCCGGGCAGTATCGCCTGCTTCAGCCCGATGACATCCAGACCGTGGCGGCTGGTGACCTGGACGGGCCAGAGGACCTGGCGGACAGCGATGAAGAGGAGTAGCTGGTACACACAATGCTACGTATAGCCGTGGACGGGCCGGCGGCAGCCGGTAAGTCAACCGTGGGTCAGGCGCTGGCCCACCGGCTGGGCAGCCTGTACCTGGATACCGGCGCCATGTATCGCGCGCTGACCTGGCTAGCCCAGCAGAGCGGTGTACCTATCGGCGATGAGGCGGCCGTGACCGCGCTGGCGGAGGGGGCTGAGTTCTCCTTCCCGCACCTGGACGAGGGCGAGCAGGTCAACCCACCGATTGTGATCAACGGGCGCGAGGCCACGGCAGGAGCGCGTGCCCCGGCGGTGGACGCCCAGGTCTCCATCGTAGCGGCTTACCCCGGTGTGCGACGGGCTCTGGTGCGGCGGCAGCGCGACCTGGCTGGGCAGCGCGCCGTAGTGATGGTGGGGCGGGACATTGGGACGGTGGTGCTGCCCGACGCGGACCTCAAGATCTACCTCACCGCGTCGGCGAGTGAGCGGGCGCGCCGCCGCGCTGAGGAGATGCATGCCCGAGGTGAGCAGGGCGAGTACGAGGCTATCCTGGAGGCTATCGAAGCGCGTGATCGGTTGGACTCCCAGCGGGTGGCCTCGCCACTGCGCCCCTCCGAGGACGCCTATGAGCTAGATACAACAGGCCTGAGCATTGAGCAGGTGGTCGAGACGGTGCTGCGGCGCTTGCGGGCCACCGATGAAGGCTCGTCACGGGACAACCTGGACACGGCACGCGGCTAAAACCACATGGCCCCAGCCACCAGGATCAACGTCGCGCCACCCAGAGAGGCGCCCCTGATGCGCTGATCATGGGGGCCAGAGCGGTCCCACGTCTTTGGCTCAGCCGCCGCGTTCGGAGCGACCTGCCGTGCCGATGTACAGCCTATGGCTGGCGCGGGAGTGACCGCCGCCGTGCTCGCCGGACTTTGAGTGGCCTGTCGCCAGGGTGATTAGGCTCCAGGAGCACACGCCTGCCCCTATACCCGTCGTGCCATGGTCGGCGCCTACTGCCACATCCTTGTAGACATAATACGGACGCGTGGAGGGACGAACCTGCGTTCCGGGCACCGATGGCGCCTACCTGCCCCGTCCTGGGGCCAAGAGAGCCCTCCTACTGATTTTTCGGGTAGGCAGTACGTAACCGCACGCGGAAACTACGAACATTCAACGCGGAGCCACTTAGCGGGCCACGGCGAACTGGTCGGTGGCCCGGATCAGCTCCTGGGTCAGTGCCGGGCTCGCGCCATGGCCAGCGTTGTCCACGACGACCAGGTCGGCGCGTGGCCACACGCGGTGGAGTTCCCACGCGTTGGCCAGGGGCGCTTGAAAGTCGAAGCGGCCGTGGACCATCACCCCAGGGATAGTGGCCAGCATGCCGGCGCCACGTAGCAGGCCGGCATCCTCCAGCCAGGCGTTGTGGCGGACGTAGTGGGTGACCAGGCGGGCGAAGGCCAGCGCGTACGCGGGATCGGTGAATCGCTGGGCCAGGCCGGCCACCGGCGGCCACGCTGGCGTGGCTGACTCCCACAGGCACCAGGCGTTGGCCGCGCCCTGATGTACCGCCGGATCAAGGTCGAGCAGCAGGCGGCTGTAGGCTTCGACAATGTCCGTTTGCCTTTGCTCGGGCGGCAATGCGTCGCGCAGGCGGTCCCATTCCTGGGGGAACAGGACGGCCACACCGCCACGGAAGAGCCAATCAAACTCCTGGCGCCGCCCCGTGGTCACGCCGCTCAGCACCAGCTCGCTGACCCGATCCGGGTACTTTTCGGTATAGGCCAGGGCCAACGTGCTGCCCCATGAGCCGCCGAACACCAACCAGCGTTCGATAGACAGCAGGTCGCGCAAGGCTTCCAGATCGGCGATCAGGTGTGCGGTGGTGTTCCGCGCCAGATCCGGCTCAGGCGTGCTGGCGTGGGGCGTGCTACGCCCACAGCCGCGCTGATCGAACAGCACCAGGCGATAAGCGTCTGGATCGAAGAGCCGGCGTTGCCAGGGTATACAGCCCGAACCAGGGCCACCATGCAAGACGACGGCCGGCTTACCGCGCGGATTGCCGCAGGTCTCCCAGCGGACGCGATGGCCGTCGCCCGTGTCCATCAGGCCCCACGCGTATGGCCGGATCTCCGGGTACAGGTCGCTCATACCCAACGCGTCGCCTCGCTTTCTCGCTCACCGCACACTATACCGCATGACAGTATGGAGAGCGCCGCCGTGGCGACGGAACCATCTGTCTTGCGCGCCAACAAGGTAATGCCGCCCCTCTTGACCAGCCCAGGTGAACCTGCTATAGTGGGCGCAATGGATTGAGCGCAAACGTTTCCGCACGAGGGAGTGGGGTAGTGGCCCGAACATCGCCCAGCGCTGGCGCGGGCATCCGCGAGGTCGCCCGCATGGCCGAGGTGCATCCGTCCACCGTGTCGCGCGTGCTGAATGGTAAGCTGGACAATGTGCGGATCAGCGAGGCCACTTCGGAGCGCGTGCGCCGCGCGGCCGCCACTCTGCGCTACCAGCCTAACGCGGCGGCGCGTAGCCTGCGCACTACGTACACGCAAACAATTGGCGTGATCGCCCACAACCTGCTGCATCCCTTTGTAGCCGAGCTGCTGCGGGTGATTTACGCCGTCTGCCAGGCCCGCGGCTACCATCTACTGCTGGGGCACACCGAGCATAGCGCCGCCGAGGGCAGCGTGCTGGGGGCCATCTTGAGCGCTGATCGCGTGGACGGCGTGCTGCTGATCGGGGATATCCTGCCTGACGCCGCGCCGCGGGAGGCCATGCAGTGGCTGATCGAGACGCACAACCACGTGGTCACCGTCGGTGGCCGGCCCAGCGTCGCCGGTGAGCAAGCAATCATGGTTGATAACGCGTGCGGCGTGACCCTGGCCATGGAGCACCTCATTGGCCAGGGCCACCGCTCCATCGGCTATGTGAGCGAACGGGTCGGGGCGGAGTCCTGGGAGGACCGGCAGCGCCGTGAAGCGTATCGTGGATTTTTGCACGCCCACGATCTGCCCTACCACGCGGCGGCCGAACTGGCCGTCACAAACCACGTCGAAACGGTCCAGGAGGCGTTACGCGCCCTGTTTGGCCAGCCCAATCACCCGACCGCGCTGTTTGTCAACAACGATGTCACCGCCCTGATTACCATGAAGGCCGCCTCTATGTGCGGCCTGCGCGTCCCCGACGATCTCTCCATCGTCGGCTTTGACGATATCTCCTTCTCGGCCCTCTCCACGCCCGGCCTGACCACGGTGCGTCAGCCGATTGAGGCGATGGGCCGCCAGGCCGCCAGCGCCCTGCTGGACCGGGCCGTCGGCGGTGCCGCGGTGGTCCAACTGGACGAGGGGGTCACCATCTTCCTGCCACCCACCCTGGTCCAGCGGGAGTCGGCTGCTCCCCCACATGGATCTCCACTTCGTCAGGAGACCCACGTCGCCTGAGCCGGTCCGCTGAAGACTCAGCCGCTTCACCATAGGAGAAAGGAGGTTGCCTCTGTCGCTCGCCTAATCGGGTCCCGTACCAACCAAGCGCGCGTTCGCCTACTCATCGCTGAGTTTGTGTTGACTTAGGGAGGTTCTTACTCATGAAACGGACAATGATGTTGCGTCTACGCTGGGCGCCGGGCCTGCTGGCCCTGTGCGGCCTTCTGGCGGCGCCCCTGAGCGCTGGCCCGGCCCGCGCCGCTCACTCCGCCGCGCCCGTGCAGATCAGCTACTGGTATCCGTGGGGCGGCGACTCCAAGACGTACGAGGAGAAGCGGGCCAAGGATTACAACGCCAGCCAGTCTGAGGTGCAGGCCACCGGCCTGTATGTGCCGCCCGATAGCGGCGTGACCAACGGCAAGCTGCTTTCGGCTATTGCCTCGGGTAATGCGCCCGACCTGGTGGTGGTGAACAACGAGTTCGCCGGCGCCGTGATGGGCTATCAGGGCGGCCTGACCGACCTGGCGCCCTACCTGAAGACGGTCAACTGGTCGGCCAACCAGATGTTGCCCGCTATCCTGCCGCTGATGCAGTACCAGGGCAATAGGATCTGGACGCTGCCCGAGACGTGCAACCTGACCTACTTCTACTACAACAAGACCCTGTTCCGCAAGGCTGGCCTCGACCCAAACAAGCCACCCACCACGCTGGCCCAGGTGGACGCCTACGCCAAGAAGCTGACCACCCAGGACAGCAAGGGCCACCTCAAGACGATCGGCTTTATCCCCTGGGCCTGGGACGGCGCCGACCCCTTTATCTGGCCGATCATGTTTGGGGCCAAGTTCACCAAGATGGTCAACGGCAAGGTGAAGCTGAACCTGACTGACCCGGCCACGCTACGCGCCCTGGAGTACCAGGCTAGCTACGCCCGCAAATACGGCGCGGACAAGCTGCAGACGGCCATCTCGGGCTTCGGCAACGTGTTCTCGCCCAACGATCCGTTTATCTCCGGCCAAGTGGCCATGATGGTCGGCGGCAACTACCACACCGAGGCCCTGCGCACCTACGCGCCCAAACTGGATTACGGTGTGACCACGCTGCCCGTCGCCCCGGGTGGGGCCAAGAATGTGACGGAGTTCTCCTGCAACGTCTACATGGTGCCCGCTGGCGCAAAGCACCCCCTGGAGGCGGTCAAGTTCGCCATGTGGGCTGGCAACGGCAAGGCCGTGATCGGCAACGAGAACATCTGGCACACCTTCTCCGGCTACAAGCAGGGAGCCGATGCGCCCAAGAACATTTGGCAACAGCGTCACGACGCCGCTTACGCGGTGACCGAGAAGCTGACCGTCTCACCCAACGCCCAGAACCCGCCGCTACTGCCCATCTCGGCCCAGCTGAGCAATGAGATGATTACCGCCTCGCAGACTGTCTACTACCTGAAGGCGACGCCGCTCAAGGCGATGACTGATCTGCAAAACCGGCTGCAGCCCATCCTGGACAAGGGCCTCAAGCAGTAACCTGGCCCCGGCAGCCCGAGGTGTCCTGAGGGTGTCGGGCGGCTACCCAGTCGCCCGACACCCTTCGGCACCCTGGCGGCCACCCGCGGGTACGGCCCGAGCCTGGTCGGAGAGGAGGAGGAGGAGGAAAAATGCGCACCCTGGGCGCCATGGAGCGGCGCAATCTGCGCCTCGGACTGTTCTTTGTCAGCCCCTGGCTGATTGGGCTTGTCGTGTTCTATCTGTACCCGATTGCCTCGTCGCTGTACTACAGCTTTACCGACTACAACGTGCTGCAGCCACCTACCTGGACCGGCCTGAGCAACTATCAACAGATCGCCCAGGATCCCATCTTCTGGGCCGCCCTGGGCAACACGGTGTTCATGGTCGTGGTGGGCATCCCCATCTATACCGTCGTGGATATCGCCGTGGCTATCCTGCTCAACACAAAGGCGCCCGGCCAACCGTTCTACCGGGCCATCGTCTTCCTGCCCACGCTGATCCCCGTGGTGGTGCTGTCCATCCTGTGGGAGTGGTTGCTCAACCCCCAGTCGGGTCTGATTAATGGGCTGCTGCGCGCCCTCTCAATCACCGGACCGGGCTGGTTCGCCAGCCCTGATTGGGCCAAGCCATCGTTCGTGCTGATGACACTGTGGGGGACGGGCAACGCCGTGGTGGTCTACCTGGCTGGCCTGCAGGACGTGGACGCCACGCTCTACGAGGCCGCCGATGTGGATGGGGCCACCTGGTGGCGCAAGATCTGGCACATTACCCTGCCTAGCCTCTCGCCGGTGATCCTGTTTAACGTGATCCTGGCCATCATCGGCTCGTTCCAGTTCTTTACCCAGGCCTTTGTGATCACCAACGGTGGGCCGATGAACGCCAGTATGTTCTACTCGCTGTACCTGTACCAGAACGCTTTCTCCTATCTGCATATGGGCTACGCCTCGGGGCTGGCCTGGATTCTGCTGGTGATCACCATGGTCTTCACCGTGCTCGTGCTGCGTAGCTCGGCCAGGTGGGTGTATTATGCTGCAAGCCGATAAACGCTCAGGCCAGCCCGGGCCGTCGCTGGCCAGCGTGCAGGCGCGAAGAGGGGGCAATTGGCCGCGCACGGGACGCTTGGTGCTTGTGGAGGCGCTGCTGCTGGTCATGGCGGTGATCTTTCTGGGCCCATTTGCTTGGCTGATCTCCATGTCGCTTAAGCCGGAGGCGCAGGTATTCGCGGCGAACATCATCTGGATCCCCAACCCGGTGATGTGGTCCAACTACGCCAAGGCGGTCACCGAGTTCCCCTTCTTGCGCTACTTCACCAACACGATGATCGTCTGCGTGGTCACGGTGATCGGCTCCACGGCGTCATCGTCGTTCGTAGCCTACGGCTTCTCACGCATTTCCTGGCCGGGCCGGGAGACGCTGTTCATCGTGGTGCTGGCCACCCTGATGTTGCCCTACCAGGTGACCATGATCCCCCTGTTTCTGCAGTTCCGCAGCCTGGGCTGGGTGAACACCTACCTGCCCTTGACCGTGCCCACCTTTTTCGGCAACGCCTTTTTCATCTTCCTGTTCCGCCAGTTCTACCTGGGGCTGCCCGCTGAGCTGTCCGACGCGGCGCGCATTGATGGCTGCCGCGAACTGGGCATCTACTGGCGGATCATCGTGCCGCTGTCCCGGCCCGTGCTGGCCACGGCGGCCATCTTCTCGTTCATCGGGGCCTGGAGCGACTTTCTGGGGCCGTTGATCTACCTCAACGACGCCAACAAATATACCCTGTCCATCGGCGTGCAGCAGATCATCGGCCAGGAGCCGCACTGGACCTGGCTGATGGCCATCGGCGTGGTGATGACCGTGCCGATCCTAGTGCTGTTTTTCTTCGTGCAGCGCACCTTTATCGAAGGTATCAGCTTCTCGGGCATCAAGGGGTGAGCCCCCTGGTTCATCTCGTCACGGCGACGCGGAGGGGCGTCTCGCCCACCACGGCATAGCGTTGCTTCTGGTAGGCCCTTGTGGGCGCCCGCCACGTCATGTTATATCGCTTTAACTACTGTAGGAGGAATGATCAATGATCACGGCAATCGGCCACACCGCATTTCGGGTGACTGACCTGGACCGCGCGCTGCACTTCTATTGCGATATTCTGGGCTGCCGCGAGGCGTTCCGGCTGGATCGCGAGGGTGAGCCGTCGCCCTGGATCGTCTACCTGCAGATCGCGCCTGGCCACTTCATCGAGCTGTTCCCCGGCGCGGCCAAGGTAGCCCCCCAGCCCGGCGCCGACGCTGGCTATAACCACTTCTGCCTGCTTGTAGACGACATCCAGGCCACCGTGCGCCAGTTGGAGTCGCGCGGCCTACCCATTGTAGGGCAGCCCACCAAGGGGCTGGATAACAACTGGCAGTACTGGGTGACCGACCCCGACGGCAACCGCATTGAGCTGATGGAGATCAAGCCCGAGTCGCCCCACGCCACGGCGGACGCTAACTGGACCACGCGGGCCACCTCGGCATCCTGAGCCCCTTGGCCTTGGGGTGACCACACAGCGGCGTCACCACAGCGTGTAGCCGCCATCAATGACGAAGGAGGCCCCGGTCACGTAGGCCGCCGCGTCGGAGGCCAGGTAGACGGCCAGCGGCCCGATCTCCTCGGGTTCGCCTGGCCGGCCCATTGGGATATTGGCCACGAAGGCGGCCATCACATCGGGCGCCGTCTCGGCCCAGGCCCGATTGGGGTCAGTCAGGAAGTAGCCTGGGCAGATCGCGTTGACCGTCACCCCGTGGGGCGCCCAGTCCGCCGCTACGGCCCGCGTGAACCCAATCACCGCCGCCTTGGCCGTCTCATAGTGCCGGCCGGCGATGCCCCGATTGGCGATCAGGCCGCTGATTGAGGCGATGTTGATCACGCGCCCACCGCGGCCCCTGGCCAACATGGCCCCACCAATGATCTTGGTACACAGGAACACATGGGTCAGGTTCAGGTCGATCAGCTCCTGCCATCGGTCGAGCGGTGTCTGCTCAATTGGCATGTTCAGACGGCGCCCACCGACGTTGTTGACCAGGATATCCACCTCACCGACCTCGGCCAGCGCCTGAGCGCAGGTGCTGGCGCAGACGGCCGGATCAGCCATGTCCGCCTGATAGGTCCAGGCCATGCGCCCCCGCTGCCGCACCTCCTGGGCGGTGGCGGCCAGGCTGGCCGAGGTGCGACCGGTCAGGATCACATCGGCGCCGGCCTCGGCCATGGCCAGGGCCATCGCGCGGCCCAGTCCGCGACTGCCGCCGGTGATAAACAGCCGCTTGTTGTCCAGCTTGAACCGCTCAAGGACGCTCACGGCTCACCCCCTACTCGGAAACAGCCCGCGTCAGCGCCCACCGCTCGGCCTGGAAGTGGGGGCCGCCGACCACCAGTGGATGCGCACGATCACCTCCTGCCCGTGGGTGGTGGACGCCCCATAGACCTCGTTGGAGTAGCCTTCGGTGATGCGCCTCTTGCTCGCCAGAGGAGACCCACAGGCCTCGGCAACGGCAGTGGCGATCACCTCGTCTGGACTGGTCATCGCCTGCACCCGCTCGTCTGCCCCACCTGGCCTATTGGCCCGACCAGTCGGCAGTATACCATCCGCCACCGCAACCCCACCCTCCTGCTGACCTATCGTTTCAGCAAGGTGCGGGTGAGCCTGGCCCAGGGCGTCCTCCCACCGCTCGTTTCTCAGAGCATGGAGAACTACACCACTGGCTGGGGCGAGACCGGCGCATGGTTCCCCCTGCATGGGCACATCCTATAGCCCCAGCCTGGGCCACCCGCCCACCTGGATCGTGCTCGTGGGCGCCCCAGGCTACCGGGTCGCCGTGGGCGTCTACAAACACGCTCCGTAACACAGCCCGGCTGCCCTGACGGTAGCCGCGTGTCCCTTGGCGTCCACGCCGCCATGAGCGGCCACCAGGAGCGTCGCCGCCGGTGCCCCGCTGTGGTAGTTCGGCGCCGACCCTGCTGAGCGCTACGCCGCTAGTCCGTGCCGCCGTGTGGTGTGCCTGAGTACGGCCCCCCGTGGCATACTGCTGGTGGCGCCATAGTGGTGACCGGAGAGTGAGCCGGCGGGACGCGCGGAGAAGGCAGGTGGATGATGAGCGAGGTGATAGCCCGGCCCAGCTACGCGCCCAAGGCGCCGATCGGCTGGATCGTTGCGCTGTACAGGTCGGACGCCCTGGGCCTGCGTGACCTCGAGTTGGCGGACAAGGTGGGCTGGCGGCTGCATGCGCGCTGTCAGGATGTGCTGATGGTCAGCGCCTCGCGGGTGAGCTGCCCGCTGTGCAACACCGTGTTCAGTGTACCCTGGATCGGCCACCCAGAAGACAGCGTCTCCACCTGCCCGGGGTGTGGCTGGAGAGTCACGGCGGGGGCCTACCACGCCAGCTTCCGGCACCAGGACCTGCTGGGCGGCAATGCCCACGTGGCCTTCGAGGGGTTTGTAGCCTCCTATCCCGCCGCTCAGGGGTACGTTGAACGCATGCTGTTGATTGATCGGCTTGTTCACGCCCTGCACACCACCGGTGGCCTGGCCGCGCGCAACCTGCTGGAAGGCCAGCCGCGCCAGGTGCTGGCCACGCTTGACGCGCTGGCCGGCGTCCCGGCGGCGCATCCGTGACCGAGCCGCTGGCTCATCCTGGGCAGGCTACCCTATCCGTGGCTACCCCGGAGCCGCCGCGGGGTGGGGCCATGGGGCCAGCGGGAGGGGCCAGGTTCTACCAGGGTGAGGTGGCGGTCGGCGGCGACATGGCGCAGGGTCTGCACAACTCCGCTGGGCCAGCGCACCATCAGCAGTTCGACGGTCTCGGCGTGGCCCAGGCCGAAGTGGGCCACCCGGTCGTTGCCTGCGCCCAGACTCGACCCCTCCTGGACCTGCTGGAGCTGCGTGCCCAGGCCAGCGGCGCGCACGGTGATCTCGGCCCCCACGCCATCGCGGTTGCTGCGCGTGCCCACCAGAGTGACCGACAGCCAGTGGTTATTCAGGTCCACGTAGCCCAGGCCGCTGTCGTTGTGGTAAAGGATGGGGGCCTGGCCATAGTTAGCCACCACCATATCCACCCAGCCGTCGCCATCGTAGTCGGCGAAGGCCACGGTACGCCCGTTGCGCGCGGCGTCGGCCCCGCTGGCGTGGGAGACGTCGGTAAAGCTGCCGTCACCGTTGTTGACGAACAGGGCGTTGGGCTGCTGGTGGGGGTCGTTGCCCACGCCCATAGGCATGCCCATCATGCCCATGGGCACCCCGTTGGGGCCAGAGGCTAGATAGAGGTCGGGGTGGCCATCGTTGTTCAGGTCGGCAAAGCCGGCCCCCCAGGTCACCGCCGTTGCCCCCTGGGGCGTGGTGGGTCGGGCCACCCCGGCGCGGGCGGCCACATTGTGGAAGTGGCCGCCACCGTCGTTGTGGTAGAGGTAGGTCGCGCCGGTGTTGGAGACGGCCAGATCAAGCCCACCATCGTTGTCGTAGTCGCCCACGGCGGCGCTCATGGCGAAGGCGGCCATCGCCGTGTGGGTGGCCCCGGAGACCTCGGAAAAGCGCCATGAGGCCCGTGACGCGGCCTGGGCGCCCACGGGGGGACCGTCGTTGCGCCACAGCACATTGGGCACCAGCGACGCGCCAAAGTCGTTGGCCACGTAGAGGTCAGGGTAGGCCGGACCCTTGTTGAAGGCGTCAAACCACACGGCGGCGTAGCTGTAGCCGCCGCGCGCCCGCTCTCCTAGCAGATAGCTCACATCGGTGAACGTGCCGTTGCCGTTGTTGCGGTAGAGGTGGCTGCGGGCCTGGGGCAGCGCGTTGAAGCCCACCGCGCCGCCGGACATGGCCAGCACGGGGTCCAGGCAGTCGGCGTAGTCGGTCACAAAGAGATCCAGGTAGCCATCGTTGTTGTAGTCGCCCCATACCGCGCTCATGGCCCGGCCTCCGCCGGTCAGGCCGGCGCGCCTGGTCACATCGCTGAACGTGCCGTCGCCGTTGTTGTGGTAGAGCGCGTTGTGGCCGTTGCCCAGCACAAACAGGTCGGGGTGGCCATCATTGTCGTAGTCGGCCCACACCGCCCCATTGGTCGGGCGGGGTGGGTCGGCCACACCGGCGCCCAGCGCGGCGTCGGTGAACGTGCCGTCGCCGTTGTTGTGGTAGAGGTGGCTGCGCCCAGCGTGATCGGTCAAGTACAGGTCGGGGCGACCGTCGCCGTCGTAGTCGGCCCAGGCGGCGCCGGTGCCCAGGGGGGGCAGGCACTCGCCGGAGGCAGTGTGGTGGACGGTAGCCAGCCCCGCCTGGGCGGTCACATCGGTGAAGTGGGGCACCAGGCCGCGCCCCTGCAGGCTGGCCACGGCGGCGTTGGCGTCGCGGGCCGTCCCGGCGCTAGCGGCGGCGCCACTGGAGATCAGGTGGGCGGTGGCCGTGGCTGCCGAGGCGCTGTAGCAGGCCGCGCAGACCACGCCGCCTACGGCGAGGGCGGATCCGGCCAGGCGCAGCCGCGCGGCGCTCCGCGACCAATCGCAGGCGCCGAATAGGCGGTCCAGTTGGGGCACAAAGGGGCACACCAGCAGCAAGGCCAGGAAGACAGACTGCTCGGCGCCCCGCGCGGCCAGCAAAAAGGCCAATGCGGCGGTCAGCGCGCCGTAGATCACGCGGGTCATCACCGTGCGGGGTGAGGTTTTGGGGTCGGTAATCATGAAGAAGGCGAAGACAAGCACGGCCCCTGAGGTCAGCTCGTTGGCCAGATAGAGTGGCAGGGCGGCTGGCGCGGCCCCCTGGCCCAGCGCGGTGGCCGCGGCGAACACGGCGTAGCTGCACAGGAAGGCCGCCGCTAGGTGGAAGCGGCGCACGCGGAAGCCGATGAAGAAGGCGCAGTTGAGCAGCACAAAGACCATCCCCCAGGAGCTGCCCCACTCGGCCACCATCACATGGGCGGTATCGGGGAAAAGGGCCAGGGCCAGCACCAGGCCAAAGTTGGAGGGGTTGAACACGTGGCGGCCCTCAATGCGCAGCAGGTGTTTGGAAGCGATCCCCGCGCATCCAGCCACGGCGAAGGGCAGCCAGTCGTACGTGCGCAGCAGCAGGCCCAGGCTGAGCGCGGTGATCGTGGCGCTCAGGGGCGCCACGAGGCGGCGGCTCTCCCGGTAGGTCAGCGCCAACTCGGTCGCCCAGCACACGCACAGGGTCAGCGCGATCTGCTGGGGCGTGATGCGGAAACCCAGCACGGTCTGGCCCAGCACGGTGAAGCTGCCCGGGATGAGCAACTGCACCAGGCGGGGATCGCGCGGCAGGCGGGCGACCAGGCCGCGCGCCCGCGGCGCGGCGATCGGCGGCAGGGTCGCCGCTACATCCACTGGCGTCTCCATACGTGCGTCCAGTGTAGCGGAGCGCCTGCCGCCGCGCAAGTGCCCGCCGCCTTTTGTTTACTGGTCGTTTAGTAGACGGGGGCTTGACAAACGGCGCTCAGGCTCGTATTGTGTGCCTAGACGAGCAGCAGAGGGGGTACGGATGGCGGCGCGCTCGACGACGCGCGAGGTGGCCAGTGCGGCGGGGGTCTCACTGGCGACCGTGTCGCTGGTGCTAAACAATAAGCCGGGGGTCAGCGAGGAGACGCGGCGGCGCGTTGTGGCGGCCATGGAGCGGCTGGGTTACCAGCGGCGGCCGGCCGCCGCTGGCACGGCCCTGACGTTGGGCTTGCTGATTGAGCGGCTGCCGGTGCCGGCGTTCGCCGACCCAGCGGTGGGGCTGATGGTGCAGGGGGTAGAGAGCGCGGCGGGTCAGCGCGGCTACCATGTGCTGTTGGCCACCGTGGAGGCGGGGGCAACCGATCTGCCAGCCATGCTCACGGAGCGGCAGGTGGATGGGCTGATCGTGCTGGGTGGGGGAGACATCGCGGACGACTATATCCGGCTGCTGGTGACCACGGGCATCCCGCTGGTGCTGGCGGATAACTTTGTGGATGGTCTGGTGGTGTCCTGCGTGCTGGGCGATAATGTGACCGGTGGCTACCTGATCACCAAGCACCTGCTGGACCTGGGGCACCGGCGCATCGCCATGCTGACCGGCCCACGCAAGTATAAGACGCTGACCGAGCGACTGGAGGGCTATCAGCGGGCCATGGACGAGGCAAGCATCGGGCGTGATCCCGGCTTGCTGGTCCCGCCAGTCCACGGCGCCCCACGTAAAGGTTACACCCAGACTCGGACGCTATTGGCCGGGCCACGCCCGCTGTGGCCGACGGCCATCTTCGCGGTCAGCGACAAGACGGCGCTGGGCGCGCTGGAGGCCCTGAAAGAGGCGGGGCTGCGCGTGCCCGACGATATGACGCTGGTGGCTTTCGACGATATCGCGGACAGCGCCCATGTGACGCCGGCCCTGACCACGGTGCGCTTGCCCATGCAGGCGATCGGGGCGGTGGCCGTGGGACGGCTGATCGAGTTAATCCAGGGGGTGCAGACCCTGCCCACCAAGACGCTGCTGTATACCGAACTGATCGTACGCGCGTCGGCGGCGGCGCCGCGTCAGGCGGTGCCGGCATGATCAGCCAGATCAGGCTGGCAGAGGCCCGTAGGGTGGCAGACCGTGGCCGCCGGAGAGGAGGAGCAGGAAAGGCGCTATAACAGAGCCGGAGGTAGGGGTGGCGCCCCCGTCAAGAGGCGATTCCGGTGGCTGGGCACAGCGGCCCGGCCGCGTACCCATCAAGGTCCACAATCGATCGTGTTCCGTGATAGTGTTCAAGGAGGAACGACGTGTCCGAGCGCAACACAGACCACACCTCGCCGCTAGAGGCTAGCATCTCACGCGAGACCCTGATCAAGAAGGGCGCGGCGCTGGCCGGGGCTGGCGCGCTGGCCGCCACGGTGGCCCCAGGGCTGGCCGGCGCGACGATCAACAACCAGGCCCCGTTCTATGTCAACGGGCGAGCCAAAGCCACCATCACGTTTGCCGCCTGGGGTGACGCCACCTCGATCAAGCCGTTCCAGAAGACGATGCAGAAGTTTATGGCCCGCAACCAAGCCATTGACGTGAAGCTGATCAACATCGCGGCCAGCGGGTGGGCCTCGCTGTTCGAGACGGTGCTCACGCGCATCGCCGCCGGCACGGCGCCGGATATCATGCGCATCGCCATTGAGGGCGTGGCCCTTTTCGGGGCCAAGAACCTGGCCCTGCCGATGAACGACTTCATGAAGAAGGACGCCGAGTACGTGCAGGAGCTGCACAGTGACACGCCTCAGGTGACCTGGGATGTGCTGGCCTACAAGGGCAAGCAGTTAGCCCTGCCTTTTTCGTACAACAACATGATGGTATGGTACAACACCCAGGTCTGGAAGCAGATGGGCATGGCCGCGCCAAAGCTGAACTGGACCGGCGACGATTTCCTGGCCATGTGCGCTCAGCTCAAGAAGCAGGGCAAGTACGGTACAAGCCTGTGGGCCGGTGGCCTGTTCGGCATGGAGGCCTGGTCGCTGGCTGCCGGGACCAACCTGCTCTCCGACGACTGGACCAAATCTACGGCCACGGCCGCGGGCAACCTGACCGCCTGGCAGTTCCTGTATGACCTGGTCTGGAAATACAAGTACGCCCCCCGGCCAGGTAAGATCCCGGAGACTACCTTCTTCGAGTCGGGTCGCCTGGGCACGTTCCTGGCTGGCCGCTGGCCGCTACAACAGCTGCTGCAGGATAAGTTCAAGGATGCCGATGTGCAGTTCTTCCCCGTGCTCAACGGTGGGCCGCGCAAGGTGATCTTCGGCATTGATGGGTACCCGATCATCCGCACGACCAAGTACCCCGAAGCGGCCTGGGAGTTGGCCAAGTTCATGTCCAGCAAGGAGACCATGCGCGACTGGATGATCCAGGGTACAAACATCCCCTGCCGCAAGTCGCAGGCCTACGCCAGCTGGATGAGCCCGCCCAAAAACTACCACGCCTTCATGGACTCACTGTTGGCTGGGGCCACGGCGGTCACCTCGCCACCGCAGTACAACGAGATTGACACGGCAGTGACCAAGTGGTTCTCCAAGATGATGGCTCAACAGGTAGCGCCTAAAGGCGCCCTAGCTGGCCTGGATCAGGACATCACGGCTATCCTGAAGAAGCCTGTGTAGGGACCAGACCCCACTACACGCTCCCTCTGCCCAGGGTGGGCAGAGGGAGCGTGTGGACACAGGTAGATCCTTTCCAGCCAGCGTGAGGCTAGTACAGGTGGGCTGAGGTATTTAACAGTTTGCCCGCCCCTTGTGGGCGACCAGGGCGGGCCAGGCACAAGGGATGCTTTTACTGCCAGGAACCGTGCGGCGTAGTGTACTAGGGTGGGGTGAGCGTCTTTCAGGGGGGCGAGCATGGCCATTGAATCAGAGCCGCGGCTGGCCACGGCGCTACCGCGGCGGCGGGTGCGTACCGGCAGCCTGTTTCGCAGCGACCGCGTAGCCGCGTACATCATGCTGGCCCCCACGGCGATCAGCTTTGTGCTGTTCCTGGCTGGGCCGATGTTGGCCGGGTTTGCCCTGACCTTCGTGCGTTGGGATGGGCTATCACCGTGGCGGTTCGTGGGCTTTCAGAACTACCAAGAGCTGTTCAGCGACCCGCTGGTGTTGGGCACGCTGTGGAACACCTTTAGCTTCGTCGTACCGGCGGTGACACTCAACCTTGGCCTGGGGCTGGGGCTGGCCGTACTGGTCAACTCATTTGTGCTCAAGCCGTTGCGCACTGTCTTTCGCACCACCATCTTTTTTCCGGTGATCATCTCGGCGGTCGCCGGCGCGACGATCTGGAACTGGCTGATGAACACCGATATTGGCCTGATTAACTACTATCTGCAACAGATCAACGGCTGGCAGATCGGCTGGTTGGATACTGGAGATATGGCCATGCGCTCACTGGTGCTGGTGGATGTGTGGCGCAGCCTGGGCTTCTCGTTTGTTGTGTTCACCGCTGGCCTGCAAGGCATCGGCCGGCAGTACTACGAGGCGGCTGAGATTGATGGGGCCAACGCCTGGCATCAGTTCTGGCGCATCACGCTGCCCCTGCTCTCCTCGACCACATTTTTCCTGTTGATCATCGCCCTGATCGGCGCGTTTCAGTTCTTTGATCTGGCCTATGTGATGACCCAGGGCGGACCCGGCGATAGCACGCGCACGATGGTCTACTACATCTACGATACGTCGTTTCACTTCTTCCGCTTTGGCCAGGGCTCCACGATGGCCATGTTGCTGTTCGCCATCATCGGCCTGATCACACTGGTGCAAGGGAAGCTGAGCGCACGCTGGGTCCACTATAGCTGAGCGTAGGTCAACCGGTGGGTCGGCCTGGCCAGTGCAGCCGGGGTGGGAAGAGAAAGGCGAGTGGGCAATGGCAACGATTCAGATGACAGGGCGACGGAGGGCGCGGCTGCGCCAGGCGCTGACGCCGCGCCGCCTGATCCCTGGTCTGCTGATCCACCTGGTGGCGCTCCTGTTCGTGCTGTTCATGATCCTACCTTTCCTATGGATGCTCTCCACGGCGTTCAAGGACCGCCAGACGGTGTTCAATGTGCCGCCGGCTTGGATCCCTATACCGGCCACGCTGGACAGCTTTCAGCAGCTGTTGAACCTGGTGCCATTCGGCAACTTCTACCTGAATAGCTTCAAGGTGACCATGTGCATCACGGTAGGTCAGTTGGTGTTTTGCTCCTCGGCGGCCTACGCGTTTGCCCGCCTGCGCTTCCCGGGCCGTAATATCCTGTTCGGCTTGCTGCTTTCCTCTCTGTTGGTGCCGGGGCAGGTCACAATCATCCCGCTGTATATCATCATCAGCAAGCTAGGCCTGCTGGACAACCACCTATCGCTGATTCTGCCCTCGCTAACCAGCGCCTTCGGCACCTTCCTGCTGCGCCAGTTCTTCCTGAGCATCCCCATGGAACTGGAGGAGGCGGCGCGGGCCGATGGCGCGGGACCGTTTCGCATTCTATCCACCATCTATATTCCCCTGTCGGGAGCGGCGCTGGCCACGTTGGCTATCTTCACGTTCAACGCTTTCTGGAACGAGTTCTTCCGCCCGCTGATCTTTCTGCAGACGCTGTCCAACATGACCATCCCGCTGGCTCTGCAATACGTGCTGGGCCAGTACGGCAGCAACCAGGCCGTGGTGATGGCCGGGGTAACCCTGGCTATCGCGCCGGTGCTGGTGTTCTATCTGTTCACGCAGCGCTACATGGTCGAGGGCATCACGCTGACCGGCCTGAAGGGCTAGGGCGGCGGCGCGGGACTACGTCCGCGGGCAGGTGTGGGTCGGCCGGACGCGTGGGGCTACAACAGTTCAACGACCATGACCCGGCGGTGTGTCGGGACGCATCTATCGGCGTCGAACCGACGCCGCGCCGTGCTGGAAAGGTGACAACAGGGTGCTGTACCAGGGAGAGAAGACAGGCCAGATCTCGTTCCCGCTGGGCGGGATCGGCAGCGGCTGCATTGGGCTGGCTGGCGACGGGCGGCTGGTGGACTGGGAGATCTTCAACCGGCCCAACAAGGGCAGCGTGAATGGGTTCTCCCACTTTGCCATCCGCGCCGAGGAAGATGGACGCGTGGTGGACGCCCGTGTGCTGCACGGCGACCACCAGGGTGGGGCCAGCGGCGAGTCCACCACGCCGTTCGCCGGCGTCGGCTTTGGCGTGCGCCGCGCCGCGCTGGCTGGCGTGCCCCACTTCCGCTCGGTGCAGTTCGAGGGGGCCTACCCGCTGGCCACACTGCGCTTTAGTGAAGAGCGCTTCCCCGGCCAGGTGGCCCTGCGCGCGTTCAACCCGTTCATCCCGCTCGACGAGGATGCCTCCAGCATCCCCGCCGCTTTCTTCGAGGTCGAGGTGCATAACACAACCGACCGCGCCCTGACCTACACGGTCTACTGCGTGGTCAAGAACCCCCTGGCCACGGGCCCGGTGGCCACGGTGGAGGGTGGCAAGGCACTGACCCTGGGCTCAAACACCATCGCCCCGGACGACCCGGCCTACGGCGACCTGACCGTGGCCACCGACGCGGCCCGCACAAGCTACCAGCGCCACTGGTACCGCGGCGGCTGGTTCGACAACGTGCAGGTGTACTGGCGCGACCTGCACACGGCGGGGTCATTGACCGACCGCTACTACGACGCGCCGCCGCCAGCAGGGCGCGAACACAACGACCACGGCGCGCTGGCCGCACACGTTACCCTGGCCCCTGGAGAACAGACCAGCGTGCGCTTTGTGCTGGCCTGGCACTTCCCCAACGCCACTAACTACTGGAACCCCGAGCCGTGCGCCTGCGCGCCAGGCGAGACCTGCGCGCCCACCACCTGGAAGAACTACTACAGCACCCTGTTCAGCAGTTCGCGGGAGAGCGCGGCCTATGCGCTGGCCCACTGGCAACGCCTCCACGCGGCCACGCGGCGCTTCCAGGAGGCCCTGTTCTCCTCCACCGTGCCCGCCTACGTCCTCGACGCCGTCTCGGCCAACATGTCCATCCTCAAGTCGCCCACCGTGCTGCGGCTGGAGGACGGCTCACTCTATGGCTTCGAGGGCTGCCACGGCACGGCGGGCTGCTGCGAAGGCACCTGCACCCACGTGTGGAACTACGCCTACGCGCTGCCTTTCTTGTTCCCCAGGCTGGAGCGTACCCTGCGCGACCTGGACTACCGCTACAACATGCGTTTCGATGGCAAGATGGGCTTCCGGCTGCAGTTGCCCCTGGGCCGGGCCTTCTCCGATTTTCACGCCGCCGCCGACGGCCAGTTCGGCGGCGTAATCAAGGTCTATCGCGACTGGAAGATCGGCGGCGACAGCGCCTGGCTGCGCGGCCACTGGCCGGCGATCAAGAAGAGCATCGCCTTTGCCTGGCAGCGCACCAACGAGGACCGCTGGGATCCCCAGCGCACCGGCGTCCTGCAGGGGCGGCAGCACCACACGCTGGACACCGAGCTGTTTGGCCCCAACGCCTACCTGACCGGCTTCTACCTGGCCGCGCTGAAGGCCGGCGCGGAGATGGCCGACCACCTGGGTGAGCCGGAGACGGCTCGGGAGTACCGCGCCCTGTTCCATAAGGGCAAGGCCTGGGCCGACGCGCGCCTGTTCAATGGGTCGTACTATCAGCAGCTGATTGATGTGACCGACCGGGCTATCCTGGCCCCCTACAAGGAGTTCGACGCTAAGTTTGCCAGTGTGCAGGGCGTCTACGAAGGCGTGGAGGGCCTGTATTGGGACGAGGAGCACGGCCAGATCAAGCACCAGATCGCCGAGGGCTGTCATATAGACCAGGTGATCGCCCAGTGGCACGCCAACCTGTGCGGCCTGGGCGAGATTTTTGACCCGGGGCAGGTGCGCTCGGCCCTGGCGGCGATCTACCGGCATAACTTCAAGCCCAGCATGCGCGAGTTTTTCAACCCCTGCCGCGTGTTTGCCCTGGACGACGAGGCGGCGCTGGTGATCTGCGATTGGCCGGAGGGCGCGGTCAAGCCCGCCGTGCCGCTGACCTACGCTGAGGAGGCCATGAACGGCTTCGAGTACCAGGCGGCGATCCACATGATCCAGGAGGGGCTGGTCGAGGAGGGCTTGCAGGTGGTCAAGGCCGTGCGCGACCGCTACGACGGCGCGCGGCGCAACCCCTGGAACGAGTTCGAGTGCGGCTCCAACTACGCCCGCTCCATGGCCAGCTATGCCCTGCTGCCGGCCCTCTCCGGCTTCGAGTACGACATGACGCGCGGGCACATCGGCTTCGCCCCCGTGCCCCGTGAGCGGCCCTACCGCTGCTTTTGGTCGCTGGACAGCGCCTGGGGGGTCTATGAGGCCGATGGAGACGCTGATGGCCAGCGGATCACCCTGCGCGTGGAGGCGGGCACGCTGACGCTGCTCGGCTACGCCGATAGCGCCCTGCGCGGCGCCGCCAGCGCGCGGATGCCCGGGCACGACGGCGTTCGGCTGGACGCCGAGGCGGGGCGGCTGGAGTTCAGTGCGCCGGTGGCCGTGACCGCCGACGCGCCGCTGCAGATCAGCGTGGCGGGGGGCCGGTAGGGTGGCGCGCATCGGCTGGGTGGAGGACGACGCGGCCACAGGGCCGCTGGCCGAGGCGTTCGCGGCGATCCGGGCCAGCAGGCCGGGTGGTGTGGCGCCGGACATCGCCCGCACGATGAGCGCGCGGCCCGACTTCATGATGGCGATCATGGACGCCTCGCGGCTGCACTTCTCTGATGGCGCGCTGACCCGCGTACAGCATGAGATGATCGCGTCCTACGTGGCCGCGCTGAACAAGTGCCACTACTGACTGAGCAGCCACGCCTGGTTCCTGCAGTTGCAGGGCGATGAGTATGGGCCGGTAGCCCAGGCGCTGCGCGCCGGCGACCTGGACGCCGCTCCGCTGAGCCCAGCGGAGCGGCTGCTGTTGGAGTTCGTGGGTACGCTGACGCGGCACGCCTACCGCATCACCGACGCGCAGGTGCAGGGCCTGCGCGACGCTGGCTGGAGCGATGCCCAGATCGCCGAGGCCGTCTACGATGGCGCGCTGTTCAACCTGTTCGTACGCCTGGCCGACGCCTTCGACATCCATCCACCGGCGCTGATGGACCCCCACGGCCCACCGTCGGCTCTGCAGGATCCGCTGGAAGAAGAGCCGTAGTGGAGGCCGCCGTGGCAATCTCGGCGGTGGGCCAGAACTTTGGATACCGCGGCGCACGCTTGCCAGCGGTCCTGACACAGCTATGGGGAGCAGGCGCCAGAGGCGCGAAGGGGGAGAGATGGCAGCAGAAACGGCGATGCCCTATGGACGCGATGAGCTATATAGGGTAGGTGGGCCTCGGGAGTTCAGCGGGGCGGGCCTGGGGGAGGTCGCCTTTCCGCTGGGCGGTATCGGCACGGGCACGGTGGCCCTGGGCGGCCGGGGGCACCTGCGCGACTGGGAAATCTTCAACCGGCCCAGCAAGGGGCTGACCGTGCCTCAGGCCACCCTGCTGCGGGTGCAGGCGCCCGGCCAGCCGGCGCGGGTGCGCGTGCTGGAGGGGCGCATCCAGCCACCCCATTATAACGGGGCCTTCGGGCGCGACACCTATGTGATGGCCGGCTTGCCGCGTATGGCCGAGTGCTCGTTCAGCGGGGCCTATCCGCTGGCCATGTTGGCGCTGAGTGACCCCGCGCTGCCCGTGGCGGTCACCCTGGAAGCGTTCACCCCCTTCGCGCCGATGAACGACCACGACTCCGGCCTGCCCGTGGCCATCTTCCTCTATACGCTGACCAACACCGGCGAGGCCCCGCTAGACCTGACCCTGGTGGCCAGCCTGCTCAATCCGGTGGGCTACGACGCGGCTGGTCCGCTGCCCGACCATGGCCTGATCGCCCGGCGCACGCCGGTTTTTGGCGGCAACCTCAACGAGTGGGCCAGCGAGGGCGGGGTGACCGGCCTGCGCCTGGGTAACCCCAACGTGCCCGCCGACGACCCCCGCTTCGGCACGCTGGCCCTGGCCACACCCTGGCCCGATGTGACCTTCGCCCTGCGCTGGCCCGGCACGGCCTGGTTCGACGACCTGCAGACGTTCTGGGACGGGCTGGTGGCCAGCCCCACCCTGGCCGACGACCCGGAGGCCCGGCCCAGCCCAGAGGGCTGGACCGACATGGCCTCGCTGGGGCTGCGCGTACCCCGCCTGGAACCCGGAGCCACCGTGCGGCTACCCATCGTGCTGGCCTGGCACTTCCCCAACCTGATCAACTACTGGGATCGCGGCACGGGGCCGCTGGGCGGCCAGAACCCCGCCGTGCAGGGCCGCCGGCTGGGCAACTACTACACCACGCTGTTCCCCGACGCCTTCGCCGCGGCGCGCTACGCCGCCGCTGAGCTGGAGCGGCTGGAGGCCGAGACGAGGGCCTACCACGATACGCTGATGGGCAGCACCCTGCCCGCTTATGTGCTCGACGCCGTCTCCAGCCAGGCGTCGATCATCCGCACGACCACCTGCCTGCGCACCGAGGATGGCGAGTTCCACGCCTTTGAGGGCTGCAACGACAGCGCGGGCTGCTGCCCCATGAACTGCACCCACGTGTGGAACTATGAGCACAGCCTGGCCTACCTGTTTCCCGCGCTGGAGCGCAGTATGCGGCGCACCGACTTCAGGGTCAATGTGCGACCCACCGGGAACATGGCCTTCCGCACCATTCTGCCCCTGGGCGCGGGCATGTGGGAGTTCAAGCCCGCCGCCGATGGCCAGATGGGCTGTATCCTCAAGCTGTATCGCGAGTGGCAGATCGGCGGCGACCTTGAGTTCGTGCGCAGCCTGTGGCCACAGGCCACCCGTGCCCTGGAGTTTGCCTGGACCAACGGCTGGGACCCCGACAAAGACGGCGTGATGGAGGGCGAGCAGCACAACACCTACGACATCGAGTTCTACGGTCCCAACACGATGTGCGGGGCCTTCTACCTGGGCGCGCTGGCGGCGATGGCCGAGATGGCCGACGCGCTGGGCGAGGGGGCCAAAGCGTCCGAGTACCGCGCGCTGCTGGCTCGGGGCCGGGCCGGCTACGATAGCCAGCTATGGAACGGCGACTACTATGAGCAGCGCGTCGAGGCGCCCCAGGGTGGCGCCGAGGCGGTGGGGCTGGCCTGGCACGAGCCAGCCGTGGACGCCAGCGGCGACGTGAAGTATCAGTATGGGCCGGGCTGCCTGGCCGACATGCTGCTGGGCCAGTGGTTCGCCGACGTGGTTGGCCTGGGCGACCTGCTGCCCGGTGAGCACGTGCAGGCGGGCCTGGCCGCCATCTACCGCTACAACTGGCGGCCCGACTTCTCCGACCACGCCTGCTGCCAGCGTACCTACGCGCTCAACGACGAGGCGGGGTTGCTGCTGTGTACATGGCCACGCGGTGGCCGCCCTGCCCTGCCCTTCCCCTACGCCGACGAGGTGTGGACCGGCGTGGAGTATCAGGTGGCCAGCCACCTGATCTACCGCGGCATGGTAGACGAGGGGCTGACCATCGTCAAGGGCCTGCGTGACCGCTATGACGGCCAGCGGCGCAACCCCTGGAACGAGGTGGAGTGCGGCAACCACTACGCGCGGGCGATGGCCAGCTGGGCGCTGCTGCTGGCCCTGACCGGCTACCACTACAGCGCGCCACGCCAGAGCCTGCGCCTGGCCCCCCTGCTCAACGCCGCCGACTTCGCCGCCTTCTTCAGCGCGGGGGAGAGCTGGGGCCGCTTCACCCAGCGCGCCGCCGGGGGCGCGCTGCACTGGGGCATCGAGCTGCTCGGCGGAGGGGACCTGACCGTGAGCACGCTGCGTCTGCGCTACCCCGGCCTGACCGCCGGCGCCGTCCGCGCCGAGGCTGCTGGCGCGCCGGTGGACGCGTTCGCTGACGTTGACGGCGACGACCTCATGGTCGAACTGGCGGCGCCGGTGACCGTCAAGAGGGGCCAGGCGCTCCGCCTGACCCTGCCCCTCACAGGCAAAGCCTGAACAAACTGAGCGCCAGATCCTGGGCTGTCTCCCAGCCCAGCAGGCCGCTTGGCCTTTAGGAGCGCGGCGTGAGCGTGGCCAGGACCCTGCCGGTGTACCCATCCAGCACACTGAGTATGCTGTTGTAGTGGCGCAGGACGAAGAGATTGCCGCTCACCGCATCCACGGTCACCCGCACGCTGGAAGGCCATTGGTTCACCGGCTGAGTATCGGCGGGCCATAGAGGCTTGCCCAGCGACCTGGTGGCCAGGATGGCCCCTGAGTGGGCATCAAGCACCTGGTAGGCCTCGTTGTCCGCGCCGAACACGAAGACGCGCGCCGCCTGTGGAGCGACGGCGAGCACATCTGGAACGAGGCCAAGCGTCACCGTGTTCGTCAGGGCGCCGCGCCGCCCATCCAGGACGCTGATCCGACCGGCGGCCTGTGTGGCTGGACTGTCCACATAGATGTGCCCGCCCTGCTCATCCAGGGCGAGCAGCGGGGCAACAAACCAGGACGGGCTGGGGGTCGGAACGTCGGTCCAACCGAGGAGCCGACCCGTGCCCATATCCACCATGTAGACCCGCACATACACGCGGTCAAATGCTCGGGGGACGCTGGCGATCACGCGGACGAAGGCGCGCCCGGTTCGCGTGTCCACCACCGGAGGCGCCCCGTCCGGCCACTCCTCTGGCCGCAGGGCGATGGTCGCCAGAGGCGCCCCGGTGCGCGTGTCGAAGAGGCGGATGGTGGGCATCTTGGGGGTGCCCATCCCCGGGTTCGTCCCGATGATTAGGGCACGATGCTGCGGCGGGTCGACCACGGCAGAGCTGAAGAGTTGCTGGTTGGGAGCCGTGCGGCCCGTGCTTGACAAGGTCACGGTATGCACGAGCCGGCCGGTGCGGGCGTTCAGAATGCTCACGTTTGAGCAGAGCCGATCAACACTGACATCCCACTCGCTCCTGACCAGGATGATGCGCCCTGCCTGGTCGTCCGTGGCCGTGGGCCGACCGCATGCCGACCCCGGTAGGGGTGTCCAGGCGCTCAGCGTGCGCGTGCTGAGATCGAGCACCCGCACCCCTGTGCGGCCGATCAGCGCCACGTAGCGCCCCTGGGGGCCGCTGGCGATGGCCGTGAGGGGCAGGAACGCTTCTGAGCTGTGGGCCACCCACGGCGTCATGCCCAGAGGACGGCTCCACAGGACGGCTCCGGTCTGGGCGTCCAGCACGCTGAGGCTCTCGCTGGTGGGCACACAGGGGAGCACGCTGGCCGGGGCGCAGGCGCCCGTGGTCACGACGACGCGGCCCCCCGAGCTGTCTACCAGCAGTGGGCCGCTGACGATGCCGTCAACCACGGGTAGGGCGTCCACAGTGATGCGGTGGAGCAGGATGCCACGCCTGCCGTCCAGCATGAGCACGGCGCCCCGGCCCCGTGGTCGCCCCCCGCCATGGGCTGCCTGGCCACAAAAACGCGACCGCTGCGCCCATCAACCACGGGCGCTGAGTAAACGACAGCCGGCGATGGCGCGCAAGTAGGGCGTCCGCACGGCCCTCCGGGCAGCCGGTGCGCCGACACGCCGCCGATGGACCCCAGACTGAGCACGTTGATCAGCATGCCCAACGCCAGTGCTCTTGCCGCGCGCATAATGACGTCCTCCCGCGGCCTCCTGGACCGCTGCGTAATAGCGAGGGCAGCGCCCCGCTCCTCGCCCATTCAACACGCCGAGCGGGCCAATGGAGACACCACCCCGCCCAAATATCCGGCCCGGCGCTGATAGGGTGAGCACGTCAGGGGGGCAGGGCCGTCGGGAGCGTTTAGGAGATCCAGCCCGTGGTCATGCCGATCACCGCCGCTCCATCAAGGTCGGCCATTTTCAGACGCACGAAGGCGCGCGCGCCGTCAGAGGTCTGCATGCGGAACGCCGGGCTCTCCACGGTCAGGGCAGCGATGATCGTCATTGCGGCGTCAGCCGGTGTCTGGGCGGCGTGCGCGAACTGGGCGCGAGTCCGCTCCAGATAGGCGGTCAAAGCGGGGGCGTAGGGTCCGGCATCGGCGCCAGTGATCGCCTGTCCCTGGACCACGTTACTCACAAACTCGCTGGCCACGGCGCCTGGCTCGACGACAGTGACCCGCACCCCCGTGGAGGCGGCGACTGGGGCGAGCGCCTCCATGAAGCCTTCAACGGCGAACTTGGCCGCGCAGTAGGCTTCGTTGAACGGCTGCCCGATCACCCCGCCAACGCTGGTGATCGTGATCAGCCGACCACGCGAAGCGCGCAGGTGCGGGAGCGCGGCGCGGGTGACCTGGACGACGCCGAAGAAGTTGACCTCCATGACCGCGCGCACCCGAGCAACAGTCTCCTGCTCAATGGTCCCGATGTGTCCGGCCCCCGCGTTGTTGATCACCGCATCCAGGCGCCCGTGGTCGGCCACGACGCCAACGATGCAAGCGTCCACCGAGGCGGCGTCGGTCACATCAAGCGGACGCACCTCAATCCGCCCGCTCACCCCTGCCGCCTGCGCGGTGGCCCGTAAGGCGGTGTCGCGGGAGGTGTCGCGCATGGTAGCCACGGTGTGCCAGCCCGCCTGAGCCGCCGCCACGGCCGCGGCCAGGCCGATCCCTGATGAGGTCCCGGTGATCAGAACGATCCTATCATCGCTCATGTGGCGTGCTCCCCTTCCATGCGGGCGGTCCTGTTCGGCCGGCGGGGACAGCCACGCCGCCCCTGGGCTGGCCGCTCCTTGAGCATACCAGGCGCGTAGGTCAGCGCGTGCCTACGCCGACACTATCACGCGATGGCCTGGATCAGTGAACAGAGCCTTGCTGGTTCAGAGCCGATCATTGCCATAGTATGGTACGGTGACAGTATTCATTGTGAGGCGCCCAGGGTCGGACGCCGCGGCGCCGTGGTGAAGCGTGGGAGGGACCAATGAGCGAGCCGACGCCCTACGCCGATGTTAACGTCGTGCTGACCGACTTCCTGGCCCGGATACGCGGTATCCTGGGGCCGCACTTCCGTGGCATGTATCTGGATGGGTCCCTCGCCCTGGGCGATTTCAACCCCCAGACCAGCGACATTGATTTTGTGGTCACCACCGCGACCGACCTCAATGACGCTCACTTTGATGCCCTGCGGGTCATGCACGCGGATTTCAACGCCAGCAGGTCGCCGTGGGCAACGGAAGTGGAAGCCGTCTATCTCCCAGAAAACTCCTTCCGTCGCTCCGACCCGGCCAACGTGCGCCGCCTGCGCATCGAACGGGGTAACGAGACGTTGGTCAAGGGACACAGCGACCGCACCTGGATCGTTCACTGGTCCATCGTGCGCGAACACAAGGTAGTACTTGCTGGGCCTGATCCGCGCACCTTCATTGACCCTATTGATCCCCAGGACCTGCGCCGCGTGATGGCTGACCTCGCGGACGCATGGTTGACCGACCTGCGCCAGAATGACGGCGCCTTGCAGTACAGAGGGCCGCTGACCTATAGCGTCCTCACGTTCTGCCGCATGCTGTATACCCTCACCAATGGGGCTGTGGTCTCCAAACCAGTGGCGGCGCGCTGGGCGCGGCAGGCTCAGGAGGGACGCTGGGCCGCGCTCATTGAACGCGCACTGGCCTGGCGTAAAGACCCAGCGTTTCAGGAGCCCGTGAGCGAGGACGAGCAACAGGCCACGCGCGCTTTCCTTGACTACACCGTTGCACAGTGCCATGACCTGGATCGCTTACCCACCCAACCAGAGCCCTGAGTAAGCGCGCACAACCGCACCTGCTAGCCCACTGGAGCAGGGCCGCCCACACCGCTCCGTCGTCCGGGTACACAGCAGGGCGGTGTGAGGATCATGTCATGCCCGTGTCGCCGCCGGGACCGCGCCGAGCTGCTGCAGCATGCTCAGCATGTCGAACGAGCCGCGGAACTCCACGATCTTGCCCTCCCGGAGGCGATAGAACACCACACCGGGGACTACCACCTGCGTCCCGGTGGCGAGGATCCCTTGAAATGCACCCCGGTGCGTGCCCCGCCCCGTCCAGCGCTCCGCGACCCGGTCTCCCTCCGCGATCAGCTCCTCCGGCGTGGACAACCAATCGGGAAACGCGGTGCGGAGCGTAGTGTTGAATGCTTTGAGCCCGGCGATGCCACCCACCGCTGGCTGGTGGATGACGACGTCCGGCGTCATCAGCTCATCGGCCGCGGCCAGGTTCCCCTTGCTCCAGAACTCGTCAACGAAACGCAGCACGAGCGCGTTATTGTCCTGTGTGGTCATGGTACATTCCTTCTGCCCTGCCTCCGCGGGGCGCTGGTCGTGCGACACCGGGTAGCCCCGCGGTGTCGTCTGCCTACACTATGCGCCTCACGCCGGTGGGATGCTATACCAGAAGTCTGGTAGTGGGCCCGGCGCACCGTGCGCGGTACTACCACATGTGCGCGTGATCATGCCGCGACGTCCGCGGGAGTGGCTTTGGGCGGGCGGCCCCGCTGTTTGGGGCGCGGCGGCGCCGGGTAGCGCAGCAGTTCGTCCATGGTCCAGCGTGATGGTCGGTGAGCCCAGCAGCCATGGCTGGGGTGCGCTCCGCCACCTCGGAGGCATCCATGATCGCTTGCAGCGGACAGCCATGAGACAGCAGCGTGAGCACCGTCGTCACGACCGTGGCCGGTGGCCGCGGCCGAAAGAACGCTGTTCCCATGGTCGGACCAAAGGCGCCCGACAGGTGTGGCAGTGATACCGCCCCTTCGTCTAGCTGTGCATGCGGATGTTCCCCTGCCCACACAACCCTCTTCGCACGCAGTGCTCCTTCGGGCAGCAGTAGGTGTGCGGGTCCATGGACCCCCGCTTTGTCATCCCGCCGTCTCCCGCACGCTTAAGCGGGGTGATACCCGGTGCGCCTATAATGAGCCTACTGATCATACCGATCTACCGGCGTAGATCTGGGGAGCAGGGGGAGGAAGGCGCAATGGATAAGCGCATCATGGCGCGCACCGAGCAGGAGATCGTGCGGCTGTGCCATACCGGGCTAAACGCCAGAACTCTGCGTGTCGAGGCGATCAAACGGCTTCGGACAGCCATCCCGGTCGATGCGTTCTGGTTCGCGACCGCCGACCCGGCGACGCTCCTGTTCACCAGTTCAGTGATCGAGGAGATCCCGGAGCACGCCACCGCCGCCTTCATTGCCAACGAGTTCCGGCAGGCTGACGTGAACAAATGGGTGCAGCTTGCCCGGGCCAGTCAGCCGGCCAACGGGCTCTACATGGCGACGCGGGGTATGCCCGAGAGCAGCCCGCGCTACCGCGAGATTCTGGCGCCCCTGCGGTTCGGGGACGAGCTGCGTGCGACGCTGCGCGTCGGCGGGTCGTGCTGGGGGTTCCTGTGCCTACACCGGGAGCAGTCCGGCCCCAACTTCACGCCAGCCGAGGCCGCTTTCTTGGGCCGGCTCACGCCGCATCTGGCTGAGGGCCTGCGGACCGCGCTGTTGCTTGATCATACAGACCTCGTGGCGGAGGATGGCGGGCCGGGGCTGCTGGTGCTGGCGGACGATCTCTCCGTGGTTGCGACAACGCCTCCGGCTGAGCGGTGGCTGGCTGAGTTGGCTGATTGGCCGCGACGGAGCGAGCTGCCGCAGGCCGTCTACGGGGTGGCCGCCCGCCTACGGGCGCTGGAGGATGACGCTGCGGCCCGGCCCGAGCTCATGCCGCGGGCACGCGTCCGCACGCCGTCCGGCCAGTGGCTGGTGCTGCACGCGGCGCGGCTCGGCGGGCCGGGCACGGCCGGTCAGACGGCGGTCATCCTGGAGCTGGCCCGCCCGACGGAGGTCGCCCCGCTGCTCTTGCAGGCCTATGGCCTGACGGAGCGCGAGGGCCACATCGCCCAGCTCGTCCTCCATGGCTTGTCGACGGACGAGATCGCGGCCGACCTCGTCATCTCCGCGCTCACCGTGCAGCAGCATCTCAAGGCTGTGTTTGACAAGACGGGCGTGCATAGCCGACGGGATCTCGTCGCGCGGATCTTCGCCCAGCAATACCTCCCGCGCCTACGGTCGGGCATGCGTCCGGGCGTCGACGGATGGTTCGCGGAGAGCAGGACGCCCCAGGCCGTGGGGACACGGTGACGGCAGCGGTAGCGGCCTGGGCGCCAGGGGGATGCACGTGGCGCAGTACTCTACCCAGGCCCTACGACCCCAATAGAACGGGGGCGAGGGCATGTCGCGCTACGTTGCAGTTCATCCTGGCGCACACGGTAAGCCCGGCAAGGTCCTGGGATGGAGAGCACAGTAAGCACGCATAATCGTGCGTTGTCATCATGATCAGATAGGCCCCAGATCGCTCATCTGAGGCAAGAATACGGCGCTCCGGGTTTGAGGGGTGGTTTGTGAGCCGCCCCAGGCGAGCGACTACAGGGTTGTGGCCCATCGTCTATAGGCGCCCTTCCCCGCTGTCTCCATGGCGATGGTCTACCGGGGGCTGTATCATTACACCTAGGCGTTCCACCGGTGCGAGGCCGACGAGCCCGCGGCCTATCTCGCTGCCCACACCAAGCGCCTCGGCCTCCTCAAGCAGAAACGCAAGAACCGCCCCTCTCCCGCCGCGCTCCTGCACGTGACGTTTGCCCAAAAATCATAACTTTTCATTAATGGTCTTAGCCGTGTGCCCACGGCGAGCAACAGCGCCGACCAGGGGGGGCGCACCCGATTGGGCGAGCCGCTATAGCACGAGCCAGGGCTCCTAACTTATCTAGAGGGACGCCACCCTGGAGCTCCTGATACACTGCGGCAAGGTTGGCCCGCCAAAGACGCCTTGTGCAGCATGAAAGAGAACCAAGCCTGTGAGGAGCTAGCACACAGACTATTTTCACGTCCTGTAGCACGAACTCTGAGGTATTGACAGCCGCACCCACTCCGCCTATACTCAGTACTAAAGCCTATTACTAATCCGTACAAGTGGGTGTGGTAGGTATGGGGTACGCCATGTCTGAGAAGAAAGCTCTGTCTCGCCCCACCAGCCGTGACGTGGCGCGCCTGGCTGGCGTGTCCCAAACAACGGTCTCCTTTGTGCTCAATGAGGCGGCAAATGTGTCTATCTCCGAGGAGACGCGCACGCGGGTGCGTCAGGCAGTCGTGCAACTGGACTATCATCCCCACGATGGGGCGCGCAGCCTCAGCCGCCGGGCATCACGGGCCATCGGCCTGGTCATCCCTGAGGCGGACAACCCCCACTACCGGGATATCGCGGCGGGCGTCGAGCTGTTTGCGGAGAGCAAGGGCTACACGATGGTCCTGGCTATCACGAACTTCGACATCCGGCGTGAACGGCAGGCACTGGCCTGGCTCAAACAACAGCGCTGCGACGCCTTGATCATCTCCTCAGTACACTGGGCTGCCCTGCGCGAGGAGCTGCGCCTCCTGCACCGTCAGGGGTATCCCGTGACCACGCTGGGCCAGCGCGACGAGCCGCTCGATAGTGTGGGCCCTCCGATCGCCGTCGGCGAACGCCTGATCGTGGAGCACCTTGCCGCTCTAGGGCATCGCTTCATCGGCTACATCTACGGGGTGTTTAGCCTCGCCACGTTTCATCAACGTCTGGACGCCTGCCTGGCCAGCCAGCGCGAACGCGGCCTGCCCGTTGTCGAGCGCTGGGTGCGCCACTGCGGACCGACTGTCGCGGACGGTTTTCAAGAGACCCGCGCCCTGCTCGACGACTGCGCGGGTTCCCAACGGCCCACCGCGCTGATCGTGGTCAATGACTATCTGGCCATCGGGGTGCTGGCCGCCCTCCACGAGGCAGGCATCGCCGTGCCCGATCAGGTCAGTGTGGCCTCCTTCGACAATACCCCTCTGGCCCCTTACCTCATCCCGGGCCTGACCAGCGTTGACCACGACGCCCGCAGGATGGGGGAGCAGGCCGCCCGCCTGAGCATTGACCGCCTGACCCTCCTGAATGGGCCGCCACTCCACCTGGACACCAGCGCGCGGCTGGTGGCGCGCGGCTCGACTGGGCCGGCGCCGCCGGCTCTCCACGCGTGGGGCGAGAAGGAGGCGCCCGCGTAGGCCCTGTATCCACAGCGTCGTTGCTGACCTGACGCCTGATCGCGCCTGCCAGTGAAGCTCTAGATCCAAGTGAAGCTCTAGATCCAAAGGAGGACAATAGTGTCGAGACGTCTTCGCGTCATCACCGCGACCCTTGCTCTGGCTGCCCTGCTCGTGCCCACCCAACTCTCCCGCGCGCAGTCACGCGCCGCCGCCGACGATCTCAGCGGCACGATCCATATCAACCTGTCCGGCAATAATCAGGATGTGTGGCAGCAGATGGCCATCGCCTACGAGCTGCTGCACCCCAATGTGAAGGTCGTGGTGGATCTGAAGCCCGGCCAGGGCTACGCCGACTATATCAGCGCCGGCTTCGCCGCCGGAGCGCCACCCTTTGACCTGGTCTACAACAACCAGAACGCCGCGTTGATCAACGGCGGCAAGTTCCTGGACTTTGCGCCCTACCTGAACCGGCCTGACCCCTACATCGGCGGCAAGCCCTGGAAGCAGGCCATTGACCTGCGGGCCATGCAGGCCACGGGGGCCAACAGCAAGATCTACGACCTGAACCTGGAGACGGTGCAGGTGCTGTGGTTCTACAACAAGGATATCTTCGACAAGGTGGGCATCCGCGAGGTGCCCAAGACCTGGAACGACCTGCTGGCCGTCAGCGCAAAGCTCAAGAAGGCTGGCTATATCCCGCTGGCCCTAGCCGGTGACTACTCCACCCTGTGGGGCGGCAACGGTGGCTGGCTGTTCCGCATGTATGCCGACCAGGTCACCCGGAGCCTGGTCAAGGACCAGCACTCCCAGCCCGGCGACTATACCTACGACAAGGCGACTGACCCCAAGTGGTCGTACAACCCAGCCGATCCGTATAACGACGACGCGGACAAGATGACCTTCAACCCCCTGCGCCGGCTGATCGCCATCAAGAACTCGTTCTCCGATACGCCCGCTCAGGCCCAGATGGACCGCTGGCGCAACGACAGCCTGCCCATTCAGTCGGTGGACCAGAACATCCACGACCTGCTAGCCAACTACACCCCGCCCGGCTGGTACGGCATCAATCAGGATACCGCCTACTCGCTATTCCTGCGCCAGAAGGCCGCTATCCTGCTCGACGGCGGCTGGCGGCTCAGCTCCTTCGAGAAGGACCTGAACAACCTGAAGGTGACCAAGTCCAAGACGGCGCTCAAGCCGTTCACCCTGTCCAGCTTCAACAACCCTTCGATGACCGGCCCCTACGTGCAGGCCCCGGCCCGCACCATTGAGGTAGCGATCGATTTCTACGGCGTGCCCAAGAAGAGCTTCGCCCAGAACAAGCTGAACGTGGACTTCCTGATGTGGTTCACCAGCCCCAAGGGGTATGGCAAGTTCATTGACGCGTCGGTCAACAGCCCCGATGGTAGCCTGACTGGCCCACCGATCATCCGCAACGTGGAGCTGCCGGCCAATCTGAAGGAACGCTACGCCAAGCTCAAGTTTATCGGCAACACGGAGAAGGGCGGCACCTCGGGCGTGGGCGCGCGCGGTTTCGACGACTACCAGCCCAGCGTGCGCGGCTGGGTCAGCCTGGTGCAGCAGTACTTCTCCAACAAGCTGACCACGGCCCAGTTCGCCGCCGCCGAGCAGAAAAACGTGCAGGATAACTTCGAGAACGTGCTGGCCTTCCAGAAGCTGAAGGACAGCGACTTGCTCACCCCGGCCAAGAAGCCGCCCACACGCCAGTAGGGCGGTAGGAGAGTAGGGTGCGGTTCGCGGCGGGAGGGGTGGGCACTGCCTGCCCCTCCCGCCGGACGCCGCGCGGGAGTAGCGCGATGCGATGGGGCATGGGGTGGCGTGGGCTGTGGGCCGGGCTGGCCCTGCTGGGCTGGGTTGCTCTTGGTCCAGTGGGCCATGGCGCGCGCGCCGACGGGGCCGGCCAGCTCTGGCAGTTCAAGGCCAGAGACATCGTCTACGCCACGGCCACCTCGGCCGATGGGGCGCTGACCATGGTGGGTTCGCGCGACTCGGCGGCCTATGCGCTCAATCGCGGCGGCACGGTGCTGTGGAAATACACCACGGCCAACGTGGTCACCGCCGTGGCCGTCGCGCCCGACGCCTCCTATGCCGCCGTGGCCTCAGCCGACGGCACGCTGACCCTGCTCGACCGCGCCGGCCACGTGGTGTGGAAGAAGACGGCCAGCGGGCCGCTGGGCGCGGTGGCCCTGACCATAGGGGCCGCCCGCGTGGCCTACGGGGTGAACGACACCGCCGCGCTGAACAAGGACCAGAACCTCTATCTGCTCGATCACGCCGGCCGCCAGTTGTGGAAGAGCGCGCTGGGCGGCAGCCCGCTGTCCGTGGCCATCACGCCGGATGGGGCTCACATCGCGGTGGGCGCCGACGACTCCAGCGTGACCGTCTTCGACGGGGCCGGCCAGCAGGTCTGGCAAGATGGGGCCAACGACATCGTGGACGGTGTGGCCATCTCGGCCAACGGTGCGCTGGTCGCCGTGGGCTCGGAGGACCACAAGGTCTACCTCTACAGCGGCGCGGGCAAGAAGCTGTGGACCTACGGCACGGGCGATAAGGTGCATGCCGTGGCCATCAGCGCCGACGGGTCGCGCATCGCCGCTGCCTCGGAAGACACCAACCTCTACCTGCTCAACCGCGCGGGGGCCGTGGTCCTGCGTACCGTCACCGGGCAGGTCGGCTACGCCGTGGCCCTCTCCGCCGACGCGCGCGTGCTCATCGTCGGCCTGGGCAACGGTATGGCCAGCGCCTACGACACCGGTGGCGCGCTGGCCGGATCCGCCGCCGATCAGCGGGCATTCTACCTGCGCGTGGCCGCGGGCATTGCCCTGCTCCTGCTCCTGCTGGCGCTCTATGGTTTCTACTTGCGCGCCAGCCCGCGAGGACGCGCCGTGGCCAACCACCGGGTGGCCCAGGTACGGCGTGGCGGCGTCCGGCTGTGGCGGGCGCGCCTGTCCTACGTGCTGCTGATCCCCACCTTTGCCCTGCTGCTGGTCTTCAACTACTATCCCGCCCTGTCCGGTATTTATCACTCGCTGACCGCGTGGCGGCCCAGCATCCGCACAGACTTCGTGGGCCTGGCCAACTTCCAGGCCATGGCCACCGACCGCTACCTGACCATCGGGATCGTCAACCTCTTGATCCTGCTGCTCAGCGGTGTGGTCAAGACCGTCACCGTCCCGCTCATTGTGGCCGAGATTATCGGGTCTTGGGCACTTCTCGTGGAGCTAGAACGGCGGTACCCTAAGAGCCCGGGGATAGTCGCCTCGGGAGAAAGAGGGGGTGCCATGCTCACGACGTTGCTGTTTGCTGAGACGCCCGGGGTGCGTGTGGGAACGGTACAGCGCGTGGAGACGACCATTCACCTGGAGATGCGCACCACCCGGCGTGCTGCGCGCTGCCCGCAGTGCAGGCAGCGCTCCCGGCGCGTCCACGAGCGCTATGGGCGGACGCTGCGGGACCTCGCGTGGTGTGGCACACAGGTCGTGCTGCACCTGCAGGTGCGCCGCTTCGTCTGCGCCCGCGCGCGCTGCCCACGCCGCACCTTCACCGAACGTCTGCCCACGCTGGTGGCGCCCCACGCGCGGCGAACCGTGCGGCTGACCACACATCTGGAACGCACCGGCTTTGCTCTTGGTGGGGCGCCTGGCGCGCGGCACCTCGCGGCGGACGGCCTTGTGGTGAGCCGGCGCACCCTCCTGCGTCTGGTCCGCGCGGCCCCCCTGCCCCCGGTCGGCGCGGTGCGGGTGGTCGGCGTCGATGACTGGGCACGGCGGCGGGGACGAACCTACGGCACGATCTTGGTCAACCTGGAGACGCGGCGCGTGCTCGATCTGTTGCCTGACCGCACGGCGGAGACACTGGCCGCCTGGCTGAGCCAGCATCCGGAGATAGAGGTGGTGAGCCGGGATCGGGGCGGCGCCTATGCCGATGGAGCCCGCACCGGCGCACCCCAGGCCGTGCAGGTCGCCGATCGTTTTCACCTGCTGGCGAACCTCACGGACGCGGTGGAGCGGGTCCTCGCGTCCAAGCAGCGTCTGCTGCGCCAGGCGGCTCAGGCCCTGCGCGACGCGGACCGCCCCACCTCCGTCGCTGTGTGTGCCGCGGAGGAGGCGCTGCTGCCTCCGTGCGCGCTGACTGCTGCCCCACCCCGCCTGACGCGCACCACGGCCCAGCAGGCCCGCGCCCAGGCGGACCGCGTGGCGCGTCACGCGGACATCGTCGCGTTACAGCAGCAGGGCCTGAGTCTGTCGGCCATCGCCCGGCAACTGGGTCTGACTCGGCCCACCGTGCGCACGTACCTGCGCGCGGCCCACTGCCCCGAGCGAGCCAGCCCCCCCACTCTCCTGGCGCCCTACGAGGGCTATCTGTGGGAGCGCTGGACCCACGGCTGCCAGAATGCGCGGCTGCTGTGGCAGGAGATCCGGGCGCAGGGGTTCCGCGGCTCCTACGCCCATCTGCGCCATGCGCTGACCTGCTGGCGCACCGGCCCTGCCGCACGCGGGCGTGCCGCCCAGACGGCCACGCCACCGCCCGCCGTCACCCGGCCAGCCGGGCGCCCCGTCTCCGTGCGCCAGAGCGTCTGGCTGCTGCTGCGGTCGGACGAGGCCCTGGATCAGGAGGACCGCGCCTTCGTGGCGCAGCTGGCTCTGCTCTGGCCCCAGGTCACCGCCCTGCGCACGCTGGCGCAGGAGTTTGGCGTGCTCGTGCGCACCCGCCACGCAGCGGGGCTGGAGGACTGGTTGTGCGCTGCTGAGCAGAGCGCGTGGCCGGAGTTAGCCAGCTTTGCCACCGGACTGCGGCGGGACCGGG
>JAABUM010000262.1_pt1 | contig 101409 bp, 88 predicted proteins | sample 5559161 | NCBI WGS metagenome assembly JAABUM01 (sample SAMN10711868, study PRJNA513369) | rock metagenome | isolation source: Antarctica rocks | place: Antarctica: Victoria Land, Siegfried Peak nord
ATCCTATCCGAATGGCCATCCTATCCGAATGGCCATCCTATCCGAATGGCCATCCTATCCGAATGGCCATCCTATCCGAATGGCCATCCTATCCGAATGGCCATCCTATCCGAATGGCCATCCTATCCGAATGGCCATCCTATCACAGGGACGCCCCTATCATAAACCGATCCCTGCATCCACGTCAAGTACTTGGGGCACCTATTTTCTCGAAGTCTTCGCCCGCATGAAAACTTGACCTGACAAACGGGCCGCTCGCCACCATCGCGAAGCCCAGCGCTTGCGCCGCCACCTTCAGCTCCTCGAACTCGTCGGGGTGGTAGTAGCGCGTCAGAGGCAGGTGCTTGGGCGTGGGGCGAAGATACTGGCCCATGGTCACGAAGTCCACGCCGTGCGCGCGCAGGTCTTCAAGTACTTGCAGGATCTCGTCTTTTTCCTCGCCCAACCCGACCATCAGCCCGCTCTTGACCTTGATGTTGGCGTCGAACTCCTTGACGCGGCGCAGCAGTTCGAGCGAGCGCAAGTACTTGGAGCCCCTGCGCGCGGTTGAGTACAAACGAGGGACGGTTTCGATGTTGTGGTTGTAGACATCGGGGCGCGTCGCGGCCACGGTGTATAAATCGTCCCAGCGGCCACGGAAGTCGGGCGTGAGGATTTCGATTTTGGAAGCGGGCAGCTCGCGCCGCACGGCTTCGATGGTCTTGACCCAGTGGGCGGCTCCTCCATCCGGCAGGTCGTCGCGGTCAACTGAGGTGATGACCACGTAGCGCAGGCCCAGCTTCCTGGCGGCCAGCGCGACGCGGGCGGGCTCGAAGGGATCGAGCGCATCAGGCCGCTCAGTGGCAACGTTGCAGAAGGCGCAGGCGCGCGTGCACTTGTCGCCGCCGATCATGAAGGTGGCTGTGCTGTGGCTCCAGCACTCGCCGATGTTGGGGCAGCGCGCTTCCTCGCACACGGTCGTGATGCTCAGGCCTCGCAAAAGCTCGCCCGTCTGGACGGTCTGGCGGGCCTTGCCCGTCTTGGCTTTCATCCACTCGGGCACGCGTGGCTGCCCGTTGAGCATCGGCAACTGAAGTATTTCGGCCATAGATAAAAATCATTCACCACATTCACCGAGAACCACGGAGCTGCATAGAGGGTTGAGAGCTTCTCTTGAATCTTCTGTGGCTCTCCGTGAAGTGTGTGGTGAGGAATCAGGAGCGCACGATGTCGATCTGGAAGTCCACGATGTCGAGCTGAGCCACGTTGACGCGGCCCGTGGTGTCGGCTGTGGTGACATCATTGGCCGGTTCCTGGACGGTGTCGGCATTGGTGATGGTCTGGGTGCCCAGGCTGTGTATGGTGAGGTAGCGGCTCGATGCGCGGTCGAAGAAGGCGTCGAAGGTCTTGGGCAGGTTGTTGTTGGGGTCGCGCCTCTGCTCGTCCGAGGTGACGAAGTTGACGTCCAGGGCAGTGGGGAAGCCTCCGCTCGGGCTGCGGAACAAGCGCATTACCTGGCCCGTGGCGCTGTCTGTGTAAGTGGCGTCCAGGTTGAGCGTGAAGATGATCGTGGTGCCCGTGACCAGCGCGGGCTGGGTGACAAAGGCGTTGGGCACCAGTTGAAGGTTCTCGCCGTTGCCCACGCGCGTGCGGCGATACACGTTGAAGCGGCTTCCGCCCAGGCACTCGACTAGGACGCCGAACGAGCCCCCAACCACGCCATTAGTGAGCGAGCTGGAGCCTACGAGAGCCACAGGCCCATCGCTTTCCACTCCGTTGTCATCAAAGGCGAAGTCGTAGAAGTAGGCCGGGTTCACGGGCTGCTGCAGCGTCATCGAGACCGTCATTCGGTTCACGGCTTGCGGAGTCGTCGGCCCGCCCGCCGGCCCCTTGGCGCAACCTGAGAGCGCCAGGGCCGTGGCCAGACCCAGCACAACGTCCAGGCTCAGCAGGGGCTTGAGAACGGGCTTTAGCATCGGGGTTAGTTTCTTCATCTGCTTTCAGTGTGCCTCTGCAAGTACTTGAGGTGCTTCACCTCAAGATCAAAATTGCCCACGTGATGTGGATCAGAGTGTGAGCCACGAACGCGGGCACGAAAGACTTCTCGCGCCAGGCCACGGCTCCCAGAATCAAGCCGCCCGCAAAGCTCGAAGCCATCTCCAGAGGCGGCTTGCCCGCGTGCGCCAGCCCAAACATCATCGCCTGGATCAAAATCGCGACCCCCGCGCCCACGCCCTGAGCCAAGGTGAAGAGCAAGAAGCCGCGGAAGAACCACTCCCAGCACGCCATATAAAGGACGAGCGTGCCCAGCAGCCACGCCCAGGAGCGCGCATCGTAGACCAAAGGGAAGTAGGAGCGGTAGAAAATCTGGGTGCCACCATCGCGCGAGACGAACCACAGCAAGGGCAGCATCAGCGCCCACATCAGGGCGCCGAGCCCGATCAGTCGAGGCAAGGGGCTCCACTTCCAGCCCAGGCGCCACGAGATCAGTCTCTGGTTGGGCAGGTAAGGGTGGAAATACTGGCGGCGCACGCCCTGAGCGAAGAACAAGTTGGCGATGAGCAGCGGGATGAGGAAGTTGGCCACAACCGAAAGCGCGACCCAGCGGCCCCACTCAAAATGCGTCGAGACGGTTGTGGTGTTCTGAGTCCACAGCAGGTAGCTTCCTGCGACCAAGGCGAAGGCGGCGCGGCCCCCTCGCGTGGCGCGGTTCTCGCCCTCGGCCCACATCCCGGCATCCTGGCGCCCGAACTCTTCGGTTTGAGCCTGTGCCTGAGCTTCCTCTTGTGCCCTGCGCTCCTCGTCCGTCATCTCGCGCTTGTGGTCTTCCATGGGAGCCGCTTCAAGGGTTGCCTCCAGTACTTGCAGCGGCTCGTCGTGGTGTGGCGGCGCTGCATCAGGTGCTTCCAATGGAGGCGGAGCGGGGGCGGGCTCTGGAGCGAGAGCTGAGGGTGGAAGGGTGGGCGGGGATTCGGGCGGGGTCATTCAGGATACTTGAGGGCCAAGGGCCTCGGGACGCGGGAAATACAACGGGAAATTAGAAAAAGCTGCGCGCATCAAATCGCTCGCTTTCGTGGCCCTCAAGTGTTTGACGAGGCCAAGTCCGAGGGTTAAGATAGCGCGTGAACAGGATTAACCATGCTTTCGGAACGCATCAACCGCATCCAGCCCTCGCCGACCCTGGCCATCTCCGCCCGCGCCAAAGCCATGCGCGCTCGGGGCGAGGACGTGCTCTCCTTCGATGTCGGCGAGCCCGACTTCGACACGCCCGATCACATCAAGGCCGCCGCCATTGAAGCTCTGGAAAAGGGCGACACCAAGTATACAGCCGCTCCAGGCACGCCCGCGCTGCGACAGGCCATCGCCGATAAGCTCCAGCGCGAGAACAAGCTCAGCTACTCGCCCGAGCAAATCGTCGTCTCCTGCGGCGGCAAGCACGCGCTCTATAACATCTTCCAGAGCATCCTCAACGCGGGCGACGAGGTCATCATCCCCGCGCCGTACTGGGTTTCCTACCCCGACCAGGTTCTGCTCGCCGATGGAGTTCCCGTCTTCCTGCACGCGGGTCAAAAGCAGGGCTTCAAGATCTCGGCCCAGCAGCTCGATGACTGCCTTAAGCAGCATCCTCGGGCCAAGGCCGTCGTGCTCAACTCGCCCTCGAACCCGACGGGCGCGGTGTATTCGCCCGAGCACTTGCGCGAGCTGTGTCAAGTACTTGAGGCGTATCCCAATGTGCTGGTCATCACTGATGAGATCTATGAGCACATGGTGTATGAGCCCAACGAGCAGTGGAGCGTGGCTCGCTATTCCGAGGAGTTCGCGCGGCGCACCGTGATCGTGCAGGGTTGCGCGAAATCGTATGCCATGACGGGCTGGCGCATCGGCTGGACGGCTTCGACCAAGGAGCTGGCCTCGGCCATGGGCAAGCTGCAATCGCAGAGTACCTCGAACGCGACGAGCTTTGCTCAGGCCGGAGCCGTGGCGGCTTTGCAAGGCGGCGTGGACCAGGCGATGATGAAGGAGTTCGAGAAGCGAGGCAAGGTGATGCGCGAGCTGTTGAAAGACGTGCCCGGCTTTGAGTGCGCTCGTCCCGAGGGCGCGTTTTACTGCTTCCCGAAGGTCTCGGGCTTGTTCGGCGTCATGGTGGGCAAGGACCAGCAGCTTTCGACCGCGACCGATTTAACCGAGTATTTGCTGCGTGTGGCGAAGGTGGCGTGCGTGCCAGGCGATGGCTTCGGCGCGCCGGATCACGTGCGCTTCTCGTATGCCAACTCGATGAGCAACATCAAGGAAGGCATCAACCGCATCCTGCGCGTGCTGCCGGAGTAGAAGCGAAGGGAGAAGCGGCTCTGCAAGTACTTGCGGAGCCGCTTCAGCTTGCAAGAAGGAACAACTATGGCGGAGAAAAAACTGGGCGGGCTGGAAGACGTGGTGGTGTGCGAGTCGAGCATCTGCTTTATCGACGGGCAGCGCGGGCAGCTGGTGTATCGTGGCTACGACATCGACGACCTGGCCGCGCACTCGACCTTTGAGGAAGTCGCTTACCTGCTCTGGAACGGGCGCCTGCCACTGGAGCACGAGCTGGCAGAGCTACACACCCAGCTTCTGGACGCGATGCTCTTGCCCTGGGAGCTGCTCGAAGTACTGAAGCAGCTGCCGCCCGAGTCCGGTGGAATGCGCGTGCTGCAAGTCGGAGTCTCGGCCCTGGGCATTTTAGATCCGCAGGGCGATGAGATGAGCCCGGAGGCCAACCGAGCCAAGGCCATCCGCCTGGCGGCTCAGCTAATCCTGCTCACCACGACATGGCATCGCCTGAGCCACAACCTGGAGCCCGTCGAGCCCAGGCACGAATACGGCCTGGCCTGGAACTTCTTGTACATGATGAGCGGCGAGGAGCCCGACCACCTGGCCGCGCGCACCTTCGATGTTGCTTTGATCCTGCACGCGGACCACGAGCTGAACGCCTCGACGTTTTCGGCCCGCGTCACAGCCGCCACCTTGAGCGATATGCACTCGGCGATCGTCTCGGCCATCGGCACGCTCAAAGGCCCTCTGCACGGAGGCGCCAACGAAGCCGTGATGAAGATGCTGCGCGAGATCGGAACCGTTGAAAACGCCGCGCCTTACGTCGAGGACGCCGTGACGAACAAGAAGAAGATCATGGGCTTCGGGCATCGCGTGTATAAAGCCAAAGACCCGCGTGCTCGGATTCTCGAAGGCATGAGCCAGGAGCTGGGCCGGCGCATGGACGATTCCAGTTGGTTCGAGATGAGCCGCGCCGTTGAAGCGGCCTTCCAGCCCCGCGTCGCGGCGCGCGGGATTTACCCGAACGTGGACTTCTTCAGCGCCTCGGCTTACCACGTGATGGGCATCCCCGACGACCTGTTCACGCCCATCTTCGCCTGCTCGCGCGTGGTCGGCTGGACGGCGCACCTGATGGAGCAGTACGCCAACAACCGCCTGTTCCGCCCCGATTCGGATTACGTAGGCGAGAAGGGGCTCAAGTGGAAGCCGGTCGATGAGCGCGAGGCGTAGCAAGTACTTACACCACGTCCTATCCCGAGGCCAAGATCTTCGTCTCGCCTGAGTGGAAGAAGCCGCTGCCCATGGTGCCTCAAGTACTTGCAGAAGCGGACGAGGCGCTGTGGAGCGGCGTGCTCAAGCAGATTCCTCTGCGTGGAAACACCTTGTTAGACCGCGCCACAGTAGGCTTACCGGCGGCGGACGCCCCCATGAAATTGTTCCATCATGAAACTGTTCGACACTGTAGTGATTGGCTGTGACAACAGCCCCGATATGATAAAAGACGCCAGAGCCATTCGTGCTGCCCTGGAGGTATTTGGCCTGCGGGTCTACCTGTATGACCTGACGCGCAGGCGAGAGACGCTCCAATTCCTGGCGGGGGAGATCCCTTCATGCGAGTACGTTGTCCTGTGCTGCCACGGGAGCAGTGACAGGGATGGCAGCCCACAGATCGGTCTCCAAGTGGTTGACCAGAGGGATGGCGACTACGACAAGGGCGATGGCTGGGAGCAGGTCGAGTTTGGGCTGACCCCAGCCAACATCCCCGCCATTGTTGGCGGGAATGGGCGCACGCTGATCTGTTACGCCTGTGGCGCGGGCGGGGAGGCGTTCGCGCAGGCGTTCCTTAATGCGGGGTGTCGAGCCTACATTGCAGCGGGGGGCAGGGGCGCGTATGCGAACGCGGCGGTGCTGTTCGTCATTGGTTTCTTTTATCATTTAGTGACTGCGACGCGGATAGACGACGAGCCGACGAGCCACACGGATGCGGAGGCAGTGTTGCTCGCGTCCGCAATGGATGCGGACTACCCGCGTGGAACCCGCGCTTTTCACTACTTCTCCTCGCCCCAAACATAGAGGCAGTCAAGGGCGCGGTCTAACAAGTCACTGCACCGGATGCTACCCTTGCGCTTGGCTCTGCGTCACGGTTGGCTGTACGGGTCGGGTGTCGCCGGTGAGCTTGGCCGATCGACGAAGTTGAGTTCTTCCACGCGCGCTCCAAGACGCTCATCGTGTGCGACTTGCTCTTCAACCTGCCGCCGAGCCGCTCGGCTGGCGACAAGCTCAAGCGCAAGGTCATCGGGATGCCCGAAAGCCCCGCTCCCGCGCGCTTGTTTCGCATGACCATTGGCGACAAGAGCGCTCTGCGCGCCTCGCTGGAGCGCGTGCGACTTCGAGCGGATTATCTTGTCTCACGGGCGAATTGTTGAAAGCGATGGCAAGCAGGTGCTCAGGACGGCGTTCGAGTGGCTGTGGCAGAATTGATGAGGACGCCTCACGACCTGCAAGTACTTGTAGGGAATTGAGACGCGCTTCCATCGCAGCTTCCACCGACCCACAATGTCTTCCCGATTTCTTCTCTCGCCTCGCCCCGGCCTGCGCCGCCGTTACGGAGCCCTTTTGCTGGCCGGGCTGTCGTCGCTCTCGCCGCTGGCCTGGTCTCAGTTCTCCAACGCGGCTCAGCACGGCAGAAGCAGCCGCGCTTCGCGACCTGCTTCTCGCGGAGGCAGCGCGGCTTTTCGTGCTGTGCCGCGCGTGGTCAAGCAGTTGCCGCACGCTTTTCTGATGCGACCCCTGATCGATCAAGCCTTCCAAGCCCAGCCTCTTGCGCTCAGCGCGCCCGATTCGCCGCCTGAGGTGGCTCGCGAGTTCCGCGCGGCCTGGGTCGCCACGGTCTTCAACATGGACTGGCCCTCGCAGACGGGCATGAGCGCGCAGCAGCAGCAGGCCCAGATCCTGGCCATTCTGGATCGAGCCAAGGAGCTGAACCTGAACGCCCTGATCTGGCAGGTGCGCCCGATGTGCGATGCCTTCTACCGCTCGGACATCGAGCCCTGGTCGCGCTTCCTCTCGGGCACAACGGGCCACGATCCTGGCTACGATCCGCTGCAGTTCATCGTCACCCAGGCTCACAGGCGCGGCATCGAGATCCACGCCTGGTTTAACCCGTACCGCGCGGGAAGCTCGGCTGAGACGGACTTGCCCTCGAACCACATCTCGCGCCTGCGGCCCGATCTGGTGACGCGCTACGGCAAGTACTTGTGGCTCGATCCAGGCAAGCCCGAGGTGCGCGCTTACACCACGCGCGTGATTTTGGATGTCGTCAAGCGCTACGACATCGACGGCGTGCATCTGGACGACTACTTCTATCCCTACTCCGAAAAGGACGCGCTGGGCAACCCGATGCCTTTCCCGGATGATGAGACGTATGCCAAGTACTTGAGCGTGGGTGGGCGGCTGAGCAAGTCGGACTGGCGGCGCGATGGCGTGAACAAACTGGTTCAAGGACTGCACGAGGGCATCCGGCGCGAGAAGAGCTGGGTCAAGTTCGGCATCTCGCCTTTTGGCATCTGGAGGCCGGGCTTTCCGGCTGGAGTGCGCGGGCTGGATGCTTATGAAGAGCTGTATGCGGACTCCAGGCTGTGGCTGCGGCAGGGCTGGGTCGATTACTGGACGCCTCAGCTGTATTGGAGCCTGAACGCTCCGCAGCAGCCATATCGTGCTTTACTGGGCTGGTGGGAAAGCGAGAACGTGCAGGGCCGCCATCTGTGGCCGGGGCACAACGCGCAGAAGATCGGCAGCGGCTTCGACGCTCAGGAGGTCGTGGCTCAGATCAGTGCCACGCGCCAGCAGAGCGGGGCCACGGGCGATGTGCTGTTTTCCTCGCGGGTCTTGATGAGCAACCCGGACAACATCGTGGGCAAGCTGAAGTCGGCTTATCCTCAGCCCGCGTTAATTCCGGCCTCGCCTTGGATGGGCAATCGTGTGCCCTCAGCTCCCCTGGTTTCGGGGCGGGTGAACGAGTTCGCGCGCACGCTGCACGTGGAGTGGCGAGCAACGGATCGCGCTCGCGTGGCGCAGTGGACGGTGCAGAAGCGCTTCCCGCGCGCCGATGGCGGCTTCGAGTGGAGCACGCAGATCGTGCCGGGCGAGCAGAGCAGCGTCGAGATTCCGGTTGAGCCCGCGAAGATACCGGATCGGGTGGCCGTGTGCGCCGTGGATCGCGTGGGCAACCAGAGCGCTCCGGTGGGTGCGAGCTTGAGGTAAGGGCACAGGCGCTAAGAAGCTGGGCGGAGCGGGGCTTGCGCCCTCGCCCAATCGCTTGATTGGGCGTATATGAGAAGACGGTTAAGTACTTGCAGCCTCAGAATCTTGCTCGGAACAAGCGACTGGGAGAGGGCGCAAGCCCCGCTCCGCCCCATTCCCGGATAGCTACTTGCAGCCTAAAGCCACCATGCAACGCCGCGATTTCCTGCGCATCAGCGCCGCCACAGCTGCCGTCATCCCCGAGATGCTCCACGAACTTGTCCCAGCTCAAGCCGCCCAACCAGTTCAAGCCGCCACGCCAAACGAAGCTGCCTTCGCGGTCAGCATCGGTGTGGATGCGCATTCTGCTCTGGGCGAGCTGCGCCCGGTGTGGCGCTTCTTCGGCTACGACGAGCCCAACTACACCTACATGAAGGACGGCCAGAAGCTGCTGGCCGAACTGGGCCGGATGGGAAAGCCGCAGGTGTATGTGCGCACGCACCACCTGCTCACCTCCGGCGACGGCACGCCCGGCCTGAAGTGGGGCTCGACCAACGCTTACACCGAGGATAACGCGGGCAAGCCCGTCTACGATTGGAGCATCACGGATCGCATCTTCAGCACTTATCTGGAGCGGGGCCTTAAGCCCTATGTGCAGATCGGCTTCATGCCCGAGGCCTTATCCACGCACCCACAGGATTACCCGCGCAACCAGACGCCCGACAAGCCTCTCTTTCCCGGCAGCGGCTTCAGCTACCCGCCCAGGGACTACGCGAAGTGGGGCGAGCTGTGCTTCCGCTGGGCCGAGCACTGCGCCGCGAAGTTCGGGGCAGATGAGGCCGCGAGTTGGTACTGGGAGGTGTGGAACGAGCCCAACATCGACTACTGGAAGGGCACGCCTCAAGAGTTCCACAAGCTGTATGACTTCGCGGTTGAGGGCGTTCGCCGCGCCCTGCCCACGGCTCTCGTTGGAGGCCCTGAGACGGCGGGCGGGCCGGGCGGACGCTTCTTGCACGACTTTCTGGAGCACTGCTTGCGCGGCACCAACTACGCCACGGGCAAAATCGGCGCGCCGCTGGACTTTCTCTCCTTCCACGCGAAGGGCAGCCCCAGCTTCGTGGGCGGCGAGGGCGGGCACGTGCGCATGGGCATCTCGCACCAGCTGAACGATATTGACGCGGGCTTCTCGACCATCGCGAGCTTCCCTGAGCTGAAGAGCTTGCCCATCGTCATCGGCGAGTCCGATCCCGAAGGTTGCGCGGCCTGCAAGGGGCCGCAGAACGGCTACCGCAACGGCACGATGTATTCGAGCTACACCGCAGCCTCCTTCGCGCGCAAGCACGAGCTGGCCGCGCGCTACAACATCAACTTCGAGGGCGCTTTGACCTGGGCCTTCGAGTTCGAGAACCAGCCTTACTTCGCGGGCTTCCGCGCCTTGGCCAGTAGGGGCATCGACCATCCCGTGCTCAACGTCTTCCGCATGATGGCCCGTATGAACGGCCAACGCCTCACTGTGCACAGCACGCACGCGGCTGAGCTCGACTCGATGCTCAAGAGCGGCGTGCGTGATGCGCCCGATGTCTCGGCCCTGGCCAGCTTAGACCAGGCGAGCAAGAAGCTGAGCGTCTTGCTCTGGCACTACCACGACGACGACTTGCCCGGGCCCGATGCCAATGTTGATCTCGCGCTAAACGGCCTGCCGCCGAACGCGCACCGGGCTACGCTGCGCCACTTCCGCGTGGACAAGTCGCACTCGAATGCTTTTGAAGTGTGGAAGCAGCTTGGCTCGCCTCAGCAACCTACGCGCGAGCAATACGCGCAGCTCGAACAGGCCGGGCACCTGGCTCTGCTGGGCGCGCCTCAAGCCGCGAGCATCGAAGGCGGCCTGTTGAAGCTGCCTCTTCTGCTGCCGCGCCAGGCGGTTTCGCTGCTGGAAATCGAGTGGATGTGAGTGCTGCGCTGTGCCTTGATGAACCCCCGGTGCTGCAAGTACCTGGGGTTCTTCTTTTGCGATTGGGCGCTGCGTGTGCGCGGCGCGGTTGCTAAAGTACTTGCCGAGTTGAAGAGGAGATTAATCAATGGCCCAACCTTCAGGCGACAAGATCACAATTGCAGACGGCAAGCTGCACGTTCCCGACAACCCCATCATCCCCTTTGTACGCGGCGACGGCACCGGCCCCGACATCTGGGCCGCGAGCGTGCGCGTCTTGGACGCAGCCGTCGAGAAGGCTTACGGCGGCAAGAAGAAAATCTCCTGGCACGAAGTTCTGGCCGGCCAGACGGCCTTCGACCAGACCCAGAATTGGCTGCCTGACGAAACTGTCGAGGCCTTCCGCGGGTACTTAGTTGGCATCAAAGGCCCGCTCACCACACCCGTCGGAGGCGGCATCCGCTCCTTGAACGTAGCTCTGCGCCAGATGCTGGACTTGTATGTTTGCTTGCGTCCCGTGCGCTACTTCCAGGGCACGCCCTCCCCGGTCAAGGCGCCCGAGAAGGTGGACATGGTGATCTTCCGCGAGAACACCGAGGACATCTATGCGGGCATCGACTTCGAGGCGGGCTCGGAAGGCGCGCTGGGCATCCTCAAGTACTTGCAGCAGACCATGCCCAAGGAGTTCGCCAAAGTGCGCTTTGGCGCTGAGGCCGTCGAGACCGTGGGCGTTGGCATCAAGCCCGTCTCCAAGGAAGGCACGCAGCGCCTGGTGCGAGCGGCCATTCTGTATGCCATCGAGCACAAGCAGAAGAGCGTGACGTTTGTCCACAAGGGCAACATCATGAAGTACACCGAAGGCGCTTTTCGCGACTGGGGCTATGAGCTGGCCAAGGAAGAGTTCGGCGCGGTCGAGATCGACGGCGGGCCGTGGTGCAAGCTGCCTCAAGGCATCATCATCAAGGACGCCATCGCTGACATCACGCTGCAGCAGGTGCTCACGCGCCCCGAAGACTTCGATGTGATCGCCACGCTCAACCTCAACGGTGATTACCTCAGCGATGCTCTGGCGGCTCAGGTCGGCGGCATCGGCATCGCGCCCGGAGGCAACATCAACTACGTGACGGGCCACGCCATCTTCGAGGCCACGCACGGCACGGCTCCCAAGTACGCCAACCAGGACAAGGTCAACCCCGGCTCGGTTGTGCTCAGCGGCGAGATGATGCTGCGCTACATGGGTTGGGGCGAGGCGGCTGACCTCATCATCAAGGGGTTGGATGGAGCGATTGCGTCCAAGCGCGTGACGTATGACTTCGCGAGGCTGATGGAAGGCGCGACCGAGGTGAAGTGCTCGGAGTTCGGCGACAACATCATCGCGCATATGTAGGTTTGATCAGGAGGCCGCTGTAAGTACTTGCAGCGGCCTCTATGCTGCCTGGCGATGCACAAATCAGCCGCTTTCGTGCTGTGGCAGGGCGAAGATGCCCAACAGTCTCTGCCTTGCCTGGCGCATCTTCTGCGCGGCTTGGCGGGTGAGGTGAGCGGGCAGTTCCTCTTTCGCGGGCCGGGTGGAGCGAGCGATCTTCAGCCGCTTCCTCTTTCTCTGGAAGGGCTGATGCTGCTGGTGGGCAAGGCGGAAGCAGAGAAGGCACGCAGAATTTCGCAATTCAGCACGCCCGCGACGCGCTCGCTGCGTGCTCTGGCAGAGCGAGACGTGGCCATCGACGAGGAACTTCTGCTGTCTACGCCTGAGCGCGTTTACGTCTACGAGGTCATGCTCCGAGGCCATGATGGGAAGCCACGAGTTGAGCTCGCTTTGTGCGACGTGCTGACAAGCGACCTGAAGCCCTTTGCCAACTTGGATGAGTGGGAGAAGCATTTGGTGCGGCACGCAGCGCTTCTGGTGGCGCTGGCACAGGCGGACGCCTACCGGTGCCAGGGCATCAAGCGGCGCGTGCGGGCGCTGGAGCCACAGGTGAACTGGATCGAGGAGTAAAAGCATGGCCCAAACAGATGGAGAAGAAGCGCCTGAGCACGAGGAAACAGCCGAAGAAGAGCAAGAAGCCTGGTATCGTATCTCGCAAGCGCAACTGGCACGCTTCTTCGAGGAAGAAGACGCGCGAGAGGCTGCGGAAGCGGCTGCAAGTACTTGCAGCGCTGCCTCTGAAATTAAGATGGCGTTAAGCAAACGGGCGGGTTAGAATGTCCGTCGTCTTCCCAGCGTTGGAGCGAAACCGCATAGAGCGGGTGCTGCCGCGCTTTTTTGTGCCTTGCAAACCCGACCATGCCTGAGCATCCGGGAGGCTCGCCGATGTCACGCCGTTCTTCGCCTTGCGCCGTGCCCCACCGTAACTCGTCCACCTCCTCTGCTTCTCAGCCGGCTGCTGATCTGGAAGCGAGTGAGTTTCAGGAACTGGACAACCCCCATGCCGGAGACAGGCCGCAGGAAGAGTGCGGCGTCTTCGGCATTTTCGCGCCTGGAGTCGATGTGGCCCGCCGTGCCTTCTTCGGCATCTTCGCCCTGCAGCACCGAGGGCAGGAATCTGCAGGCATCGCCGTCTCGGACGGCGCGCAGATGCGCCTGCACACCGACATGGGCCTGGTCAACCAGATCTTCAACGAGGACATCTTGTCCTCGCTGCCTGGTGATGTCGCCGTCGCCCACAACCGTTACTCGACGACCGGCTCCTCTGAGTTGTGCAACGCTCAGCCTATCTGGATGCAGTCTTCTGAAGGGCGCATGGCCCTGGCGCACAACGGCAACCTGGTCAACGCCCTGACGGTGCGAGCCGAGATGGAAGCGCAGGGTGTTGCGTTCGAGACCTCGATGGACACCGAGATCATCGCGCGTACCATGGATGCTCTGGTTCACCTGCCGCTCGAAGAAGCGCTGCTGGAAATGATGAACCGCATCCGCGGCGCCTACTCTCTGGTGATGATGACCTCGGACACCTTGATCGGCCTGCGCGACCCCAACGGCGTGCGCCCCCTGTGCCTGGGCCGCATGATCGACGGTTCAGGTTATGTCTTCGCTTCAGAAACCTGCGCCCTGACAGTCGCGGGAGCCGAGTTCGTGCGCGAGGTGGAGCCGGGCGAGATCGTGTTCATCAACCGCGAGGGCGTCGAGTCGGTCTTCTACAAGGGCGACGCGGCGGCTCAGGAGCGCGAGGATCGGCCCGCGCTGTGCATCTTCGAGTTCATCTACCTCGCGCGCCCCGATTCTCAGCTGCGAGGCCGCAACGTCCATGGCGCGCGCCGCAAGATGGGCGAGCTGCTGGCCAAGCAAGCTCCTGTCGAGGCCGATGTGGTCATCGGCGTGCCTGATTCGGGTTTGCCTGCAGCCATTGGCTACGCGGCTGGAAGCGGCATTCCGTATCAGGAAGGGCTGATTAAGAACCGCTACATCGCGCGCACCTTCATCCAGCCGGACCAACTGCAGCGCGAGCTGGGCGTGCGCTTGAAGCTCACGCCCTTGAACGAAGTACTTGAGGGCCAGCGCGTCGTGGTTGTCGAGGACTCGATTGTGCGCGGCACGACGACCAAGCGCATCGTGCAGATGATCCGCGACGCCGGAGCCAAAGAGGTTCACCTTCGCATCTCAAGCCCGCCTTACAAGTGGCCCTGCTTCTACGGCATCGACACCGCAGCACGCAAGGACTTGATCGCTTACGGGCGCTCGGTTGAGGAAATCCGGCAATACAACGGAGCCGATTCGCTGGCCTACATCTCGATGGAGAACTTAGTTGAAGCCGTCGGGCATCCCAAGCAGGAATTCTGCCGCGCCTGCTTCGATGGCGAGTACCCAATCCGCGTGCCCCACGACATCAAATACACCAAGCTCGTCTTGGGCGACGACGAGATCAACGGAGTTGAGGGCAACGCGATGAACCACGCGCACCTCAACGGCTCAGGCGACGCCCTGGCCGAGATGCTGCCCAACGGAGCGGGCGACCCAGGGCCTGAGAGCGAGGGCGAACTGGGCACGGCTTTGGACGCGCGGCAGCAGGAGCACGCGCCGCACCACGAGGTGGTGGCGGTTTAGGGTTGCAAGTACTTGCATTACGGCAAAGCGCACGCGGAAGATAACTCCGCGTGCGCTTTGCGTTTATGCCTCTCAAGTACTTGTGGTCATCGAGCTTTGTCGATGACCCAACGCGACAGCCCATAGCGTACGGCGAGGTGCGCTATCTCTTGAGGTAGGATCAGCGTAACATCGGGGCTGCCATCCTCTTCTCCTGCGGTGAGAAGAGCTGAGGCCGTGTGCTCGGTCAGGTCGTGCGAGGGCGAGTGGACGGCGAAGTAGAAGCGCGCGAAGCCCTGCATCCCAGCCAGCTTGTCATCGCGGTAGCTTTTGAAGTCGGCCAGGGTCGCCTGGGACTTGACCTGTACGCCACATCTCTCGTTGGTGATGGGTGCCATCATCTCCATGTCGAGCGCCTTGATGGTCTTGCCCAGGTCGCTCACCCGCTGCCAGCCGCCCTCGCGGAAGATGAGGTCGATTAGCAGCTCGAAGTCGCGCCACGTCAGGTTGGCGATGATGGCAGCGATCTTCTCTTCGAGCTGGCGCAGCGCGGCTTCTGCTTCCTGAATTCGGGGCGGCTGCTCGCCGTTGATCTTGCTGATCAGGTAGTCCTTCTCCCGGACCTTGCAGATCGTTCCTTTGAAGCCCTGCATCATCAGTAGCGCGCCGGAGAGGTCGCTCATCAGCAGGGGCTTGCCGTCGATGCTCTGGCTCTTCCAGCCGCCTGTGGCCGGGCGTTCCTTTCGCTTGTCCTCACGCAGCTTCACCTGCGGCTTGGAGAAGCACCACCACAGCGCGCTCTTGTAGAACGTGACCCACAGCACGTCTTGGCCCGACTCGTAAAAGGCGCGAATCTGTGTCACCGCGCCGGTCGCTGCGCCCTTGGACTTGGTGATGGTCTCCATCTCCCGCTGCACCTGCTCCCAGTTTCCATCCAGGCAAGCCTGGTGCGTCGCTTCGCGAAAGCCCAGGCGCAGCGTCCCGCCCTCAATGCATTCCTGCTCGAACTCGCCACCTTTTCCCAGCTTGATGTAGAGCACTTCTCTCGGTTTGATCGGCTCCTGCTTCTTCATGTTGCTCCTTGTCTTTTGGGCTTCACGCTCCAAAGATCTCATCGTCCATGTCCTTAGCCCACTCGACAGCGCCGCAGCGCTCGCACTGGAGCGCGGGGCTCACCATCACGTAGTCGTCGCACGCCGAGCACCACATCGCAAGCACAGGTTCACTGACTACGCGCAACCCGGCTGCGTTGGACTGGTTTGGAAACGTCGGCTCGACCTCCTCAACATCCAGGCTGCCACATTTGCGACAGGCCTCGACTTCCTCGCTCCATTCGTGGCGGCCATCCTTGCAAGCTTCCATGCTTCACCTCGCTACTCTTCTTTGCTCTGCCTGCGCGAGCGTGTGACCTGCAGCGCCGCAAGTACTTGCAGCCTCAAGCCGCTACACTGGCGCTCGCTATGTCCTCCGAATCCTTGCCTCCTGCCCAGCCTAACACCTCAAGTATTCTCTCAACACCTCAAGCTCCGCGCACCTACGAAGAGGCCGGAGTCTCGATCAGCGCAGGAAACGCGCTCGTCGAGCTTATCAAGCCGCTGGCGGCTCGCACGCGCACGCCGGGCGTGGTATCGGGCATCGGAGGCTTCGGAGCTCTGTTTCGGGAGGACTTCAGCAAATATCAGGAGCCGATCCTGGTGTCCTCGACCGATGGCGTGGGCACCAAGCTCAAGCTGGCCTTCGCCTTGGCTCAGCACGATACAGTTGGAATTGACCTCGTCGCGATGTGCGCCAATGATGTGCTCTGCTGCGGTGCCAGGCCGCTCTTCTTCCTGGATTATTTCGCGGTCGGCAAGCTCGATCCTCAAGTCGGAGCCTCCGTGGTTGCGGGCATCGCCGAGGGCTGCGTTCAAGCCGAGTGCGCCCTGATCGGCGGCGAGACCGCTGAGCTGCCGGGATTTTACCAGAGCGGCGAGTATGATCTGGCCGGCTTTTGCGTCGGCGTGGTCGATAAGCCCAAGCTGATTGAGGGCTCAAGCGTTGCGCCCGGCGATGTGCTCATCGGCCTGCCTTCGAGCGGGCTGCACTCGAACGGCTACTCGCTCGCTCGCAAGATTCTGGAGCCGCTCGGCTTGAGCACACACTTGGATGAGTTGGGCGAAGAGCTTGGCTCGGCCATGCTGCGCCCGACCAAAATCTACGTTCAGGCGGTGCTGCAAGTACTTGAGGCCGTTGATGTCAAGGCGATGGCGCACATTACGGGAGGCGGCTTTCTGGAAAACATCCCGCGCGTGTTGCCCGAGAATACAGTCGCTCGCATCGAGCGCGGCTCGTGGCCGGTTCTTCCTCTGTTCAAGCTGATTCAAGAGCGCGCTGGCATTGAAGAGCGCGAGATGTTCACCACTTTCAACATGGGCATTGGCCTGGTCATGGTTGTCTCAGCTCAAGACGCCGAGCGCGTGCTGCAAGTACTTGGGGAGCACGGCGGAGCGTTTCGCATCGGTGAGATGGTGGCTGGAGCGGGCGCGGCGCAGGTGGAACTGGCGAGCGAGAGCAGATGAAGCTCTGCAGTGTGGCATCGAGCGTGACGAGATGGAGTTCGAAGTCGCGCTTACTAAAGGGGAGAAGGTGTATCGGCGGCTCAAGTGCGCCTCCTGCAAGAATCTTCAGCAGCGCGATAGAATGCGCCGCATCAGGAACTGGTTGCGCGACTACAAGCAGACGTTAAGGTGCGCGCTGCGGCTTCTCTGGCTGGCGCGCCCTGGACTTCCACCACCGCGATCCCAAGCAAAAGAACTTTGATGTGGCAAGCCTTCTACGAGGCAATTCTTTGGGATCTATTCAGTCAGAGATTGCAAAGTGCAGCGCATTATGTGCAAACTGTCATCGCATCACGCGCTTCGAGGAGCGCGAGACGCACAACGGGACGTAGCTCAGCTTGGTAGAGCGCCTGGTTTGGGACCAGGAAGTCATCGGTTCGAATCCGGTCGTCCCGATCAGTCTCTGCCACTTCGAGACAGCCTGCGGGGGTAGTTTAATGGTAGAACCTCAGTCTTCCAAACTGATGACACGGGTTCGATTCCCGTTCCCCGCTTCGTGAAGGATGAAGGCGACGGGATGAGTGATGAAGCTTCTGCAAGTACTTGCAGGGCCACTTCATCTCTCTTCCTCCGCCTTCATCCTTTTTTATTTGCGCCTGTAGCTCAGGGGATAGAGCGGAAACCTTCTAAGTTTCTGGTCGAGGGTTCGAATCCTTCCAGGCGCGTTCAACAAGAAGCCTTGGCTCAAGTACTTGGGTCAGGGCTTCTTGTTCATCTTGACTCAAACGCAGCGCTCTTGACCTTTGGGTCGAGTTCGTGTAAAGTTTCACAAGCGGCTCGCGAGGGCCGCTTTTTTGTGTCTCGGACGCTGCGAGGCCTGCTGATGTGAGCGGGCGCGGCGGAGGCGAGAAGAAAAGAAGAACGTCGGGTCGCGCTGAGTTAAGGCGCGGCTTTTGGCGGCATCGAGGAGCTCGGGATGTTTGGCTGAGCTCTGTGCGGTGCGGCTACAGGAGCGCGCAATCCCACCTTCGCGCTCTGAGAACGTTTTGCCCAGGAGGATATGCCGGTGTCAACACCGACCCCCGACGTGAAAGCGTCAGCCTCGAAAGCGCCCGCCGCACCCCGTCTGAACGAGCAGCCCTGGTGGGCTGCCTCTACCTCAAGCGGCGCGCCACGCTCGCGAGTCCACTGGAAGCTGCCCTTGATGGGCGCCCTGCTGGCCTCCGCGATGCTTCCCTTTGGTTTGTGGACGCCTTCAGAGCCGTCCGCTCACGCCAACGAAGCCGCCAAGTCTGCCCCAAGCTCCGCAAGCTCTCCTGTAAGTACTTCCACGAACGTTCCTGTTCCTAACACCGCAGCTGCAGGTGTGGCTTCCGTTTCGGGAGCAGCCGCGAGCGGTGCTCAAACCCCGCCGTCTTCTGTTTCTGCTGAGCCCAAAGCTGTTGTCCCTGCTGCTGCTAAGCCTGCTGCTAAGCCACAGGCCGCTGTTGCGCTGTGGAACGTGCGCGCCAATGTTGGTGGGCACGCTCTGAGCGGGCGCGTCGCAGTGCCGCAGAGCGGGGCTAATGTTGGCTTTGTGCTGGGCAAGATGGGCGTTGTGCTGGGGCCAATGGATCGCGTGTTCCCGCTGGCTTCGGCTCGCGCTTACAATGGCATGGCGATTCGCGTGCGCCGCGTGGCGGCTCCCCTTAAGAGGCGCTTTGAGTTCATTCCCTTCGAGACTCGGTATCTGCCCACGGATGCGATTGCGCCCGGAGGCCAGGGCATGGTGCAGGCCGGGCGCTCGGGCCGGCTTGAGATCACGGAGAGGCTGTGGTCCGTGGATGGCAGGATCACGCGGCGCGAGAAGGTTGCGCAGCGCGTGGTGCTCCAGCCTCAGTCCAAGGTCATTGGCCTGGGCTCACGCAGCGCTTATGTGCCGGGCCAGACGCCTTATCACTCGCGTTACGCTCGCGCCTACTCGCTTTCGGCGCGCGGCGGCAGCGCTCGCGACCGCCTCTATGGCCAGCCTCAGCCTCCCGCCGCGCTCAACGGCAAGAGCCTGCGAGCGGTGAGCATGATCGAGCTGGTGGCCACGGGCTACAGCCCGGACCCGCGCGAGAACGGCGGCTCCACGCGCACCGCGACCGGCCTGCCCATAGGCTACGGAGCTGCGGCTGTGGATCCTCGCTTGATTCCCCTGGGCACCAAGCTGTATGTCGAGGGCTACGGCTACGCCTTCGCCTGCGATACCGGCGGAGCCATCAAGGGTCATCGCATCGACCTGGCCTACAACTCCTACTACGAGGCCAACACCAAGGGCCGGAAGACCGTGCGCGTCTGGATCCTGGGCGAGTAGAGCCTCCGAGCCCCTGAACCGAAAAGCCTCCGCATCTGCGGGGGCTTTTTGCTGTGTGCCGCCAGAGCAGGAGCCTTGCTGCGAGGCTGAGCTTGAGAGCGCGGAAGCGGTTGGAACCTGCAAGTACTTGCAGGTTCGCGCCGTCAATTTAGGGATGGCGGGGTGCTATAATGGGCGGTATGAAAAGACAAGCCATCCTTCTTCTTGGTGCTTCGGGCCTGTGCGCTGTGGGTTTGCCCGGCGTGGCGCGCGCGGACTTGACCTGGGAGCACAGGCTCTCGGTGCGGCTGGGCTCTTCGGAAAAGGCCAAGCCCATCGCCTCGGTGACGCTGCGCTCGCAGTGGCAGAGCACCACCGAAGACCCCAACGTGGCCGCCAGAATGCGCCTGCTGGTGCAGGCCAGCGCCAAGGACTTCGACAGGCTGCCTCCCCTGCCCTTTGGCCTGCCAGGAGGCCACAGCTCGGGCGAAGAGCCTGTGGACGCCTGGGCGAACAACCTGCTGCCCGGAGGCTCGAGGTCGCTGCGTGCCCTGATGCCCGAGGCTCCACTGCTGGCTCTGGCCGAACAGCAGATCTCGAAGGCGGCGGGGGCGCAGAGCCAGCGCAAGCCAGCCGAGCCCATCGTGGCCGCTCTGGTCACGGACCTGGCTTCTGATCGCTTCGCGGGTTACATTTCCTCGCAGCGCACTTCGCTGGGCGGGCCTCTGCGCGCGACGCTCAAGCGCGTGCGCTTCGATCCCTGGAAGAAGCTGGCGCCTCGCCTGTCCGAGGAAACTCCCGAGTCCTTGACGCGGGCTCAGCGCGCGCGGCTGGGGGCTGAGGTCCGCTCGGTGTATCGCCCGTTCCTCAAGAACGAGCTGAAGCTGTATTTTCGCCCTCTGGAGCAGACGCGCACCATCAACGGGCTCGAAACGCGAGGCTATCGCCTGGCCGTTCTGGTCAACACCGGCGGGCAAGGCGGCCAGGGCTCCACTCCGCCCGAGTGGGCTCAGGTGCGGGCCGAGATGTGGCTCGCGCCCGAGCAGGAGGGCGACGCTTTGATCCGCTCCTTCAACCGCCAGTCGCGTGACCTGCGCAAAGAGATAGGCGGCCAGAGCGCATCGATGTGGCTCAACGAGTTCTACCCCGTGCTGTGGCAGATGATGCCCCAGGAAATCCTGCAGGCCATCGAAACCATCGCGCCGCCCGAGGGAGCTGCCAACGAAGGCTTCGGCGGCACGCCGATGCTGATGCACCTGACCTTCACGCCGCCTCCCGTGCAGCGCCTGGCCGTGGGCGAGACGCGCATGGACTTGAGCCTGGTCTCGCGCTCCACCGATGCCATTGAGCCCAGCGCCTTTGCGGTGCCAACGGGCTACAAGGCCGAGCCCCTGGAGCCCCTGCTCAAGAAGTATGAGAAGAGCCTGGACGACGCTTACAAAGCATTCGACAAGGCCACGCCCAAGGCGAAGCCCGCGCCCAAAGCCAAGCCCACGAAGGCAGTTAAGGCCGCGCCCAAGCCTTCTCCCGGTGCTGGTGTCGCAATCAATCGCGCGCCCGCCTTTTAATGTTGGTGGGCAAATGTTTCTGGGTGTGGCCCAGTAGGGGCGAGGTTCCCCTACTGAGGACGCTTGGAGCGCCAAGTTGCTTTTGTCAGCCGACTTAACCCAAGCCCGAGCCGCGCCCCAAGTACTTGAGCGCCACGAAGCTGATGAACGCTCCTTCCACGTCGTCCGCCCCCGCGAGCGACGCTCAAGTACTTGGGGCGCGTGATGCGCTCTTGAAGCGCATCCGAGCCTGGCTCGGGGCCTTTGTCATTGGCTTGGTGCTCTCGGGCCTGACGGCGTTTCCTCTGCCTTGGGAGGTTTCGATCCTGGCGCAGATGCTGCGCTGGCCACCACTCGCGGGCTTGTCACAGAGCATCGGCTTGACCGGCTGGATTGATCGCGTGCTGAGCGCTCTGCTGTACAATGAGCGGCACTTCCCGTTCATGGCCTACGGAACCGACTGGCTGGCCTTTGCTCACCTGGTCATCGCAAGTGCGTTCCTGGGGCCGTGGCGTGATCCCGTGCGCAACCGCTGGGTCATCGAGTGGGCGATGCTCGCCTGCGTGAGCGTCTTTCCGCTGGCCCTGATCTTCGGCCCTCTGCGCGGTATTCCGCTGGGCTGGCGCGTCATCGACTGCTGCTTTGGCGTCTTCGGAATGCTGCCGCTGTGGTTGGTGCGGCGCGATATTCTTCAGCTCGAAGCGCTTGAGGCTGTGCCCTCTTCCCCTTAAAGCAATTTGTCAACGAATCGATAGCCTGTCACTCAGAAGGGAGGGGGCGACCTGAAGAATCGGCTGCGGCTGGTGGACGTTCCCGTAAGCCCCAGGCAAGGGGCACTGATTCTTCAAGTCGCACCTCTCTCTTCTGAATGACAGTTGGACTATCACTCCAGGAGAAAAGAGCTTTGAAATGCCGATCTATTTTTATATACCGGCTGACGAATACGGCGCGTTCTCCAACTTCTCGCGCCATGGCGTTGAGCTGGATGGCGTGTGGTGGCCCACAGTCGAGCACTTCTTCCAGGCGCAGAAGTTCGAGGACGAAGCCTACCGCGACAAAATTCGCCGCTGCCTCTCGCCGCGCGACGCCAAGAACCTGGGCCGCACCCGCGACCTGCCGTTGCGCCCTGACTGGGAGCAGGCCAGGGACGAGGTGATGCGCCGGGCCATCAGGAAGAAGTTCGAGACACACCAGGAGATTCGTGCTCTGTTGCTCGGCACAGACGAGGAAGTTTTGATCGAGAACGCGCCCGGCGACTTCTACTGGGGTTGCGGCGCCGACGGTAGCGGCCAGAACAGGCTCGGCCAGATCCTGATGGACGTGCGCCAGGAACTGCGCTCAGGCTAATTTAAGCGGCTCAAGCATCTTGGTGCTTGCTCTGTTGCGTTTTCGCTGGGCTGGGCTTAGCAAAAGCCGGGTGCGCGCGGCGCGGCTCAGGGCCACACTCAAGGCATGAGCGCGGCACCAAACGGAACGGTTTATCTTGTGGGAGCGGGGCCCGGCGATCCTGGCCTGCTCACGAGGCGCGGTGCGCAAGTACTTGCCCTGGCCGATGTCGTGGTCTACGACCGCTTAATCGGGAGCGAGCTGCTCGATTTGGCGCGCGCCGATGCCGAAAAGATCTACGTCGGCAAGGAAGCCTCGCGCCACGCCATGACGCAGGACGAGATCAACGCTCTGCTCGTCGAGCAGGCCCTCGAAGGCAAAAGCGTGTGCCGCTTGAAAGGCGGCGACCCCTTCGTGTTCGGGCGCGGCGGCGAGGAAGCGCTCTTCTGCCGCGCGCACCATATTCCGTTCGAGATCGTGCCCGGCATCTCTTCGAGCATCGCGGCTCCGGCTTACGCGGGCATCCCGGTCACGCACCGCGAAATCGCCACTTCCTTCGCCGTCGTGACGGGTCACACCAAAGACGATGACGCGCCTCCTTCCGAACTGCCGCGCGCCGCGACTCTTGTCTTCCTGATGGGCGTGCGCGCCCTGCCCAAGATCGTGGCCCAGCTCCTGGCGCGCGGTGAGGCCCCTTCGACTTCGGTGGCTTTGGTTCGCTGGGGAACCACGGCCCAGCAGCAGACTGTGGTGGGAACGCTCGAAACCATTGAAGCCGAAGTCGAGCGCTCGGGCTTGAAGCCTCCGGCTCTGATTGTCGTTGGTGAGGTCGTGGGCCTGCGTGACAAGCTGCGCTGGTTCGATGCGCGGCCTCTGTGGGGCCAAACCGTCATCGTGACTCGGGCGCGCGAGCAGGCCTCGGGCTTAGCTGAGGGCCTGAGAGCTCAAGGCGCGCGCGTGCTGCAGTGCCCGACGATCCAAGTCCAGCCGCTCCAAGATTATTCGGTTGTGGACGCCGCGATCGGCGAGCTGAGCGGCTTCGATTGGGTTGTGTTCACCTCGTCTAACGGCGTGGCCGCGTTCTGGAAGAGGCTCAAGTACTTGAGCCTTGATGCGCGCGCCTTTGGCTTGGCGCGCGTGGCGGCGATCGGGCCTGCCACGGCTTCGGCTCTTGAAGAACGCGGCATCCGTGCCGACTTCGTGCCCGAATCGTCTATTTCCGAAAGCGTCGCCGAAGGGTTGCTGGAGCGCGGCGCGGGCAAGGGGAATCTCTTGATTGTGCGCGCCCTGGAAGGCCGTGAGGTGCTTAGCGAGAGGCTCCAAGCAGCGGGCGCTCAAGTTGTTGTGGCTCCGTGCTACGCGACCGTGCCCGACAACTCCAACGCCGAGCAAGCGCGCGCGGCCATCGAGGAGGGTGAGGGCGAAGTGTGGATCACTTTCACCTCGTCTTCCACAGTGCGCTTCTTCCTGGATGCTCTGGGCGGTGACTGGGTGCGCTCGCGCCGCTCGAAGTTCAAGATCGCCTGCATCGGCCCGATCACGGCCCAGACCTCACGCGAAAACGGTCTGGAGCCGGACGCTGTAGCGGCTCAGGCGGGCGTCGAGTCGCTGCTGCAAGTACTTGTGGAGGCGTAATCTCCATCGTCGCCAGCTTCCGCTAATCGTTATGCCCTTCCCCACTCAACGCCCGCGCCGTCTGCGCGCCACGCCTACTTTGCGCGCCCTGGTGCGCGAGACTTCGCTTGAGCCCGGCGACTTGATCGCGCCGCTCTTCGTGCAGCTCGGCTCGGCTCGCGCCCCGATTTCTTCGATGCCGGGCCAGTTCAGGCTGGGCGTTGAGGAAGCCGCGCGTGAAGCCCGCGAGCTGTGGAATCTGGGCGTGCCCGGCGTCATCCTCTTCGGCATCGTGCCCGCCGAGCTCAAGACAACGGACGGCAGCGCGGCCTTCGATGCCTCTGGCCCTGTTCCCTCCGCGATCCAGGCGATCCACGCTCAGGTGCCCGAGATGATCGTGATGGCTGATGTGTGCGCCTGCGAATACACCTCGCACGGCCACTGCGGAGTGTTGGGAGAAAGCCGTCACGGAACTCAGGTCGATAACGATGCCACGCTGGAGGTTCTGGCTCGTGCAAGTACTTGCTACGCGCGCGCGGGAGCCGACATCATCGCGCCCTCGGACATGATGGATGGCCGTGTCGCCGCGATCCGTCGCGCTCTGGATGCCGAGCACTTGAGCGAGGTGCCGATCTTGTCTTACGCAGCCAAGTTCGCTGGAGCTTTCTACGGCCCCTTCCGCGAGGCTGCGGATTCGAGCCCTTCGTTTGGCGACAGGCGCTCGTATCAAATGGACATCGCCAACCGCCGCGAGGCCATGCGCGAGATGGCCCTGGACGTGGAAGAAGGCGCCGATATGCTGATGATTAAGCCCGCTCTGTTCTGCCTGGACTTATTGCGCGAAGCTCGCGAGCGCTTCAACTTGCCTCTGGCGGCTTACAACGTGTCGAGCGAATACTCGATGATTAAGGCCGCGGGCTTGGCCGGCTGGATCGACGAAGCGCGCCTGATTGACGAAACCTTGATGTCGATCAAGCGTGCGGGAGCCGACATCATCTTGACTTACCACGCCAGGGAGTGGGCGCAGCGGTTCGGGAAGTAGGGTCAAGTACTTGCGGAGGCTCAGCCGCTGAACTTGATCCAGAAGGCGTTGGCCGCGCAGACTTCGAGGAAGATTTGGGCTCGCACAACATCGTCCCAGAACTCTTCCAGCTCCAGTTGCACGCTCAGCACTTCCTCGCCATCCTCATCGTACACGTTCCAGGCGTAGCCCCAGTTGAGCAGGAACTGCCCATCCTTCAGGAGTTGCTGCGCACGGCTCCAGTCGGTTTCGTGTTGCAGGCGCTGCACAAACTCACCTGTCCAGTACAAAAAGCCCGTGTTGTGGTGTCGATACACAGGCTCACCCGTGACCTTGGCTAAGATAAAGCAGGGCCTTCGGTGCAGCATTCCACACGCCGTATAGTCTGACTCATCCAGCTCAGCTTCCGTGATGACATTGCCGCGCCGCCGCGCGAACTCCATCACAGCTTCGCGCCAGGTGGCTCGGATAGCGGCGTCCAGAGGGAGCATGTGCTCGTCAGAATCCCATTCTTGGCCGTCTTGGTTGCAGGCGTAGGCGTCGAATGCCATAGATTACTCTCAAGGAATAGCCCTCTTCCACGCCTGATGCTGCGGAGGTGGAAATGGTTTCTTGCGCTGAGGCTGGCTTTGGGCCACGAGCCTGGGCGCCTCATCCAACTCGTCGCTGGAATACAAGCCCAACGGCAGAATCTTCTCATCAAAGCGCTCCAGAGCGTCCAGCAAGCCCTGGCATAGTTCCTCAAGTTCCATACACCACCTCCAAGTACTTGAGGAGGTGCACAACTATAGCCGTCTGAGATGAGGCTTTTCGGGAGTGGCTCATTGGTTGTTGCACGTTGTCGGGCGTAGACGGGAGTAGAGAGAAAAGTGCTGTTCAACTTTGCGCGCCAAATGCGGCTCAAGCCACCTTCATCAATTGTGCACCTTGCTCAAGTCCCTGCAGAGTCAAGTCCTCGCAGAGTTGCGTTATAGGTCTCTCGGGCAGATCAAAGTAGAATGCTAATGTGATGACTCTGCCCTCTCCCAACGACATCTCGCAATGCCGCACCCTGTTGGTACAGGAAGATCCCGATCTGGCTTCTCTGGTGATGACGCTGTTTCGCAAGGCGGGCATGGCCTGCCACCATGCCGCAGACTCATCCAGTGGCCTGCAAGCCTTCCACCAGCAAAAGCCTCACATGGTGCTACTTAGCTTGAGCTTGCCCCACTTAGGCAATGTCATGTTGTGCCCTCAGATTCGAGCCATCAGCCCGGTTCCGATCATTATTCTGTCGGTGAGGACGCGCAGGGAAGATCAATTTCATGTCTTGAACCTGGGCGCGGATGATTTCATCGTGATGCGTCCTCCCGATGAGCAGTTAATGATGGCGCGCATTCTGACCCTGCTCAGGCGCGTTTATTCCTACGGCAAGCCTTACCAAAACGAGCAGATCGATGCCCAGGCGATACAGGCCGTGCAGTCGCAACGCCCTCCCGGTTGGGCCTCCTGCGAAGCCTGCGGCTACATGGGGCCACAGAGACGGTTCGACAGGCGTGATGCGAAGGGCAACCTCTCTCTGACCTGCCCCCATTGCGACCAGAAAGATCGCGTCCGCTTCGACCTCTCCTGACGGCGGGCTCATCAGCCGTGATGATCTTGATGTTGCTGCCGGCCTTTTAGGGCTCGCAACTCCATTGGGCACAATTGTGCAAACTGCTCAAGTACTTGCGCCTCAATCGCGGGCTGGGCGCGGCAGGCGGCCTGTGAAGCTGCTCAGGATCTGCGGCATCATCTCGCCGGTCATGTGCCTGGTCGAGCGCGATTCGGGCTCCTGCAGGCGTGGCGCGATAGCCAGGGCGTTTAAGACGCGCACGCCCAGCGAAAGCGCGAACAGCACGTGGTAGTTCTCGAAGTGCAAGGGGCCAAGCTGAGTGTCCCAATCGCTCAGCGCATCTGAGAGCTTGCCCGCCCCAGCCGAGCACAGCGCGAACGAGCAGCCTCCCGCAATCGAATACAGAGCTGTCATGGTTGAGCGCGGCACCTGTGGGCACAGGTTGGTCATCATGTTGACGCTCGCCAGATCTATGGCCACGAACAGAATGCCCGAGGCGAAGAACAGCAAGCCGAGCAGAATCTTGGCTGTTAAATCGGGGTCAGGCTGGATGAGCAGCATTCCCAGAGGAACCAGGGTGAGGCCCATCGCGCCCAGGCGCATCACGGGGCGGTTGCCGTAGCGCTGCGTCAGGCGGCCCCAGAAGGGCGAAGTGATCGCGATGGCCAGCATCGGCGCTCCGTTCACGATGAGGCCCGTCTCGGTCTTGGACAGGTGCAGATACTCAGCGGAGTGCAGCCACAAGAACGGCCCGTATAAACCGTAGCCCGCGAACAACAGGCACACGAAGAGCAGGAAGCGGCGCACCGAAGGCTCGCGCAGAGGCTCGCGGATGGCGGCTAAGGGCGAGGGCACGGCTTGAGCCAGCTCGTCCAACGCCTCATCGACCTCGGGCGTGCGCGGCTCCAGATGGCGTGGGTCGCGCACGCCCAGGAACATCAGGATGTCGCCGAGGCCCAGGCAGGCGGCGATGAGCAGAACGGCGCAATAAACCTCCAGGCGCGCGAAGTTATCGGCGATGAGCCCTCCGGCAACTGCGACGAACATCCCGGCCAGCGTACCGATCTGCATTCGCCGCGCGAAGAAAGTTGAGCGCACGCGCGAGTGCGCCAGGTCCGTCATCCACGAGAAGAAGGCCGGCGAGACAAAGGCCTGTCCTATGGCTGAGATCACAATGAGCAAGGCCACGCCGGGCAGCACGATGCTCTGGGGCACGAGCGCGGGCCAGTACTTGTGGCCCAGGGGCAGCAAGGGAACCAGGAGCCACACGCCGCGCCCGATCACGCCCGCGATCAGGAACTGCCGCTTGCGCCGCCGGTGCCGCTCCAGGCTCCAGGCCCCAAGTACTTGCAGCACGCTCATCAGTGGCAGCGCCCCGGCCAGAACGCCGAACACGGTGTTCGAGGCCCCGATCGAGCGCACGAAAGCCGTATAAACCGCGCCCGAAGACAGGTTCGCGAAGGCCGCCCCGAAGCCCCAGGCGATGATGACGCGCATCATCGAAGTGCGCACATCCTCTGTGGGCAGGCGCTCCTGCGAGCGGGCGCTCTGAGCTTGATCCTCAGAGCTCTGGGGCGAATCGGGATCAGGCGAGTAGGAGCGGGTAGAAGCAGCCATCGGAAGAATCACGTAAGCGTGGCACGCACTTAAACAGAGCCGCCCCAAGTACTTGAAGGTACCTGGGGCGGCCTACCTGCATCTTGCAGCAAGAGACGCTTCATCAACGCGGCGTTGGCCGTTGCGAAGGCGTCGCTTCCTCTGGCGTGGTTGCCTCCGGCGCTGGGTGCTGGGCTTTCGCTGTGGAAGCCAAGTCCGGCTCAGGCGCGTGCTCAAGTCCTTGCGACGTGGCTTCGCTTGCTGCTGCGAGCTCGTGCATCGGCTGGAACTGCCAGCGTCCGCCTTCCTCTGGGTTCTGCTCGGCTGGCGGCACTTGAAGCGTGGCGTCGGGCACGCCTCCGGGCATCGAGACGGGCTCGATTGGAGACTGGCGCACGCGCTCGAAGGGCAAAGGCGAGAAGATCGTGGGGCTTGGAGCCGGCTCGTCGCCAGCGGGCACGGGCTTGGAGCTTGTGTTCTCAAAGGGCGAAGAGGGAGCGGGCGCTGTCCACCCTGAGACTTCCGGCTCGGCCTGAGCCTGGGTTTCGCCTGGGCGCATCGAGGTGTGCAAGCGTGACTCGTGCGCTTCCACTTCACCCTGTCCGTTCTGCGCCCTATCCGGCGTGTTCTGCATCTGAGCCAGTTGAGCTTCAGTGAGCGTGGCGGGATGATGGGGATCGAGCAGCGACAGGTCGCGCGCCACTTGAGGATGATCGGGCAGGCGGCTCAGCACCCACCACGCTCCCGCCAGGATCGGCCACAGCAAGACGCTGCCCTCAGCCCCGAAGGTGCCGCCCGAGATCCACGGGCTGCCCACGGCCTGCAAGTCGAACAGGCGAAAGGTCGTCAGCCCCGAGACGGGCAGCGAGAAGATGCAGCCCAGGCAGAAGTTCCACGCGAAGTGGAATCCTATGCTGGGCCACAGGCTTCCGCTCTTGGCCCACATCAAGGCGAAAATCGCGCCAACCAAGGCCAGCGAAGGCATCGCGCGAGCTGCGTCCGCCCAGGCCGCGCTCCCAATGTTGGGGTCGTTGGCCTGGCTCGGTACATTGAGCAGGTGGATGGCCGCGAACACAATCGCCTGCATCCAAATCGCACCGCGCAGCTTGAGCGAGGCGCTCAGGTTGTGCAAGAGGTAGCCCCGGAAGCTCAGCTCCTCCATAAAGGCCACGGCCAGGAACATCAGCGCATACACGCCCAGGCTCAGCGCGACCTGAGCCGGCGTGCGCTCGAACGCCTCGGGCGAAGTGCCGCCGAAAATCAGGGCTCCGCTGAGCCACATCGCCCCGAACAGCCAGGCCACGGCCAGCGTTCCGCCCACAACGCCCAGAGCCATCGAGCTGCCCGCTCGGTCCAGGCGCAGGCCCATCGAGCGTACCGAGCGACGATCCAGGAAGTGGCGGCAATACAGAATCCAACCCAGCAGCGGAGGGTAACTCAGCACCGTCATGGGCAGAGCGTAACGCTCCATGTCGCCCGGCTCCAGCCGTGCGCTCGGCTCCCACAGCACGCGCGCCGCGCTCAGAACCACCACAACCACAACGTAGAAAAGCACCGTGATCAATCCAGAGCCCATCGCAAAGCACACGATGCGATTCCAAGGCGAGTAGCGCGGCTCTAACATAAGGGTTCAGCTTAATCCGGGCACGACAAAAGCAAAGCAGGTGTGGCAGCCACAAGTACTTGAGGCACCTACCCAACAACAGGAGGCAGCGCAATCGAATGCGACAAAGCGGCGCAACGGAAAACGAATTCCGCACGCCGCTGAGATCTTGGATATAGCGCCATCCGAGGAGATGGTTCTACGAGCGCAACGAGGATTTATTTCTCGCGCAGCACGACTTCGTGGCCGCTGCCGTTCAGCTCGCGAGCAGCGACCGAAGCTGCCTCGCGCCCGTTCAGCTCGCGCCCGTTGCTCGCGCGGTGGTTGACTTCTGAAGCGAGCTGCTGCTTGCCTTCCTGCACTCCGGCGTGCAGGCGATCGAGCACCGCTTCGAGCTGATCCAGGCGAGCCATGGACCACTGCCCGGCCTGCTGCCTCAACTCGTCGCTTTCCTCGATGGCCTGGCGGTGCATCTCGTCGGCGGCCTGCTGCGCGCGCTGCACAATGGTGTTGTCAGCCACCAACTGCTCGGCGTGCTCGCGGGCGTCGGCCTCGATGCGCTCGGCCTCGCGGCGTGCTTCCTCGACGATGCGCTCGTGATCCTCGCGCGCATTCGCGACCATGCGCTCGGCCTGAGCGCGCGCGTCCGAACGCAGACGCTGCGCTTCTTCCTGGGCATCCGAAAGCATTCTGTTGGCGTCGCCCTCGGCGTTGCCCAGCAGATCCTCGCGCTTCTTGACGATCTCCGAGGCCTGCTTGATGATGTCAGGCAACGTTTTGCGCAGGCGTGTGGTCTGCACGTAGAACGCTTCCTCATCAATCACGACGCGGCCCACGAAACGCGTCTTGCTGTTCTCAACCAACTGCTCCAACTCATCAATTATACGGAAGACGTCAATGGCTCGGCCCTCCTCACGGCTGCCCCCGCTCGCTTTTCCTCGGCTCGCGGGCGCGTGAGTAATGTTATTTTGTTGTCAATTTCAGTTCAAGATTCAGCCCGGCCTTCTTCATCATCCAGCACGAAGAAGGAAAGCGTGGATTCGCCCGCGCGCTTCTCTCGCCACAGGCGAAACGGCGCGCCCAGAGCAGGTGCCTGCCTGTGGTGATGCTGGATCACCAACATCGGCTCCTGAAAAAACTTTCTGGGCTCGGGCTCATCCTCGCCACGCTCAGCTTCCGCGTCCAGAACCTCGTCCTCCAGTACAAGTACTTGAGAAGAAGCTCCATCCGCGAAAGTCGCTTCGGTTCGTTCACTTTCCTCGCAGGCCGCAGCAGGCGCGGATACAGCAGCGTCTGGTGTAGGAGATGAGGGGAAGGTGGAGGATGAAGCAGCGCTCGGGCAGAGTCCGGGTTCATTATGCAACAATGGAGCGGCCATGTCCAACGCCTTGCATAGTTCTTCCAGCTCGCGAGGGTTGCTAAATGGAGGATCAGCGAACACAAGATCGAACTTGGCGCCATCTGAGGCCAGCCTTCTGAGCGCGCTTTTCACCGCGGATTGCCACACCTGAGCCGCGCCAGCCACCTTGAGCAGCTTTAAATTAGCCTTAATCACGCGGCAGGCTCCGGCGTTTTGCTCGATGAAGACGCACGAAGCCGCGCCGCGCGATAGAGCTTCGAGCCCAACCGAGCCGGTTCCGCCATAGAGATCCAGCACGCGGGCTTCGAGCACGCGCTCGCCCAGCACGTTGAAGAGCATCTCGCGCGCGCGCGCATCGGTGGGGCGCGTGCCCTTGCCTTCGATGCTCTGCAGGGTGCGACCTTTGAAGTGGCCGCCAATAATTCGCATCCAGACAGTTTTAGCAGATACAGATGAAGCCGCCCCAAGTACTTGAGGGCTACTTTGCTTCGCGCGCGGCGCGTGGAGGTGGCGGCTCGATGATGTCGCCTTCAACTTCGGCTCCCATCGCGCGCAATGCCTCGGCGATTGGGCGGCTCACACCGCGAGTGAAGCGCACGATGACACGCGGCGGTTCGCACCAAACCGTGTTCACACGCGCGGCACGCAGCATCTTCTCAGTCTGTCGCTTCAGCCCTTGCTTGCGACGGTGGCGGCTCTTGGAACCGGCGCGCCCCTTCCAAGCCGATGATTCAAGGCCGAAAGGCTTGACCGTCGTGACGTTGATCCACTGGCGCCCGTAGTCGGCCACGATGTTGATCTGCACGCCATTCAAGCGTCCGTCCACGAAGAACTTGCGGTTCAGCTCGATCTGGGGACGTATCTCCATCAGTTGGCGAACCATCCGCTGCTCTTGAATCGCCTGCAAGTACTTGCGCAGTCGCTCCCACATCAGCTCACCTGCACGCGCGGCAGCTTGTCGCCCCAGAACCTCAAGACCGCCTCGCGCAAATCCTGGTGCTCGGGATGCTCCAGGCTCGGATCTTCCGTCACCAAATCGAAGGCGGCTTGCCTCGCCTCGGCGATGATCTCGACATCGTTTAGAATATCGGCGATGCGGAAGTCAGGCAGCCCGGATTGGCGCGTGCCGTAGAACTCGCCTGGCCCGCGCAGTTGCAGGTCGTAGTTGGCCAGCACGAAGCCGTCTTGCGTTTTGCACATCGCGTTCAGGCGCGCCTTGCCCTCGTCTGTCTTGGGCTCGCTGAGCAGGAAGCAGAAGCTCTTGTGTACGCCTCGGCCCACGCGACCACGCAGCTGGTGAAGCTGCGACAGCCCGAAGCGCTCGGCGTCCTCGATAATCATGATCGTTGAGTTGGGCACGTCCACTCCGACTTCGATTACGGTCGTCGAGACCAAGACATCGTGCATCCCGGCCCTGAACAACTCCATCTGCTCGTCGCGCTCGATCACGTTCATCTGGCCGTGAACCAGGCCCACGCGCAAGTCCTTCAGCTCGTTCTCGCGCAGCCCCTCAGCCAGAGCCGTGGCCGCCTTGAGGTGAGCCAGCTTCTCGGATTCCTCCACCAAGGGGCACACCACGTAAGCCTGGCGACCCTTGGCCACTTCCTCGCGCACGAAGCTATAAGCCTTCTCGCGCGCCGAGGGCTTGATGAGCCTGGTCTTGATCGGCTGGCGTCCAGGCGGCAGTTCGTCCAGAATCGACACGTCCAGATCGCCGTAGATCGTCAGGGCCAACGTGCGAGGAATCGGCGTGGCGGTCATCACAAGCACATCGGGACGGATGCCTCCGGCGCCCTTGGACTGCAAGGCCGCGCGCTGCATCACGCCGAAGCGGTGCTGCTCGTCCACGATGGCCACGCTCAGCTTGTTGAACTCGACTCCCTCCTGAATTAAGGCGTGCGTGCCGACCACAATCGAGACGCGGCCTTCGTTGAGGTCTTGCTGGATGGCCCGCTTCTGCTTGGCCTTGAGCGAGCCTTCCAAGAGCGCCACCTCGATGCCCAGCGGCTTGAACAGGCGCGTTAGGGTCGAGAAGTGCTGTTCAGCTAAGATCTCGGTGGGAGCCAGCATCGCGCCCTGCATCCCCGAAGCGTGCGCTGTCCAGAGGGCGTAGGCGGCGACCATGGTCTTGCCTGAGCCCACGTCGCCGTGCAGCAGGCGGTTCATGGGGTGGGGGGCCTTCATGTCGCGCCTCACCTCGTTCATGACGCGCTTCTGAGCTGAGGTCAGCTTGAAGGGCAGCGTGGCCAGCCACTTCTTGATCTTCTCCTCGGACACCTCGTGCCTCAAGCCGGCCTCGGACAGCTGAGCGTGCTGCTTCTTCTGCGCCAGAGCCACCTGCAACAAGAACAGCTCCTCGAAGATGAGGCGGTAGCGCGCTTCTTCCTTGGCTTCCAGAGAATCGGGAAAGTGAATCTGGCGCAGCGACCAATCCAGAGGGCGCAAGGCATAATTCTCAAGTACTTGAGGCGGCAGGGGATCGGGAATCACAGGCAAGTACTTGTCGAGCGCATCCGCGACCGCGCGCCGCAGATGAGGCTGCAGCAGCCCCTCAGTCGAGGGATAAACCGGCACGATGCGGCCCACTTCGCCGCTGGGAGCCGAAGCGCTTGCAACGGCTTCATCTTTCTCGCTGAGAATTTCAAAGTCGGGCGATTCGATCTGCAAGAAGCCGTTGAACTCCGAAACCTTGCCGTAGACGAAGAGGCGCATTCCGGCCTGGAACTGCTTCTCGCGCCAGGGCTGGTTCCACCACTGCAAATCGAGCCGCCCCGTGTCGTCTCCCACGCGCACTTTGGTGATCGAGCGCCCGCTCATGCGCCCGCTCATGGCGTGCGTCTGCGGAGGATACAGGACGGTGACCTGCGTGCTCTCCTTGGAGCCAGCCACCAACTCGCTTACGGTCTTGATGTTGCCCCGATCTTCGTGGCGAGCCGGGAAGTGCGTGAGCAGGTCGCGCACGCTGAGCAGGTTCATCTTGCCCAGCAGCTTGGCGCGGTAAGGACCGACGCCCTTGAGATACATCAGCTCAGCATCCACATCGCCCACGGTTTCGACTTTGGCGGGCTTGCTCTGGCGCGGCGCTTTGGGCTCGGCTCTGGCTTCGACGGGCTCTTGAGCGGGCGGCGCGGCTGGGTTCGAGCTCTTGAGATAGTCGCGAAACGAAGGCTTCTGCTCCCAGTTGCTTTCGACGGAAGGTAATTCTGAAAGCGGCTTGTGCTCCACCAACTCTTCCACGTGGCGCTGAGCGGCGTCCATCTCGAAGACTTCCTCGTTGAGGATGGCATCTTCTTCGATTTCTTCCTCATCATCCTCTGCCAAGGCACGAGTCGAAGGCGCGGAAATGTGGGTCAGGCCCGAGCCCGAAGGCGCGATTTCTGAAGCGGCTGCAAGTACTTGGGGCGATTCCTCGGGCCGCAGATCGGCGGCGCGCAGCAGAACCAGGATGCGCTGCGTTGAGTCCAAGATGTGCTGCCTTTCGTTGGGATCGGCCTCGTCGTAGCGCGACCACAGATCGAACAGGCGCTGCAAGGGGAACTCAACCGAGGAGGGCAGCAGGCCTTGATCGAAGGCGTCAATGGCGCGCCCGACCAAGTCGAGGATGTGGGCGTCGGTGCCTCCCACGGCGGCGGTGTTGGAGCGCGCCTTGTTCTCGGAGGCCAGGGGCTTGGCGATGGCGCTCAGCAGGTGGAGCAGCGAGAAATCAGACATCGCTCTTAGTGTGGCACGTGGAAGGGCGGCAAGTACTTGAGGCACGAGCAGGCTCTGCAAGCAATGGGGCCCAAGCGGGGCTTGCGCCCTCTTCCAATCACTTGTTTCCGGCAGATTCTCAGAGCCTGCAAGTACTTGCTCCCGAACCTAACAAAATGCGAGCGATTGAAAGAGGGGCAAGCCCCGCTTGAGCCCCGCTGCTTGCAGAGCCTTGCTCGTGCCTCAACAGCTTTTACCGCTTCGCCTCAGCCACCGGCTTGACGGCTGCCTTGCCCGGAGCAGCCAGGGGATCAAAAGCCGGAGCCGGAGTGCTCGCGGCTTCTTGCTTGCGGGCGAGCAGCGAGATGTTCTGCACGCCTCGGTTGGAGTAGAAGTGGGTGCGGCCCGCTTCGTCGCGCAGCCACAGGCCGCGCAGGGTGCACTTCTCGACCAGGCCGCGCCGCCCCTCGACCTCAATGATGTCGCCTGGAGCCACCAGATCATCAGAGAGCAGAGCGTAGCCCTGAGCTGTGTCGCGCATCAGGGGCATCAGGGCCGCGCCAAAGAGCAGAGCCACGGCGCCCAGAGCCAGAGAAAGCGGCAGGATCGGCACGTTGAAGACGTTGAGCACCAGCAGCATCGCGCAGGTGTAAGTCGCGATGCGCATCGCCATTTTGGGCGTCCTGCGCAGCGTCAGGCTGCGCCGCGAGCGCCAGGCCACCTCGCGGCCCGCAGCGTTGGGCAGCAGAGGCTCGACCCAAGCGTCAATGCGGCGCCCCAGCCACCACGCCAGAGCCTCGAAGATGATCGCGATGAAGATGACTCGCAGCCCCTCATCCAGCAAATCCGCGAGGCGTAAGTTGTTCGCCAAGATGGTCCGAATATCCATAATCACTCGCTTCGCTTTTCAGATGGTGGGCCTTCGGCTGGTGGGGTGGTGCTGAAATGCTTCAGGCTCGCTGCAAGTACTTGGAGAGCCAAACCCACAACCTCACAACCCTTCACCTCAATCCGTGTGGCCCGAAACGACCAATTTGTTCTGCTCGATCTGCACGTCTTCGATGCGGCCCGGCGCGCGCTTGAGGGCGCTGTTGAGCTGCGCGCTCACCTGCTTATCCAGCTGGCCTTTCCAGTTGCCCGGTAGGGGAACGCCCATCACCTGCAGCGAATCGGTCTGGTAAATCAAGCGTCCGCTCTGGAGCCTAACCCGGCCTTCGAGCGTGCCCGTGGCCGGGAAGCCTTTGTAGTTCACCTCGCCCTGAGCCACAACGCGGCCCGGCTCGAAGCCCACGCGCAAGTTGCGGATCGGGAACTTGGACAGATCCAGGCGATCCTGCAGCAAGGTGTTCAGTTGCTCATCGGAGATTTCGAGCGCGAACGGCTTCTTCTCGTGCGCCCTGGATGCCTGCTCGATGCTGCTCACCTGGCCCTCAAGCTGCTGAGCATCGCCGCGCCGCCGCGCCTGCTCCTGAGCCGGGAGCTTGGCAAAGGGAACACTGCTCAGGTGCGGGCCTCTCAGGTGGCTCCACGCCCACAGCCCTCCGCCCAGCAGCAGAGCTCCCGCCAGAGCTCCCGCGCAACCTCTTCTCATGGATCAATGTTGGAAAACGCGCCTCATTTTAGCAAGCGCAAGCAGGACGCCTGCTTGTGGATCTCAGGGCCATCGCGTTAGGAGTTTTCTTCCGTCTGCTCCCTTCTCAATGACAGCAGGCGGGACTCGAACGCTGAGACTTCGCTAATGCGATGGCCCTGTTGTGGATCTAAAGCTGTGGCTTCAGATTTGGCTGTTCGTGTCCAGGACAGCGTTCATGTGTCTACAAAATAGAAGCGATGTCTTCACGTGTTCATAGCCGATGCTCTTGTAGAAGCGATGAGCTTCCTCGCGTGGCAACCCCGAGCGCAGCCTGACTGCTGGGAAAGCCTGCTCCTGCGCCCACTGCTCCGCCGCTTCCATTAGCGCTCTACCCACGCCGCACCTGCGCGTTCCTTCATCCACCACCAGGCCGCCGATCTCCGCGTAAGGCTCGGATTCCAAGAGCTGGACTCCGTAGATATGCACCCAGCCAACAACATGACTCTCAGCCGCCTCTGCCACGAAGAGCCCGTTATTCTTGTCACCTTCCATGTGGCTCCAACGCTCCTCGATGCGCTCAGGCGTCACTGAATAGCCAAGCTGTGCGCTTAGAGCGGCGACTACTGTGGCGTCGCCGCCCTGCATCCGCCGCACCTTCATTGGCTGGGGCCTGCCTTCTGCTTCCGCTTGGACGAGCCATTGCGCGAGCTCCCAAGTACTTGCGGCTCGCCCGCAGCCGCCCCATTCTGCTCCTGGCTCGGCGTCTGGACTTGCGGCCGACTCTGGCTCCGCGCGCGCCTGGCTTCGTCGAGCAGTTCGCGCGCGTGGCTCAGGTTGGCCTCGCTTTCGCGGCCCATCATGCGGGCCAGCTCGTGCACGCGCTCCTCGTCGTCCAGGGGCTTGACCTGAACTAAGGTGCGCTCTTCATCCGAGCTTTTCACGACGCGGTAATGCCTGTCCGCTCGCCGCGCGATCTGCGGCAGGTGCGTGACGCAGAAAACCTGAAAGGAGCGTGCGAGCTCCTGCATTTTCTCGCCCACGGCCTCAGCCGTGACGCCTCCGATGCCCACGTCCACCTCGTCGAAGATCAAGACCGGAACGCGCGCCTCATTTTTCTCATCATCGCCCGCTTGAGGCGTGCTCAGCTCACGGCCTTTGTCGCCCAGAACGGAGCGCAGCGCGAGCATCACGCGCGAGATTTCGCCGCCGCTCGCGATCTTGCTCAGAGGGCGCACCGCCTGCCCTGGGTTGGCCGAAAGCAAGAACTCCACGCGATCGGTTCCACCCGCGCTTCCGCTTTCGTCGCTCTCGAAGCGCACCTCGAAGCGCGCCTTTTCCATCGCCAGCGAGTGCAGATGACGCACGACTTCGCGCTCAAACCCTTCAGCCAGAGCGCGCCTCGACTGGGAAAGCAGCAGGGCTTGCTTCGAGAACGAGGCGCGCAGCACATCGACTTCCTCACGCAGCCCGGCCAGCTCATCTTCCGACACGCTCAGGCGCTTGAGCTCGCGCCCGATCTTCTCCCTGTGCCCCAGGATGCGCTCGACTGAGTCGCCATACTTGCGCTTCAAGCGGTTCAGCAAATGCAGCCGCGCTTCGATCTCTTCCAATCGCGCCGGATCGGCTTCGAGAGCCTCGGCGTAGGACGAGGCTTCTGAAGCGATGTCGTCGATCTCATAGAGCGCGCCTTGCAAGCGCTCGACCCACTCCGAAACGCCCTTGTCCACGCCCTCGATCTCGCGCGCCGATTTCAGGGCCGAGCGCAAGAGCGACACCGCTCCGGCCTCCTCGCCTCCGAGCAAGAAGTCGCGGCAGGCTCCAGCGGAATCGCGCAGCTTCTCGGCGTTCATCAAGCGCGCCCGCTCGTCCGTCAAAAGCGCGTCTTCGTTCTCGGAAAGAGCCGCGTTGTCCAATTCCTCGACCTGGAAGCGCAGCATATCGAGCCTTTGCGCGCGCGCTTGCTCGTCGCGCGTCAGGTCGTCCAATCGCTTCTGAGCGCGGCGCCATTCCAAGTACTTGCCGCGCGTCTGCTGCAAAAGGGCCTGATGCAAAGCGTCGCCAAAGGCATCCAGAAAGCCGAGATGAGACTCGGGCTTAAGCAGAGCTTGCGAATCGTGCTGCCCGTGCAGGTCGATCAAGGTCGCGCCCAGCTCGCGCAAGGTCGCAGCCGTGGCCATGCGCCCGTTGAGCCGCACCCGCGAGCGGCCATCCGAGGAAACCTCGCGCGTCACGAGGAGCGCGAGGTCTTCGGACTCGACCTCGCGCTCCGCCAAGTACTTGCGGGCCAGAGGAGCATCAGTCAAGTCGAAGGAGCCTTCGATGACCGCCCGCCCATTGGGGCCGACTTGCTCGGAAGCCGCTCGCTCGCCCATAAGCAGCCCCAGCGCGTCGATCACGATGGACTTGCCGGCTCCAGTCTCGCCCGTCAGGACGTTGAAGCCAGTCCCGCAGGTGATCTCGGCCTCCTCGATGATGGCCAGGTTGGAAATCTTGAGTTCTTGCAGCATAAGGTGGCGAGGCTCAACCGAACAAAGCTGCGTACAGATGACCGAAGAGCGTGCGAGGCTTCTTCTTTTTGGCCCGCGCCACTATGCCTTTTCCCACACGCGGTGGCGTAGGAACAGTTCGACCACATCGTTGTCCAGCATTCCTCGCCTCGCCTCGTCGCGCAGGGTTTCCAGGGCTCGCTCGCGCGGCATCGCGCGCTTGTAAGGGCGGTCGGCGGCCACGAGAGCGTCGTAGATGTCGGCCACGGTCATCATGCGGCCCAAAAGCGGGATCTCGGGCGCGCGGATGCCGCGCGGGTAGCCCGAGCCATCGAGCTTCTCGTGGTGGCAGTGCGCCAGGGCGGGGATGCGCGACAGATGCGGCGGCCACGCGATCTGCTCCAGGAATTCGAACGACATCTGAGCGTGCGCTTCCATCTGCTTGCGCTCGCCCAAACTCAACGAGCCTCGACGCACGCCCAGGGCGAGAACCTCTTCCTCTTCCACAAGTACTTGCTGGTGCCCTTCTTCTTCATAAGAGAGCCTGGACAAGCGCTCAATCGCCGCTTGCTGCAGCGCGAATTCTTCATCGGAGATGTTGTTGGACGAGGGCTCGTTGGCCTGCACCAGATAGTCGCGATCCGCGCGCAGCTGCTTCAGGTGCGCCTCAAGTCCTTGTAGCAGGCGCTCTTCCTCGCGCGCGGCCTGCTCTGGGCTCAAGGTCTTCCAGGCGTTGAGGATGGCGGTCTGGGCTTGCAGCGTCTGCTCGTTTTGATAGAGGGCGACGCGGTGCAGCACGCTGTGGAACAGAGCGGGCTCGATCTTGTGGCTCTTGGAGAAGATGGATTCGCGCACGCCGATCTTGCCCACATCGTGCAGCAGGGCTGCGTAACGCAGCTCTTGCATCTCGCCTGGCGAGTAATGCACCTCAGCGAAGGGGCCTTCGTCTCCCTCGTCCGCGGCCTGGGCCAGAGCCAGAGTCATTCTGGTGACGCGCTGCGAGTGGCCCGCTGTGGGAGGGTCGCGATCGTCAATGAGCTGAGCCGCCGCCCGCACGAACGAGTCGAAGGCCGTCTCGATGCCTCCCAATAAGCGCGTCACCTCGGACAAAAGCCTGTTGCTCTCAATGGCCACAGCCGCGTGCGAGGCCACGACTTCGGCTAAGTGAGCCAGCTCCTCATCAAAGGGAATGACCAGCCGCTCAAATTCTTCGGGTGTCGAGAGGGGAACTGGGAGGCGCTTGCGGTTGAGGAGCTGCAGCACGCCGATGGTCGCGCCGTCGCGGTTCTTCATCGGGACGACCAGAACCGAGCGCGTGCGGTAGCCGTTGTCCAGATCCCAGCGCGGCGTGAAGGAAAAGGGCGCCTCAGCCGGGATGTTGTAAGCGTCCTCGCACAGCAAAGTGCTTCCCGTAGTCGCCACGTAGCCGGCCAGAGTCGAGCCTCCCACGGGAAAGCGCTGCATCGCCAGGGGCAAAGTCACCGAGGCGTTTTGCGAGACGCGAAAATACAAAACCTTCTCGCGCTTGGAGCCCGACGCTTCGCCAGGAGAAGTCCTTGGCGAACTACTGAGCGCGCGATCGTGCTCGTGGAGTTCGTGCTCTTGGGGATATTCGAGAATATACAGGCTGCCCGCGTCAGCATCGGTCAGCTCGCGCGCTTTAGTCAGGATGAGCCACAGCAGGGCCTCGATGTCGCGCTCGGAGGAAAGAGCCAGGCCGATCTGGTTCAGGTTCAGCAGCCTCTCGGACACATCGCGCATGGCCTGCGCTTCCTGCTCAACTTCGGAAACCGCTTCCTCGCACTGCGAAACGGCGATGAACCGATCTTCGCCCTCAGCCGCGGGGGTGGAAGCCGCGGGGGTGGAAGTCGCGGGGGTGGAAGCGGCGTGCGAATCAGCCGAAGCAGCCATGACGGCCTCGGGTGGTGACACAGACCTGCGAGCTAAGCGTGGCATCAGATCCAGTGTAGTTTCTCGCGCAGGCGCGCGAAGAACGAGGCTTCGGGCGGCTGCATCAGGCGCGCCACCTGAGACGAGCGCTGGATGCGCACGCGGTCGCCCGAGCGCAGGAGAACACCAACTTGGCCATCCACGGTGAGCATCGACTGCAGGGCGCCGGGCGCCGACTCGTCGGCCTCCCATTCGGCGTCGATGTCGATCACGGCATCGGGCGCCACCACCAAAGGACGCTGAGCGATCGAGTGCGCGCAGATGGGGCAGATCAGCAGCAGAGCCACCTCGGGCTGCACAATTGGGCCTCCAGCGGCCAGGGCGTAAGCCGTGGAGCCCGTGGGAGTCGAGACGATCAGCCCATCAGCCCGCACCTGCGAAGTCAGCCCACCGTCAATTGAGATCGACAGGCGCAGCATTCGGGCCATCGCGCTCTTGGCCACCACCGCATCGTTGAGGCCGACGCTGCCCCCGATTGACTCCCAAGTACTTGCGGGCTGCGCGCGGCCAGCGGCCTGGCGACGCAGCACGCGCGCATCGAGCATCAGGCGCTCCTGGATGCAGAACTCGCCGCGCATCAGGCGCTCGAAGGCCGCTTCAACGTCATCAGGGCGCACAGCCGAGAGGAACCCCAGGCGCCCCAGATCGACGGCCAGAATCGGCGTCTGGTGCGGGGCTGCGGCTCGGGCGGCCTTGAGCACACCGCCATCGCCCGAAAAGGTCACGAGCAGGTCCGAGCGCGCGATGTGGTCGTCGGAGCGGCCTCGCAAGTCGTCGCGCCCGGCCATGTTCGCCAGCTCGGGCTGCAAGCGCAACTCAAGGCCGCGCCGCCCGGCCCAGGCCACCATCTCACGCACCAGGCTCGCCACGTTGGGCTTGTGCGAGGCGCCGAAAACTCCAATCGTGTGAAACATAGCTAAGGTGCTGCGAGGCAACCCCCAGAAGCGCAGTTGGAAGATGCACGGTTGCGCATTCTCTCCGGGCCAAGCGCCCTGTCAAGGCACCGATCTTAAGGCACAACTTCGAGACTGCTGAGCGCCAAGCGATTGCTAACCAATAATTGCTGCTGCGGTCAGCCGATCAACGTTGGCCTTGGCCTCGGAATAGTCGGGCTTGAGCTCCAGGGCCTTTCTGTACATCTTGAGGGCCTCGGCTCGCTTGTTGCGCGCTTCCAGAACCGCGCCCAGGTTGTTGTAGGCCAGCGCGTTGTTTTTATCCAGCACGATCAAATCGCGGTAGGTCTTCTCGGCGGCGTCCTGGCGGTTGAGGTGATACAAAGCAAAGCCTCGATTGGTCAGGGCCGGGATGTTGGTCGGCTCGGCCTTGAGCAGCAGGCCCAGCTCAGACTCGGCCTCGGCCCACTTGTCGGTCTTCAGGTAGTTCTCGGCCACGGCTCCGCGCGCCACCACCAGCAAGTGCGAGAGCGACTTGCGCTTGGCCGCGTCCCTGGCCGTGAGCCCATCCATCTGGCCCTGGGCGCTGGTGATGACCGAGTTCCATTGCTTGACGGCTTCATCGGCCTGGTTCTGAGCGGCCAGAACGAGGCCCAGGTTGTAGCGAGCGTCCAGGTTCTGAGGATCCAGGCGCAGCGAGGCTTGCAGCGAGGCCTGAGCCTCGGGCAGCTTGCCTCGCTTGTATAAGATGCGGCCCACGTTGTTCTTGACGTTGGCGTCGTTGGGCAAAATTTTGGCGGCGCTGGCGTAAGCGTCCAGGGCCAGGTCGAACTTGGCCGAGTAGTCGTAGGCCACGCCCAGGTTATACCAGCCGAAGAAGTCGTCCTTGCGCAACGCCACGTAGCGCGCGAAGATCTCCTGAGCCTCGGCCCAGCGCGCGTTGGCGATAAACACTTCGCCCAGGCGCAAAAGCGCTTCCGCGTTCTGGGGATCGGCCTTGATCGCCATCCTCAAGTACTTGGGTGCCTCAGTCTTGCGCCCCGTGCGCTCCAGGGCCAGAGCCATGTTCAGGGGGTAAGTCGAGTTCCTGGGGTCCAGCGCGATGGCCTTCTTGTAAGTCTGCAGGGCCAGGGTCCACTGACCCGTGCGCTCGTAAGCCAGGCCAAGAGCATCTTGCAGAGCCGCGTCATCAGGCGTCTTCTGGGCCAACTCGGTGAGCAGAGGCACCGCTTCCTTGAACTGCTTTTGATCCAGCAGAGCCACGGCCAGGTTGTAGCGCGCGTCCGCAGAATTTTTGTCGAAGGTCAGGGCCTGGCGATAGGAAATGATGGCGGGCTCGGGCTGCTTCTTGCCCCAGTAGACCAGCCCAAGGTAGGTGTACAAAGCGCCGCGAGCCTGAGCCGAGAGCGTGATCTCGTTGCTCTTGGCCGCCAGCAGCGAGGTCAGGGCCTCGTCCAGCTGTCCTTGCTTGAAGCGCACGTAGCCCAGGAACATCTGCGCCAGGGCATCGCGAGGAGCCAGAGCCACCACGCGCGAGAAGCTGCTCTGCGCTCCTGTCAGGTCGTCCTTCTTGAGCGCGGCCAGCCCCTCGTTGTAAGCCCGCGTCGAAGCGATCACTTCTTCCTCGGCAGGCGAAGCACCCGTTGCAGAAGCACCCGCTGAACCTGTTGAAGAAGAGGCTCCAGCCCGCGAGGGCGGCGCTTGAGGCGCGCGGCTGGGCGCCGTAGCGGGCGCTTGAGATGGGGGCGGCGCCCCAGGCTGCGAGACGCCTGTCGCTGATGAGCCTGTGGGAGCCGAGCCCCTTGAGCTTGAGGAAGAGGTTCCTGCTGAAGAAGTTCCTGCTGTTGAGCCTGGCTTGCTGGCGGGCGGGGCATCCTGGGCGAAGGATGGAGCGGCCAGAAGGACGGCGAGCAGACCTGCTGCAAGCACTTGTGGGCAGGTGATGGAACCCGAAGGGGTGATTTTAAGGGCGCTCTTGAGCACGGGGCGGGGCGTGTTCATGGTGTGGCGAGGCGCGGCTGGCGCGCGGCAAACTCCTGTGCGACTCGATCTGCGGCTCGAACTCGATCTGCGTGCTTCTACTCTCTAGCAGCGAGGCAGGCGCGCGAAAACAGCAAGTACTTGAGGCACTTGAAGGCGCTGCAAGTACTTGCTCTTTTATTTTGCTTGATTTGACGCCGCCTCTGCCGGGCTCAGCGCGCCGTGACCTCTTGTCTGTCTGCTACTGCACGCTGGAGGCGACCTTATCGAACAGGATGAACCAGTCGCTGAAGGTGATGCTCGGGCTCTTGCCCACTGCGGGCGCGACCTGGCGCAGAGCGCGCGAGGTGCTTTCCCCGAATAGGCCGTCGGGCTGCAACCTCTTCGATTTGGGGCCGCTCTGCAGCCCGCGCGCCAGTATTTGCAGCGCCCGCACCGCATCGCTGCGCTCTCCGGGACGCACTTCAACGCTCAGGGCCTGCAGCGTCGGGGCGTTCAGCTCGGAGGCTGGAACCAGCCCGCTCGCCTTCTGCAGAGCCGTCAGAGCATCCTTTGTCCCGGCGTCCAAAGTGCCAGTGACCGGGATTTTCGAGCCGTGCGCACGCAGCAAGCACTGCAGAGCCTCGATGGGGTAAGCCGTGATCTGCCAGGCCGGGGCCAGCAGCTCAGCCCAGGTCGCGGCGTCCATGATGCCATCGCGTCGCGGGGCCTGGCGCGGGCCGGGCGCTTGCGGCTCGCGGGCGGCGGCGAGGGGAGGCCGCAGCCCCCACAGCATCTGCGCACGTATGAGCGTGAGCTTGAGGGCAGGCGTGAAGACGCCGTCCACGGGCACATCGTAGCCGCGCTCGCGCAGCAGAGACTGCAAAGCGCGCACGCCATCGTTGCGCGAGCCGACCGAGAGCGGCACGATCAGCGACCCGCAGCGCTGGGCGTTGAGCGGGCTGGCCTTGTCGCCCAGCCCACGCCCGCGCGCGAACTCGTCGAGCCCCTTGAGCGTGACCTCATCCCACTGGCCCGAGGGCGCTACCGTCTTGATGCCCCAGGCGCGCAGCAAATACTGGATCGCCTGAATTTTTTGGGCCGGAAATCCGTAGCCTCCGGGCCAGCGCTGGTTTTTGGCCTCGGCGCGCAGGTCGGCGGCTGTGGGCTCGCTGCTCCTGGTCCTGCTCTTGGCGGAGGCGGACTGCGCGGGGTGTTGGGCTGTCGCGCTCCAGGCGCACGCTGCGCCCCCGAGAAGCAAGCCTCGCAGCAGAGGCGCGATGCGCGTCCTACTGACTGTATGTGCTCGTGAGTGAGTGTTCATGGTGCTCGTTTTCAAATCCAAGCGATTGTAGGCCGAGCCGAGGAGCAAAGGCAAGTACTTGCACGGGGCTGGCGCGTCTCAAGCCACGCTTGGGTGATGTACAACACCTGCGAACCGCTTTAGGCAGCACAAAGGGCTCGGCCATCATTGGCACGAGCCCTTGTCAGCAGATTTCAATCGCTGTGCCTCTGTGAGCGGAGCTGTCGCTCTCTTCCAGCCTTGTCGCAACGGCAGATTGGCAGAGGGCGATAGCCCCGCTCACAACTCCGCCTGCAGAAGTTCAACTGCGCCGTTCATCCTCTGTACAGCGCCTCAAGTACTTGGGGCGATCTCACGCGCTCACGGCCTGCTCCACACGCTGCGCCGCGCCGTTGAGAGCGCCGCCCTGAGCTTCGCCCAGCAGGGCACGCATCCGCTGAGTCAAGCCCTTGGCATCCAGCTTCAGCTCGGCACGCTGGATTTTCTGCGCGCCGTGGTGGATGAACTCGTCCGGCACGCCCACCACCTCAACGGGAACCACCACATCACGAGCCTGCAGCATTTCCAGCACGCCCGAGCCAAAGCCTCCCGCGACCGCGTTCTCCTCAATCGTCATCAGCCGCCCAGAGCGCTGCGCCAGCTCGATGATCTTCGATTCGTCCAGCGGCTTGACCCAGCGCGCGTTGAGCAAGCCCACACGATGCCCTTCGGCTCGCAGCTCATCGACCGCTTGCTGAGCCGCCTGCACGCTGAAGCCAATGGCGATGACGCCCAGATCCAGCTCGTCCTCGTCCTCGCCTCGCCTCCACTGCGCCTCGCCCACAGTCATAGGCCGCAGCGTGTCTTCCAGCGAGACTCCCACAATGGTGCCGCGCGGGTAGCGAATGGCGAACGGAGCATCCAGGGCCAGGCCCGTGGCCAGCATTCCGCGCAACTCGGCCTCGTCAGCCGGAGCCGCCACCGTCATGTGAGGAATGCCGCGCAGATAGGTGAAGTCGAAAACGCCCTGGTGCGTGGCTCCGTCCTCACCCACCAGGCCGCCTCGATCCAGGGCGAACACAACGGGCAAGCCGGTGCGAACCTGGCACACATCATGGACGATCTGGTCGTAAGCCCTCTGCAAAAACGTCGAGTAGATCGTGACCACGGGCTTGAAGCCGCCCAGAGCCAGGCCCGAGGCAAACGTCACCGCGTGCTCCTCGGTCATGCCCACGTCGAAGCCGCGCTTGGGGAATTCTTCGATGAACTTGTCAATGCCCGTCCCGCCCGGCATCGCCGCCGTGATCGCCACGATGCGCTCATCTTGGTGCGCCAACTCGATCAAGGCCTCGGAGAAGATCTGGGTGTAGGTCGGAGGCGCCTTCTTGACGCCAGCCGCGTCCTCCATCTGCTGATCCTTGCCCTTGGCCTCGATCTTAGACGCGTTCTTGGTGAAGTCCGCGGGCGTGGCGGCGTGCCACTTGATCTGCCCTGAGCTGGCCTCGGCTTGCTCCCAGCCTTTGCCCTTGACAGTCACCGCGTGGATCAAAACCGGCTTCTTGAGGGCACGCGCGGTCTTGAAGGCCGAGACCAGGTCGGGAATCGAGTGGCCGTTGATCGGCCCGATGTAGTGGTAGCCCAGTTCCTCGAACCACAGGCCAGGCACCACCATCGAGCGCACTCCGGCCCGGATTTTGGTGCCCGCTTCGATGACCAGCTCTCCTCCGGGCAGGCGCTTGAAGATGTCTTCCAGGGACTGCCGCGTATTGCGATAGACGGGGTCGGTGCGCACGCGCCTCAAGTACTTGGCGAGTGAGGAATGGTTGTGCGAGATGCCCATTTCGTTGTCGTTCAAGACGACAATCAGCGGCGAGTTCATGTGCCCGCCCTGGTGCAAGCCTTCCAAAGCCAGGCCTCCGACCATGGAGCCGTCGCCAATGATGGCCAGCACGGATTCATCGGTTCCGCGCAGGTCGCGGGCGACGGCGTACCCCAGGGCAGCCGAGATTGAAGTCGAGCCGTGGCCTGGGTTGGTGGTGTCGTGGTCGGATTCCTCGACGCGAGGAAAGGGCGCGATGCCGTTCCACTGGCGCAGCGTGGGGAACTGGTCGCGGCGGCCTGTCAGGATCTTGTGCGCGTAGGCCTGGTAACCAACATCCCAGACGAACTTGTCGCGTGGCGAGTCGAAGACGTAGTGCATCGCGATGCAGATCTCGACCGCGCCCAGCGGCCCGCCGAAGTGCCCTCCGTTTTGTGCGATGGTCGCCACGATCGCGTCGCGCACTTCGCGCGCGACCTCGGGCAACTGGTTCATGTTCAGCTTCTGCAAGTCGGTGGGGCCGTTGATGTTTTCGAGGAATGACATAGTTCTCCGGCGCTTCGCTGCGCGGATGGGAGGTGGCGCGGTAGTGAGGGCGTGGCTTGGCTGCAAGTACTTGCGGCTATTCCACCACCCCGCTACCGCGCCACCCGCCGAAGGCGCTTACTGCTTGCGGCTTGTGACAAACGCGGCCAGGTTGCGCAGCGTGTCGGCCTCGCCTCCGAACTCGCGCAACGCTTCCACGGCGGCGCACGAGCTTTCCTGAGCCATGGCCTTGGCACGTTCGAGGCCGAAGGCTGCGGGAGCCGTGATCTTGAAATTGGCCAGGTCCGTGGCCTTCTTGCCCGTGACTTCGGGATCGCCCTCAACATCCAGCACGTCGTCCTGGATCTGGAAGGCGCGCCCCAGGTGCCTGCCATACTCGCGCAGAGCCGCCACCTGAGCCGCGCTGCCTCCGGCCAGAACCGCGCCGATCTCGCCCGAAGCCCGAATCAAAGCCCCGGTCTTCAAGGCGTGCATTGCGAGCAAAGACTCGCCCGAAACGCTCTCGCGATTCTCCTGCGACCAATCGATGTCGATGGCCTGCCCTCCGACCATGCCCGCCTCGCCCGAAGCCTGAGCCAAGAGCCGAATCGCGCTGAGCACGCGCTCAGCAGGTACTTGCAGCGCGCACATGACTTCAAAAGCCAGCGTCTGCAAACCATCTCCAACTAAAATGGCGGTGGCCTGCCCCCAGCGCACATGGCTCGAAGGCTGGCCTCTTCGGGTGTCGGCGTTGTCCATGGCGGGCAGGTCGTCGTGGACGAGCGAGTAGGCGTGGATCAGCTCCAGGGCGCAGGCTGCGGGCACGATCTGCTCAGCTCCTGCTTGGCGATGCTGAGCTTGAGTCACCACGGCGAAGGCTTCCATGACGAGCTGCGAGCGCATTCCCTTGCCCCCGCCCAGAACCGCCTCGCGCATCGCCAGGCGCAAACGGCTCAGCTCGGGAGCCCAGCCCTGAGAGTCCCGGTTTGCGGGAGGCGTGGGCAGCAGCTTTTCCAGCGCCTCGATGACGAGCCGGGGCTCGAAGTGCCAGGCGAATTCTTTCATAGTCCAACTGCAACGCTTTCTTCCCGACCTTCTTGCCAAGGCCCCACAAGTACTTGCACCGCTTATCCCTCACTGCTCAGGCGCACCGTTTCCAGCTCGCCGTCCTCGTTCAAGATCAGCTGCTCCAGAACCGCTTCGGCCTGGCTGAGCTCACCTTCGCAGCGCGCGATCAAGACCATGCCGCGCTTGAGCAGGCGCAGCGATTCTTCGAGCCCAACCCCTCCGCCTTCCAATTTTCCGGCCACCGCTTCCAGCTCGCGCAGAGCGTCCTCGAAGCTTTGTTCTAACGACGCGCCGCTCTGCTGGGACGCCTGGTTTTTTGGGCTGCCTTCTGCCTTAACATCTTCAGCTCCGCCTTCAGCCTTGCCGCCTGCTCTCATCCGTTCGTGCCTGCTTTCTCTTTCTCTTCGCCCCGCTCGCTTTCCACAACGCGCACGTGTAGGCTGCCGTCGTGCAGCCGCACCTTCAGTTCATCACCCTGGCTGACCTGGGTTGCACTTGTGAGCAGCGTGTCCTGGGCTCGTTCTATCAGGGCGTAGCCTCGCTCCAGGACGCGCTGCGGGTCCAGAGCGTGCAGCTGAGCACGCCGCGTGGCGAGAATTTGTCGTTTTATTCTAACACGCGACTCCATCGCAGCCCCAATGCGCGCCCTGGCCCGCTCGACCTTCAAGCCCTCCTCGCACAGCCTCTCGCGAGGATGCTGCAAGCCTGGCCGCGCCTTGTTCCACTCCAGCCTCTGCCGCAAAGCGCTCAGCGGAGACGCCACACCCCGATGCAGCCGCGCGCGCGTGCCGTGCAAAGCCAGCATCAACTCGCGCGCATCGGGAGCCACGAGCTCAGCCGCCGCTGAGGGCGTCGGGGCGCGCACATCGGCCACCCAATCCAGCAGAGAAACATCCGTCTCGTGCCCAATAGCTGAGATGAGAGGAACCGGAAAATCCGCTGCGGCGCGCGCCAGTTCTTCATCATTGAAAGCCGCCAGGTCTTCGGGCGAGCCGCCGCCACGCGCCACGATGAGCACATCCAGCTCTTCATAAGCCGAGGCCCAGGTCAGGGCGCGCAGCAAATCCGCGACGGCATCGAAGCCCTGGACTTTGGCGGGAATCAGAACCAGCGTGGCCAGGGGCCAGCGCCGCCCAAGTACTTGGATGATGTCCTGGATGACCGCGCCCTGGGGCGAAGTCACGATGCCGATGCGCTTGGGCATCAGGGGCAGAGGGCGCTTGCGAGCTGGATCGAAGAGCCCTTCGGCCTGGAGCTTGGCCTTGAGGCGCTCCATGGCTTCAAAGGCGGCTCCTGCGCCATCGAAGCGCATTTCGCGCACGATGAAGGAGACCTCGCCGCGCTTGGCGTAGAAATCCACGCCGCCCCCGGCCACGACGCGGTCGCCGTTGGAAGGGCGAAAGCCCAGGCGCGCGGCGTGGGTTTTCCACAGGCGGCAGCGGATGGAGAACTCGCCATCTTGCAGTGAGAAGTAGCAGTGGCCGTTGGGATACTGCTTCCAGCCCGAGACCTCGCCGCGCACCTGAACATCTTGTAGCAAGGGCTCTGCCTCAAGTACTTGACGGATGCGCCCGTTCAGGCTCTCGATCGAAAGCACGCCATCCGGGGGCACGAGCCCGTCTATTTCCTCAGCGGCCTCGGCGAGCAGGAAGTCCAGTGCGGCAGCGTCCAGATCGCCAAAATGAAAGTCCGGCTTGGGCATGAGATGGTGCAAGTACTTGAGGCGGAACTCTGAGAGCAGCAGAGCAGAACCCGAAGCGAAAGCGAGGGCCAGAGCTGCACGCCGTATGGCCCTCGCTTATGCTTCGGGTTCTGTTCAGGACTTACGCGGTTGGTTCGTAGGGGCGCATCACGGGCTCAGCTTCACGGTTTTCTGGGCCGCCAGCAGAGTTTGCTTGAGCAGCATCGCGATCGTCATCGGGCCGACGCCTCCGGGAACGGGCGTGATCCAGCCCGCCTTGTGCTGAGCCGAGTCGAACTCAACATCGCCCACGTCGCCCTGGCGCCCCTCGATGCGGTTGTAGCCCGCGTCAATGACAACCGCGCCGGGCTTAATCATCTCACCCGTAATCATCTCGGCTCGGCCCACGGCAGCCACCAGAATATCGGCACGCCTCGTGTGCTCCGCTAAGTTCTCGGTGCGCGAGTGGCAGATCGTGACGGTGCCGTGGCGCTGCAACAGCAAGAGCGCCGTGGGCTTGCCGACTGTGATGGAGCGGCCCACGACCACGCACTCGCGGCCCTTGATGGGGATTTCGTGGGCTTCGAGCAGCTCAATGATGCCGCGCGCGGTGCAGGCCACAAAGCCGTCCTTGTCGAGCAGCAAGCGGCCCATCGAGCCGATGCCCACTCCATCGGCGTCCTTCTGGGGCGCGATCAAATCGTTGACCGGGCCGATGTCCAGGCCGTTAGGCAAGGGGTCTTGAACTAAGATTCCGTGCACCTCGGCTCGTGCGTTCAGCTCGCGCACGGCTTCAAGTACTTGCTCGGACGTGACATCTGCGGGTAGGCGCCTGGAAATGGAGGCGATGCCGGCCTGGGCGCAGGCCTTCTCCTTCATGCTCACATACACGCGCGAGGCCGGATCGTCTCCGGCCAGGATGACGCCCAGGCCCACCGTGATGCCTCGCTCGCGCTTCAAGGCTTCCACTCCGAGCCTCACGTCCTCGCGAATGCGCGCGGCCACGCTCTTGCCGTCCAGAAGTTGCATAGCTCCAGTGTAGTCACACCGCGCCCCAAGTACTTGAGGCCGCTCTTGGGACAGGGCCATCGCATTAGCGAAGTCTCAGCGTTCGAGTACCGTCTGCTGTCATGCAGAAGAAAACTCCTCAAGCGTTGGCCCTGGCTCCCAAGTGCTGCCAGCTTTCATCTTGGGCACACTGAGATGAACCCAATCATGCGACATCCGAAACCAAGCCAGCCGCGCCCCCGCAAGTACTTGAGCCCGCTCGCCGCCCTCCTGATAAGCGCGCACGCTCCTCCTGCGGCTTGGGCTCAGGCCGTTGAGGGCGCGCCTCCTCCTGCTGCGGCCCTGGCTCTGGGTGCGGTTGATGCACCGCAGGGCCAACTCTTCGAGGCCGAGGCCAACAGCGACGCGGTTGCTTTCCAGGACGCCAAGGCCTCGGGCGGCAAGGCCGTTTCGAGCGCCGTTGAGTGGCACTCCTTGATCTCGGTTGCTCTGCCCGCAGCCAAAGCCAAGGCGGGCGAGGCGGGCGGCTTCACGGTCTGGCTGAGACACAAGGGCGGGCCGATCTTGCTCAAGAGCAACAAGAACGGGCAGCAGAGCGACTTGCAGTGGATCTGGGATGCGCCAGCCGAGTGGAAGTGGACTTCGCTTGGCCCCTTCTCGCGCGCCCAGATCGGAGACGGCCTCGTCGTCATTCGAGGTGACAAGAACACAGCCCAGCCCTCGCTCGATGCCCTCGTCTTAACTCCAACCGCTATCCGCGAGCTGCCGCCCGAGCAGCCCAACGCAGTTCTTCCGCCGCTTAAGATGCAGCCGAGCGTTGAGTGGAACGTTCTCTCTCATCCCTTCAAGCGCGAGCTGTGGGGCTTGAACGATTACGAGATTTTGGATCCCAAAGCCGCTGCGGATGAGAAGTTCCAGGGCTTGCTGAAGCAGATGTCGCCGCCTCTTATCCGCATCCACGCCGGAGGCTTTTCCGATGCCTGGATGGACGAGAAGACGCGAGCTTGGAACAGGGACAAGATCGTGGCTGGCTTCCGCGCCTCGACAGGCTATGAGGGCGCGAAGGTGATGCTCAACATCGCGCGCCCACCCTCGTGGCTCACCAGAGAAACGGTTCTGAGTGAGGCTGAGAAGGACGCGTGGGCGGCTCAGATGGCGGATTTGGCGCGTTTGCTCAAGGCCGAGAAGATCCACGTCGATTACTGGGAGCTGACCAACGAGCTGGACACGTCTTATGAGAAAGCGGGCAAGCTGGATGATCTGTGGCGCTTGATTAACAAGGTCACGCGCGCGGTCAAGGCCGCTGATCCCAATGCCAAGGTCGGAGGCCCGGCCCTGACCTGGCCTAATCCTGCTTGGCTCGAAGGCCTGCTCAAGAACTGCGGAGCGAATCTGGATTTCGTCTCCTGGCACTCTTACGCTTCGGGCGACATCTACGACTCGAACGAGCTGGTGCTGAGCAAAGCCCAGGTCATTGCGAACTCGGCTCAAGGCGTGGCCGAGGCGGTTGGGAAGCTCGTGCCCGGCAAGAAGCTGGAGCTGTTCTTGACCGAGCTGAGCATCAAGTGGGTCTGGGAGCCCGTCGAGCGTCGCCACGGCAACTCGATAGGCGCTCTGTTCTTGGCCTCCACCCTGAGCCACATCGCCGCCAGCAACATCGACGGCGTGACCATGTGGCACGCCAAGGGCAACGCTTACGGACTCATCAGCGCCGATGACACCGTGCGCTCAACAGGCGCGCTTTATACCTGGAGCAAGTACTTGTGGGGCCAGGTCGCCGCTTCAACCACGCCGGATGAGAAGGCCCTCGAAGTGCTGCCGATTGTGAGGCCAGACGGCAAGAAGTCGCTGCTGGTGCTGGTCAAGGCCGGCCAGAGCGTTGTGATTCCCGAGGCCTCGAAGCTCCTGGGCAGTGAGAAATGGACGGCGCAGCGCATTGACGCGGACGGCTTGCACGAGAGCGTGGAAGTTCCCGCGCGGGGCGAGTGGAGCTTACCCGGCTACTTGCTGACTCTGCTGCTGAACTGAGGCGCAAGTACTTGCCGTTGTTCTGACGTGCGTGCTTTAGCTTGCGCCCGTAAGTTCGAGCCAGCGGTCCGCCAGCAGCGCGGCGTATAAATTAGGCGTCAAGCCGTAGTGACCCAGCGAGAAGCCATCGTTGACCTCCACCAAGAGCGTGCGGCCATCCTGGGTGACGCCGAAGTCCATCGCGCCGCCGATGGGCGGCTTCTCATAAGCCCGCTGAGCCGCTTCCACGATGCTCCAATCGGGTGATAGGCGGAAGTCTCCGGCGTAGTGCTTGGCTCCGATGATTTCGCCTCGATGTACGAAGCAGCGGTATTCCGAGGCGAAGGGAACTGTCTCTGCGCAGCGCAGCGGGGTTTCGGGCGGCAGAGATCCCGTTGAGATCAAGTCGCGAAAGCCCGCGACGACGTGGCCCGCGAACAGCTTGAAGTCGTGGGGCAGCGGCTTGATGAAGATCGGCGCGTTCTCGTGCCCATCGAACAGCGCGCGCACCTGGCCCAGCGTGGAACGCCACAGCCTGCGCCCCGCGAAAGCGCTTAGCTCAGGCGGAACCGAGTCCAGCGGCTCGTAGGGAACACCCAGCAACTCGAAGGCCTTGAGTATGGTGCCGATACCCCCGACAACCAGAGCCTCGCGCTCCAGGGGCAGCAAGGCGAGCTCGCGGAAGGTGAAGAGCTCGATCTCGAAGCCGCGCTCGCGCAGGCCCCAGAAGGCCGCGTAGTAATTGATGTTCGCGATTACACCGGGCTGTTCGAGCTCGCGCTGCACGAAGGCTTTCATAAATCCTCAAAGCAAAGCCAGCAAGTACTCGGAAGTACTTGCTGGCTTTGTATTCAATTCAAGCGCTCAACTCACGCCGCTTACTCGCCTGTCTTGGCTCCCGCTGCTGGCTGGGGCTTGGAGCGAATGTAGTTGCCTAAAATCCCGTTGATGAAGCGCGCGCTTTCAGGTGTCGAGTAGCTCTTGGCCAGCTCGACGGCCTCGTTGATCGAGACGCTGGGCGGGATGTCTTCGCGCTTCTCGATTTCATAGAGGGCCAGCCTCAAGAGGTTGCGGTCAGCCGTGGCCATGCGCTCCAGGCTCCAGCCCGTGGCCAATCTCTCGATGTCGCGGTCGATCGCGGTGTGGTTTTGCCAGGCTCCGCGCGCCAGGGCCGAGGCGAACTCCCACACCTCCGCAGTGGCTTCGGATTGCTCGCGGGCCACGGCGAACACATCGTCCAACTCGCCGCCGCCCAGATCCATCTGGAACAGCAGCCTGAACGCCAGTTCGCGCCCGCTTCTTCTCTTACTCATTTTTATTTGCCACAGATGGCCACGGAGAACCACAGAAGATGGAACAGAAGAGCACAAGTGCTCGTGCTCTTCTGTTCCATCTTCTGTGGCTCCAAATCAGCTTTGCATTCGGCGCGCGAGGAAGTCGGTGGCCAGTTCGCCGCGCCGGAAAAATTCATTGGCCAGGATTTTGAGGTGGAACTCGCGCGTCGTGGCCAGGCCTTCCACACGCGTTTCACTCAAGGCCCGTTCCATACGCGCGATGGCCTCGTCTCGTGTCGGGGCGTGCACGATGATCTTAGCTAAGAGCGAATCATAAGACGGCGGCACCGTGTAGCCCGCGCGAATATGGGTGTCCACGCGCACGCCTGGCCCGCCTGGAGCATCGAAGCGCTGCACAAGGCCTCCGCTGGGCGTGAAGTTCTTGGTGGGGTCTTCAGCTGTCAGGCGGCACTCGATCGAGTGGCCGTTGAAGCGCACTTCGTCCTGCTGCAGCTCAAGCCTCTCGCCAGAGGCGATGCGAATTTGCTCGCGCACCAGATCCACGCCCGTGATCTGCTCGGTCACGGGATGCTCGACCTGGATGCGGGTGTTCATCTCCATGAAGTAAAACTCGCCCGTGGACGTGACCAGAAACTCCATGGTGCCCGCGTTCGAGTAGCCGACAGCTTTAGCTCCGGCCACAGCCGCTTCGCCCAGAGCCGCTCGCGTGGCTTCGGGGAGGAAAGCGCAGGGCGCTTCTTCGAGCATCTTCTGGTGGCGCGCGGTTTGAACCGAGCAGTCGCGCTCGCCCAGGTGGATGACGTGGCCGTAGGTGTCGGCCAGTACTTGCACCTCGATGTGGCGAGGCTCGACCAGATACTTCTCGATATAGACCTCGCCGTTGCCAAAGGCGGCTTCGGCTTCGTTCCTGGCATTCGAGAACTGCAAGCTCAGCTCGCCCTCCTCGTGCACCACGCGCATTCCCTTGCCTCCTCCTCCGGCCGAGGCCTTGATGATGACCGGAAATCCGATGCGACGCGCCCACTCCAGGGCCTCGCGCTCGTCGGCGATTGGCCCTGGCGTTCCGGGAACAATGGGCACACCGGCTGCGGCCATGGCCGCGCGAGCCGCGCTCTTGTTGCCCATCGTCTCAATGGCGTGAGGCGAAGGCCCGATGAAGGTGATACCGACCTGAGCGCAGACCTGAGCAAAAGACGCGTTCTCGGCCAGGAATCCGTAGCCTGGATGGATGGCCTCGGCCCCCGTGATGGCCGCAGCCGAGACCACGTTGGCGATAGACAAATACGATTCCTTGGCCGCAGGTGGGCCAATGCACACCGATTGATCAGCGAGCAAAACGGGCAGCGAGTCGCGGTCAACGGTTGAGTGCACGGCTACGGACGCGATGCCCATCTCGCGGCAGGCGCGAATCACGCGCAGCGCGATCTCGCCCCGGTTGGCCACTAAAATCTTCTTGAACATGAGGGGAATTCACCACGGGCGCAGCTCAGCGGTGCTGAGCGCTGCGTGGTTAAGAGGACAATTCGAGGAGGAACAGGGGCTGAGCATACTCGACTCCTGAGCCCTCTTCGATCAGGATCGCGCTGATGCGGCCCGCGTGTGCGAAGACAATATCGGTGGGGATCTTCAGGGCCTCGACCGCTCCGGCCTTCTGCCCCGCCTGAACTTGGGCGCCCACTTGAAGCGGAGGCTGCAGCGCACGGAACACACCAACTGTGGGCGAGAGCACTTCAAACGAAGCCGGGCCTGCCTCGCTCGCAAAGGCCGCCTCGCTCGCACTAGACGTCTCGGGCGAGGGCGCTTTAGGCGAAGAGGCAGCGGCCAGGGGTAGGGCGCGGCGCACCACGGAGGGCTCCGTACCGCGCCTCATCTGGAGGCGCACGCGCGGGAGCGAGTGCTCCTCCGGCGCAGAGGAAGCGGCCAGGGTCTCGATCTCGATTTCCGAGAGGTCGGCCTCGTGCAGCAGGCGCGCGATCAAGCGCACTTCGTCCAGAGACAACGCGGGCGGGGAAGAGGACGGGGAGGTCGGCATCGCCCAGCCATTATATCACGCGCGCCTGTGCCTTCCGCTTCCAAGTACTTGGCATCCCAGGGCAAACGCACGAGGATTCCCTGAGTTTTCCAGGGCCTGAAGTCGCAGCTTGAAGTCTTTGGCTGAGTGTGCGCCTGCGCAGACACGGCCTTGGCCAGTACTTGCCAAAGCCCGCAGCACCGCAAAACTCAGGAAATCCTCGTGCGTTTGCCCTGCAGGGCATCCAGCACAATCGCGTGAGCCATGTCTCGCCTCGCTGTTACGCGTGGCAAATACGCCGGGCAAAACATGAGGCGCCAGAAGAGGCGGCTCATGCGCGTTTCTGGGGCACGCTTCAGGAAAAGCGGCAGGCGCTCGCGAAGGGATGCTCAAGCACTTGAAGGGCGTCAAGCGCCTGAGGGCGGCTTGCTATACTGGCGCGCAGGATTCGCCATGCAAAGCCCCTTCTTTCCGCTCCCCGACGCACCCGCTCCGTCCAGCGCCGCGCCGCCCGACGAGCCTGTTTCTCCTTCGTCCGCTGCCGCTGTGCCTCCTGCTGCGCCTGGCGAACAGTCCGCGACCATTTCTCATCTCGCCGCGCTCTTTGAAGATGCGCCCAATGGCTCGGGACCCGCTTCGTCGCCCGCTGTGGCGGAGCCTCTGGCTGGAGCGTCTGTTGCGGTTGCGCCGAGCTTCGAGAGCGTTGCGCCCGCTGGATCTTCTGCCTCTTCCGCGCCGTCTTTTGTGCCTTTGGATCAGGGGCGGCGCTCGCCGTTTGCTTCGGATCCGGTGCATGGAGCGGCATCGAGCGGTGCGGTGCCCGATGCGCCGGTGTGGAAGGCTGGCGAGCCCGAGGCGCTGACCGCGCCTCGTCCCGGTGCTCTGGCTCCCCTGACCGCGATGCTGCTGGGCGGCGCTCTCTCATGCGTTCTGGTGGGCATGGGCTTTGTGCTGGGCGCGCGCAACCACGGTGGCACGCTCGATCCCGTGCAGCAAATCAGTGGCGCTTATGGTGGAGCCGGTTCGGATTCGGGCAATGCCATTGTGCGAGCAGTCAAGGCCGTAGGGCCTTCGGTGATGAACGTGGACACGACCTACGGCGACGGAGGCTCGCGCGAAATCATGCCCGATCCCAGCGAGATGGGGCCGCATCAGGCTAAAGGCACGGGCGTGGTCATCAATTCCAAGGAGGGGCTGATGCTCACCAACGCGCACGTGGTGGCCGGAGCCTCCACCATCCAGGTCACTTCGCCCGATGGCAAAAAGTATTCGGGCCGCTTGATAGGAGCCGATCCCTCCAACGACATCGCCCTGGTGCAGATTTCCAACCGCAACCTGCCGCAGGCTCGCCTGGCCACCTTTACGGATCCCAAGCAACTCAACATCGGTGAGTGGGCCATCGCCATAGGCAACCCCTTCGCCCAGGAGAACACCGTCACGGTGGGCGTGATCTCGGCTGTGGGGCGCCAGGTCGGGCCGGCTCCCATGCCTGGCAAGCCTGGCCAGTCGATTGTGCTCACCGACATGATCCAGACCGATGCGGCCATCAATCCGGGCAACTCGGGCGGGCCTCTGTGCAACATCCACGGCGAGGTCATCGGCATCAACACCGCGATCCTGCCCATGGGACAGGGCTTGGGCTTCACCATCCCGATCAACAAGGCCAAGGCCGTGGCTGCCACACTGCTCAGGAACGGCGGCAAGGTGCCTTACATCGGCATTATGATGCTGTCGATCGACGCCAAGGCCAAGAAGGACTTCGCGCTCAAGGATTCCAAGGGCATCTTCGTGCAGAAGGTGCTCCAAGGCTCGCCTGCAGCTCAGGCCGGGCTCAAAAACGGCGATGTCATCCTCAAGGCCGACGGCCAGGTTCTAAGCGGAGCTGAGCAAATCCAGAAGATCGTGCGCGCCAAGAAGATCGGCGACTCCATGCAGATCGAAATTTCGCGCTCAGGCGCGCGCCGCACCCTTTCCATCGAGATCGCGTCCATGGATTAATTTTGAATTGTGAGCTCTGAATTGAGGCGGCCTCAAGTACTTGCAGCAATTTGGGCCGTGCCTGCCATTCAAAATTCAGCACTCAAAATTGCCCATTGAAGCGATTATGCCTCCCCGCACGCAAGCCTTCCCGCCTGCCACGCAACGCGTCAAGCCGCTGCGCCGTGCGTCGAACTCTGCCGTGCGGCGCGCGCATCGGCTGCAGGGAATGGAGGTGGCTCAGCGCGTGCTGGGCATCGACCCCGGCTTGCAGCGCACGGGCTACGGCATCATCGACATCGAGGACAGGGGCAGGGGCCTGAAGCTGGTTGAGGGCGGCATCTTGAAGGCGCGGGCGGATGATCCCTTTCCGCAGCGCCTGCAAACCTTGTTCGACGGCCTGGAGGAAGTGCTGCTGGAGCACGCGCCGGACGCCATGGTGATCGAGGACTTGTTCTCCTCGTACGCGCACCCTCGCACGGCGATCTTGATGGGCCACGCGCGCGGTGTCTTGATGCTGGCGGCTCAGCGCCAGATCATTCCCGTGCACGCGTTTCTGGCCACCGAGGTCAAGCAAGTCGTGGCGGGCAACGGCCACGCGAGCAAGACCTCGGTTCAGCAAGCGGTGCGTGCGCGGCTGAGGCTGGCCGCGCCGCCCAACCCGCCCGATGTGGCGGATGCCCTGGCGATTGCCATCTGCTTCGCGGTAAGGCAACAAAGCGCCTCAGCTGTGGCTGAGTTTTAAGTACTTGTGTGGCTCAAGAGCTAACTCTGTTCTTGCCGGCTTTCTTGCCCTTCCAGTTGGCTTCGTCTGCCTGCTGGATAAGTTGTAGAGCATCCCAATCCAAGTCGCTGGAAGAAGAAACACCCAGAGTTACGCCGGGTGAAGTAGCAGTCCACTTCCCATAAGCGTCTAATTCGATTTGCGCCACGCCCTGCCGAATCGCTTCAGCAATCTGAATAGCTTGCTCGTGCGAGCGATTCGGTAACACCCCTAAGAACTCGTCGCCTCCAATACGGTAAGCGGTTGCGCCAGCCGGGAGCAAGGCGCGAAGCACAGCCGCGACGGCTTGAAGGAGCGCGTCGCCCATTGGCAAGCCGTTGAAGTCGTTAAAGGTTTTGAAGTTATCCACGTTCACGTAAATGAGGCTCACGCTTGCGTCGCCAATGCTCTGCCGCAGAAATGCAGGGGCCTTGGAGTGGTGAAGGGGAAGTATCTGAAGGCCCGTCACTGCGTCTTCCCTCAATTGAAATTCTTGCTCTTCCATGATTGTCTTCCATTGTAACTTCCCGCCACATCACGGAGATTGAACAGCAGGCCGATCCACAAGTACTTGCAGACCCGCCCGCCTCAAATTCCCATGAACGAGCTCTTCCTCCGCGAACTACGCCAGATTCTGACGTTGCGCCAGATCGTTTCGAGCCCAGCCGACCTGATGGTCTATGAGTGCGATGCTTACGTGGCGGCCAAGCAGAGCGCGGGCTGCGTTGTGTTTCCGAACTCAACTGAGCAAGTCGCTCAAGTCGTGAAGCTGGCGCGCAACCATGGGCTGCCCATCGTGCCGCGCGGCGCGGGAACTGGGCTGGCCGGAGGCGCCTTGCCGGAGGACGGCTGCGTCTTGATCGCTCTGTCGCGCATGAACCGCATCGAGGAGATTGATGTGGAGAACCGCGTGGCTCTGGTGCAGGCCGGCGTGGTGAACCTGCACCTGACGCAGGCGGTTTCGGGCGAGGGGCTTTGCTTTGCGCCGGACCCTTCGAGCCAGGCCGCGTGCACGATCGGGGGCAACATCGCGGCGAACTCGGGCGGGCCGCACACCTTGAAATATGGCGTCACCGTCAACCACACGCTTGGAGCCGAGGTGGTCACGCCCCAGGGCGAGATCGTCTGGTTGGGAGGCCGCGTCGAGGGCGCGCCGGGCTTCGATCTGCTTGGCGCGTGCGTGGGAAGCGAAGGCACGCTTGGCATTGTGACGAGGGCCTGGGTTCGGCTCAGCCCTCTGCCCGCCAGGGCGCACACTCTGCTGGCGATCTTCGACGACTTCGATGCGGGCGTGCAGTCCGTAATGGACATCATAGGCGCGGGCATCATCCCGGCTGCTCTCGAAATGCTGGACGATGTATTCTTGCCCTGCATCGAGGACGCCTATCACTTCGGCTTTCCCCTGGACGCCAAAGCCATCCTGCTCATCGAAACCGATGGGCTCGAAGAAACCTCGCGCGAAGAAGCTGAGCGCGCCGCTGAGATCTGCAAGCGTGCCGGAGCGCGTGAAGTCCGCGAGGCTAAAGATGAGGCTGAACGCAAGCTGCTGTGGGCCGCGCGCAAGGGAGCGTTTGGAGCGGTGGGCCGCATCACGCGCTCTTATGTGACTCAGGACGGCGTTGTGCCGCGCTCGCAGCTGGGCGAAGTCTTGCGCCACGTCAAGAGCATCGCAATCCAGCACAACGTGCGCATCGCCAACGTCTTCCACGCCGGAGACGGCAACCTGCATCCCTGCATCCTGTATGATGAGCGCGAGCCCGGCCAGCTGCAGCAAGTACTTGAGGCCGGAGAAGCCATCCTGCGCAAGTGTCTGGAACTGGGCGGCAGTGTCTCAGGCGAGCACGGCATCGGCATCGAGAAGATCAACCTCTTGCCCCTGGCCTTCACGCCCGCGACTCTGGACGCCATGAGCGACTTACGCGGCGTCTTCAACCCCGAGGGCTCGTTCAATCCTTCCAAGCTGCTGCCCACCAGCCGAGGCTGCATCGAAATCGGCAAGGCTTATGAAAAAGCCGCCCGCGAAACAGCGGCGGGCGTGAGCTTCGTGCGGCGCGGCGCTCCGATGTAAGCGCAAGTACTTGCGGCCTCAAGGCGCGAAGGGATCAGGACGGTTGTTGAAGTGCAGCGCCTCGCTTGGCCTCAGCCACTTGACGTGGCCATCGGCGAAGAGGAAGTTGGCGCCGTTCAGGTGGCGATAAAGTGGGCTGCTTAAGTCCGAGAGCCAGGCTGGAGGCAGCGAAGTTTTGGAGTAAGTGGCGTTGTTCAGATCGTGGCCAGCGTTGCCCTCGCCGAGCAGGAAGGTGTTGACAGGTGCGCGGCAAGTACTTGCCACGTGCTGAGCGAGGCGTGCGTTGAGCCAGTAATCGGTGAAGCCACGCGAGGTTGGTGAGCGTGATTCGCTCGATGTCAAGACCTGACTTCGCTTCACATCGGGCGACGGACAAAATTGGAGGTTTTGAGAGCGGGTGTAGGGAAGCAGCGCACCTGTCCAGCCGACAGGCGTTGGAACGTTGCGTAAGACGGTGCCAGAGAAGACTATGGGCGAGTCTCCTACGCTCAGGCCACCGATGGTTGCGGGCGGAAACTTGTCGTTGTTGTCATGCGCGTACATCTGGAAAGCCAAGCCAAGTTGCTTCAAGTTCCACTGACAAGATGCACGAACCGCTCCTTCGTGCGCGTAGCCCAAGCGCAAGCCGAGGCGCCACCTGACAGGCCACGCGTTCAGCACTCGGCCCAGCCACAGCGGAGACAAAGCCACAATCGGCGTCGCCCACAGCATCCACTCGCCTCGCCTGTCTCGCTTCATCGTGATCTCGCTAAACCCGCGCCTTCAAGATACCCATTTTGTCAGGAAATCACTTCTCTTTCTTGCGCCGCTGCCAGAAGTAGAGCAGAGCCGAGGTAAGCCCAGCGAAGCGGAAGCTGGGGTCGGTGTATTTCTCGATGACGTAGAACAGGAAGTAGTAGAAGCGGCACGCAGACCACAAAGCCAGGCCCAGCAGCAAAGCTACGCGCCACGAGCCGCACTCGACCAGGATGCCCGCCACGCACATCAAGGCGATCAAGGCGAAGAGAGCGCCCTTGAGATACATCAGGCGCGCGTTGGGCAGGTCCTGGCCGAGCTTGTTGAACATCGTGGCGCCTCCTGAGCGCGTGCAAGTACTTGCGGAATGTGATTCCCAACTCAACGTGGGAGCCGACGCGACTCAAGGTGTTGGAGGTGCCTGGGGCTCGATGATGAGCAGCCTGTAATCGTGGCGCTCCACTTGGACGCTCAAGCGGTCTTGAGCGCTCGTTTCCAGAGGCTGCAGCGTTTCGGCATCGTAAACCTTCCAGCGCGCGGGTGCGCTCAGGCCCAGCTTGGCGGCGTCCACTTCGACCTGAGCTTGGCTCTGCTCGCCTCGGTTCACAACAGCCAGCAGCAGCTTGCCGGGGCGCTGCCAGGCCGAAAGCGAGATGTTTTGCGTGGCGCTGTGGAGGCCGCTGCTTGTGTTCCAGTAGCCGATGAATTTGGTGTCGTCGGCCTCGATGCCGAAGCGGTCGCGGGCGCGCCAGACTTCGGGGTTGAGGCTGTTGGCGTTGGCCGACATCAGCACATCGTTCAGGAGCATCATGCCCGTGTAGGCGCGCATGGCTTTCTTGAGGCGAGCGGGCTCCCAGGAACCTTGGTACTCCTGCAGGAAATTGACGGCCACGCCCCACTGCGAGGGAACGTCCACGCGCAGGCGCTCCAGGCTCCAGAAGTCCATGAAGTCGCGGTTCATCTCGGGGTAGATGACGTGATCCTCGCCGTCCAGAGCCACATCGGCGGCTCCGACCCACGGGATGATCATGTTGTTGGTCATGTGGATCACCATCTTGCCCGCCTTGCCCTGCTCCTCGAAGGCCGCGCGCATTCGCAGGAAGTACTTGCGCGTGTCGAACATCTGATACGTGGGTTGAACCTGGCCATCGGGCAGCCTGTAGCCGCGCCCGGCCTGCAGATTATCGTCGGCGATGGGAGCCACGTTGTCGATATAAAAGCCGTCAATGCCCGAAGACTTGACCCAGTGGCTCAGGTTGTACACCATGAAGTCCGAGAGAGTTTGTCCGTAGCAGAGGCCCCGGCTGACGCGCGCGCGCCACTCGTCGCCGAAGTAGTTCAGCTCGGGCGCGAACTGAGCGCCCATGTTGATGTGCTCAAAGTAAGGCACGGCGTTGGCGCGGTATTTGTCGATGCCGAAGATCGAAGCGTTGCTCTCCCGGTGCCTCTGCTCCACCATCTGGCGCGACTTCTGCGCGTCTAAGGGGAACGGAATCGAGTCGAAGATCAGGCTACCATGCCCCTTGGACTCGACCTGAGCCCAGTCTTGGAACGAGTCGCCCGTCCACCACGAGTCCATGCGCCAGCCCGAGCGCAAGGCCTTCACCGGAGTGGCCTGGAACGCGAACTTCAGGCTCCTCGGCTCGCTCAGCATCGCGCTTGAGCTGACCAGGTTGAAGACCAGATCGGTGCTCGCTTTGGAATCGCGGCGCACTTCGATGGCAGGCGTTGAGTTGCTCGGCTCCCAGCCCTGATCCGAATCCGCGAACCAGCACAGCCCGCCGCGCGTGTCGCCGATCCAGAGGTAGGGAATGAACGAGCCCAGGCGCGTGGGTTGCCCCTCGACTAACCTCGAATCCCACAAGCGCCCGCTGCCCTGGGGCAAGAAGCGGTAGTCGAAGCCGTAGCGTATGCCCTCTCCGCAAGCGTGGATGTATTGAGCCCGCCCGTTCTCGAAGGGCACCACGAGCTGCAGCGATTGGATGCGCTGCCCTCGCTTGGAAACCACAGCTCCAGGGCCGATCTTCATCTCGACCTGATACATCCCGTCGAACTCAACGGTCACGAGCGATTCAACGGTGGCTGAGCCGAGCGTGCTCACGGTCTTGACCACGGCGCGGTGATCGTGCTGCTCAAGTACTTGAGAGGAAACCGCGCGCGCCTGCAACCGTGTTCCATCGCTTAGCTTGGCGACCAAAAACATAGGCCGCGCCAGCAGATTCGCGCCCTGTGTGCTGACTTGAGCGGGCAGCCCAGCATCGCCCAGACTCATATCGCGTCCCCAGACTTGGAAGCGGTTCTGAGCGAGGCGAACCGGCGTCCAGGGCGAGAGCACGCGCTCGATGTTGCCAACCTTGGTGTTCCACCACGGGAACTCGCGTGCCGGATCTTTCTTGGAGAACTTCGTCTCGCGCCTGAAGACCTCGTGCCCGTCCGCGCCCGAAGCCGTGAGCCGAGCCACGTATTCGCCTGGGCTCAGGTTGGGCAAGGCCAGCACATCGCTCACGTAAGCCAGCTCATCGAGATGGAGATCCTTTTGAGCCAGCACCTTGCCCGCGCTGTTGCTCACCGCGACGTGGTAGCTCGCGATTTGGGCGCGCGTATCGTAGTTGATCAAGTCGCCCGTGACGCGCAGGTAATCGTGCACGTGGTTGTTACCCATGCCCCGCAGTGCCCAATGAGGCGCTCTGGCCGATGGTGTTGAGTTCGGCGAGCACAGCTTCCGAGAGCGATAGTTGGGCTGAGGCGAGGTTCTCGCGCAGGTGGTCGAGCGACGAGGTGCCTGGAATCAGCAGGATGTTGGGAGCGCGCCGCAGTAGCCAGGCCAAAGCCACCTGCATCGGCGTCGCGCCGAGCCGAGCCGCCACGTCCGACAGCGTTGACGACTGGAGCGGCGTGAAGCCGCCAAGCGGGAAGAAGGGCACATAGGCGATGCCTTCGGTTGCCAGATGATCGATCAGCGCATCGTCCTCGCGGTGAGCCAAGTTATAAAGGTTCTGCACGCACACGATCTCGGCGAGGCCGCGCCCTTCATCAATCTGCGCTAAGGTCACGTTACTCAGACCTATGTGCCTGATGAGGCCCTGCCTCTGGAGTTCTACGAGCGCGGTCAGCGGCGCCTCGATTGAGCCTTCGGAGGGGCCGGGCACGGCCCCTCCGCCCATCAGGCGCAGGTTGACCACATCGAGGGCGTCCAGGCCCAGGTTGCGCAGGTTGTCGTGCACCGCGCTCGTCAGTTCCTCAGGCGCAAGCGCCGGGTTCCAAGAGCCGTCCTCTCCCCGCAAGGCGCCAACCTTCGTCACGATGAGAAGGTCTTGAGGAAAGGGATGCAGCGCCTCGCGGATGAGCTGGTTGGTGATGTGCGGGCCGTAGAAGTCGCTGGTGTCGATGTGGTTGACCCCGCTCGCCACCGCCTCGCGCAGCACAGCCAGCGCCATATCGCGATTCCTGGGCGGCCCGAACACGCCCGGCCCAGCCAGTTGCATCGCGCCATAGCCCAGGCGGTTCACCGTGCGATCGCCAAACCCAAAAGAAAGAGAGTCGTTCATGAGCGTTCCTTTGTGACGCGCATGGTCATCGCCCATACTGCGTCAGTACCCTGTACTATAGATGATTACTCTCGCAAGAGCAATATGTCCTCCATCCGCTTGTTCATACTTTCGTCCTTCGCCGAGCTTGGCCCGATGCACGGCCACCGCCTGCGCCTCGAAGCCGAGCGCAACCGCGTGCATTTGTGGACGGACGTTTCGGTGGGCGCGGTTTACGGGGCGATGAAGCGGCTCGCCTCGGACGGGCTGCTGCGCGAGTCGGGCCGCGAGCGTGAAGGAAACCGGCCCACACGTCAGATCTACGAAATCACTGAGGAAGGACGCCTTGCCCTGGCTGCGCTTCGGCGCGCGGGTCTGAGCGAGGCCTGGTTCAAATATGATCCCTTCGACCTCGCCTTCACGCGCCTTGCTCCCGGCACGCTGGACACATTGCCCTCGGTCTTGGCGCAGCGTTTGGACAAGGTGCGGGCGTTGCTGGAGGAAAGCAGACGGGTCAATGAAGGGGTGCGCGAGTATGTAGGCCTGGCCAAGCAATGGGCGCTGCGTCACACCGAATACAGGCTGGAGGCTGAGGTGGCTTACCTCACCGACCTGCTGAGCGCCGTCACCGACATCATTTCCGACGAGCGCAATCCACGGCCTCGTAAGCCTAAGACACCCTGACCAGAGACAACTACGGTTCAGATGACGCGCGATCTTCTTTCGAGAAGCCTTGCGCGGCTCGTGTCCAGCCACCCTTTGCAGCCGCTCCAACTGCGTCACTGCTCAAGTACTTGCGGGCCGTCATCAGGAGGCTTGTGGTCATTGATGATTTACTATTCGTTGCTCCGCGCACCGTTTCTCCACTTGTAGGCCTCCGGGGAAGACTTTCTACTCATGAAAACACAACCAAAGTCCGTGACTTTTTCCGTTCTATCCGGATTGATTGCTGTAGGCGCGCCGGCACAAGCGCAGTGGAGGCCCGCGCCAGGCTCGCTCTCGACGCCTTGGACCAAGTTGGTCTCGCCTCAGAACGCGCTGCCCGAGTACCCTCGCCCCCAGATGGCACGCGCCAACTGGCTCTCGCTCAACGGGCTGTGGTCTTATGGGCTGAGCGAGGCCGCTGCCACTGGGGCTCCCACCGACATGAGCGGGCAGATCCTGGTGCCTTACCCCTACGAAGCGGCGCTCTCAGGAGTGGGCAAACCCTCGATTCCCACGCAGCGCCTGTGGTACCGCCGCACCTTTTCCATTCCCGCAGCGTGGAGGAGGCAGCAAGTACTCCTGCACTTCGGAGCCGTCAATTACGAGGCTTCGGTGATGCTCAACGGCACGAGGCTCGGCTCGCACCGCGGAGGCTACGACGGCTTTTCCTTCGACATCACGAGCGCGCTGCGGCCCGGAGCGAACGAGCTTGTGGTATCGGTCTCGAACCCCATCGCCTCCGATGTTGAGGACGCGCAGGTCATCGGCAAGCAGCGCCTCAAGCCTGGAGGCATCTTCTACACCGGCGCGACCGGCATCTGGCAGAGCGTGTGGCTGGAGCCTGTGCCCCTCGCGCACATCGACTCGCTCACCATCACGCCCGACATTGACGCTCAAGTACTTAGAGTCGCGGTTCAAGCCAGCGGCAATGCTCCGGTGCAAGTTATGGTCGCGGACGGAGTTCAGACCATCGCTTCGATCCGGGGAACGGCCAACAGCGAGCTCAGAATCCCGCTGCGCAACGCAAGGCTGTGGTCGCCCGAATCGCCCTTTCTGTACAACCTCCGGGTAAGGCTGGGCAGCGGCAGGAATGCCGACAGCGTGAGCTCCTACGCCGCGATGCGCAAGATTTCGCTGGTCAAGGACGCTCGGGGCCGCACCGTTCTGGGCCTGAACAACAAGCCCTATTTCCAGGTCGGCGCTCTCGATCAGGGCTACTGGCCCGACGGCATCTACACCGCTCCGACCGATGAAGCGCTCAAGTTCGACATCGTGGCGGCCAAGCAGCTGGGCTGGAACCTCTTGCGCAAGCACGCCAAGGTCGAGCCCGCGCGCTGGTATTACTGGACCGACAAGCTGGGGATGCTGGTCTGGCAGGATATGCCGCAGATGTATGGCGGGCGCGAGGGCGCACTCAGCCAGGCCGCCAAGGATCAGTTCGACACCGAATGGCGCGCGATCATGACCCAGAACCACAACTCGCCTTCGATTGTGGTCTGGACAACCTTCAACGAAGGCTGGGGCCAGCACGACACCGAGCGCGTCGTGGCCACCACCAAGGCCTTCGACCCCAGCCGCCTGGTCAACAACGCCAGCGGCTGGACCGACAAAAACGTGGGCGACATCCACGACACGCACGCTTACCCTGGCCCCTGGAGCAACGAGCCCGAGGCCACACGAGCCGCCGTCAATGGCGAGTTCGGGGGCATCACGATGGACGCCGGGCACCGCTGGGAGAACAACGTCCAGGTGATGGGCTACGGAGCCACGCTCAAGTCGAGCTGGCTCGCTACCAAGCGCTTCCAGAACTTGATGAAGACCGCCTACGGCCTCAGAGACACGCGCGGCACCAGCGCAGTCGTCTACACCCAGCTCACCGATGTGGAGCAGGAAATCAACGGCGTGATGACCTACGACCGCGCCGTCACCAAACTGGACAAAACCATTGTGGCAGCGGCCAACAGGGGCCAGTTTCTGCCGCTGCCGCCCAATCCCAAACCCGAGCTGGTGCCGACCTCGGACGACGAGCCCCTGAACTGGCAATACACCACCGAGCAGCCCGCAGGCAACTGGTTTAACCCTGGCTTCAACGACACAGCCTGGAAGACAGGAGCCGCGCCCTTTGGCAACGACATGGGCAACGTGCGCACGCCGTGGAAGACCGCGGACATCTGGATTCGGCGCAGCTTCTCGCTGCCCGCTACTATTCCGGCCCAGCTGAACCTGCTGGTCAAGCACGACGAGGACGCCGAGATCTACATCAACGGCGTGCTGGCCGCGACCGTGCCAGGCTACAACAGCGATTACACAGCCGTCCCGATGAGCGAAGCGGCGCGCGCCACGCTCAAGCCCGGACAGAACACCTTCGCCGTCCACGTCCACCAGACAATAGGCGGCCAGGGCATCGACTTAGGAATAGCCGCGCAATAGAAGCTGAAGCCAGCGCGCTGTCTCGCGGTCACCCTGCAAGTACTTGAAGGTGCACAAAGACGAGTTTTTGTCCTCGTGCCATTGCCCCGCCACGCTTCAGAGAGTTTTAAGGCGGGAAGAACCACCAGCCGAGGCCACAAGCCTCTTCCCCAAAGAATGGAGCGGGGCTATCGTCCTCTTGCAATCCTGTCGCAACAGAAGATTAGAAGAGGGCAACAGCTCTGCTCAGAGACGCACATCAACTGGATTTGCTTTAGGCCCGAGCCAGGTTGTCGAGCCGCCTCGCAGCTTCAGAGAAGGAAAACCATGACCAAACAACTTGCGCGCCGCGCCCTGCTCTGCGCCATCGCTTCGTCAGCCATCGGCTTGAGCGGCTGCGTGGCTCAGGCCGATACAGCTCAGGCCAAGATCGCGCCGCTGGCTGTGGCTGAGCGCGCTGTGCCATCGGCTGCGTTTCCGGTTACGCTGCTCAAGACGCCCAACGGGGGCATCCAGCCGCAGGCCGCGCTGGACGCTGAAGGCACGCTGCACCTGATCTACTTCAGGGGCGAGCCTCTCGCGGGCGACATCTTCTACATCCGCTCCACGGACGGCGCAAGTACTTGGAGCGCGCCGCTGCGCGTCAACTCGCAGCCAAGCAGCGCCATCGCGATGGGCACCATTCGAGGCGCTCAGATCGCCATAGGCAAGGGCAACTCAGTCCATGTCGCCTGGAACGGCTCGCAGAGCGCCGAGCCCAAAGGCGCTGGAGGCACGCCTATGCTCTATGCGCGCCTGAACTCAAGAGGAACCGCCTTCGAGCCGCAGCGCAACCTCGTCACCTGGGCCGGAGGCTTGGATGGCGGAGGAACCATCGCCTCCGATGCCACGGGCCGCATTTATGTCGCCTGGCACGCCGCGCCCGAAGGCAAGGACGAGTCCGAGCGCGCCGTCTACCTGGCGCGCTCGACGGACAACGGAGCCACTTTCGAGCGAGAGAAACGCATTAATCCCCAGCCCACAGGAGCCTGCGGCTGCTGCCAGATGCGAGCCTTCGTGGATGACAAAGGCACGCTCTCGATTCTTTACCGAGCCGCCGGAGGCAACATCAACCGCGACTCGACGCTGCTGGTTTCGGGTGACAAGGGCAACAGCTTCAAGAACACGATGCTGCAGCCCTGGCAAATCGCAATGTGCCCCATGAGTTCATTTGCCCTCGCCCAGGGCAAGACCGGGCTGCTGGCCGCCTGGGAAACCGACGACCAGATTTACCTTTCCACCGTGCAAGCAGCCACGGGGAAGTTCAACGCGCCCTCCAAGGCCCCAGGCCAATCCAAGGCAAGCAAGCATCCCGTTCTGGCCGCCAACGCTGCGGGCCAAGTACTTATGGCCTGGACGGAAAACACCGGCTGGAACCAGGGCGGCTCGCTCGCCTGGCAGATCTATGGCGCGGACGGCCAGCCCACCGAGCTAAAGGGACGCGCCGAGGGCGTTCCCGTCTGGGGCTCGCTTTCGGCCATCAGCCGCCCAGATGGAGGCTTCACACTGCTTTATTAAGCAGGCGGTCAAAGGTTTCTGGATGTGGCTGGTAGGGGCGAGGGAACCTCGCTCGTGCGCAAGACGAACGGGGAGCGTCAGGTTATTTTTGTTCGCCTAACCAGGACTTTCCATGACGCGCCTCATCCCGTGATTACGGGCCGCAGGCTGCTTTACCGGAAGAACCGTACGGCCCCGCCATTTATGGCTGGGGATATAAGGTTCTGTCGAACGGAGTTCGACTTGTTGTGGCTTGCAGTAGATAAGGGCCATGCTGTATACTGCTTCTCGCATGGCCAAGCAAAAGCTCAAGTCCAACAACAACGTGGTTTTCTCCTGCCAATACCACGTTGTGTTCTGCCCCAAGTATCGCCGTAAGGTGCTCAATGAACCGATTGCAGCACGGCTCAAGACCATCGTGCTGGAACTGGCGCAAGAGTTCGGGCAGGAGGCTTTGGAGATGGAAGTGAGGCTTGACCATGTGCATCTGCTGTGCGCGGTTGACCCTCAGTTTGGCATCGCCAAGTGGGTGCGCGTGGTGAAGGGAAGAAGTTCCCGTTTGTTGAGGCAAGAGTTTCCTGAACTCAAGCGCCGCCTTCCCACGCTGTGGACGAACTCGTATTTAGTGGTCACTTGTGGCGGTGCTCCTTTGAGCGTCATCAAGCAATACATCGAGAACCAGAAAGGCAAATAAGTCATGCTTTGCCGCCGCGCCTATCGCTTCAAGTTGGAGCCGAACACCGAGCAAACCCAAAAGCTGTATCAGCTTGCGGGAGCGCGGCGCTTCATCTGCAACTGGGCTTTGGCACGGCGCAATGAGTTCTACAAGGCTTCGGGCAAGACCCTTCCCGCGTCTCAGTTGTCGCGTGAGCTGACACAGTTGAAGCAGCAGGAAGACCGCTTGTGGTTCCAAGAAGCGGATTCGCAGCTTTTGCAGCAGGCGCTCAAGGACGTAGACACAGCCTTTCAGAACTTTTTCGCGAAGAGAGGGCGCTTTCCCAAGTTCAAGAGCCGCAACCGGGGGCACTTCGCCTTTCGCATCCCACAGCGGGTCAAGGTTGAGAATGGGCGCAGGGGCGCCCCTGGGCGTGTCTACTGCCCCAAGATTGGGTGGATTGGCATCCGCCAATCTCAGGAAGTGGAGGGCATAACCAAGAGCGCGACCTTCAAGCGCGATGCCTGCGGCGACTGGTTCGTCACGCTCACGACCGAGTTCGAGATGCCGGACACGGCTCTCGCGCCGCCTGAGAATCCTGTTGGAGTTGACCTCGGCTTGAAGGAGTTTGTGACCCTGAGCGATGGAACGGCGATTGGGGCTCCCCAGTTCTTTCGCAAGTCCGCAGGGACGCTCAAGAAGGCACAGCGTGTCTTGAGCCGCCGCAAGCTGGGAAGCAAGCGGCGCGGCAAGGCGAAGCAGAAGGCGGCGCAGGTGCATCGCAAGGCGGCGAACCAGCGCGGCGACTTCGTTCACAAGGTCACAACACGGCTCGTTCAAGAATACGACGCCATTTGCATCGAGGATTTGAATGTTCGGGGCATGGCCAAAAACCACAGCCTTGCCCTGAGCATTCACGACGTGGCCTTTGGTGAGTTCAGGCGGCAGCTTGCCTACAAGTGCCAGTGGCAGAGGAAGCACCTTTCTGTGGTGAGCCGCTGGTTCCCCAGCAGCAAGATGTGCGGGGTGTGCGGCGTGTTGAATGACACGCTCACGCTTGCGGACAGGGAGTGGACTTGCTGTTGTGGTGTGACTCATCAGCGAGATGCCAACGCCGCTGGCAACATCTTGAAGGAAGGCGTTCGCCTTCTCGAAGGTTTGAGGATTTTGGCCGTCGGGCAGACGGACAAACAAAACGCTCGTGGACAGAATGTCAGACTTGCTACGGCAAGCTGTTCTGGTTGAAACGAGAATCCCCTGCATTTATGCGTGGGGAGTGTCAATAAAGGCAACCCATCTTGGCACCGCGCATCCTTCTTCTTAGCTCGTATACCCCAGTGGGGTAATAAGAAGCCTTGCTCATGGAAGAGGAGGGTGTGCTGGCGCTGCTGCGAGGCGCAGGAAGGAGAGCGGGGCTACCCGCTCGGCTCACGTGGCCTTTGTTGTGAGGGGAGCGGCTGTTGGGTTCAAGGAGAAGAGGTATGGAAACGATTTTGAAGGTGACGGGAATGAATTGCGGCGCGTGTGTGGGTCACGTTACGAGGGCGCTGCAGAGCGTGCGTGGCGTCCAGTTGGCGGCTGTGGATCTGGCTTCGGGCCAGGCTGTGGTCAAGCACGACGAGGGCGCTTCTGTTGAGTCGATGCTGGCGGCTGTGGAAGAAGAAGGGTATCAGGCGCAGGTTGCGGCGCCGGGGCAGGCGGTCTAAGCGGCCATGCTTCACTTCGTCTACAGGAACACCCTGTCGCCGTTTCTGTTTCAGACGCACCTTTTGGGGCAGACAGTGGGCGTGCGCTGGTATGGCCTGGCTTACGTGCTGGGCTTGTGGATGGCGTTCGTGGCCTTCTACCAGGCTGAGAGGCGCGGCCTGCTGCCCGGCCTGAACGCCGAAGCCCAGACGCGCATGATGGTCGCGGTTGCCACCGGGGTGCTGGGCGGCGGGCGGCTGGGGTTCGTGCTGCAGCATCCCGTGCGCCTGCTGTCCGATCCTCTCTTCTTCTTCCGCGTGTGGGAGGGCGGCATGGCGTTCTTTGGCGGGCTGGCCGGAGTGATCCTGGCCCTGGCCTGGACCGCGCGGCGCTACGGCCTTGGGTTCTGGAGCCTGGCCGATGTCGCGGCTTTCCCTGCTGCTTTTGGACTGGGCGTAGGGCGCGTGGCCAACTTCATCAACGGCGAGCTGTGGGGGCGCCCAACTGCAAGTACTTGGGGCGTGATTTTTCCGCGCGCGGACAATGTGCCGCGCCACCCCTCGCAGCTTTACGAAGCCGCCTCGCACTTCCTGCTGTTCGGCGTCCTGCTCTGGATGCTGAGTAGGCGGCCTCAGCTCATCCGCGAGAGGCCCGGCATCTTCGCCGCGCTCTTCATGGTTTTCTACGGCGTGCTGCGCTTCTGCACCGACTTCTACCGCGACGACGACACCTACTTCGGCCCCTGGAGCAGCGGGCAGTGGGCGAGCCTGGTCGTGGCCGCCATCGGGCTCTGGCTGCTGCGCCTGGCATCGCTGCGCCTGGCGACGCCCAATCCTCAGAGATTCCAGGCGCACGAAGAGGAGCTCCATGCTCCATAAAATCATCGCCCGCTCGTCACCATTGCGAGAAGCAGAGCTGCAAGAGATGCACGCAAGCGTGCCGTCGGTGTGCTCAGGAATGCCGCAAGCACGCCACCAAGCCGCATATTTGGCCAGGCTCAAGCGCTTGAGCCACAAAAGCCGCGCCGGTTCAACCCCGAATCAGTTCGATGTCGGCTCGGCGCGGCACATGGCCGAATCTTCGGCGGGAAAATTCACCTGATGGCGGAACACGCGGAACACTCTCACGCGGGCCATGTGCATGGCCCCACGACGGGCCGCAAGATGTGGCTCTCGCTCGTCGTCACTGTCCTCTTCGTCATTGGCGAGGCCACGGCTGGCATTTTGTCTCACTCGCTGGCCCTGCTCTCGGATGCAGGGCACAACCTCAGCGATGCCCTGGCTCTGGGGCTGGCCGCCTTCGCCATCCGGATCGCTCAGCGTCCTTCCAGCGCCAGGCGCACCTTCGGCTATCACCGGGTCGCTATTCTTGCCGCGCTCTTCAACGCCGCCAGCCTGGTAGCCCTCTCCATCTGGATCGGGATCGAGGCCTATCAAAACATCTTGCACCCCTCACCGGTTGGCGGTGGCTTGATGATCGGGGTGGCTCTGGTCGCCGTGCTCATGAACACTGTGATCGCGCTCGCGCTGGCCGGAGACGCCAAGCACAGCCTCAACAGCCGGGCGGCTTACATCCACATGGCGGGCGATGCCCTGTCCTCCGTGGCGGTCGTGGTCGCGGGCATCATCGTGCATTTCACCGGCTGGGTTTACGCCGATCCACTCGTCTCGATTTTGATCGCAGCCTTCATCTTGTACTCGGCGTGGGGCATCTTGGTCGAAGCGACCGACATCCTGTTGGAAAGCACGCCCCGAGGCATCAATGTAGACAAGCTGGTGGAGGCCATCAAGAGCATCGCTCCGGTGTGCGATGTGCACGACCTGCACATCTGGACTGTGGGCGATGGGCTGCGTTTTCTGTGCTGTCATGTGGCCTTGCCCCAGAACAGCAGCCTGGAACAGTGCGCTCTGGCGGTGGAAGCGATCAACAAGAAGCTGCACGATGAGTTCAGCATCGGCCACGCGACCATCCAGACCGAAGTCGAAGGGCTGTGCCCCATGAGCGCCAAAACCGCTCTCTACTGCGCTCTGGAAACCCACGCGCACGGGCCAGATGAAGATCACGGCCATGCCGCTCACGCTCATGCCGGGCAGCACGCTGGTGGATGATAAGCCAGCCTGTAAGCAGACCAAGGCAAACACGCTGTTGCGGCGTGAGTTGCGGCTCCACTGCGCGGGCATCTTCCTGGCTCTGCTGGTCTAAGGCGCTTTTCGATTGAGTGATAGTAGGGGCGAGGTTCCCTCGCCCAAGCTCCAGAGCGTGGCCAGAGGTCGCGGGAACCTTGCTCCTACCAAGCCGAAATTCTGCCTTAAGAGCTTTTGGGTTGCACTTGCTCAGGTGCCAGCGCGCTCTGCGCCTGCTGGCTCTTCACCTGTCGCATTCGCTCGATGGCTCCGTGCACCGTGTAGAAGCCCAGGGCCACCATGAAGAGGCCAAAGCCCAGGCGCAGCGAGGGGCCTGAGAGCTTGTTGGCCACAATCGCTCCCAGCGTCGCGCCCACGAGCATGGTGATGGCCACGATGATGGCCGCCTTCCACTCCACGTTGCCATGGCGCGAGTATTCGAGCACAGCGCCCAGCCCAACTGGAGGCAGCAGCACCACCAAACTGGTGCCCGTCGCTTTGTGCTGCGAGAACCCGATCAGGTAGATCAGGGCGGGCACGATCACCACGCCGCCCCCGATCCCAAACAGGCCCGAACCGAACCCAGCCGCTAGCCCAATCGCAATCAGAATCCACGTCTTTGCATCCATAGCCGCCCCCTTGAGCCTCAAGTACTTGTACTTGCGCTTCATCTTACAGAGAGAGCACCTATAATCCTCATGCAATTTGTTCAACACCCGTTAACTGCCGGTTATAAGCTTGAATCGCCAGTTGAGCCAGCGCTCGAAGCCTGCCCCAAGTACTTGCAAAGGCTCGCCTCATCTTCGAGGTGTACTTGAGAGGCGTGCCTGACATTCTGCTTCCTTGTCTTCCTTTTGCTCAACTCGATGGGGCTTCGCGCAGCAGGGCTTCCAAATCCAGGCGCCGCGTGAACATCGCCACTGCGCCATCGGGCGAGCGGGGCCATTCTTCGCGTGGCAAGTCCCAATACAGCTCCAGCCCGTTGCTGTCGGGGTCGCGCAGATAAAGCGCGTGGCTCACGCCGTGGTCGCTCGCGCCTTCGAGCGGCACGCCCGCTTCGAGCAGGCGCCTCAGCGCGTCCGCAAGTACTTGACGCGTGGGATACAAGATCGCGAAGTGGTACAAGCCCGTGGTGCCCGGCGCGGGTGGGCGCCCTCCCACGCTCTCCCAGGTGTTGAGCCCGATGTGATGATGGTAGCCGCCAGCCGAGACAAAGGCCGCCTGCGAGCCCATGCGCTGCATCAGCTCGAAGCCGAGCACGCCGCAATAAAAGTCCAGCGAGCGCTGCAAGTCGGCCACTTTCAGGTGGACGTGGCCGATGCGAACCTGGGAATCAACCGGTGTCATGGGTGATTTTCGTGAAGAAGCCTGTTACCGGAGCGAGGTAGCACATCACCTAACTCTTTGTGGAAGCTGAGCCCTGGCTGAGATCGCGGCCATGCACTTGCTGCTGATGGCTCATCTCAGCGTGATAGGGCTCGGAGTGCAGCGTGACTTCGGTTTGGGGCAGCACCTCGCGAATACGGTCTTCGACGGCTTCGGTGAGATCGTGCGCCTCGACAAGCGGCATCGAGTCTTCGAGCAGGATGTGGGCATCGACGTGGCGCACGGAGCCGGAATTGCGTGTGCGCAGCTTGTGGTAGCCCAGCACGCCCGGCGCTTCGCCCAGGATGCGCCGCACCGCCTCGACTTCCTCTGGCGGCAGGGGCGTGTCCATGAGCAGGGCCACGGCATCGTGCAACAGGCTCCAGGCCGAGTGCAGAATCAGCCCGGCCACAGCCAGCGCGAGCACGGAGTCGAAGAAGCCGTGCCCGGTCACACGCACCAGAATCAGGCCCAGCAACACGCCCGAGGCCGCGTAAATGTCGGCCAGGTGGTCTTCGCCCACCGCTTCCAGGGCCAGCGAGCCAGTCTCGTGAGCCGTGCGCTTCACGATGCGCACCACGAACACATTGGTCAGCGCGGACGCGCCCATCACGGCCATGCCCCACTCAACGCGCGGCGCCTCGGCGTGCGAGAGCAGCCTGTGGATGGCCTCGTAGATGATGTAGGCCGCCACGCCTCCCAGCAAAGCGCCCTGCCCCAGAGTCGAGATGCCCTCGACCTTGCCATGCCCGTAAGGGTGCGATTCGTCAGGCGGCAAGTCCACCAAGCGAACCGAGAAGAGCGTCAGGGCCGAAGCGATCAGGTCGCTGGCCGAGTGCGCAGCCTCCGAAAGCACGCTCACCGAGCCCGACACAACTCCAACGCCCAGCTTCAACACGAACAGCAGCAAGTTGGAAGCGAGCGAAAGCCGCGCGGCAGCTCGCCTGCGGTCTCCAACTTGAGCCCGCTCCTTGCGCGCGGAAGACGGAGCAGAAGGCTGATGATCGGCTGTCATCGCAGAAGGATTCCATCGAGCTGCGAGCCGTTAATGGTCGCAGCCATAAGACAACATGAGACAAATGGAGAGGAACACGGCCCTCATCTTGAAGGGCCTCAGCACGCCTGACGGGACACCCGCAGTGTAGGCCGCGCCTGGACGTGGAGCAATCGGAAGAGCCGAGGTGATTCTTCCCGCTGCGGGCGCGGCGCCAGCCCAAGTACTTGGGCTGCCTTTAGTCGAGAAGATCGGAGCCAAGTCTGTGCTCTTCACGCGGCCACCTTGAGGCTCTTAAGTAGGCGAGCAAGAGTTGCCGCGTGTGGCTGTAGGAGCGAGGGAAACTCGCTCCTGCACAGGACGCATTTGGAGCGCCGACTTAACGTGCGATCCAGCCACCGCCGATGGTGATGGCCTGGCCCGAAACGTTGCGAGCCGCTCGGCTCATCAGATACTCGATGGCTCCCGCGACTTCCTCGAAGGTGATGAAGGCGGCCTTGGGCATCGGCTCCAGCATGATCTTCTGGATCACGTCCTCTTCCGCAATCCCACGTGCGCCTGATCCTTGATCTGAGCATCGACCAGGGGCGTGCGGCTTCCGGGTTCAAATCGCTGGCCAGAATCGAGTGGCCTTGCTGGGCGAGGCACAGGATGAGCCCGCGCCCCAGCCCGCTGCCCGCGCCCGTGATGAGGATGCTGCGCTTGGAATTATTCATGTGGAAAGATGCTGCTGGGCATACTCATTGCGCAGCACGCGGCGCAGAATTTTGTGCGTGTCCGTGCGCGGCAGAGACTGCACAAGTACTAAGTCGTGGATCTTGAACAGCGCGTTTCTCTTGGCTCATGCCAACCCGTTCAGTAACCTATTCGCATAGGCTCTAAGCCTCAGCATTGATTGGAAAAGGGCGTCAGCCCCGCTCTGTTCAAGTACAAAGGTACTTGCAAGAGGCTGGCTCAGGCTTGAGCCCTCAAGTACTTGAGGGCTCGAATACGAAGGTGGAAGGCTTCCAATCCAGGGCGGGCGCGCTACACTGGCGGGCATGGAATGGAAGGAAAACGAAGTGCGCGAGGTAGCACCGGGCATCTGGACGCGCGTGGCCGTGGACAACATCGCGTGGTGCGATCTGGGCTTGTTCGCCGTTGTGATTGATGCTCTGGAAGACCCGGCTCAGGCCGATGTGGTGCGTGACCTGATCCGCGAGACCACGGGCAAAGAGCTCAAGTACATCATCAACACCCACTGGGATCTGGACCACATCGCTTGCAACGCGCAGTGGCGAGCTGAGGGCGCCATCGCCATCGCGCACAAGTCGTGCGCCGAGGCCGCGGATCGCGACCCTAAAAGGCCCGACATCTGGTTCGATGACCGCGCCAGCCTGCGCGGGCAGGACGACAAGAGCATCGAGATGCAGTGGATGGGCGGCACGCACACGCCCTGGGACACAGTTCTGTTCTTCCCACACGCTCAGGTGCTCCACATCGCAGACTTGTTCGGCTGGGGTCTCATCCCCTGCAAGCCTACGCCCGAGAAAATCGCTCGACTGCGCCAGGTTTACGACCGGCTCGTCGAGTATGATGCTCAGGCCGTTATAGTCGGGCACGGGCCTGTGGCCACCAGCGAGCACCTGCGCCGCTTCCGCCGCTACATGGATGAGATGCTGGACAAAGTGCCGCCCCTCCTCGCAGCAGGCAAGAGCGACCGGGAAATCCTGGCCCAGATCCCGCCGCCCGAAGACATGAAGGCCTGGTGGCGCTTCACCGACTGGAAGCACGCCAAGAATGTGGAGCTGATTCGCCAGTTCCACACCTCTTAACACTGCATCGGCTTCATCGAGCGGCAAGTACTTGAGGGTACTTGCCGCTTTTTCGTGCCTCCAGTACTTGGGCTCGGCTCAAGTGGACAAGAGGTTGTGGAGAAAAAAAGGCGCGTGCGGGGAAGACTTACACCACAGAAACACCTATGCAACAGCCGTGCTGTAACTTGGTTCAGTAACAGCGCTCAAAGCGCGGCGGAAGCGAAGAGAAAGCAACGAGCAAAGGAGGCCGATGAGGTTCATCAAAGCCAAAGACATAGCCAAAACAGCATCCACTCCGGCGCCCCCAGCAGCGCCCGAGACTTCGTGCTCGCGTGCTCAAGGCCACCGTAGAAACAAAGTTCACGTGCGTCTCGAAGGCGCGCCCTGGTTCTCGCTGCGCGACCGCTGCGGAGCTCCGCAGATTGTGGCACGCGACACCTCCAGAATCAGCGCCGAAGGCCGCGACTCGCCCAAGTACTTGCACGGGTGCGGCGTGAGCAAGCGGGCCTCCGGTTGGCGCTCGTTGTCGCGCCTGGAAGCGGCCATGGTGCTGGTTTTGGTGGCTCTCCTCGCGGCTGTCTTCCAGGGCGTGCGCAGCGAGCCTCTGCTGGCCTCCGCTCCGCCCGATGCGCCGCCGCCCGCGGCTCTGGTCTCGCTGGCTGATTAAGCCCAAATTGTGCTCGATACAAAGCAAAAGCCACAAGTACTTGGGCAAGTACTTGTGGCTTTTGATTGCGTGGCGGCTGTTTTCAGTGCAGGTTGCGCGTGAGGTCGGTGTGCATCAGCGAGCGGCCTTCGCGTTCCAGGGCCTTGGGGCGCAGCGCGATCGTGATGTGAGCCAGGAGGCCCAGCGAAACAGCCAGCAGCAGCGAGCAACCGAAGAGCCCCGCAGCCCAGAACGCGGGGGAACCATCGAAGGCGCTCAGAGGGTTGAGCAGGCACGTCTGCCAGAAGGCGGCGCTCGCAAGCTGGAACCCGCGCGGGCCGATGTTGCTCATCGAGAGCGGCAGGGCCAGCAGGCCCAAGAACAAGGCCAGTGAGCCTATCGCCGAGACCGACGAGGTGCGGCACCAGAACGAGAGCCACGTCCCACACGCCGCTCCCAGCAGGCTGAAGCCGGCGCAACCCAGCAGAGCGATCACGGCGATGTTGGCGCCGCTCATCAGGCTCCACAGCAGGGACCAGCCCGCGAACAAAGCCAGAGGCAGCGCTCCTGTGTGTAGAGCGAGCAGGATGGGAGCGGCGACCTTGCCCACCACGATGGAGCGAGGCGACAGAGTCGAGAGCAGCAAGCCTTCGAGCATTCGCTGCTCGCGCTCTCGCGTGAAGCCCTGAGCCGCGCCCAGAGCGCAGGCCACGCCGCACAGCAGCCAGAACGGAAATACAATCGAGAACGCGTTGGCGTGCCCCGTCTCGAACAGGCTCGCGCCCAGAGCCGGGAGAGCCAGCAGGCACAGAGCAATCGAGAGCAAGGTTGAGACATCGAAGAAGGGCTGGCGCAGGCGCACGCGCATCTCGCGCCACACCAGAGGGTTGTGCCAGTTCAGCGCGCGCAGCAGAGGGAACACCCAGGGCTCGCGACGCTGGCCCTGCACACGCCTGGCCTCCAGCTCAGCCACCCGGCGCGCTCGCTCAGCATCCGCACGCGCCTGATGCGCCGCTGTGCCCGCACTACGCTCATCGACAGGGGGAGAGGGAGCTTCGCCGTGGAAGGGCGCGCTCGCGCTCAGGCGCGCCTGAGCGCGAGCGCGTGGCTCCAAGATCGGCGAGGCCGGACGCGAGGCCGCTTGAGCGTGCGAGGCGGCCTGCTCGATGGTCTGTGGGCGCAGAGGGTCCAGGGGCATGAACTGCACGAGATTCTGTGCTCCCTTCAGCAGAGGCAGAGCGATCAAAACACAGGCGATGGCCATCCAGGAGCCAACCCACGGCCCGGCTGATAGATTCATCAGGCCGCCGCCAATAAAGATCGAAGCCACAACGGCTCCCAGGCAAGTCACGCTCATGGCCTGGGCCACGCGGTTGCTCAGGGCCGAGCACCACATCCCCATGGCCGAGCCCAGGATCATGGCCCCGATTTGCAGCAGGGCGGCGCTGGCCCACTCGGCTGGCGAGACGCCGCCCATCAGGAAGGCCAGCGCTTGCAGAGGCAGCGGGATCAGCAGCAGTATGGCCGCGAAGCCCAGCGTGGCCAGCCACTTGCCGAGCACGATCTGCCTGGGCGAAAGGTTGGCCAGGATCAGCTCGGGGAGCATCTTCAGCTCGCGCTCGCGGGCGATGACCGGAGCGCACAGCAGAGCCGAGGCCCATAGAGCCACAAGTACTTGAGTCGCCACGCTGCCGCGAAACAGAGCGGTTCCTGGCAGAGTCCCGGCCTGATCGTTTCCGTAGCCCGAGGCAAGCTGAGCGTTCTGCTCGATGGCCGTACCTGAAAGCTGCCACGCCACCCACGAAAGTGCAGCCGCGTAAGCCAGCAGCACAATGTAAGTCAAAGGCCGCCGCCAACGCGAACGCAGCTCGCGTTCGAGCATGGGGTTCTGCAAGAGCGAGGTCTTGCCTTCGGCTGGCGCGCTCCAAGACACCGCGCCGCTCCGGGGCGCAGCAGCTCGCTTCACAAGACGCGGCTTCGCGGCACGCGGGGCGGAAGATGAAGCAGCAATAACAGGCGGCGCCCCAGCGTGAGCCAGGGGCGGTTCGGGATGCTCGAAGGGTTCGAGCGGGACGCGTTCGAGTGGGACGCGAGCGTTTTGAGCCATGACTTATGCTTCCCCTCCAGGCACCCAACCGCACGGGCGCCCTCAGTAAAGTGCCTCAAGCTACTTGCCGCGATACAGAACTCAAGCGGCAGCTACAGTATGTCGCATCCAGACGAGAAACTCGCCTGGATGCGCCGCGAAAACGACATTTCCAGCCAGCAACACACGATTGGATGCGCCTGCCCGCGCGAAAGTTCGCTCGCCCCAAGCATCTCATCAATTCTTAGCCCAACCCAGCCCGCCGCGCGGCCAAACACAAGCCATAGCAAGTACTTGAGGCAGCGGATTGCGAGCGCTTCTTCTTGAATGATCAAAGCGCTCCGCGGTTGAAGTACATGACCTGGTGCGCTGATGGAGTACTTGTAAGGACACATTAGTTAACCTTCACGACAAGAGACGAAACCATTTGAGGACATCGCTTTCTTGGCGTCTGCGAGCGCCGTGAGACGACGCGGAGCACAGGAGCCATGACCTCTGCTGTCCGCAAAGCCTCTGCAGACCTCAAAACGGCCCAAATTCCTATTGTGCAGGTTAACTATTGCAATGCGCCCTCCATCCCAGCACCCTCTAACGAGGGCGCATTGCAATGCGCCCCTACAATGATGCGCTCCAACCGCGAAACGCTCAATACTGCACGACGTAGCGGTAGCCCGAGTCCTGGCGCATGGCCGCGAAGCCCTCGTTGATCTGCTCCAGCGGGATGGTTTCGGTCACCAGCTCATCCACCAGGATCTCGCCGTTCATGTAGCGGTCGATTAGGTCGGGCAACTGGGTGCGGCCACGGCAGCCTCCAAAAGCCGTCCCCAACAACTGGCGGCCTGCAATCAGCAGGCGCGGCGTGACATCAATGGTCTCGCCGGTTTTGGCCACGCCGATCAAGCAGCACTTGCCGCCTCCGTAGCGCGTGGCTTCAAGAGCCTGGCGCATCACGTGGACGTTGCCCGTGGCCTCGAACACGAAGTCCGCGCCGCCATCCGTCATCTGCTTGACCGCATCGGTTCCGCTGCCTGCGGGCGGGTTCACCAGCTCAGTGGCGCCGAACTGAGCCGCTTTTTTCAAGCGCTCCTCGTTCAAATCGACGGCGATGATCTTTGAGGCTCCGGCCAGCTTGCAGCCCTGGATCGCGTTGAGCCCGATCGGCCCGCAGCCAAAGACGGCGCACGTCGAGCCCGGCGTCACCTTCGAGGTGTACAGCGCGGCTCCAATGCCCGTTGTGACCGCGCAACCGAACAGGCAAGCGCGATCCAGAGGAGCATCGGGCCGAATTTTGGCCAGAGCTTCCTCGTGCACCACGGTGTATTGCGAGAACGTCGAGCACAGCATGAAGTGGTTCACGGGCTGATCGTGCCACGAAAAGCGCAGCGTGCCGTCGTTCATCGAGCCGTTGAAATAGGCCTCATCGAGATACGAGCACAGGTTGGTGATGCCACTCTCGCACTCGCGGCAGCGCCCGCACTCAGGAATATACAGCGGCACCACATGGTCGCCTTCCTGAAGCGATTTGACGCCAGGCCCGACACGCTCCACCACGCCGCCGCCCTCGTGCCCCAGGATGGAGGGCGCGCGCAAGTTGGTGTCGCCTCCGCTCATGTACCAGATCTCGGTGTGGCACAGCCCCGTGGCGTGCAGCTTAACCAGGACTTCGCCTGCTCTGGGCTCGGCGACTTCGATCTCGTCGATCACCAGAGGCTGATCTTTGCCCGTAAAAATGGCCGCTTTCGATTTCATGTTGGCTCCGTTTGCTCAGCGGCTTCACCTAACGCTCCAGGCCGCTCGGCGGCTTCGAGCCGCGCTCTCAAGCATCGAAGAAACAAAAACGCCCTGCAAGTACTTGCAGGGCGTTCGGGTTCGTTCATCTGGCGGATCCGGCTAATCGCGCGCGAGCATCCTGCCCAGCGTACCCGCGAGCCACAAGCCCAGCACATAAAGAATCACCTGCTGCCACACGCCCCAGCGTTCGTCCAGCGGCCAGCCAGAATGAGGCAGCGTGCCGTTGTGGGTAGGGAACAGCTTCTCGGGCATGGGCTTGAAGCGGCGCGGGTCCTTGCGCAACTCAGCCGGGATGTGCTCGAAGTCGGGCAGGATGCCGCCCAGAGCGCCCCAAAACTGAGGCGACTTCCAGCCATGAACCAGCCCGATCTCGAACAGCGTGGCAAAGACAATCGGCGTCTCGGCCGGCCCCATGTCGTGGTGCGGAATCACGTCGCCCAGGCCGTGCGAGGCGACTCCGGCCACCAGAGCCAGCACGGGATGCCGAACCAGGCGGCCAATCGCCGCGCCCAGCGCAGCATGAACACTTCCAGTCATAAGAGCAGTCGGCTTAGAGCGGTCAGCCTTCAGCCACCCGAGCTCTACAAGTACTTGCAGGCTGACGGCTGAAGGCTTTTAACGAAACAGTTCGGGCGCGAATTCCTTGTAGCGGTAATAGACCTTCCACACATAACGCTGCACCTGAGCGCCTGGAGGCACCTTGTAGCCAGCGCGCTTGACGGCGTTGGGGCCTGCGTTGTAAGCCGCCACAGCCAGCAGAGTTCCGTTGGGGCGGTTCTTGAAGTCGTTCAGGTGGCCGCGCAGGAGCATGGCCGTGGCGAGCAGATTCTTGGTTGGGTTCCAGGCGTCGGCCCTCTGCATCCCGACCTCGGGCATATTGAAGGGCATCAGCTGGCCCAGCCCCATCGCGCCGCTTGAACTGGTGCAGTAGATGTCGAAGTCGCTCTCGACAGCGACGATGGCGGCCAGAAAGCGAGGATCCATGTTCTGCGAGTAGGACGCCGTGAGCAGGCCGCGCGCGATTTCCTCGACCTGAGCGTCACTGAGCTTCTTGTTGAAGCGGCGCACCAGCGTCTCGTAGGCCGGAACCTGCGCCTCGATCCGCTCATCGTCCGCGAACAGAGGCGGATCGCTGCCCCCAATAGGAGCCTGAGCTGGAGCCGAGCGGCTCGAAGGCTGGCCTCCGCGCGAGGACGGCCTGCTCGGAGCACGCCTCTGCGCCGAGGCCTGAACCGAAGGCTCAAGGGGCGCCAGCTCAGGCACCCGAGGCGCCAGGTAAGCCCGAGGCGCCGCAGGCAACCGCTGCTGCCCCATTGCGGAGCCAGAGCTAAACGCAGCGCCAGGGTTGCGCTTGGCTGGCACGCGCACCTTTGGCAGCGAGCTAAAGGCATCGGCAGCCGCATCCGTGCCCGGCGAGCCGGTTGTGCCCGCAGCATCTTGGCCGGCAGAGCCGCCTGAAGCGGCCTGAGGCCTGAGCTTGGGTAGGGGCAACGCGCCATTGACAGGCGACATAATCACCATGTCGCCCTGCTGATCTTCCTGCTCGCGGAAAAGAGGGGTGGGAGCGGCCTCGTTGGTGGCGGCCAGGGGAACCAGCATCGGCTGCTTGTCTTCGGCGTTGACCAGGGCCAGAATGCGAACCGAAGCGCTCGCTCGCAGCGCGCGCATGGACGCAGCATTAGCGGCCAGAACGGGAGGAATCTCAAGAGTCACGTTCTGCTGCGCTCCGCTGGGGTCAGCGCACTGCAGCAAGATGAGGCTGCCCTTGCGGTTCGACATCACGCCCGCCACGCGCCCCACGATCTCGATGGTGTGGCCCGCCAGCGTAGCCCTCAGCCCCCGCACCTGATCCGGCGAATCGACGTGCGTGGCGTTGGTGCGAGCACGCAAGGCCTCGTAAGCCGAGGGCGTCGCGGCTGAGGCTGGCGCGGAAGGCGCAGCGGAAGACGAATTGGGCGACTGGGCGCGTGTGGCTGGCGCCAGGGCAACCAGAGCGGCGCAGGATGCAAGTACTTGCAGGGTTCGGGCGGATGGCATTCTCTCTCCTCGTTAGGCTCAGCCAAAAGCGGCAAGTACTTGAGCCGAGTACTTGCCGCTTTCTTTTACCCGATAACGGGCAGTTCTAAAACCATCCCCGAACGGCGCGAAGCACCAAGCACGGAAGCTGAGGACACCGCATCGCCCACGAAGCCCCACAGAAACCCTTCGCGCGCCTCGACTTCCACCATCGAACCGCGCGGAAAACTTTCCAGGTCGCCATCAAACATCACCAGCTTGTTCTGCCTCGTGCGCCCGCAGACACGAAGCTCGTTGCCCTCGCTAATACCCTCGACAAGTACTTGCACGCGCTCGCCGATGCGCTCACGGTTCTTCTCGCGCGCGATATCGTTCTGCCTGTCGATCAGCTCGCGCAGCCGCCTCTGCTTGGTCGCAGCTGGAACATCGTCTTCCCAATCCCAGCTCTCGGTCGAGTGTCGGGGCGAGTAGGCGAACATAAACGCCTGGTCGAAGCGAATCTCCTCGAAAGCCCGCATCGTCTCCTCGAACTCCAACTCGCTCTCGCCGCAGAAGCCCACGATGGCATCGGTTGTCACAGCCACATTGGGAACTTTGGCGCGGATCGACTCGATCACCGAGCGATATTTCTCCCACGTGTAGGTCCGCTTCATCCTCTTCAAGCACGAGTTCGAGCCGCTTTGCAGAGGAAGATGAAGATGCTCGCACACACTCGGTGTTGAAGCGATGACATCGATCAGGCGCTGGTTGAAATACATCGGGTGCGGCGAGGTGAAGCGAACCCTCAGTTCGGGGTTGATGCCGTTGATCGCTTCGAGCAGCCACGCGAAATCGTAGCGGCTACTTTGGCTGGGGCGTTCGCTCAGATCGTGACCGTAAGCGTTCACGGTCTGGCCCAGCAGCGTGATCTCGCGGTAGCCCAGGTCGCACAACTGCCGAACTTCGTCCAGAATCTGCCCCGGCGGACGCGAGACTTCGCGTCCGCGAGCCGAGGGCACGGCGCAGTAGGTGCACTTGAAGTTGCAGCCGAAGATGATGTCCACGTAAGCCGAGATCGTCGAGGCCCGGCGCACCGGAGTGACGGGCGTGGGGTCGCACTCCAGATCGAGCCCATCGGCGTTGAGCTTCTGTTGCGCATTCCTGACAAGGTGCGGCAGATGATGAATGGCGCGCGGCCCGAGCAGGATGTCGACCTCGGGGACGCGGGCGCGGATGGTGTTGGCCTCGCGCTGGGCCATGCAGCCCGCCACGCCGATGACCAGGCGCGGGTTGTGCTGCTTGAGCCTGCGCAGGCGGCCCAGCTCGGAATAGAGCTTGTGCTCGGGCCTCTCGCGCACGGCGCAGGTGTTCATCAGGATGACATCGGCGTCTTCGGGCGCGGAGGTCGGGTCGTAGCCGAGCCCATCGAGCATCCCGGCCATGCGCTCCGAGTCGTGCACGTTCATCTGGCAGCCGAAGGTCTGGATAAAGTAACGCGGTTTCATGGGTGTGCGGCTCAGTTGCGAAGGCCCAGTTTACACGGCGGGCGCCTCAAGTACTTGGGTTGGCTCGCCAGGAGAGCGGGCATAATCGGGGCATGAGCGATGCCCACAAGCGGAAGAAGCAGTTCAGGTGGCTGTGTGCTGTTCTGCAGTTCGTGTTCTCGATCGCCGTGGTCGTGGCCTACGAGGTGCTGCGCCGCGCCTGTTACGGGCAGTCCTGGATAGACCTGGGAGGCGGACTGTTCACGCTGATGCGTGACCCGGCCAAGGCGTTGGCGACGCGGATCTTCCGTTGGCGCGGATTGTCGCGCGAGACGCACTTCGAGATGGATTGGCCGGACGCCCGCACGCCGCAGCACGGGCCGGTTGCGTTTCGCGCGTTCCGGTTCTCCAGCAATAGACGCTGGCCTATGCTTGTCCTGTGCGGTTTGTGCCTCGCATTGGTTGGGCTCATCTACTTCGCCCCACCCGAGCCTGGGCTGGCGCAGGAGGACGTGGCCATGGCATCAGTGCTCGGTGCCTGTGCCCTGATTTCGCTGGGCCTGTTCGTGTTCTACTCGCGGCCCGCGTTGCACCTGGACGCCTGGGGCATCCGCCAGCTGTGCGGGCCTCAGGTCGCGTGGAAGAGCATCGGGGCCTGCCGCGTGGAGATCAAGCGCGACGTGGTGGGCGAGGTCTGCCACGTCTCGATGCACGCGCTGGGCGAGGCCGGGAGCGCAGGAGGGGCCGCGCGTCGCCTGGCCCTCTTCGACCTGCGCGGGCTCGATCGCCCGCAACAGCGAATCTTCCTGCTCGTCCTGCACCGCGCGCTGCAGCCGGGCCACGACGCATACGAGATCGCGCAGCTAATCGCGCAAGTACTTGGCGACGAGCCTTAGCCGCGAGGACACGCGGGCGCTGAGTGGAGCGAGCCTTATCTCAGGTCATAATAGGCTCATGGGTAAGAACCGATTTGGGCGCTGGCTGCTGATGGTTGTGACGGTAGTGCTGCGCGTTCTGGGCATTCATCTTCGCCTGAATGTGTTGCCGCCCGGTCACTGGAGCGGCAGATTCGCCACGGATTTGCTGCCCACGATCCTGGCCCGGCTGCTCACGACGCGAATTCTGCGGCTCATGGGGCTCTCTCAGGAAGCGAAGTTCGAGCTGATCTGGCTCAACGTGCGCCGCCTGATGACGCGCGCAACGCCCGCGCGTGAAGCTGAGATCAAGTGTTCGCCCCTCTTGAAGTGGCTCATCACCACGTTAGGCTTTCTGATGACGGCATTGCTGATCTGGCTGCGCTTTTGCGTGCCGCTCGATCGGCAGGAGGGAAGCGAGCTGGCTCTGCCCCTGATCGCGTTCTGCGGATTCCTCACGGTGCTCTGTTGGGTGTTCACCTCACGCCCCGTGATACACATCGGCGCGGAGGGCGTGAGTGGGTCGTTCAGCCGCGCCGTGCCCTGGGAGCAGATCGCGACGTGCCGAGTCCACTCCAAGCGCAACGCCTGGGGTGATCTCAGCGAGCCCAAGGTCAGCGTGCGCGGCCACGACGGGCGCCAAATCGCGAAATTCGGCCTGAACCTGACGCCGCGCGCCCAGAGGCGCGACTTCCTGCTCGCCCTGCACTTCGCGCTGCTGCCAAACGAAGAGCCGCCCGCCGCGGAGCTGGATCAAGTACTTGGGAACTCAAGCGGCCAGGGCTAAGGGCATCGAGAGCGGATCTTTCAGAACAAAAAAACGGGCCGCGACTTTCGAGTCGCGGCCCGTCTGCAAGTACTTGAGGCTCTGAGGTTGTGGCTTACTCAGCGGTGACGAAGACGAAGGTTCGCTGTCCAGCGCGGTTGACGCGCAGGGCCACGGTCTTGTCCCCAGCCTGCTGGCGGGCCAGGACGCGGTTCACGGCGCTCTGGTAATCAGCCTGGCTGTTCACTGGGGTCTGGCCCACGCTCTCGATCACGTCACCTCGGCGCACGCCCGCGCCCGCAGCAGGCGAGTTGGCCTGCACACCCACCACGACCACGCCGCGTGTGCCCGCCTTCAAGCGGAACTGCTGCGACAGTTGGGGGTTAATCGCGCGCAGGCGCAGGCCCAGGGCGCTGGGAGCCGCGTTGTCATCGAGCTCGGGAGCCATATCGGGACGCGCCGTTGTCGGAGCCGCGTCCTTCAGCTCAGAAAGCGTCGCGCGCAGATCCTGATTCCTGCCGCCGCGCAGCACTCCCAGCGTGATGGTCGAGCCCACACGGGCGTCTCCAACCAGGCGCTGCAGCTCAATGGAACGCGTCACGGGCTGACCGTTGAAGGAGGTCACCACGTCGCCGGGCTGCAGCCCGGCGCGAGCGCCCGGCCCCTTCTCGTCGCTGATTTCGTTAATCAGCACGCCGCGCGTCGAGGGATCGAGATCCAGGCTCGTCGCGATCTCGGAGCTGTCCACGCTGGTGATCTGCACGCCCAGGTAGCCGCGCACGATGCGCCCGCTCGTCACCAGGCGATCGGCGATGGACTTGGCCGTGTTGGAAGGAATGGCGAAGCCGATGCCCACGTTGCCGCCCGACTGCGAGTAGATGGCGTTGTTGACTCCAATCACGCGCCCGTAGATGTCGCACAGGGGGCCGCCCGAATTGCCTGGGTTGATCGAGGCGTCTGTCTGCAAGTAGTCGCTCGCGCCGCGCTCGCTGAGGGGAACCTCGCGCGCCTTGGCCGAAATCACGCCCACGGTGAGCGTGTGCTCCAAACCGAAGGGGTTGCCCACGGCGATGGCCCAGTCTCCCACGTTGACGGCGCTCGAATCGGACAGGCGCACGGTGGGCAGGTGGTCGGCGTCGATCTTGACCACGGCGATGTCGCTGCGCTCGTCGCGGCCCACGACCTTGGCACGCCTGAACTCGCGTCCATCGTTGAGCTTGACCGAGACCGTCTGAGCATCGGCCACCACATGGGCGTTAGTGATGATGTAGCCGTCTTCACGGTAGATCATGCCCGAGCCCAGGCCACCGCCACGGCGCTCCTGCATCTGGTGCCACAGGCCGCGCAGCTGGCTCTTCTCGGCTCGGTTGAGGCCAAACGAGTTGGGCTCAGCATTGGGCTCAGCATTGGGATCGGCGTTGGGATCCGTGTTGCCATTACCCTGGCCGCGCCCGCCGAAGTGACGAAAGAACTGGCCCAGGTCGCCGCCGAAGGGGTCAGCGCCAAAGGGGTCGGCGCCGTTGTCGGGCGCTGCTCCGCCGCGTCCAGGAGAAGCGGCTGAAGCGGTGCGCGTGGAGCCCGCGGTTGTGATGGTGACAACGGCGGGCTCGATGGCGCGTGAAACCTGGTTGAAAGCGTGCTGCATCGACACAGCCGCGCTTGTGGCTGCGGTATCGACGACAGGGGTTTTGGTCGAGGCGTTGGGATCAATGGCCTGGGCCGTGGTCGGACCGCCGTGCAGGATGTAGCCACCGGCTACGGCCACGCCCAGGGCGCTCACGGCCAGAAACGCGCGCGGAGTCTTGCGAAGGGAATTCTGCTCTTTCATGTGTGTCCTCACCGAAGTGCAAACGGGGCAAGCAAAGGGTTAAGTCTGTTGGAGATTGGATTGGTGGCGGCACAAAGCCGCGCACAGTGAGATGAGCACGCTCCATTTGCGTTCCACGCTTGCCGAACCAAGCACATAAAGTACTTGAGATAGCACACAAACTACGCGGAATCCGCGCCAGAGAGGCTCAACCTGCGCTTCAGACGCGCCGCCCACCGCACGGTTGCGCGTGCTCGCCCAGGCCTTTGTAACTCTTTCTTAAGGCAAGGCTCGAACCACGCGCCCACCTCCACACCAATTACCCTCAACTGAACACTCCAGCCCGAACCCGCTAAAATCGCGTGCATGAACCCCAACCTCTCTCCTCGCGCCACATCCTCCCCCAGCCATAGCGACCAGGCCGCTGACAGAGGCCAGTCCGCGCGTGCTCTGGAACACTGCCGCTTTCTGTGCGAGAGAATCGGCCCGCGCCCCTCGACCCAGGCAGGAGAAAAAGAAGCCGCCTATTACGCCCTGCAAGTACTTGCAGCCGCCCTCGAAGGCTGCGAAAGCACGCCGCGCCGCGAGCTGATTGTGTCGCAGCGCTCGGCCTACAAGCCCTTCTCGCTCGCCATAGGCTCAGCTCTGCTCGCCCACTTTGTGGGAGGCCGCTCGCCCCTGCGTCGCGCCCTGGGAGCCGGGCTTAGCGCAGCAGGAGCCTGGGCCTTCGCTCGCGAGGCGGCCCTGAAGCCGAACTGGACGCACAAGCTTCTTGCGACGGGCGACTCGCAGAACATCGTGGCCGTCATTCCCGCGCGCGGCGAAAGGAAGCAGCGCCTCGTCTTGAGCGCTCACCTGGACTCGCACCGCACGCCGATCTTCTACTCGCATCCACTGTGGCTCAAGATCTTCTCGCCCTTCATCGCGCTGACCTTCGCCTCGCTCGCCATCGACGTGCTGCGTCATATTGTGGGCCGCCCTGCCAACACCAAGATCGGACGGCTGCACACAGCGCTGCAGCTCAGCTCGCTGGCCCTGACGCTGCAGGCCAATACAACGCCCTTCAGCCAGGGCGCCAACGACAATGCGTCGGGCGCCTCGGTTGTGCTGGCTTTGGCCGAGCAGCTGGCCCTGGAGCCTTTGGAGCACTGCGAGGTGTGGGTGGCTCTGCTGGGCTGCGAGGAAGTCGGCGCACACGGCATGAGGGCTTTGCTACGACGCCACGGCCTGGCCTTGAAAGACGCTCTGTTCCTCAACTTCGATATGGTGGGCATCGGCTCGCCCGCAGTGTTGGCTTCCGAAGGCTTGCTCGGCAAAGTCGCGTGCGACCCACATCTGCGCGCCATAGCCTTTCAGGTGGCGCAAGACAACCCCGATCTGCTGGCCGGAGAGCACAGCGGCCCTGCCTACACCGACGCCAGCATCGCGCTCCAGCAAGGCTTCGCGGCTCTCACCATCGACTCGATCATCCCCGACGAACATCCCGCTCGCGAACGCGGTGGCTACTGGCACCAGGTGGAAGACACCTTCGACAAAATCGAGCCCGAGTGCCTGAGCAAAACCCTTGAGCTGGGCTGGAAGATGCTGCAACGAATAGACACCCAAAATTAGCCACAGATGACCACGAAGAACCACAGAAATTCTTAAGCGCTGTCTTAAAGACAATGGTTCGGACACTTTTTGGGGCGAAAGATTGAACATCCGCTGATTTTGTCAGCCCCAGCCCTCTTTTTCGCAACTTCTGGCAAGCCTCCGAGTTTGAAAAAAGGCATGGGCAAGGCTGAGACAACTCAAAGGCCCCTGCTATACAAGGCTTTTCGGCCCGTCTAAAAGTGTCCGAACCATTGTTAAAGAGGGTTCAAGTACTTGCTGTTCCGTTCAATTAGTTTTGCGCTCCCCTGTGGTTTTCCGTGGTCATCTGCAGCTAATGGGAGGGCGCTGTCGCTCGTTCCAGCTCTTCCAAGTTGGCCATGGCTTCTTCGCGGCAGCTTCCGCACACCTCGGGCGAGGGCCCGAAGCCGGAGCACACGCGCGGGCGCTCGGGCTGGAGCCACAGTTGGCACTTGAGCTCAAAGCTCAAGTGCGGGCACCTCACAGCGGCGGGCTTGCCTTGCGGCATCAAGGGCAGAGGAGACGAGATCGAGGGCGCGATGCAGCACGCGCCGCATCCTTCACGGCACTTCATGGCTGGTCTCCTTCTTCTGCGGTTTCGTGCAGCGCCTGCTCGCGGATGGGCGAGATCAGCAAGGCTCCAATAGCGAGATACAGCAGCACCAGGGCGAGCGTGGCGCGGTAGCCCACGCCTTTGCCCAGAGCTAAATTGACGTGGTAAGCGACCACGCCGCCGACAACGGGAGCCACGACTTGAGGCACGGTGAAGGCTCCGTGCCAGATGCCCATCCAGCGCGCCTCGTCACGCGGAGGCAAGAGGTTGGTGGCCAGGGCCCAGTCCACGGCCTGGAACGCGCCCCAGCCGATGCCGAAGAAGATGGCCGCGATCATGGCCAGCGAAATCGTGTGCGCCATCAAAAAGCCCAGCGAAGCCACGCCCGTCAAGCCCAGCGAAACCCACACCACGACCTTCTTCGAGATGCGGTCGCTCGCCCAGCCCGCGGGGAAGTTGCCCAGCAAGCCCATCGCCACCGCGATTAAAGAGAATCGCATCACCTCGGCTCCTGGGTCCTTGGCGCCCAGCGTGTCGCCGAAGTAGTAGCTCAGGAACTCGGTCGCCGTGTAGAAGCCCAGGTTGATGAAGAAGCGCGAGCCTATCAGCCAGAAGAAGCTCGGGTTCTCGCGCCACGCTTCGTGCCAGTCGAAGGCAGCCTGCGCTTCAAGTACTTGAGCGGGCTCGGGCGGCACTTCGCGCACGCGAACCAGCGTCCAGGCCATGGTCGCCAGCGTGATGCCCGAGACAACCAGCATGGCCAGCAGCAGGCCACCCGGCCTCTTGATGAGCAGGCTGTAAGCGACAACGCCAACCGAGGTGCCCAGCAGAGCCGCCAGCCCCATCCAGGCCGAGGCCGCGCCCTGGCGCGCCTTGGGCACCAGATCCGGGATGAAGGCCTGATAGGGCGCCGTCGCGATGTTGGTGAAGAACTGGATTCCCACCACCACCAGCACCAGAGGCAGCAGAGCATGAGCCCAGGGCAACGCGATCAAGAACGGAATCGTGCCCAGCGTGCCGAACAGAATGTAGGGACGCCGCCGCCCCAGCCGCATCGCGAGAGGAAATCGAGCCCGATCCGAGTGCGCGCCGATGTAGTAGCACACGATCGTCGAGACCAGAGCGCCCAGAGCTAAGGTCAGCCCCAGGTTCAGGTCCTTGCGCGCGGGGTCGATCTTCTGCACGATGCCCTGGATCACAAAGGTGATGAGCCCGCTCCACAGGAACGAGGAAGCGAACCAGAACACGCTCAGGTCCAAGTAGAACGCCGGCCCCAGCCGCCGCCCCGTGAACGAGTAATCATCCGAGCGCGAAGGCGAAGCCGGGGGCGGGGCCACAGGAACAACAGGAGGAATCGGGGCAGAAACCGGGCGCGAAGAGACATCCATGCCTCGAAATTGTAGCGGTTCCCAACGCCCGGCGCTTAAAGAAGCGGCCACAAGTACTTGCGCGCCTCCCTCACGCCTCGGGCACATTGGCTTCCAGCTCGGCCAGCCACACCGTCGCTTCCGAGTCGCTCGGCGCACGCCAGTCGCCTCTTGGACTTAAGGAGCCGCCGCTTCCAACTTTGGGGCCGTTAGGCACGCACGAGCGCTTGAACTGCGAGGTCTGGAAGAAGCGCCACAGCCACACGCCCAGCCACTTCTTGATCTCGCTCAGCTCATACTCGTTCTTGTCCGCATCAAACCCAGGAGGCCAGGCGCCCTCCTCGGCCTTGTGCCAGGCGCACCAGCTCAAGAACGCGACCTTGCTCGGGCGAAAGCCGTAGCGCGTGATGTAGTAGGTGTTGAAGTCTTGCAGCTCGTAAGGCCCGATCTTGGCCTGGGTGCTCTGCGAAGGCTTGTCTGCGGTGTCGGGGTTGTCGCTTGAGCCCGTCTCGGCGGGCACCAATTCAGGCGAAATCTCGGTGCTCAGAATGGCTTGCAGCGTGGCTGAAGTCTCACTTCCGAACTCGTTGTGGCCAATGACCCAGCGGATCAAGTGCTGGATCAAGGTCTTGGGCACGGAAGCGTTCACGTTGTAGTGGCTCATGTGGTCGCCCACGCCATAGGTGCACCAGCCCAAAGCCAGCTCACTTAGGTCGCCCGTACCCAAAACCAGAGCGTTGAGATGGTTAGCTAAACGGAAGAGGTGGCTGGTGCGTTCGCCGGCCTGCACGTTCTCGAAGGTGATGTCGTATTGAGGGCGGCCTTCGACAAAGGGATGCTGCAAATCGCGCAGCATCTGCAAGCACGAGGGCTTGATGTCGATCTCGCGGGCGGTGACGCCCAGCGCCTTCATCAAGGCGTGCGCGTTCTTGAGCGTGGTGTCCGAGGTCGCGAAGCCAGGCATCGTAAAGGCCAGGATGTTCTCGCGAGGCAAGCCCAGCCTGTCCATCGTCCGAGCCGCCACAATCAAGGCATGAGTCGAGTCCAGCCCGCCCGAGACACCGATGGCGATCTTCTCGATGCGCGAGCTTTGCAGCCTCTTCATCAGCCCATGCACCTGGATGTTGTAAGCCTCGTAGCAGCGCTCGTCGCGCTCCCTGGGATCGTTGGGCACATACGGGAAGCGCTCGACCACGCGCCCCAGAGCAACATCTTCCTGGGGCGGCTGCCAGTCGAAAGAGACGGTGCGCATCTCAAGTACTTGAGCCTTGAAGTCGCCGCGTGCATCGTGGAACGAGGTCAGGCGCGCGCGATCCTGAGCCAGGCGCTCCAGGTCGATATCGCCGAAGAGGAGCTGCTCGTCCTGCGGGAAACGCTCGGCTTCAGCTAAGAGCTCGGCGTTTTCGTAGATCAAAGCGTGCCCGTCCCACGCCAGATCCGTCGTCGATTCGCCCGGCCCAGCCGCCGAATAAAGGTAAGCCGCCACGCAGCGCCCTGAGTGAGCCGCGCACAGATCCTTGCGGTAACGCGCCTTGCCGATCGTGATGTTCGAGGCCGACAGGTTCGCCAGAACCGTGGCCCCGGCCAGAGCGCCCCAGGTGCTGGGAGGAACAGGAGTCCACAGATCCTCGCAGATCTCGATGGCCAGCGCGAAGTTGGGGTGCTGCTCGGCGCGGAAGATCAAGTCGGTGCCAAAGGGCACGCTCTGGCCCGCCACAAGTACTTGAGACGAAATCGCGGTACGCGCGGCTGAGAACTGGCGCTTCTCGTAGAACTCGCGGTAGTTGGGCAGGTAGCTCTTGGGCACGATGCCCAGAATCTGGCCCTTGAACAAAACCACCGCGCAGTTGAAGAGCGCGCCATCGAACCTTAAGGGCGCGCCAACCAGAACCAACGAGTTCCAGGCACGCGAAGCCTGGGCAAGTACTTGCAACTGCTCGCGCACGCCATCAAGCATGGCGTCCTGCTGGAACAAATCGTCGTTGGAGTAAGCCGACACACACAGCTCGGGGAACAGGATGACGGCGGCGTGCTCATCGGAAGCGCGCCCGGCGAGGCGCTGAATGTGAGCGGAGTTGAAGGCGGGATCGGCCACGCGCACGGGAGGAATCGCGACGGCCACGCGCACGAAGCCGTGGGCATACATCGAGTGGAAGCTCATGGCGAATGGTTTAGCCCAAATCGAGCGCGGGAGCGGCGTTAAAAATATTGGCCTCGTGGGTATGTTTGAGATACTTTCAGTGCCAGGAAGATCAACGCCTCCAGCTACTTGAGGTATTGGCGCGTCTCCTGTTAGGGGCGAGGCCACCTCGCCCCTACGGAACCGCTGCATCAGTCCCTCTTCGATGTCTCAAGCATGGAACTTCTTTCCCTTACCAAAACGGATTTCAACGAGGAAGTGCTACACGCCTGCGAGACCCTGTTCGCGCACGCCACTGAGGGCGTCGCTCTGCTCGATGCTCAGGGGCGGGTGCGGCACCTTTCGCCCTCGGCTCGGCGCCTGCTCGGGCTTGAAGAAGGCGAGGAGATGCTCTTGCACGCTCCCGAGCTGCTCGATTTAGACGCTCTGGAGCGTGTGGTCACGCTGCGCCCGAACATCGCGGGCTGGAGGCGCTGGATGGGCTCGGCCCGCACCGTGCGCTCGCACGATTTGCGCGTGCGAGGCGAGGGCGGCTCGTGGCGCTGGGTTGAGGTGCATCTCTCGAACCGCTTGCGCGACCCCCGCTGGAAGTGCGTGGTCGTCAACGCGCGCGATGTCACGCACGAGCGAGCGGTTCGGCTGGAATTGGAGCAGACGCTGTGAGAGCTCGAAACGTCTCAGCGTGAGGTCGCCGCGGCCAACGAAGCCGTGCAACTCGCGCACGACGCGATGGGCGCGCGCGAGGTTCAGCTGCACTCGCTCTTCGACAATGTGCTGGCGGCTGTGCTTGTGACCGATGGCGGCGAAACGCCGGGCTTCTTGCGCGAAGACCCGCAGGCCGTGGACTGGATGGGGCTCGGCTCAGGCAAGCTGGTCAACATCTCGCCCCAGGATTTCATGGAGCCCCAGGCGCGCAGTTTGGTGCCTCCTCTGCGCGACTTCCGCGACCTGTTCGAGAACACAAGCTCGCCCGAAAGCGCCGAAGTGCAAGAGAAAACACTGTTTTTCTCGGACCTGAAGAACTCCTCCACCTTCTACGAAGTGGCGGGCGACGAGCCCGCTTACGGCCTGGTGAAATCGCACTTCAAGTACTTGTTCGCGGCCATCGAGCGCAACAGGGGCAGCATTGTGAAGACCATTGGCGATGCGGTCATGGCAGCCTTCGATGCTCCTTATGACGCCTTACGCGCCTCGCTGGAGATGCAAAACGGCATTGTCGAGTTCAACAGGAGCGTGGGTAAGGCGCAGGGCGACGAGGGCGAGATCATTTTAAAGATCGGGCTGCACCACGGGCCTGTGATCGCGGTGTGCTCGGGCGAGAACGTGGATTACTTCGGGCGCACGGTCAACATCGCGGCTCGCCTGTGCTCGGCTTGCCTGGGGCGCGACATCGTGGCCTCCGCCGATGTGTGGGAACACCCTGACGCCGGGCACGCCGCGCAGGGCCTCCAGGTCGAGCCTTCCAAACCCTTCCAGAGCAACCTGAAGGGCATCCACGGCGTGTTCACGATGTATCGGCTCAGCGTGGATGGAGCAAGCAGGACAGAATAGTTGGTGCTCTGCACATTCCTCAAGTACTTGCAGCCGCCTCAGCGTCCAGCCAGCTCGCCCAGCCACTCGGCGCTGTTGTCGAAGTGGAAGCCGAGCAGCCCGCGCGCGGCCTTGAGCGTGCTCATGCCCGCGTAGACGGCGCGCAGGTGGCGCACCACGCGATCTTCATAAGCCATGTAGCGCTCGGCTGAGGTCTGCGGGTCCCAGGCGAAGCCGCCCGCGCGGGCCACCTCGCCGCGGCGCTGGAGGTGGTGCGCCAGCAGATGGCCGGCGTTGGCTCCCGGAAGGCGGGCGCCCAGCACGCGCGGGTGGCGGTGCAGGCGCGAGATCGCCTGGCGCTCGCGGTTCGAGGTGCCGTAGGCCCACATCGCGTCGCCCGACCCGCTCAGAGAGGTGACAGCGGTGCGGAAAGGTGCCACCGTGACGCGGTTCTGGGGCATCAGGTGCTCGCTGCCGGGTGAGGGAGATGTCTCGGAGATGCACGAGATTAGCGTGCCGTAGCAGCTGTGCTCCGGGTGGGCCGTCACGCGCAAGAGGCCCGTCGTCTGGGTGCGCACTTCCGGCATCAGAGATTTGGATGCACGCGGCGCGCCCTCAGAATCGTCGGGCTGGCTGGTGTCCAGGTCGTGCGTCGAGATGACATCGCCCAGCCAGTCGAAGCCGAGCCCTTGCAGCTCGTGCGTCAGCGCGTCGAGGGCGGAGTGGTCGAACTGAGGCAGCTCGCGCAGCGTGCCGGGCCGCATCACGATGCGCGAGCGCCGCTGCGCCCGTATCGTGCTGCCCAGCGCGCTCAGATACACCGCGGCCTGCGCCCCGCCCGCCACAGCCGCGCCCACGCCTGCGATCAACAAGCTCATCATCGTCTTCCTCCAGACACGAAAGCGGCAAGTACTTGAGGTGCAAGTACTTGCCGCTTCTCTTTTTCTCCTCGCGTTACGCAGCGGGTGACAGAGCCTTCTCAACCGCTGCGACCACTTCGGGAGTGTCGGGTTTGATGCTCGATTTGAAGCGGGCGACGACCTTGCCCGAGGGGTCGATAAGGAACTTGGCGAAGTTCCAGTCGATCTCGCCCGCGAAGCCTGGGTTGGTCTGCTCTGAGGTCAGGAACTCATACAGCGGCGTCTTGCCTTCGCCCTTGACCTTGACCTTGGAGAACATCGGGAACGAGACGCCGTAGTTCTGGTGGCAAAAGGCGGCGATCTCGCCATCGGTGCCCGGCTCCTGGCCCGCGAAGTCGTTCGAGGGGAAGCCCAGAATTACCAAACCCCGAGCCTTATACTTCTCATACATCTTCTCCAGCCCCTCATACTGCGGCGTGTTGCCGCACTTGGAAGCGGTGTTGACGATCATAATCGTCTTGCCCTGGAACTGCGACAGGCTGACATCTTTTCCGCCCAGGCTCTTGAGCGTAAAGTTCAACACGGTGGGCACGGGTTTCTTCTCCTGAGTTGGGGTCTGAGCTAAAGGAACCGCGACGGGCAGCGGCGCAGCGACCAGAGCCCGAGATCGGTTGGCGCGGGCTCGTTCGGCACGGACGCGGCTAATCCTGGCGCGCTCTTGCTGGGCTTGCTCGGCGTGCAGCCTGGCCATTTGCAGCGCGGCCATGTGGTACTGGAGCTGAGCCGTGCGCAGCTGCAGCCTCTGCATCTGGAGCACGGTGCGCTGATTCTGCGCTGTGCGGGCGTCTTTGGAAGCTCCGGTTTTGTGGGCCCGAGCTTTGGACGCGGCGGGCTTGGCCTTGCTGGAATGCGGCTTGGTTGGGCTCTGGGCGCAGGCGGGTAGCATCGAAGCAGCCAGCACCAGAGCGGCTCCCAGAGGAGCGCGCTTCATCAACAACATCATGGATACACCTCGTTACATTTCTCTCTTCGCAGCCTGTATTTTAGCGGGATGCGCCGCCCCACAAGTACTTGTGGCGCAGAACACAACCCGGCCCATGGCTCAGCCCGGCGTTCAGGCTGCGCCCGGCGCTCAGGGCCAGCCGATTACGATGCCGATTACGATCACGCGCGGCATGGTGCTCAACGAATCCGCAACCGCCGATGCCTTCGCGCTGTTCGACGAGCCCACCTCAGGCAAGCCTTCCAGGGGCTGGGAGCCGGGCTTTGGCTCGCTGGCCTATCCGCTGCACGCCTGGGTTGATCTGGGGCGGCCTTACAAACTGTCGAAGGTGTCGCTCTATGACTCGAACGGAACAGGCAGCGTCACGATTTCGACCGGGCGCCCCTTCGCCTGGCACGCCGAGTTCGAGGACAAGCTGGAAAACTACAACATCTGGAACGAGCACGCGCTCAATGTCGAAAGCCAGTTCGTGCGCATCGAAATCGCTGAGCCCAGCGGTCATGTGCCCGAGATCAAGATCTTCGGCACGCCGACCAACAAGCCTCCGGTGATGTCGCCCGCAGTCGAGGGCCGCAATGAAGGGTTGCTGCCGAGGATTCGGAAGCCCACGATGGATCGGTTCATCGGCATGAACGGCTTTATCGACGATCCCATCCAGGTTCTCTCGGCTGGAGGCTGGGTTCGCGAATATCACTCGTGGGCCTGGGACGCGGGCGATGGCAAAGACGGCTACAAGGGCTTCCCGAACAACCAGAACCAGTTCAGCCCCGCCGCTGGAGGCGGAGGCGGCTGGTTCTTCGATGACTACTACGCCAAGCTCAAGGCCGCAGGAATTGAGCCCGCTCCCGTGATGCAAAACAGCGTGGTCTGGCTCGGCGGCGACAGGAGTAAGGCGGGGCGGCGCGCTCAAGAAGCGGGAGCCGATTCCGAAGATCCGCGCTCGTATCGGGCGCACGCCGATCATATGTTTCAGTTCGCCGCGCGCTACGGCAGCCGCAAGGTCGATGATTCTCTGCTGAAGCTGGCGCCCGATCAGCCGCGCAAGAGCGGGCTGGGGCTCATCAAGTACTTCGAGAACTGGAACGAGGCCGACAAGTGGTGGGACGGGCGCAGCAGCTACTTCTCGCCCTACGAGCTGGCCGCGATGTCCTCGGCTGATCGCGATGGGCACAACGGTGCGCTGGGCCACACCTTCGGGATTCTGAGCGCCGATCCCAGCGCCAGGCTGGTGATGAGCGGCATGGCCAGGCCGAGCCTGGATTACCTGCGCGCCATGAAAGCCTGGAGCGATTGGAATCGGCCCGACTTGAAGGGCGTCAACGGCGGCTTCGTGGCCGATGCGATCAACATCCACTTCTACTCGACCAATGGCAGCGACCAGACTCAGGGCAGCGTTGGCCTGTCGCCTGAAGCCGGCAAGATTCAAGATCTGGCGCGCTCGTTCGTCGAGTACCGCGACAAGTACTTGCCCGGCGTCGAGGTGTGGATGACCGAGTTCGGCTACGACACCAACCCGGCCTCGCCCTTTCGCGCGCCCTCGATTGGCCCTAACTCAAACGAGGAAGTGCAGGGCCAGTGGCTGGTGCGCTCGTATCTGGAGCTGGCCGCGGCGGGCCTGGATCGCGCGGCCATGTTCATGAGCCGCGACGATGCCCCCAGGAACTCGGACAAATTCGCCTCTTCGGGCCTGGTCACGCAAAAGGGTGAGGAGAACCCCAAGCCCTCGTGGTTCTACATCGCCACGCTCAAGAGCCGCCTGAGCGGCATGAGCTTCAAGAGCGAGCTGGATCAAAAGCGTGCCGATGTGAAGGCCGTGCTGTTCCAGAACCCGAAGACAAACGCCCGCGCCGTAGCCCTGTGGTGCCCGACCAGCGAAGCAAAGGTCATCGGCAAGTACGTGCTGGCGCTGCCCATGAACACCAGGAAGGCCACGCTGATCGAGATGAAGAGCGGCGAGCGCAACGGAGTAGAGACGCCGTTGGCAGTAGCCAAAGGAACGGTTCAAGTCTTGGTTTCGGAGCGCCCGATTTTGATTCTGTGCTCGTAAGTCAACTACCCTACGGCGAAAGCCGAGGGCTTGTAACTAACCCCGGCGGGGCTGCTACAGGAGGCCGATTGACTGCGGCCCTCCGCGAGATGTTGATCGAGGCGTTGAAATCAGCATTGGATTCATGCCCGCAAGCGAGACACTGGAAATGCGGCTGCGACTTCCGATTGCCCTTCTCACAACATCCGCACACGCTACAAGTGCGGCTGGTCATAGCCGAGTTAACGATAA